>WLWI01000067.1_pt1 | contig 168396 bp, 160 predicted proteins | sample 6701501 | NCBI WGS metagenome assembly WLWI01 (sample SAMN12718690, study PRJNA515312) | sponge metagenome | isolation source: marine sponge | host: Mycale hentscheli | place: New Zealand: South Island, Marlborough, Capsize Point | collected 2014-11-01 | reverse complement strand
CATGCGCGCATCGAACTTGTCGACATCTTCTGGTGACGGGTTTTTGTCGTCGTTGCCATAGAACCCATAGACGGTGCATTTCAGACTGTCGAAACGCTCAAAAACACTCGGCCCGTCACCCCAGGGTAAAAATGCTCCGCCGCTATAGAACGGAATGCACAATTTGAAAGTTTCCGGCAATGCACACGCACCGAGATAGGCTGTCCGGCCGCCCATGCAATGCCCCATGATCGCCATGCGCGAAGTATCGGCACTGCCCTGTGTAGTGATGTGATCGACCGTCGCGCTGATATCGGCAATGACGTCATCATCTAATCTAAAAGTCACTGCTTCTTCAGCGTCCATGCCCTTCTTACGATGATAAAAATCCGGCGCCATAGTGAGAAACCCTGCGGCAGCCAACCGGTCAGCGCTTTCCGTTGTGAAGCTGTCCATGCCACCGCGATGAAAAGTCAGGACAATCGCCGGATGCGGACCATCACCTTCCGGTTCGCCAACATAAATCGGCATGTCACTGCCACCGACATTTACTGTGTCCCATCTGCTCATACCAAATTCTCCCTGTGTATTTACCTGCCGCAATTAGTAGGTAACGTCACCGCCATCGACGACCATCGTTTGGCCGGTCATAAAAGCGCTCGCATCAGAGGCGAGGAAAACAGCGGCACCGACGAGATCATCCGGCACCTGTTCGCGTTTCAAGGCCCGCCCCCGGATGGAGGCCTCATTATAGGGCGCAAATGTATTATCCGCGGCCGCAACGGCTTCACTCATGGTGAGGCCAGGTGCAAGTGAGTTCACCCGAATATTTTCTTCCCCGAGTTCGCGGGCCATCGCCCGCGTCATTGCGATAATCGCGCCTTTTGAAGTCACATAATGTAAAGTGAATGGAATTCCTTTTAAGGCAGTACTCGACGAAATATTGACGATTGAGCCCGCACCACGCTTTCGCAATGCAGGCACCACGGCCTTACTGCAATTAAAGCTACCTCGAACATTGACCTCCATAACCTTGTCCCATTCCTCAGTATCAATATCGAGGAAGGTTCGTCTTGGAATATCAACAAACAGAGCGGCGTTATTGACCAGCGTATCGACCCCACCAAACGCGTCCTCGGTCGCTTGAACCATGGCCTCGCAAGCAGCCATGTCAGTGACATCGCACGCCAGACCAATCGCCTCACCACCAGCATCGTTTATCGCCTTCACCGTATCGGCAGTATCAAGCACGTCAGAAACGCAAACGCGCGCGCCCTCCGCAGCAAAGGCCAGCGCATAGGCTGCCCCAAGGCCACGCCCAGCACCGGTTATAATCGCGACCTTGCCTTCTAGTTGACCACTCATATCGCCCCCATCCTCAGCAGTTTTTACAGGGTTGGACTGGAAGACTCCGCGTAATCCAACCCGGACCATCTTGTGAATTACCGTGCATCCCTTCACGAACGTTCCGAATATTCGTGAACCCCGCTCTCGCCAAAGCTTCGGCAGCCCTGGAGGAACGTACACCCCGTCCACAAATCACAGAAACTGGCGCTGCTTTGTTACCCCTAACAACCTTCGTCACCTTTGCGACAAATCCCGCGATCCCGGCACGGTCGTGAATTGTGATTTCTTTCGCCCCAGCGGGAACACCGGTCTGGCGCCATTCCGTTACATGCCGAACATCAATAAGTGTCCGGGTACCCGCTTGGGTCTCGAGACTCGCCTGTGGTGCGGCTACCACGGTTTCCCCGCCCCTGACCATCGACGATGTACCGAACAGGAGAACCAGAATTATAGAAAGAAGACGGATCATTTATCGAACCTGCGCTAGTATTTGATTTTCATAACCCTACCCGCGACACTCGCGTTCGTAAATCGAAAGGACTTCACTATGCCGTTTTTTCCATCGCTTCCTGCTGATGCAGGGATCGGACATCTGTTCAATATCAAACCTGGTCACAAGGACGGGTTTGGGAAATTTTCCGAGGCCGTGATGCGCGACGATTCCGTATTCTCCGTCGCCGAAAAAGAGCTGATTGCGGCCTTCACCTCGGCACTCAACAGCTGCGACTATTGTTATGGCGGCCATTCGGCGATTGCCCGGCAGCATGGTGTCGAGGAAGGTGTTTTTGACTCCCTGATTGACGATATCGATATGGCGCCGGTGGATGACAAGCTCAAACCCATCTTGCGTTTTGTCCGCAAGCTGACTTTGGAACCATACAAAATGATTCAATCTGACGCCGACGCGGTCTATGAAGCTGGCTGGGATGAGGAAGCCCTCGCTGATGCGATCTGGATTTGCGCGCGTTTTAGTATGATGAACCGGCTATCACTCGGTCACGGACTCGAAGCCGACCCCGCCGCGTTTGAAGCCCGCGCCAAAGCAATGCAATACGAGCAGAAGTAAACGACTATCCCGCCGTCGGATCGAGGACAATCTTTCCCGAAAGCACATCGCCTTCCATCATCCGGTGTGCTGCCGGAGCATCGCTCAGCGGAAACACTTTTTCGATTTTCGCTTTCAGCTTGCCCTCGCCCGCCAGCGATACCGTGTCGCTGACATTCTTATCTGTATTCCCGGTGCTACCGAAGATGCGAATGTTCTGGTGATACAGGAACGCGCAATCGAGCTCGACCTTGCCACCGCCATGCGCACCCGCTGTTACCAGTGTCCCGAGCTTACGGAGACACTTAAGAGCCTTAGGCCAGGTCTTGGGGTTCGATACATTTTCGAACACCAAATCAATACCCTCACCACCCATATAGCCTCGGACTGCTTCGGTAAGATCCTGCTTGGCATAATTCACACCAAAATCTGCACCATAGTCACAAGCGACAGCAACCCGTTCATCTGCCCCCGCCGCAGCAATCACTGTCGCCCCAGCCGCCTTGGCAATTTGAATACCGGTCAGGCCAAGCCCGCCAGCGGCGCCCATGACAAGAACAGATTGACCTTCCTGCAAGTCACCGACATCGAACAACAGATGATGTGCCATTGGGCCGTGCCGCAGGACCGCCGCTGCTTCCGCAAATTCGAGATTCTCGGGTAGCTTCACGGCCACAGAGGCGGGAACCTTCACCAGCTCTGCGGCACCGCCCCAACGCCCAACACCGAGCATGGTACTCGCCGAACATTTCTTAAAGTCACCAGCGGCACAAATGTCACAATCCAAGCACGGCGCCCGCGACAGCAAAGCAACTCTGTCACCAGCAGCGACATTCGACACACCTTCACCGACCTCGCGGACAATACCTGCCGGATCGACGCCACCGATGTGCGGCAACACGACACCACGCTGGGTTTGTTCACCGGCTCGAACAGCGCAGTCGAGAACACGATTGACCGTTACCGCGTGAACCTCGACAACAATTTCGCCGGGGCCCGCTGTCGGATCGTCAACATCCTCGTAACCGAGGACGTCGGGCGCCCCGAACTCGCGATAGAGTGCTGCCTTCATTCTGCGGCGCGTACCGTGACGGACATTTCGCCGATCAGATCGCAGGCACAATGCATGACGTCACCAGGATGCACTTCACTGACGCCCGGAGGAGACCCCGTGAACAGATAATCACCCGGATGGATCGTGTAGAATTCCGATGCGAATTCGATCAGCCGCGGCACATCAAAGATCAAATCGCTGGTATGCGCATCCTGCTGTAGGTTGCCGTTGAGATGAACCGTGAAAGGCACATTGCCAGGATCGGGAATTTCATCCGCCGTCACCATCCATGGGCCGACCGGCGCATAGCCGTCGCACGATTTACGAAAGCTGCGATCTTCGACGCCACGCACCGTCATATCGAGACCAAGCGTATAACCGGCGACATATTCCATCGCATCTTCTTTTTTAATACGACTGCCGGTTTTGCCTATGATAATGACGAATTCGACCTCGTGATCATTGCGACGATCCGGGAAACGGATCGCGACACCTTCACCGGGACCAACCACGGCAGAGTTCGCTTTTAGGAAGATACCTTGATTTTGAATACCGGAAGGCCGACGTGGGCCTTTGTCCTCACCCGTGATATGCGGTTGTGCCGCCATCTCAGCGACGTGCGCTTCATAATTAACCGGTGCTGCCATGGTTTTGCATTGCCGGGCAATCGGCGGCAACAGACTGACATCTTCAACGGCTATGCCTGGTGCAGCTGCCGCAGCAGCTTCCATCTTGTCGCGATATTCTGGCAAAGCGGCGATGACAGCATCGCCTAGCATGTCATAACGCGCCGTGCTGCGTATTTCGGTCTGAATGTCCGTAATGTCGCGGATTGTGCCATCGACAACGACGCCGAGCCGGTCTTCGTTAAATCGGCAAAGTTTCATAAGGTTGCTCCCTGTTCTGTATTGCTGTTCGCTGGAGTATCCAACGGAAATTCCTGCCGCCATTTAATCAGTCGTTTGGGCAAAAGAAAACGTCTCCAACAAAATATACAGCGACTTCTTATAAGTAATCTCCCTTGGCAGAGTTTCGCTTGCGTATTAGCCTTATCTCAATGCGCTGAATAACCGGCGCCAGACACCGCAATCGAGGACGATATGACAGACCCACAAGTCACAGGCTTACGAAGCATCGAATACAATGTTCCCGACCTGGCAAAGACCAGCCGGTTCTATGAACTCTGCTGGGGCCTTAAAAAGGTCGCGGAAGATGACGGAGCACATTATTTCCGCGCGACGGGGGCCGAACATCACATCGTCGTTCTGCACGAAGGTGGCAAAGCTAGCGTCAATCGGATCAATTTTGCCGCAGACGACAACAACGCGGTCGACGCCCTTCACGCAAAATTGTCAGGGCTCGGCATTTCCACAGACAGCACCCCCGAAGACCTATCGGGACCTGGTGGCGGCTATGGCTTTAGCTTTACGGATCGCGATGGACTTGGCTACGCGGTCAGCTCTGGTGTTACGACGCATTCAGATACGGCCATGGAAAATGATCGTCCCTTCAAGCTGAGCCATGTCGTTCTCAACTCGGATAAAGTCGAGGATCAAACAGATTTCTATCGTGACGTTCTCGGCTTCCGCGTCAGCGACCGGACGGAACGGATGAATTTCATTCGCTGTAGTCCTGATCATCACAGCATTGCCTTTGCCCACGCGGAAGGCCCTTCTCTAAACCATGCCGCCTTTGAGGTTCCTGACTTTGACGCGCTGATGACCGGCTCTGGACGGATGAAGCAAAAAGGCTTCCCGGTACAATGGGGTGTTGGCCGTCACGGACCGGGTAATAACGTGTTCGGCTATTTCTTTGAGCCCAACGGAATGGTGGTCGAATACACCGCCGAAGTCGAACAGGTAGACGAAGACGCCTATGTCACCGGTACGCCAGAGGATTGGGCGCAACGGGTTCAAGGGCCCGACCGTTGGGGCTTCGCTGATCCGCCAACACCGCATTTACGTCGTTGCATGGGCGGTGACCCACAAGCGCCGGAGGTTGACATATTCTAAAAGAAGGTTTGCGTCAGTGAATTACCGCTAAGGATTGTCTTCTTCACCCCTTGCATGGCTTTTTTTCATGGCGTAGCCTCTTTTCCACGGGAGTACGAGAACACATTAATTTAACGTACTTCTAACCCTGCAGGGTCAGAGATAGCTTTGCAGGAACGCAACATTAAAGGGTTCTAAGGGAGGATTCGCAGTATGAAATTATTAAAGCATTCAGCGCTTGGCATTATGGCAGCCGCCGTTGCAGTAACCGGTGTGGCCGCAACTGCCGATGCCCAGTATTTCAAAGGCAAACGCGTAAATATCATCATCAACTATGGCGCCGGTGGTAACACCGACATTCAGGGCCGCATGGTCATGCGCCATATGAAAAAATACATTAAGGGCAAACCCCGCCTGGTGTTCCGTCATGTTTCTGGTGCTGGCGGTGTTGTCGGCGCGAACTTCCTTGGGGAAGCTGGCAAAAAGAACGGCACAATGATGGGCGTGTTTACGATCCCGATCATGGCGCAAGTTATGAAGACCCCTGAGCTTCGGGTAGATCTTTCTGCATTCCATTACGTTGGTGCGATTGGACAACAAACCATCGGCCATATCCGGAAAGACGCAATTCCTGGCAAAACGATCAAAACCTATAAAGACCTGATCGCCAATGAAAGCCATCCTATTCGGACTGGTGGCCACGGCCCAACGAGTAGTAAGGATCTTCGGACCCGTCTACTCTTCCAGGCCATGAAAATTCCGTTGAAGCATGTCACCGGTTACAAATCTGGTGGTAAAATTCGGGCCGCTATTCTGAAAAACGAATTGGATATGACCGCAGACTCACTTGCTGGTTATTATGGCCGTGTCGTTGCTCAGCTGATCAAACCGGGAATTTCGGTGCCAATCTGGCATATCGGAACACCTGGCCCTAACAATTCGATCCTGCATTCACCAACCGTTCCCAAGAACATTCCGAGCTTCCAGGCAGTTTACGAAGCGAAGTTTGGTAAAGGGGCACGCCCGGATCGTATGACCTGGGATGCAATCAGGACAATCGGTGCATCACGCGAAATGCTTCGTATTCTGGTGTTCCGCAAGGGTACTGATCCAAAGGCTGTCGCTGAAATGCGGGCCGCTTGGGACAAGACTATGCTCGACAAGGCATTCCTTGCAGATTACCGCAAGGTCAATGGCAGCGACTTTGACGGCAAGTCCGGTGCTGCGGCGCAGAAGTACGTTAAATCTATCGTGAACGTGCCGAAGGACCTTGAGAAGTTCCTACTCGATTACGCCAACGCCGCCCGCGGCTAGGTCTGATCGACTGAGGTAAGACTATGAAGGGGACGTCCAACCGGGCGTCCCCATTTCATCTATTTAGAAGGTAGACCGCCATGACATTTATGGAAGCGGTTCTGGACGGGCTAAGGCTCGTACTCGTTTGGCCCGCCCCCGGCTACATGATGCTGGGTGTCGCAATCGGCATGTTCTTTGGTGCCGTCCCAGGCCTTGGCGGCCTGGTCGGCATGGCGATCATCCTACCTTTTACATTTGGCATGGAACCGAATGTCGCGTTTGCCTTTATTCTTGGCATGTATGCGGTGACGACCACAGCAGACACGCTATCTTCTGTCCTTCTTGGAATTCCTGGCACAGCAGCGTCACAAGCCACAATTCTTGATGGCTATCCGATGGCGCAGCGTGGTGAAGCCTCACGAGCGCTTGGCGCAGCCTATACCGTATCCATGATCGGGGGCGTTCTCGGCGCAGTTTTTCTTGCCATATCAATCCCGATTATTCGACCGGTTATTTTAGCATTTTCTGAACCTGAACTCTTTGCCCTCGCCGTCCTCGGCCTGACGATGGTCGCATCCCTTAGTGGCAAGTCCATCTTCAAAGGCACCGCCGCAGCCTGTTTTGGGCTAATGCTGGCAACAGTTGGCTTTGCCGAATTCGGCGGGGTCAGGCGCTTCTGGTTTGAACAAAACTTCCTGCTCGAAGGAATTCCGATTGTCCCTTATGTGCTTGGTCTGTTTGCCATACCGGAAATTCTTGAACTTGCCGTTCGGAACACCTCCATCTCTCGTGTTCAACCCGAAGAAGTAGAAACCGGCGGCATCATCAATGGCATGAAAGACGCTGGGAAAAACTGGTGGCTTGGCATTCGATGTACCTTTATTGGCGTTTATGTGGGGATGATACCGGGCCTTGGTGGCTCGATCGTCGACTGGGTCGCCTATGGCCATGCGAGTCAAAGCGAGAAGAATAACGAAAATTTCGGCAAGGGTGATGTCCGCGGTGTTATCGCACCAGAGGCTGCAAACAACGCCATGAAGGGCGGCGCATTATTGCCAACGATTGCATTCGCAATTCCCGGTAGTGCCTCAATGGCAATTCTGCTCAGCGCCTTCTTTATACAGGGCCTCGAACCCGGCCCCCAGATGCTGACCGAAAAGCTAAATGTAACCTTCACGCTGGTTTGGACGCTCGTTCTCGCGAACGTCGCTGGCGCTGTGATCCTTCTGCTCTGGGGTAGTCAGGCGTCAAAGATTACCTATTTGCAGGGCCATATCATTGTGCCCGCCATCATGATGGTCGTCTTCATGGGTGCCTGGGTCGGCAATGGCACGCTTGGCAACTGGATCGTGCTTCTGGTCTTTGGTGTCATTGGCTATTTCATGAAACTCGGTGGCTGGCCAAGACCGCCCATCGTCCTTGGGTTTGTCCTCGGCAAGATCATGGAAGAGGCAATGAACCTATCCATGCAAGTGCATGGCTGGGGGTCATTTGAACGACCAATTGTTCTCGTCGTTATTGCTTTGATCATTTTGACAATCATCCTCGCCGTTCGAAAACAGCAGAAGAAAAAGGCCCAACAAGCAGAAAGACTTTCCGCACGAGACGGCGCTGACGAGCCTGCATCGACAATACCAATGGTCGTCGAAGAGGGCGGTAAAAATTGTCCGACTGCTTCATGGCCTGTATCTGCATTATTGATTGCCATGTTTGTCTACTGCTTTGTCGATGCGATGCAATGGTCCTTCGGATCCAGGGTATTCCCGCAAACCGTCGCTACTGCTGGCTTCCTGCTTGCGTTAGGTGCTCTCCTCTTCGATCTCAAAGGACGGGCCGCATTAAAGGCTGGGACAGCGGCCTCTGACGTTGTCGGCGTAGATAAGCCTTATGTATTGAAAAGCCTGTATTACCTGTCCTGGCTTATCGGAATATTTGTTCTTACCCTGGGCATTGGACAGTTTCCGGCACTCTTGCTGTTTGTGATCTTGTATCTCAAATTCTGGGGAAATTTTGGGTGGAAAGTCATTTTGATTTATACAATCTGCGCAGTCGCCTTCCTGTTGATCATGTTCAACGAGATTGTTCCTGTGCTGTGGTATGAACCGCCGCACCTGCCTTCGTTCTTTGTATAGCTGACTAAATAATTATAGAGCGGGCTTGCCGCCCCCTGTGTCTGATCGCGCCAGATACAGGGCGGCACCGAAGATGACGGCTCCGCCGAGCCAGACCCACAGGTCCGGAATTTCCTGAAACACGGCAAAGCCGAGTGCAGCACCAAACGGCAACCGCATAAAGATAAACGGAAAGACAGCCGTCGCATCTGTTGCCGCAAAGGCGCGTCCCAAGAAGCGCTGGTTTAGGGTCGCCAACGCGGCAATCACTATTAGCACAAAGAGTTCCCAGAGATTGGGCCATTGCCAGTCAAACAACGCGCCGATGAAAATAATCGGCGTCATATAAATTGCATGAAAGAACACGACCTTATCCGGGGCGTCTGAACGCGTTGCATACTTCATCAGCGTGCCACTGCCGGATGCAGACAGAGCAGAACACAAGACTAAAATTGCGCCTAGGCTGATCTCCTGAAATCCAGGCCTAATAATTATAAGAGCGCCTGCGAATCCGACGGCTAAAGCCAGAACCCGATTTACGCGAAAACGTTCCCCGAGGAAGAGCATCGCCAGCATCATGCCAAATAAAGGAGTCGTAAATGTCAGCGCCTGCGCATCCGCTATCTCCATCAGTGCGACACCGGGAAAGAAAAACATGACAAAGCCAGCGCCCGTTACCCCACGCGCCATAAAGGCTTTATGATTTTTTGATTTCCAGATACTGGGACCGGTTCGAATGGCGTAGGGCACCATAAGCAGGAACGAAAAAAAGGCTCGAAAAAACCCAATTTCTAGCGGTGGGATATCTGTTGAAAGCAACCTGATTGTCAGCGCCATCGTCGCGAAAGACGCACAAGCGAAGCACATCCAGATGGCACCACGTGCCGTGGCCGGCAGAGCGGCAAAAGAAGAGGCGATACGCTTCACCGGAAAATCCAGCCGGGACCGTATCGCCTCACATCAACTCTCGAGATATGGATCGTCTATTATCCGTTCATCTCAGCACTGTAGCCACCATCGACGAACAGATTTTCGCCGTAGATGAACGAAGCATCGTCACTGGCCATGAAGCTAACCGCCGTTGCAAGCTCTTCTGGGCGACCCGGGCGATGCAGCATGTTGGTTACGAAACGATCGGGATCGAATTCTTCCTTACCGACCGGAGAGCCAATGCGGTTGGGAACCACCGAATTCACGCGAATGCCATGTTCAGCATATTGTGACGCGATAGCGCGCATGAGATTGGCTACACCGCCCTTGGCGGCGCAATAGGCAACGGCGCTGTTGCGACCCTTAAAGCCTGATGTTGAACCGATATTCACCATGGCACCGCCATCGCCCTGCTCAATCATCTGTTCCCCAACATATTTACAGGTCAGGAACTGGCTCGTGAGCGTGACATCAATCGTCTTCTGGAAATCAGCCAGAGTGCATTCACGGATCGTCAGATTGTCCGAAATCGCAACATTGTTGACCAGTGTATCTATACGGCCAAAAGCTTTAACCGTTTCGGCAATCATATTCTTAACAGAGTCTTCGTCCGCAACATTGGCCTTAACAAACACGGCACAACCGGGGTTGTCGGCATTGATCCGATCAGCGACTTCCTGACCGCGATCATCAAGATCCACGACGGCGACTTTCGCACCCTCTTTTACAAAAAGCTTGGCGGTTTCTTCGCCGATATTCCGGCCTGCACCGGTAACGATTACGACTTTATCCTGATGTCTCATAGCACTCCCTTTCGTTCGTAGTTGCAGTTTTCCTTGATGGCGCGGATTGAACACATCACCTCCATTAGAGTCAATGGAACCACACAATTTATAGCCGTGACCAAACCCTCAAAAAACGCGACCCGTTGCCTCTAGCGCGCGCGCATCCGGTGGTGTAAAAACATATGTGTACAAACAATAAAAAGGGGCTTTTGCACGCCAAACTCGTCGGCGGTGCCGGTCTCTTTGTTGACAACAGACGGAGAAGAAAATGGACGATACAAGCAGTTCATCTTTAACGAATGATCAGGCCAGTTATCGCGGATTGCGGGATTGGATCGAAAAGGTCGATGAGTTCGGTGAATTGCTGCGTGTCGACAACGCCAGCTGGGACGCCGAAATGGGCAGCATCACCCAGATGATGACCGAAAAAAGCCGCGGCAACGCTCCGGCTCTCTTGTTCGACAACATCCCGGGTTATGACGAAGGCTTTCGCACACTCTACGGCTCGCTGTCATCGGTTCGGCGTGTCGCCCTGACATTAGGTCTGCCGCTCGAGCACGAGCGCAAGGTCGATATCGTTCAGCAATATTATGACCGTATGCAGGATATGGAGCTTATCCCGCCGAAGATGGTCGATACCGGTCCCGTGATGGAAAACATCATGGAAGGCGATGACATTGACGTTTTGAAATTCCCTGTGCCACGCCATCATGAACAGGACAAAGCCCGCTATATCGGCACCGCCAACTGCGTCATCACAAAGGATCCTGATAACGGCTCGTTCAATGTCGGCACCTACCGTAATCAGGTCTATGACGCAAAGACCATTGGTTGCCAGATCACCGAAGGCAAACATGGCCGGATTCATCGCGACAAGTATTTTGAGCGCGGTGAAGATTGCAAATTTGTTATTCTCGTCGGGGAAGACCCGCTGCTTTACATGCTATCGGCGAGCCCACTACCCGATGGTGTCTGCGAACTCGATTTCGCCGGCGGCCTGCGCGGCGAAGCGATCGAATGCATCACCGGCCCCTATACAGGTTTCCCGATCCCCGCCGACGCCGAGATTGCCATCGAAGGCGTCGCCCGCCCTGGCAAGGTTAAACAGGAAGGTCCGTTCGGCGAATGGATGGGCTATTACTCGGATGACTCGGTGCCACGCGCCTATGTCGAGATCAAAACGATCCTGCATCGCAACAAGCCGATCATTTGCTGCGCACCGCAGCACAAACCGGTCGACGAGACCGGCCTTCTGAAAGGCATCGCGGGGGCTGCCGAAATCTGGCGCGCACTGGAAGCCTGTGGCCTGCCCGATATTAAAGGTGTCTGGAATCATGAAGGTGGTCCAGCAACTCGGTTTACCGCTATCCAGATCAAGCAACGCTATCCCGGCCATGCGCGCAACGTGCTGCACGTCGCGTCAAACTGTCAGGGCGGTGCCTATGCAGGGAAATGGACGGTGGTCGTCGATGATGACATCGATGCCGGTGACCTCGATCAGGTTCTGTGGGCGATGAGCACAAGGTTCGACCCCATTGTTGATATCGATACAATTCAAAAGGCCTGGGCTTCGGGACGCGACCCGTTGGTGCAGCCCGGCAACTTCAATAGCCGAATTCTGATCGATGCCTGCATCCCCTATGACCAATATCTCAAGGGGACCTTCCCGGCAGTCGTAGATGTCAGCGATGAACTACGGCAGAAGATGAAAGAAAAATTCAGCCACCTGCCCTTCCCTCAGGATTAACGCAGGCGACTTTTACAACGCGCGGCGGGATCATTCCCGCCGTCGCCGTATCAATGAGATCGAGAGAAAGAGGATATGGACGTGCACGACCTAGGTTTTGAACATATCAGTATGACGCCAGAACAAGAGCAAGATCTGGCGGACACCATTTGGAAACAGGATAACGTCGAACTGACGACCGTCGGTGTCGATGTTGGCTCCTCCACATCTCATTTGATATTCTCCAAGGTTCACCTGCAACGTCTTGCAGAAGGTCTGTCCAGCCGGTTCGTCGTGGTAAATCGTCAAGTCCTATGGCGGTCCCCCATTCTGCTAACGCCCTATCGCAACGATTACACAATCGATGCTGACGACCTAAAAGAGTTCTTTGGCAATGCCTATAAGGAAGCCGAGCTTACACCAGAAGACATCGATACCGGTGCGGTGATCCTAACCGGCGAAGCCCTCAAGCGGAACAATGCTCGCGCCATCGCCGATCTGTTTGCTGAGGAATCCGGCAAGTTTGTCTGCGCCTCTGCGGGTCATAATCTTGAAGCGCTGATGGCAGCCAACGGGTCCGGAGCGGTAGCACTTTCCCGCCAGGAACATTCAACTATTCTCAATATCGACATTGGTGGCGGCACGATCAAACTCGGCCTGTGTCATGGTGGCAAGTTGTTGTCGACATCGGCCTTTGCTGTTGGTGGTCGCCTGATCGCGTTTGATGATGACGGCAAGATGGTCCGTATCGAAGCCCCAGCTGAGCAAGTCGCCGAAGATGTTGGCGTCACGCTGAAACTAGGCGAAGTACTGTCCAAGGAAGACCGCAAGAAGATCGTCAGTCGTATGGTTGACGTCATCGTTTCTTTCGCAACACGCCAGCCTGACGACGATCTCTGCAAGGCGCTTCTTCTAACAGAAAACCTACCCCAAACACCTGCCATTGACGGCATCACTTTCTCAGGGGGTGTCTCCGAATATGTTTATCGGCGCGAAGAAGAGGATCGTGGCGATCTCGGTCGCTCCATCGCACATGATTTGCGCCATGCCCTGGCTGACAAGCGCATTCCCGAAAAAGTCTATGATCCAGGTCATGGTATTCGGGCCACTGTCGTTGGTGCCTCGCAGTTCACCGTGCAGGTCAGCGGCAATACAATCTTTCTGTCCGAGAAAGAAAAACTGCCGGTTCGGAATGTTCCAGTTGCCAGTTTGAGCATTGACCTGAGCGTTGACTTCACCGCAGAGGAAGTCACGACCAGCATTCAGGATGCGATGAAACGCCTCGACATGATCGAAGGTGAAGACCGTGTCGCCATCGCCTTCCGTTGGGGCGGTGATCCCTTACACGCGCGCCTCTTTGCTTTGGCGCAGGGAATTTGCAATGGCCTGCCAAAAACCGTTGCTGACCCCGAACTGCCTGTCGTCGTTATGATGGATGGCGATGCCGGCCGTACGCTCGGTAACATTCTCGTCAAAGAGCTGGACGTGACGGGTGAAGTCATCTCGGTCGACAATGTGCAGCTGCGTGATTTCGATTTCGTCGATATCGGCGAGTTCATGCCAGACACACAGGTCGTTCCCCTCATCATCAAGTCGCTCCTGTTCACGTCACCCGGTCAGGAGTAAAACCACTCAATGACCCTTCTTTCTATTCTCGCCGTTGGTTTTTTGCTTGGGCTACGCCACGCGCTTGATGCCGATCACATCGCCGCCGTCGCTGCGCTTGCGACACGATCCCGCTCTATCCGGGAGACTGTCAAAACCGGTATCGCCTGGGGCATCGGCCATACGGTGACGTTGTTTACCGTTTGCGCAGCAATTATCCTGTCAGGTGTGGCCTTTCCAGAACGCATCGCTGGGGCGTTGGAATTTCTCGTCGGGCTCATCCTTGTAGGTTTGGGCGTTGATGTAATTCAGAGAATTGTGCGGGAACGTATTCACGTACACGCCCATGAACATCGCAATAATGGTTCTCATATCCATTTTCACAGCCATAAAGAAGGCGCTGAACACAACACCACCGCCCATGAACATGAGCATCGGTCTAACCTGCCCTCGCGGGCGCTAACCGTAGGCCTTATGCATGGGCTGGCTGGGTCTGCCGCATTGCTGCTCCTCGCCGTAAGCCAACAGGTCTCGACCATCGAGGCTCTGAGCTATGTACTAGTATTCGGTGTTGGTTCGGTCTTCGGCATGGGAATCCTGTCTGCCGCAATCGCCTGGCCAATCATGGCCAGCGCCCGTAAAGGCAATCAAAGCTTCAAACGCTTTAACCTAGCGATCGGAACAGGGACTGCCGCGATTGGCGCGTTTGTTATGATCCATTCTTATCCAAGCATCGCAGCGCTTTTGACGACTCTTTAGGAGACCTTCAATGCCGGAGTTTCGCATTCTCAATCTTGCCGACGCCCCCGTCACCCCGATGAAAGGTGATCGCGGCACCCAGCTCCGCTTGATCAACTCGGATATCGGGGCAGAAAAAGTCGACGTCCATCTAAACCGGCTCAATCCCAAGGAGCCCGGCGGCCGTTATCACCACCACACCAACGCCGATAACGTCTATATCGTCAAAAAAGGTCAGGGACAGCTCGTCGTCGAAGGTACGACCTATACCATCAAAGAAGATGACGTCATCTATATCCCGGCCGGTCAGAAACACTCACTGACCAATGTCAGTGATGAACCGTTCGAAATATTTGAAGTCTACACCCCTGCGGGTGATCAGTTCGATTTCGTCATCGACGACTAGTCACCATCCGGCGGCTGAATTCCGTCTGGCCAGTCATCAACTTCGTGAAAATCTTTCCCTGCTGGGGCGTAGACCTCAACGATCTTGCAGGCGATATCTGATCGCGCGTTGGTCGCCGTATGCACGACGCCCGGCGGAATGAAACCAACCTCGCCAACCTCGAGCACATGACGCTGGCCAACCTCAATACAAACCTCAAGCTGGCCATCCATCACGATATAAACATTCTCGGCCTTCGCGTGATAATGAATTTCACCCCGGCTGGCGCCCGGCTCGATAACATTTACATGTACATCGACATTGCTCGATCCAACGCTGGGGTCGACGCAGCCAAATACCGTGCCACGCCCCATCGGTAGGGAACGCGTCGGCGCGTCCTCAATTTTGACCTTATGAAATTTCGTCCGTTCAGCCACAGCGTCCTCCTTGCATTTTCGATCACGAGCTTAGTCCAATCATACGCCCGTTGGTAGCGCGCCTGCCGTTGACAGAACCAGCACCATCGCTCAATTTGATCGCAACAAGAGATAAATATTTCAGGGAGAAATGTTATGGGATTTGAAGTCGTAGAGGTCCCCGGTCTGCCACCACCCGGGCAATTCACGCACGTTGTCAAAAAGGGCAAGATGGTCTTCATTTCGGGGCAAACTGCCAACCCTGAAGCCGAAGCCGGTAACCTGGAACCCGGCCCCCATGCCGAGCGGGTTTTTGGCTATCTCAAAAGTGCCGTTGAAGCCGCTGGTGGCGACATGTCCGATATCGTCAAGATCAACATTTTCCTGACCGACCTGACGCAATTTCCGGCCATTTTGGAATGGCGCCCAAAATTCTTTAAAGAGCTCTACCCGGCTGCAACATGTCTGGTAGTAGACTCCATGGTGCGGCGCGAGTTGATCATGGAGATCGAAGCCATCGCGATACTGGATTGATGTTCACAACGACACCGCTCGTCACCCCGGACTTGATCCGGGGTCCACAGGATGACAGGAAGAATGGATCCCGCATCAAGTGCGGGATGACGAACGAGCTAACTGGAGTATGAAAACCTATGACTGACAATGAAGGCGTTCTCTTCATTCCCTATGCCGATACGGTTGATTTGCTGAGTGCGAAGGAAGCACTGCAGATCGCAGAAGATGTCTATCGGATGCAAGGCGAAGGCTCCGTCATGGCTGCGACGCCGCCGAGCTTTAAGCTCGATGTCGGCGAACCATTCCACAATCACTGGCATGTTAAATGCGCGCTGCTGAAGGAAACACCGATCACCGGCGTCCGACTCTACAACTATTTTGATGATGGCAATCGCAACACTGTCGGGCAGCTCGAATGCGGGCGCTATATCATCCTTGCCGACCCTAACACTGGTACCAACAAAGCCATCGTCGAAGAGCATTGGACCTATGCCATCCGCAGTGCCGCTGCGACCACTTTGCCGCTTAAATGGCTCGGCCCCAAAGACCCAAAGGTCGTTGGCATTGTCGGCGTTGGCACCATGGCCACAAACGCGCTTCGCTGTCTGGTTGAACTCTATGACGGCATAGAGGAAATTCGCTGCACATCGCGCAATCCTCAGACCCGTGAAGCCTTTGCCGAGAAATGGTCAGCAAAGCTCGGCATCAATGTCGTTGCCAAAGACTCTATCGAAGAGGTCGTACGCGACGCCGATATTGGGATAGGCGGAACAACCAGTGATGAGATTATGTGCCGCGAGCCCTGGCTCAAACCCGGCGCGACCTATGTCTCCTTCACCCGACGGGAATTCGATCCCGAAGGTTGGCCGCTGATGGATAAGGTCGTCGTCGATAGCTGGGAAATGAACATGCTGATGAAGCATTTTCGGGCCTCCGCCGAAGCTGGCACGTTCACGCATGACATGCTGCACGGCGAAATTCACGAGCTGGTGCGTGGCGAGGTGCCGGGCCGCGAAAGCGACACCGAACGAAACTTAATTCATACGACAGGTCTGGTAGCGCACGACATCGCGATGTGTCATTACGTCTATGAAAAAGCAGTGGAAAAAGGCGTCGGCATTCGCTTGCCCTTTACCGGTACCGGCAGTATCGGACCGATTGATTAAGGAACGGAGAGACACCCGAAATGTCCAAGAATATTCCTCTTACTCTCGCCTGCGGTGACTACGCAATCACGCGTCCACTCATCGACGGCATCGTCAAACCTGACGGCATCGACCTGACTGTTCTCACCGACATGGATTCTACAACGCGGCATTGGCGCTTCTATAACAATGAAGACTTCGACATGGCGGAGGCATCTTGCTCAACCTATCTCGTTGCCAAGGATCAGGACAAACCGTTCGACGCGATCCCGGTGTTTCTACATCGCCGATTTCGGCACGGCTTTGTGTTCATCAACTCCAATGCCGGGATCAAAGAACCGAAAGACCTGATCGGCAAGAAGATTGGTATCAAACATTGGCAGGTCACCGCTATCCTGTGGATGAAGGGTATTCTCGAGCATGAATATGGCGTGCCACACCGGTCCATCGATTGGTATCAGGAGTTGGACCAAGACATTCCTGTCGAATTACCCGACGATATCAAGCTGCAAACGCTACCCGATGACAAATCCGTCGAAACCATGGTCGCCGAGGGTGAGCTGGACGCCTGTATCCATTCGTCGATCATCAAACCGTTTATCAACGGCGACCCACGTGTCGCGCGCTTGTTCCCGGACTACAAGAATGAAGAAGTAAGCTTCTTTAAAAAAACTGGCATGTTCCCGATTATGCATATCACCGGCATCAAGAAGGAAATCATCGAGCAATACCCCTGGGTACCGATCAACATGTATCACGCGCTCAATAGGTCAAAAGCTATCGCGATGAAAGAGATGGTAAATCCGCGCATTGTGCCGCTTGCGTGGTACCGGGAGGCCTGGGAAGAACAGGAACAGCTGCTCGGCAAAGACCCGTGGGAATACGGGCTCGGTGAACAGAACCGCAAAACATTGGAAAACATGGCCAATTACAGCCACGAACAAGGGCTGATCAAGAAAGAGCTAACAGTCGATGATTTGTTTATCGATGTCGGCCAAGGCCGCAAACGCGGTGTAGAACAGCGGATTTAATATCGATTCTTTCGGAGTTCACGAATTTCTTCGTCTACCAAATTTTTAGGTAATTCAAAGAATTCGAAAAGCGTGTAAACGGGTTTAAGAATGTCGTAAACGACCTCTGGTAACATGTCGTTAAGAGCTGAGACCTTTGTAGAAACTTCTGTTTCGAATTCGTTCTGAGCGCTGGTCAAGGTATGGTAAATTGTCCTCCTTGGGTTGCCGATTGAAACAAGTTTACGTCCCTTAAGACCCTCCCACTTTAAGCGTAAGAAAATATCCGCATCCATTGCTCCCATTGCAACAGCGACATAATTTGTTTGGAGAAGAAGCTCCCCTACGCGCCAGGCCGGCGTTGTAATGTCGAAAGTTGTGCCTGGATCGATTTCTGCAAATCTACCGTCTTCATCATACCCCTTCCGCGTATAGAATTTGCCTTCTGGTGATACCCGCCAAAAGTCAGAGCGAGAAGGTTTTTCAAATTCACCATCTTCATTGGGACCAAACCAAGCCTCCACAGCATCTTCTACTGGTTTAGGGCCACAAAATTCTCCTTCTATAAAAGGGAATGGTGGCCAGCCCGAATGATTTCGAAGGGAATGCCGTAACGTATTTCTAAACTTTGGTAACGGTTCAACAGGAAATTCTCCATCGATAACGGCACTATATGAATAGCTTCCATTGGAAAACCGGGGTGCAGCGTCTGTAGGAAGATTTTCTACAAGACTTAGCCACCGTCCCTCGCAGCTTTCGGTATATTCCGTTAGTTGATCCGTTAGCGGAGGGTCTTCCGTGTTTGGGCTTAAGGTGCCTCCCGTCAATATGTCACGAAATCCATCCAATAGCTCGTTGCTTCTAGATCGGATACAACGCTCAAACAACTGATCCCACTCGGCAGGTGTTTGGGGTTCTTCACTCCTCGGACCAGGACGACGTATATAAACACGGTTTTGAACTAATTTGCCATCTGGAGACCCAATCTTTGCTTTTATCGGAACTCTGTGCCCGCCCGGAACCAACACAATGGGCAATTGTCGTTTACCTGATGGGTGAGAAATATGGTGCACAGTACATTGGATTACTGGCTCCAAGTACTTCTGCACCGCGTTTTGAACGTCGTCTTGTTTGAAAGAGGTTAAACTATCGGGGCATTTTGAATCTAATTTGAATTGACCGGCTGAGTCTTCTGACAATCCCACAACCACGTATCCACCACCATTGTTCGCAACTGCCAAAATAGCTTTTGCAAGATCGGCACGTTGATCGTGATCATTCAGATCCAACCAGCCTTTTATTTCGATATCGAGCGTCTCGCGGGGGTAAGAAACTAATTCACTGAGTTCGATATCTCTTCGATCAACCATGTCAAACAACCAAATCAGATTGGCGGAACATCTACGCCAGTACTATAAGCGATTATAGCAAAATGTATTCTTTGATTATCCTGCTTGACCTTCGCGGCCACCGGTGCGACATAGCGCGGCATATTCAGGAATTTAAGAAGTCACCATGACGACGCTGCCCGCACCCGTCGCCCGCCGCCGTACCTTTGCGATTATCTCGCATCCCGATGCCGGCAAAACGACACTGACTGAGAAGCTGCTGCTGTTTGGCGGCGCGATCCAGCTCGCCGGTGCTGTAAAGTCACGTGGTGAACAACGCCGTGCGCATTCTGACTGGATGAAGGTCGAGCGCGAACGCGGCATTTCGGTCACAGCATCAGTTATGACGTTTGAGTATGCCGAGAAGACATTCAACCTGCTTGATACGCCGGGCCATGAAGACTTTTCCGAAGATACCTATCGGGTTCTAACCGCCGTTGATTCCGCCGTCATGGTGATCGATGCAGCGCGTGGCATTCAAGCGCAAACCCGCAAATTGTTCGAGGTTTGCCGCCTGCGCGATATGCCTATCACGACCTTCATCAACAAGATGGACCGTGAAGCGCAGGATCCGTTTGATTTGCTGGATGAAATTGAACAAACACTTCAGATTGATGTCACCCCAGCAGCTTGGCCAATCGGCATGGGCTCACGGTTTCTTGGTTGTTACGACCTGCTAAATGACCGCTTGGTTTTGATGGACAAAGCAGGCCGTGGCGAGAAACCGCATCAAACCGAAACCTGCAACGGGCTTGATGACCCGAAGCTCGATGAATTGCTACCCGCAGATGCCGTTGCCGAGCTGCGCGAACAAGTCGAGATGGTTCGCGGGCTATGCCCTGAATTCGACCTCGACGCCTATCTCGAAGGCAATATGACACCGGTCTTCTTCGGCAGCGCGATTAACTCCTTCGGCGTCGGCGAGTTGCTCAACGGTTTGGTGACAAATGCGCCCCCGCCACGGGCACAACCGTCTATCGAGCGCGAAATTACTCCCGACGAAAAGAAGGTCTCGGGTTTCGTCTTTAAGATCCAGGCGAATATGGATCCAAAACATCGCGACCGCATCGCCTTTTTGCGTCTTTGTTCGGGCCATTTCAAACGCGGTATGAAATTGCGTCATGTCCGCACCGACAAGCAGCTCGCCTTGAATAATGCCGTGCTGTTTCTTGCACGCGACCGCGAACTCGCGGAAGAAGCCTGGGCCGGTGACATCATCGGCATTCCCAACCACGGCAACCTCCACATCGGAGATGCGCTCACCGAGGGCGAAACCCTCCGGTTCAAGGGCATTCCGAGCTTTGCGCCCGAACATCTGCAAGCTGCGCGCCCCGTCGATCCCATGCGGGCCAAACATTTAGGGCGTGCGCTACAGCAACTTGCGGAAGAAGGGGCTGCCGCCGTGTTTAAGCCACGCGTCGGGGCCGATTGGATCGTCGGTGTTGTCGGTGTGCTTCAGTTCGAAGTATTGGCCGATCGGATCAGGACGGAGTACGACATACCAGTTCGTTTTGAACAGACCAGCCTGATAACGGCACGGTGGGTTGATACAGGCGACGACAACCTTATGAAAAAATTCATCCGGGCCAACGAAACTGCACTGGCGGATGATCACAGAGGGGACCCAGTGATCCTCGCCCGCAACGCTTGGCACCTCGACCGCGCCGGAGAAGACTGGCCGGATATCAACTTCTTAGCGACAAAGGAACAGGTGGCATAACGCCATGACTGCAAAAATATGACCGCTCAAATTGAAAACCTCAGAAATATCGCCATCGTCGCACATGTTGATCATGGCAAAACGACAATGGTCGATTGCATGTTGCGCCAAACCGGCGTCTATCGCGACAACCAGCAAGTTCAAGAACAAGCCCTCGATTCAGGTGACCTCGAACGCGAACGCGGCATCACCATTCTGGCGAAATGCACCTCCGTTGAATGGCAGGGCCAACGCATCAATATCGTCGACACTCCAGGTCATGCCGACTTCGGCGGCGAAGTCGAACGGGTTTTGTCGATGGTCGATGGATGCCTGCTCCTTGTCGATGCCGCCGAAGGCCCAATGCCACAGACCAAGTTTGTGTTGTCGAAGGTCCTCGCACAGGGGCTTAAACCTATCGTGATTATCAATAAGGTGGACCGGTCAGATGCTCGTGCCAATGAGGAGCTTGATGAAATCTTTGACCTGTTTGCAGCCCTAGACGCAAATGAGGATCAACTAGACTTTCCGGTCCTTTATGGCTCGTCCAAACAAGGTTGGCTTGCTGACGACCCGGATGGCCCCCAAGACTCTCTCGAACCCCTTTTCAATCTAATCCTCAAACATGTGTCGCCACCAGCGGTCGACCCCGCCGGCCCATTCCAAATGCTGGTGACAACTCTCGAGGCAAATCCATATCTCGGCCCTATTCTCTCCGGTAAAATACTATCCGGCTCCATCGCCGCAAATTCCACAGTCAAGGCAATCACTCAAAATGGAGAGCAGGTCGAACAGACACGGGTAACAAAGATTCTTGCCTATCGTGGTTTAGAGCGCGTTCCTCTGGATCGTGCCGAAGCCGGCGATATCGTCGCGCTTGCAGGATTTCAAAAGGCAACTGTCGCCAATACGATTTGTGATCTTAACGTTACGGATGGTCTGGAAGCTAAACCTATCGACCCCCCTACTCTTGCCGTCACATTCACCGTCAACGACTCCCCTTATGCGGGTCAAGAAGGCGACAAGGTTACATCCCGCATGATCCGCGACCGGTTGCTGCGAGAAGCCGAGGGCAATGTTGCGATCCAGGTAACAGAAGCTGGTGACGGCAATGGCTATGAAGTTGCGGGACGCGGCGAACTCCAGCTCGGTGTATTGATCGAAACCATGCGGCGTGAAGGTTATGAGATGTCGATCAGCCGTCCGCGTGTGGTTTATCGGACTGACCCTGACACGGGGGCGCGCATTGAACCTATCGAAGAAGTCGTCATCGATGTTGATGAAGCCTATTCCGGTGTCGTTGTCGAAAAACTGTCAGCGCGACGCAGTGAACTGATCGAAATGCGCCCTTCGGGTGGCGGCAAACAACGCCTCGTTTTTCGGGCACCGTCGCGTGCCCTGATCGGATATCATGGCGAATTCCTGACAGACACTCGCGGAACCGGCGTCATGAATCGGGTCTTTTATGACTACGAAGCCGACCGGGGAGAAATTGAAGGTCGCCGCCAGGGCGTCATCATTTCGACGCTCAAGGGCAATGCGGTCGCCTATGCTCTTTGGAATCTCGAAGAACGTGGTCCGTTATTTATTGATCCTGGCGAAAAGGTCTATTGCGGCATGCTTATCGGCGAGCACAATAAGGGCCAGGACATTGATGCCAATCCGTTAAAGGCCAAACAGCTGACCAATGTTCGAGCATCCGGATCCGACGATGCCATCGTACTGACACCGCCGGTTAAACTTTCTCTCGAACGTGCCATTGCCTATATCGGCGATGACGAATTGGTTGAAGTTACCCCCGAGTCAATCCGCCTTCGCAAACGGTATCTCGACCCCAACGACCGCAAACGTGAAGCCCGACGGGTCGCAGCGGAAGCCTAGATTTTCGCTAGCCCTCTCCTTACATCAACCAGTAGTCTATATCGGAAACTGGCGGAATTCGGAGAATGACCATGGAGACTATTGCTTACCCAGGCAGCGTCACATTATTGGCTTTACTGCTGTACCTCCTGACAATGATGAATGTCGGCCGCAATCGCGGGAAACACGGCATCGAAGCCCCAGCAACGACCGGCAACATAGATTTTGAATGTGCCTATCGCACGCAGATGAATACGCTGGAGCACATGTTTTTCTTTTTGCCCTCGATGTGGCTGTTTGCCTACACCGTGTCGGCAGAATGGGCATGTTGGCTGGGGCTTATCTGGGTCGCTGGGCGAACGCAGTATGCTATCAGCTACATCACTGAGCCAAAAAAACGGGCCCCTGGCCTCATTATCGCAATGATCACACAGGTTACTTTGTTCGTCGGCGCAGCCATTGGCGTTGGCAAACTATTTTTGAGTTAATCTTGTCTAGCTGGCTTTCTGGGCACAAGAGATACACAGCGGTGTCGCGGGGTCATTTTCCAATCGTTTGGCGGCAATAGGTTCATCACAAGCGGTGCAATAACCATAGTCATCGCTCGTTAAGCGATCCAAAGCCGCGGCAATTCGATGTAGTTCTTTTTCCCGACGACGACCGGTTTCATCTTCCATAGCCTGTTGCTGCATTGCATCCATCCGGGAAAGCCTGCCTATCCGCTGTTGATCCAGATCGGTATCGGTTTTTGTCTCTTCGCCGACATCAATAATCGCCAATAATTCCTCCCGCCGAGCGGTCAGAACCTTTTCCATTTTTTTGACATCAATACTGGGACCCTTGCTCATTGGGCTTTCTCCCCTGCCACAGCAACATTATAAGTCTAACCCCTTCCCTACTAAAATTGGGGATTTTTATTCCCGATACGGGCTGAGCCCTCAACAAAGAGACTTGCGTTACGGCGTTTCGTGAGAATCGCTACAGTCACTATACTTGGCACCCTTTCGGTATTTTCGAGTTGGTTGGCGAACGGCATGATCAAGACCGCGTTACCCAAATGAACACCCGTACTCTAATGATAATAGGGTGCGTTATCGGCTTCGCGGGTACCAACACGGCCCTGGCGTTCGATAAATTTGTAGCCGTTGGCACTGCTTCTAAACGCGGCACTTACTATCCCGTTGGCAAAACACTTTGCAAATTTATCAACGCTGGCCGGCTTGAACATCGTGTCCGCTGCGTTGCCTATAGCACGGGTGGCTCTGTTTATAATATTCAGGCGCTTACCTCTGGCGAGCTCGATTTGGGCATCACCCGCGCGGATCTCGCCTACAGAGCCTATAAAGGCATAGGCCAATTTGCGGAAGTTGGCGCGAACAAGAACCTCCGGACCGTTACAAATCTTTATGACACACCTGTTGTCGTAACCGTCCGAAAAGGCGACGGCATCAAGACTTTTGAAGACTTCAAAGGGCGTCGTATCAACATCGGCAACCGAGGGTCTGGCAAGCGCACCATCGTCGATGAGATATTTAAGATATTGGGATGGAATCAGAAAATGTTTTCCAAAGTCACGGAGCTTGGAACAACATCTATGGCCAAGGCTTTCTGCGACAAAAAAATCGATATCATGATCGAAGCGATTGGTTTGCCTTCAAAACTTTATGACAAAGTTGCATACGAATGTGATGGCGTTTTCATGCCCCTGCCGCAAAAAGTCATTGAGACCTATCAAAAAAAGGGGCCGTTTTTCTATAAGTACAAGCTCCCCAAGAAGCTGAACCCGAACGCCACAGACGATATTCAAACCATTGGCACCAAGATCGTGCTGATGACCTTGAAAAGAGTTCACCCCAAAACAATCGGCATCGTCGCCAAGTCTGTATTTTCAGATCTAAAGAGTTTTCAGAAGGCGCAAAGAGCGCTCGGCGCGTCTACGCCGCATTCAATGTTGCGAGAAGGAATTCATGTTCCGATCCATAGCGGGGCGAAGCAATATTACGACCAAGACAACCTTCTGGCCGGGAAAAGACCGCCAAGATGAAAATGGACAATAGTTTAGTTATTAATGAAAGCGCGCAGAGCGAAGATTGGCGCAGACAAACGACACGAATACTCAGACGATCTCTGGTCGCGTTTTCACTTTTCGGCGTTTCCGGCTGTGTCACCCTGGATCAGCTCAAGGATAGCGTCGTCAACTCCAAAGACACTGGAGATACAGCGACAACAAAATTGCCAACAAGCGAAGCCAAGTCTCTTTCTATTAAAGGTGTAGAGGCGCTTCGCAAAAACCAATTGAAAAAAGCATCTATACTTTTCAATCAAGCCTTAAAACTAGACATCCAAAACTCTTATCTGCAGCTGTTGAATGGTATGGCCTATCACATGCAGGCTATTCGTTCCGACACGACCCAATTCGCACTCGCACATCAAGGATACAATTTGGCGATAAAGTTCGATCCCTCGAACTGGATAGCTCGATATCAACTCGGTCTGTTGCACCGGGACCAGCGTCGTTTTGATCTTGCAAAAGAAGCCTTCGCAGACGCTCTATTCTATAAAGATGATGACACCGACATCTTATATAATCTGGCCGTTTCGTCATACTACACCGGCGATCCAGAAACGGCCGCAGGGGCACTAAAAAGGTTACGGGAACTGGAACCAAACTCGCCCCGCACATTGCAAGCATCTTCGTTGGTTAGCGCCGCACTGGGACGTGCAAGAGAATCGAGCCGTTTTCTCGATGATTACAAAAGAACCAAACCACGGCAAAACCGTTTTGTTCACTTAACGCGCCGATTGGGGGACTGGCAAAAGGTTCACGCCAGGGTACAAAAAGCGAGCTTCCGCAGCCCGTTCCCGAAAGCGCGACGAAATGCTCAATTACAACTGACCCAGTCGCCTTTTGGTGATTCTAGTTCCAGCTCCGACAGTTCATCAGACACAAGCTCCTCCGACAGCGGTCAGTCTAGTGACGGCAGCGATAGTGCAAGCAGTGAAAAAATGGTCGTCGTGGATGTTGTCATTATTAGTTCGCGGGAAGACATCACAACAGCGAAGGGGATTAATTTACTTAATGGCCTTACGTTGCAATTTAGTGGCAGTAGAGCTGTCGTTGACGGTGTTACGCAGGAGAATTTGGCTGAAACAACCTCGTTTGTAACAACCCTCACAAAAACGATCACCCTGCCGTCTATTACCTATTCCCTGAACATCATGAATTCCGGTGCCACTCGGAACGAGATATTAGCGCGCCCGAGTTTGGTTGCGATCTCGGGACAGAAATCTGAATTCTTTTCCGGCGAAAATATTAAAGCAGCAACGGTTTCGACCTCCGCTGCAGAATCAACGGCCACAATAGATAGCGATATTGGTGTTAAATTAGGCGTGACCCCTACATTTCTGGCAGATGGACGCGTCAAACTACTCGTCGGTGTAGAACGAACGTTTTTGACCAGCACAAGCTCCAATGTGACCTATACGAACCAAATTCGAACAACCAAGGAGTCCGTCAACGCCAATGTTCTCATGAACCATGGTGAAACGTTAATTCTGAGCGGCCTCAGCGAAAAAGAAACCGAAAACGTTCGCAGTGGTGTCCCGGGCATTCAAGATGTACCCGGCCTACAATATTTATTCTCCAATCAAACAACGAGAGATTTCAATAAATCAGTTCTCGTGCTTCTGACGCCCCGCATACCTGAATATACTTATCGGCCTCGCAAAATTAGAGAAAAAGAAGCCGCAAAAGCCAAAGATGGCGGGAGGATCCTAAACGAACTTAAAGCGCGCTACACCGATTGGTTTCGCCCTTATCCAAATTGGGCATCTGTTTTTAGACACCTTCAGGACAATAGCTTATATCGCCAGTTTCGTACCGGTGATGTTGCGCTCGAACGCTGGGATACACAGAGCACTCATGAAGGGCGATTGAAGAAAGCACTTGAGTTCTTGCTGTACTGATGATGAGGAATATTGCTTTGCCCCGAAGGACACGCGTAGTTTCACAAATTTTTGGGATGCTGGCTTGCCTATTAGTCGTGAATATCGGGGCACCCAAAGCACAGAATTTGGGGTCAGGTGTCGAGACATCAGGCGCTCAGAATTGTAGTCTATGCGACCTCCGATACCGGTCCTATGTCGGCGCCAACCTGGACGCATCTGACTTCCATGGTTCTTATTTCTTCAATGCTAATTTCTCCAAAAGCAGCCTGGTCGGCGTAAATTTCGAGAGTGCTTTTTTGGTGCTTGCGGAGTTTGAGCGCGCAGACCTGACCAATGCAAATCTCGCGAAAGCAAATATGGGAAAGGCGTCAATGTATGGCGCGACGCTGCGAGGAGCTCGAATGATTTTCGTAGACCTGGAAGAAGCATATTTGGAGGCCGCTGAGCTCACGTCAGCGGATCTTACTGCTGCCAATATGCCCCAGGTCCGGATGCCCCGCGTTTTTGCGAGCGGTGCGTTGATGCGCAGCGCTAATCTGAAGGAAGCCGACTTAAGCGGCGAAAATTTTCGCGGCGCCAATTTGGAAGGCGCTAATCTCTCCGGCGCCAATCTTTCGAACGCCGATTTGAGTATGGCCAACTTACGAGATGCCAATTTGCGCGGCGCAAACCTGACCGGTGCCAATTTCAGCTATTCTATTTTGTTAAATGCGAATTTGACCGGCGCCGACGCCGCGAAAGCGACTCTTTATGGCACCAACATGAAGGGTGCAAAGTTCATTGATACAAATTTGACTGGAGCACACATCGCCAGTGTCATCAAAATTGGGGCTGATTTTTGCAATGCCCGCCTACCGGGCGGCAAAATAGGAAAATGCAAAGGCAAACCCAAGAAGACGACGATAAAAAAATAGTCATTGCCCGATTCCAAACCGGTAATTCATCCCCACACTGGCAAAAGCATCACCGCCTTCAACAAGCTTTGATTTAAAACCGTGACTAGTCCTTGACCCGTCATGACTAATCCCCGACGATGCTCTCAAGTGATCGTAATAATTTTGCGACGATCAAGTAATTAGGGAGATTCAAAGATGAGCGATTTTGAAAATGATTTTTCACGCCGCCTATTTCTAAAAGGTGCGAGTGCAACTGCCGGAGCAGGTGCTCTCAGCATGCTGCCTATTCAAGCAGCATTCGCGGCAGCTTTCCCGGAACAAAACATTCAAATCTTTGTTCCAACGCGCGCCGGCGGTGGTGCTGACCGCAATATGCGGGCGTTCACCAGCGTCTGGAAGAACTATCTCAAAACAAATTTTGAAGCTGGGTTCTATCCTGGCGCGGCGGGCCGTGTTGGCTATGAAACTTATATGGGTAAAGCCAAAGCCGATTGTTACAATTTGATTTTCGGCAATATGGGCCCTGAAGTTCTCAATTGGGTCGTCAAAAAACCAACCTTTGATCTCAATCGCTTCCTGTACATCGCGCAAGTTGATCAGGACCCAGGAATTGTCTTTGTTAGCAAAAAGAACAAGAAGCTGAAGAACATCGACGATATCGTCAAGGAAGGCAAGAAACGGACGTTGAATGTCGGTGTTAGCCGTCTCGCACATCCAGCCTCACTCGGTGTCGTTGCCCTTGGTCGTCATACAGGTGCCAAATTCAATTTGGTTCCTCTTTCCGGTGGCCGCAATACGCGGGCTGGTGTCGCAACTGGCGAAATGGACTTTGGCGCCCTGCCTTCTGGCAGCGTCGTCCGCAAACAAAAGCAATTTGATATTGTCGCTGTTTTCGACAAAGAAAACCCACTTCCCAACCGGATGAAAAAGGCCGTCGTGGTCAATGACCATTTCGGCATGAAGCTGCCGCCTCTCTATGCAGGTGCACGGGCATTCGGCATCAAACGGGAAGCGATCGAAAAACATCCTGATCGTTATAAGGTCCTCACAGACACGCTGCAGAAGGTCTATACGGATCCGGCCTACAAGAAAGCGGTGAAGAAGACCAAGGCACCGTGGAAATACATTCGTTACGGTTCACCTGCCGATTGTGAGAAATACGTGAAATATATCACCGACATTGGTGCGGAATATAAATCACTGCTAACCGGCAAGTCCTGATTTTTAAGCTTTTAGGTTGGGCGGTATACGGGAAACCGTTTGCCGCCCTTCCTTATTAGCGACAATTATCAAACAGCCTGAAAGATAATCGATGAGCGACGAAAACGGGCCGGATACCGGAAAGCCCGCTAAAAAAGCTGCCGGGGCGGAATTAGTTCTGCCTGTCGCAGGCCTCATTTTCACAATCTATTATTTTACGACGATCATCGATGTCCCTTGGACCGCACAGGTCAGTGCGTTCTTCGTAGGTACAATCCTTATCGGGCTCATCATCGCATTGATTATCAGAACTGTTATTCAAGTACGTCGCGGTGAAGCTTCACTAAGTCTGGCGCCCCTTATCGCCCCAAGAGATTATGTCCCAAAACGTTTAGCGCTCTTGGGACTCACACTGTCATACGTGTTTTTTATCGAATGGGGTGGTTTCACGATTACCACCTTTTTGTTCCTCTTATGCTCGATGCTGCTGCTGAGCGGCGGGAAGAAAAAGGGCCTCATTCTGACGATTTCCTTGATCTTGTCGGTGGGCGGTTACTTCCTGTTTATCGTCGTCTTTAACACGCGTTTCCCGAAGGGCCCCGTTGAAACCATGCTGCACGGCGTCTTCTGATATGGAAATTGATTGGGGACTTTTCGCCGAATTATTTGGCCGCACCTTTACCTTCTGGTGGGTCATTCTCCCAGCCATTCTGCTCGGACTAATCGTTGGCGCCATTCCGGGTTTCAGCGCCGCCAACACAATTATTATCCTACTCCCCCTGACCCTCGCTATGGAGCCTGAAATTGGCTTGATCTTCATGGTGGCGCTTTACGCATCATCGCGGATGGGTGCAGGCATTCCGGCAATCCTGGTCAATATCCCAGGCACAGCCGGTGCGGCCGCGACACCGCTTGATGGCTATCCGATGACCAAGCAAGGTCGCGCGCAACAAGCGCTTGCGATTTCGTTTGTGTCATCTGTATTTGGCGGTCTGTTAACGACAATCCTGGCCCTCCTCGCCATGCCGTGGCTGTCTCAAGTGGCTTACCACCTCCACAGCGTCGAGATGATCGTCATCATGTTGTTCGGTATCTCCTTGATCGCGACCATCGCGGCCAAGGACACCTTGAAAGGCCTCATCGCCGGCTTCTTTGGCTTGATGATCGGTTATATCGGTGCCGACGTCGTCTATGAAACACCTCGCGGGACGTTCGGCTTCCTCGAGCTGTACGACAAGGTACCGCTTATCCCTGCACTCGTTGGGCTGTTTGCGGTCTCCGAAGCCTTCGCCGTCATAGAAGGTGAATCCATTCTCACGAAACGCGGCATGGAAGCCATGCAAAAAGCTGGCTGGGCTGAAACCTGGGAAGGTGTTCGGCTTGCTGTAAGCCGTTGGTGGCATATCATCTGGACAAGTATCATTGGCCTCGTCATTGGCGTGGTGCCGGGTGCTGGTGCCGCCATTGCGTCCTTTGTCGCCTACCAACAATCCAAAACATTTTCGAAAACGCCTGAGAAATATGGTACCGGCCATCTCGATGGATTGGTTGCCCCTGAGTCCGCTAATAACGGCGTGACCTCAGGCACCCTTATCCCGCTTCTTGTTATTGGTGTCCCTGGCGGTGCAACGGCAGCCATCATGGCGGTTGTGCTCCAATATCACGGCGTCACTGTTGGTCCCGATCTCTTCGATAGCCAGCCGGAACTCGCTTATGGTGCCTTTACGGCGATGGCCGTGACCTATGCGATCATGATCCTGACCGTTCTGCCGCTCGCGCGTTATATGTCGCGTATCACGGTTGTCTCCACGACCTATATGGCACCCATCATTATCTCATTTACGTTGGTTGGTGCCTTTGTACCTCGCGCCTATGTCTTCGATATGTATCTAGCGCTTGCGTTTGGCGTGATCGGCTATGTTGCCCGTAAGACCGGCTACCATGTTGCCGCGATACTCATCGGTGTGATTTTAGGACCGCTGCTCGAGAACTATTTCCTTCGCGCGCTTCGAATTTCTCAAGGCGATGTCATGGTCATTTTCTCATCGAACCTTGGCGACGTAATGTGGGTGATGTTGATCGTTTCCCTGTTCGTGCCAATGTATCTCGACCGACGACGAAAACGACAAGCTGAACAGGCCGTGCCGACAACGACGGACTGTTAGGTGATACCCGCGGCGTGTAGGATTTCCCGCGCGCGCGGTGTCTCCAGAAAGCCCAAAAATCCTTTTACGCTACGCGATGCGTGGGAATTTATGACACCTGCGACATAGGTTGTTGTCTTGCGTAACCCTTCGGGCAAAGGACCGACCACGACTACACCATGTTCGGATAGTCTTTTGACCGCAGGTATCTGTCCAAAGCCAATCTCAGTGCCAGCTCCTTTGCCAATTCTTTCCATCAGAAGTGCGGCGCTTGGTAGACGTTCAGTCTTATCTGCAACGCACTCCGCAATCCCAAGCCCTTCGATCATCGTCTCGATATATTGCCCTGAAATTGCGTCGTTATAGAGAACTTGGTCGGCTGCCAGAATGGCATTTCGCAACTCATCGGTGGTGCCTATGTTGGGAAAATCTGCGCCGGACCGAATCACGACACCCGCTTCAACATCTCCAACCGTAACCAAGCTGTCAACATCCAACAAACCAACTGCGCCATAGCCTTTCATATGATCTCCGGGCGCCACGAGGATTTCGGGCTTGTCACCCGTGCCTTCCATAACTTTTCGAATTTCCGGTGAGGTCATATAATTCGGCTCGAATCGAGCACCTGTATCAGCCGTATAAACCTCCATGCATGCGACGACGCCAGACTGCGGCGCACCTGCACTAATAAGTCTGATTATTGCCAACTCTTCATCTCCGCCGGTTGCCGATGTCTCGCCTGCCCTTTACTTTAACGCCAACCCCGTATTGGAGAATAGTTTTATGACGAACCCGATTACACATATGCCAGACAATCCCGGCGATATCGTTGGCGAAGAGTACTGGGCAAAACGCGGCGATATAGATTTATTTTTGTTCCGCCGGTATTCGCCAACGGTGCGCGCCGCGAACCCAGACAAACCCGTGCTGTTTCTGGTCCACGGTTCGTCATTCTCGGCACGAACGGCCTATGATCTCGATATTCCGGGACAGGGCGACTACTCCCTGATGCGAACGTTCGCCGGGCTTGGCTATGACGTTTGGACTATGGATCACGAAGGTTACGGCAAATCTACGCATACTGACGGCTTCTCCTATATTGCCGATGGCGTGGAAGACATCAAAGCTGCGGCACCCATCGTCGAACAAGTCACCGGAAAAAGCGCCTTTTGCTTCTTTGGATCATCCTCTGGCGCTTTACGGGCCGGCGGTTTCGCCAACGCCTGCCCCGAGCGTGTCGAGAAGCTCGTCCTCGCGGCTTTGGTTTGGACTGGTGAAGGCTCGCCGACACTCAAGAAACGCGCCGAGAGGATTGATGAATGGCAGGCAACCAACCGCCGCACCGTCGATGAAGCCGCTTATTTGAATATCTTCAACCGCGATGTTCAAGGACTCACCATCCCTGAATTGCCAGCGGCGGCCGCCAAGGCTGAGATGGATAATGGCGGCGGCAGCGTCCCCAATGGCACCTATATCGACATGTGCGTGAACCTCCCGGTTGTAGACCCGACTAAAGTCGAGTGCCCGGTGATGATCTTCCGTGGCGATCATGATGGGATCGCGACCGACGAAGACGTCCTCGGGTTTTTCACGGCCTTGCCCAACAGCGACAAGCAATTGGTTATGGTCTCCGGCCAAGCGCACAACACGACAATCGGCATCAACCGGGCGCGTTTCTGGCATTCGCTGGACGGTTTCCTCGGCATGCCCGGACGAGTTGATCAGTAGAGATGGCTGACGAGATCTGGAGCCAGGAATATTGGGCGCTTAAAGACGACATAAAGCTCTTTATGTGGCGAAAGCGGGTCGGCGACCCTGCAACAGACACAACGCCGAAGCCTGTTCTGTTTCTGGTCCATGGTTCGTCCTTCAGCGGTCCAACGGGCTTTGATCTTCAGGTGCCCGGCAAACCTGATTACTCCTTGATGGACAAGTTTGCGTCCTATGGCTTCGATGTCTGGACGCTCGATCATGAAGGCTATGGCCGTTCCGACAGTACAGACGGCAATTCGCCGATATCAGAAGGCGTCCATGATCTTAAAGCGGGTATGGAAGTCGTCATCCGGGAAACCCGGCAATCGGCAGCTGCTTTCTACGGCTCCTCCTCAGGAGCGCTACGGGCTGCGGCCTTTGCTGAGGCTTATCCCGATCATGCCAATAAGCTGATTCTCGATGCCTTTGTTTACACCGGGGAAGGAGCCCCAACCCTGATTGAACGGGCAAAGAAGATGGATCAATGGACCGCCAGCAATATGCGGCCCGTCGACCGAGCGTTTTTTCTCTCGATATTTACCCGCGACAAGCCCGGTACGACAGAAGATGGTGTTGCCGAAACTCTGGCGGATACAGAATTGACGATCTGCGATGCCGTTCCGACCGGTACCTATGTCGATATGTGTTCGGTCCTGCCCGTGTGCGATCCAACCAAGACAACCTGCCCGGTCCTGATCATTCGAGGTGAACATGATGGAATTGCAACCGAAGAAGATTTGCTGGACTACTTCGACAAGCTCCCAACCCGCGACAAACAATTCGTAATTATCCCCGGGCTCGCACACGTAACGTTCCTCGGCCGTAACCGTACCCGCTTCTGGCATGTGATGAAGAACTTCCTCAACGCGCCAGAAAGAGTCGATCTGTAGGTATCAGATACTAAGCCCACCGAGTTGCTTCTCGGGATAACGTGTTCCAGATACTTCATCGGCTTTTACTGCAGCACCAATCTGCTGAACTTCCTCGTCGGAAAGCTCAATGTCAGCGGCTGCGATATTTTCAAGCAAATGGGCTGTCCGTTTTGTACCCGGAATTGGCACTATGTCCCCTCCCTGATGCAAGAGCCAGGCAATCGCCAGCTGCAGCATTGAAACACCCTTTGATGCCGCAATTTCCTTTAGCGGCTGAACGATTGCGACATTGGCATCGATGTTGCCTTCCTGGAAACGTGGATGATCACGACGCCTATCTCCTTCGGCCAAGCTATCGGAACCTTCAATCGTCCCGGTCAGCATCCCGCGCCCGAGGGGCGAATATGCCACAAAGCCAATACCAAGCTCACGACAGAGCGGCAGGATTTCGTCTTCCACAAATCGCGTCCAAAGCGAATACTCGGTCTGCAGGGCTGCGATAGGATGCGTAGCCTGCGCCCGACGAATAGTGTCAGGTCCCGCTTCTGAAAGACCCAGGAACCGGACTTTTCCCTGCTCAACAAGCTGCGCCATAGCGCCAACGGTATCTTCAATTGGCACGTCCTTATCAACGCGATGCTGAAAGAAAAGATCGATTACATCAGTGTTGAGCCGCGACAGGCTCTTCTCGCAGGCTTCAATAACATATTCAGGCCGTCCGTCAACACGACCACCAAGATTGCCGAACTTTGTTGCCAGAAACACCTCGTCGCGCTGTCCGGCGAGCGCCCGACCCAACATTTCTTCATTCTTGCCGCCGCCATAAGCATCAGAGGTATCGATGAAATTCATTCCTGCATCGATACCTGCCTGTAATGCTGCGACAGCTTCATCTTCATTGGCAGCGCCATAGATACTGGTCATCGCCATGCCACCCAGACCGATGGCAGAAACATCAACGTCACAACACCCTAATTTCCGGTATTTCATATCTATCTCTCTTAAAAATTCTTCATTGCTACAATTGGATACCACCACGCTAGCTGTCACAAGAGGCAGAGGTCTTTTCATGCCGTTGCCGCTCCCCCTACCCTGTAATAGAATTAGAAAAAGCAATTAACGGAGGAAGAAATGGTATCGAGTTTTGAAGATCACTGTTGGCAAGACGTCGTCTCAGAGGGCGCTTTCAATATTTACAAACACTATGAACGCAAAACTTATGTCGGCGGCAAGCCCGCGCTCCTCGCGATTGATCTCTACAAGATGGCTTATCAGGGTGGCTCAAAACCAGTTGAGGAGGTGATCGATGTCTATCCCAGTTCCTGTGGCGAGAATGCCTGGAATGCCATTCCGCCGACAGAGCGTCTTTTCAAGGCTGCCCGCGCGGCCGGTATCCCGATCATCTACTCAACAACGGAAAACCGTACGGAAGCGAATATCGCCCACGCCTATGCGACCAATCGCCAGAAAGTTCAGGTGCCTCCTGACGTTTGGGAAATTAAGGAAGAATTCGCGGTGCAGGAAGGCGACTTGGTTGTCTATAAACAGCGCGCCAGTGCGTTCGCCGGGACACCGCTGGTGTCTCAGTTGAACCGCCTGGGTGTCGACAGCCTTATCGTTTGCGGCGAGAGCACCAGCGGCTGTGTCCGTGCCAGCGTCGTCGATGGCTATTCAAACGGCATCCACGTAACAATCGCAGAAGAATGCTGCTTTGACCGCCATATGCTGTCGCACAAGGTCAATCTGTTCGATCTGCATCACAAATATGCCGATGTCATGCATACCGACGAGATAGTCGACCATATCTACAGCACGGCCGGATTGAAGGAAGCCCCATAATGGAACCGAGCCGTTACGGACCCTTTCCCTATACGCCGATAAACCGGCGTCCTAAGCTCAAATGGCCAAACGGGGCACGGGTCGCGGTGTGGATTGCGCCCAACCTGGAGTTTTTTCCGCTCGATGAGCCAGTGCCGGGGTCGCGTTACAACTATACGCCAGAAGTATCTTCGTGGTCGCAACGTGATTACGGTGCCCGCATCGGTGCCTTCCGGATTATGGACGTGCTATCACAACGCAATATCAGGGCCACTTGTACGCTGAATTCCGAAGTCTGCGATATGTATCCGGAGATGATGGAAGATGCGGTTGCACTTGGCTGGAATTTTATGGGGCACAATCAGAGTAATTCGCGGCCGTTCCATGCGACACCGCCTGAAGGCGATCAACAGCTCATCAGAGACGTTCTAACCCGAATTGAGCAATGCACCGGAACCAAACCGCGTGGGTGGCTCGGGTCTGGCCTTCAGGAAACCTGGAACACGCTGGATTATCTCGCGGATGAAGGTCTCGATTATGTCTGCGATTGGACCAATGACGACCAACCTTATTTTATGGATGCTGGAGACAAAAAGATCGTCTCACTACCTTATTCAACGGAGATAAACGATCTACCGCAATTCCGAGCCGGTCGCTCCAATGACGAATTCGATCAGATGATCCGCAGCCAGTTCGACACCCTCTATGAAGAGGGCGAAGATTCGGCACGGGTCATGGCAATTTGCCTCCATCCTTTTGTTATTGGTGTTTCACACCGTATCGGCGTTCTGAAATCGGCTCTGGATTATATCCAGGGACATGATGACGTTTGGTTCGCCACCGCCGAAGAAATTGTCGATGCCTGGCTCGCATCTGACGCAACTTTTTAAGTTTTAAACGAGAGATGACTATGATTATCGATCACCGTACCTACGACTTTCACCCCGGCAAGATGAAAGCCTGGATCGCCGTTTATGAAGAATACGCTCTTCCCTTGCAGAAGAAATATCTCGGAAATTTCATCGGCTTTTTCACGACGGAGGTCGGCCCAATCAATCAGGTTACCTTCATGTGGGGATTTGAAGATGCCGGCGATCGCGAACGGCGCCGCGCAGAGATGGAAGCCGACCCGGGTTGGGCAGAGTTTGCGCGCCGCAGCTCAGAGCTTGGCGCCTTAAAACAGCAAACCGACAAGCTAATCCGCCCGGTAAGTTTCTCACCTATACAATAAACCCTAAAGTGCGAGTGGCGTGAGCCCTCCCGGCACTTCAATATCGAAGATATTGAGGGTAATGGCGATAAGGTTGTAGTGGCCCAGAAGCCCCGCAAGATCCGTCGCACCCTGTGCGCCATGTCGATCAACAATCTTTTGATAAACGCCATCGCTTACCCGCTTTGTCGCATAGAGCTCGGAACAAAAATCGTAGATTTCCTCTTCCTCAGGGTCTGTAAAATCAGGCTTGTCACCTTGCCGAATAGCTTCAATAACCGCCACAGAAACGCCAGCTTTCTGCGCTTCGCTGTCATGGGCAAACCATTCATATTGGGCTTTCCAGTGATAGGCCGTCACTAAAATAGCGACCTCCCGCAAATTCCAAGGAATTGAGCAGTCATAGCGGACAAACTGTCCAAGCTTCTGGACCTTGTCGGCCAGCTCTGGGCTATTCAACAACGGTAAGAACGGCCCGCGAACGCCACCGCGAGGCCCTCCAGCAATGGCGTCATAAACCTCCTGTTGCTCAGGATTCATATCCTCGCGTGAAACTTCTGTAGTCCGCGCCATTACTGTCTTCTCCTGGTTCGTCAGGCGTACGCGGTCAGCCCGCCGCCTGGATTTTTGAAATGATATCCGATGGAGTCACCGGGTACTTGTCGAGCTTTATATCAAATCCCTGCAGGGCATTCTCTATTGCAGACAAAATGGCAGGCGCTGCTGTCATCACACCGCATTCCCCGACGCCCTTAACGCCAATGGGATTACGGTCCGTCGCAGATTCCTGATGAATGATCTCGTAGTTTGGTACCTCGGGAGCGGTCGGGATCAGATATTCCGCCAAGTTGGTAGATTGTGGCATCGCCTGATCGTCATAAAGCATGTTCTCAAATAGGGCATGACCGAGTCCCAACGTAACCCCACCATGAACCTGCCCATCGACAATGAACGGGTTAATTAAAGTGCCGCTGTCATGAACGATGACATAGCGTTTTATCCGCACATGGCCGGTGCCAATGTCCACTTCCAGCTCTGCACCATGCGCGCCATTCGCGTAAGCGACATTGTCCGGCATAAAACTCGCTTCAGCTTCCAATCCCGGGGTAATGCCCTCCGGCAAAGCATAACCAGGCACACCAGCAACCGCACCGGCGATCTCTCGAAAGCCCACTGCCATGCCAGGTACACCTTTGACAAAGACTTTGCCATCGACCAATTCCAGATCTTCCGCTGAGGCTTCGAGAAGATGCGCCGCAATCGCGAGAACCTTTTTGCGTACAGCACCCGCAGCCAAATGGATTGACGACCCCGCACAAACGGTTTGACGACTGGCGAAGCCACCAAAACCCTGCGTAACGTTCTGCGTGTCGCCATGAACAACCGTGACATCTCCGGGGCTAACGCCAAGTTGATCCGCGACAATCTGGGACATTGCCGTCTGAAATCCCTGCCCCATCGCGATGCCACCGGTATAAACAGAAATTTTTCCTGACGTACCAATCCGAACGATTCCGGTTTCAAAGGGACCACGACCTGTGGGCTTTACATAATTCGCGATACCCAACCCAAGGTAGCGGCCCTCTGCCGCTGCGGCAGATTGGCGATCAGGAAACCCCTCAAAATCCAGGGCTTCCAACAAATCACGCTGGCATTTCTCGTAATTGCCGCTGTCATACACAATCTGCTGGCCCGCCTGCGTCTTCAACGGGTGGGCGTATGGCATATCTTCAAAACGGATCAGGTTGCGTTCCCGGATGACAGTGCGATCTATCCCTGCAGCGTCAGCAGTTCGGTCGATCATACGCTCCATCGTAAAGCAACCTTGCGGATGACCAGCACCCCGCATCGATGTTGCTGGAACCTTGTTGGTATGCGCGACAATTACATTAAGTGCGTAATTCGGGATAACGTAAGGACCAAGAATGGTGGTCGCCGCGCTAAACGGGATATTAAATCCACGGGCGGTGTAAGCACCCTGATCATGATACATCTGGCCGCGTAGCCCGAGTATACTCCCATCGCCGTCGACGGCCATTTCAACCTCCCAGAACTGGTCACGTTCCTGGGTGGTTGTGATCAAATGTTCTCGCCGGTCTTCAATCCATTTAATCGGTTTCCCCAACAGCATCGCAGCGGCACTAATCACTGCATCTTCGGGATAAAATAGAAGTTTAGGGCCAAAGCCGCCGCCTATATTGGGGACGATGACCCTTATCTGCGCTTCATCGAGGCCGAGCAGATAGACCAACACACTGCGATGGGAATGTGGTGCCTGGCAGGAACTCCACATGGTGAATGTTTCCCGAAGAGGGTCATACCGCGCGATACTGCCGCGACACTCCATCGAGTTAGAAACCCCGCGATGCTGATAAAGGTCCGACCGGACAACATGCGCCGCGTCGGCAAACGCCTTGTCGGCGTCTCCATGGCCGAAGTTCAAATCATGGACAATATTACCCGGTTCTGCCTGCCTCGAATTAACCGGTGGCGCGTCATGCTTGGCCGAGTCGCGCGGATCAGCAAGCACGGGCAAAGGATCATAATCGACAATAACCAACTGCGCCGCATCTTCCGCGATATAGCGGTTTTCAGCAATCACCGCGACGACCGGTTCTCCGACATAACACACTTCGTCACGCGCCAAAATATAGGGCCCAACGTCCACCCTATCGCCGGGCGTCGGAAAGTTTTCCGGAATGCGTTCCTGCGACAAAACCGGCAGCAGATCATCGATTGTATACACCGCCACAACACCGGGCACTTCCCGTGCCGCAGACACATCGATCGAGCCGATCCGGGCATGCGCCATTTGGCTTCTGACCACGGCAAGATGCAGCATGCCGTCAAGCTGGATGTCATCGATGAAGGTCGCCTCACCGGCCAACAAGATGTCGTCTTCCAGACGTGTGATCTTTTTGCCGACATAGGTGTCGGGCATAAGCGCTACTCCTGGGTTAACCGATACAGCTACGGGCAGTTATGCTGTTGGATTGGCAACGCCGACCATCGTGTCCCGTGTCACGATGGCTGCCAGTTGATCTTCGCTCCAACCATCAGTGCCTTCCGGCCGTCTTGGAATCACCAGATACCGCAAATCAGCCAGACTATCATGCACCCGAACCGTCATATCGTCAGGAACGTCGGTGCCAAACTCGGACAGAACTTGTCGAGGTTCAATGACCACCCGTGAACGATAGCTTTTACTGCGATACCAATCCGGTGGCATGCCAAGCACGGCACGCGGATAACAGGAACATAGGGTACAGACGACAACGTTCTGAACATCATCTGTGTTCTCAACAACAGTCATCTTGGCAGCGCCTGCGTCGACGCCAACTTCCAATAGCGCGGCGTTACCATCGTCTAATAACCGTTGTTTAAAATCTGCGTCGCTCCAGGCCTTAGCGATAACTTTTGCGCCGTCCGATTTCTGCAGAGATTCAACCTTCTCCTGCGCCGCCCTAAGCTCATCAGGCGTTAAATGGCCCTTTTCCATTAGCAATTCGCGAATAGCATAGGTCATCAATTCATAACGACCCGCCTCTGTATCCTCGATATTGGGCTGAAAGGTGAGGTCATGATTATGATCGTGGTCATGATCGTGGTCGTGGGTTCCGCGTTCTTCCGCCATCTTCTGTCTCCTGTCTTCCCGTCTTATGCGGGCAGCAACCAATGTTCGTAAATATCGACGTCAACCGTGTCCGACTCTGGCCCGGCATAGTTGTTCCAAACATGCGTTTGTTTGAACCGAACGCGGTACAATGTCTTTTTAGGCAAGCCATCAAAGCCATAGGCAAGCTCTTCGGGATTTGCGAAATCACCGCAGACGCGTTCGATTTCACCCGTTTTCCCTCGGATGTAGTACGGTGTCCGCCGGTGGCCTGGCGGATGAGTCGAGATAACCTGAACGGTATCTCCAGGTGCAAAGTTTCCGTTCATTTCCGCGCCTCCGCCATGCGTTGTGCAATCTCCGCCATACGGGTTTCCAGCTCTTCTTCAGTGAAAAGACCTTTCTCAACGAGGATCATCTTCATCGATTCCGTTGAGCGTTCATAATAATCGAGATCACTATATAGCGGCTCACCCATCTGTTCGCGGGCGCGCCTGGATTCATCTGTCACGTAAAGATGACGGCCAGCCGCTCCCAATGCGTTACTTATGGCCGTCGATTGCCGTTCCCAGGGTTTCATTTCTGTCACCTCTGGATCAATAGCACCATAATCTTTACCACCAATATCGTGATATCCCCGACGTGGGTCGTCTGTGTCTGCCATTTGCATGATCTCCCTCTTCGTCCTGAGCATTTTCCCACATTGCGCCCGATGGTCAACAGAACTCGTCCTTTGACCACCCTGCGACTGCCTTCTATATTTCATCCTATAAAGACTGAAATCAGGGAGATCGGTTATGGATGGCGCTATTTACCGCGACTACAATCAGGAATCGCTCGACGTAGAATATAACAATCGGGGACGTTTTCCGGATACGGCAGACTGCAAAGATCTGCAAATAGTCGGTTCCAACGAGGCAAAAGCCGAATACGAATGTCGGCTCGACGTTAAATTTGGTGATGGCGAAACCGACCTTCTCGATATTTATATCGCAGAGGGCGACGGACCTAGGCCAATCCACGTGTTTTTCCATGGCGGGTATTGGAAATCCAATACCAAGAATGATTTCGGATTTGTCGCCAAACCCTTTGTTCCCTATGGCATTACAGCCATTGTCGTCGAATACCCGCTGATCCCGTCAGTACGGATGGGAACATTGATTGATCGCTGCCGTGCGTCGATGGAATGGACGTTTAATAACGCCGAGAGCTTTGGTGGCGATAAGAACAACATCACGATCTCGGGTCATTCCGCTGGTGGACACATTACCGCAATGATGATGCAAACCGACTGGCCATCCTATGGGACTGGATTACCGAAAGACCTCGTCAAAGGTGGTTGCAGCATCAGCGGCGTCAGTGATCTCGACCCGGTGCGCCTTTCCTTCCAGAACGAGGAGCTGCAATTCGACAAAGAAGAAGCGGCGGAATTCAGCACGCTGTTTATGAACCCAACCCATCCCGGGCCACTTCTTGCTGTCGCTGGGGGTATCGAAGGACCCGAATTTATCCGCCAAACCACTGAACTCGCCGATGCCTGGGCTGCGAAAGGTATGGAGGTCAAAGGCTGGATCATGGAAGGCAAACATCACTTCACGACCATCAATCAATATCTTGATGGTGAAAGCGAACTTTCCCGCGCAGTTCGGGGTTTAACAGGGGTCTAACACCCTAAGAAACGGAACAACCAATGATAACCTTTAAAGTGGGTGAGGCTTCGCCGGCCAATACATTTTTTGCGATCTGGATGGCTGAAGCCGCCGGATTCTACGAACAGAACGGCCTCGATTTTGAAATCGTCAAAATGGTAGGCGGTAGCGAAACCGGACCCGCCCTGTCCTCTGATAGAATTCAACTCATGCATATCGGCATGTCGTCTGTCGTCCGAGCGAATTCCGCAGGCTTCAACGTCACCACCATTGGCTCCCTCAGTAACGTTATCCGCAGTACATTGTTCGCGGGCCCCGGTGTAGAGGGCATTGAGGACATAAAAGGGAATTCGGTCGGAATCAGTAGCGCTGGTTCAGAGAGCGAACTATCAACCGTCGTCGCCCTGCAAAAGCTTGGCCTGACTCGTGATGACATCAAATTTCAGGAGATCGGTGTCGAACGACTTTCTCATCTCAAGAACGGCACCGTCAAAGCAACAATGCTTGGCGAACCTCTTCGTAGTGTAGCCTTTGCTGACGGCCTGACTGCAATTTGTGACCTGCTCGCTGACCGGATGCCTTGGCTCTATAGCGGGCTGGTCGTTGATAAAGCCTATTTGGCAGACAACCGTGATGCCGTCCTACGGTTCATGAGGGCGACAATCGAAGGCAATTATTTTGCCGCGAGCGATGCGGAAAGCGCCAAGCCCGTCATGGCAAAGGTTTTGAACATTACAGACACAAAAAACCTCGACATCACTTACGACAACTTTAAAACCTACACGCCGTTAAATGCCGAACCGACGGTTGAGGGTGGCAAGAACATCATGGCGACTGTCGAGGCGGAAAACAAAAGTGACGACATCGACGCCTACATGGACCAATCAGTCCACGAGGAGCTTCGCGATGAAGGGTTCTTCGATGCCATGAAGGCGAAATATAACGTCGGTTAGAGGTCGGATTCAGCTTCGTGTTTCGAAGCGCCGCCAGAAGGTTCCGGAGAACCAACCTAGCAACGACCAAAAGATCGCTGCGGTAACCAGAGAAGCGGCGGCAAAATGACCAGCCAATTCGGGCGGAACGGCGCCGCCAATTCGCGCCGGTTGCGGTGCACCGACGATGTGCGGCACCGCAATTAAGGCAATCCCGGCCACAACCCAGACAACGCCTTTTTTAAAGACCAACATCCAAAGCCCTGCCGCCGTCGCCGCAACACAAAGGAACCACCAGCCTTGCCGGGGAACAAGTTCCGCCGTCATTGCTCCGGGTACTTCTGGTGGCAGCCCCAGCGCAGGCGCAAGCGACATGACGCCAAACCCCGCCATCCCCCAAATAACGCCTGTTCGGCCATTGATCGCACCGCCAGACAGAGAAAAGCAAGCCACTAAAATCAAGGCAAATCCAACACCGGTGATGATATTCGCAAGTGTGGTGAAAAGCGTACGTTCCCAACCATTGGCTGGCCCCCAGGCCTCATGCCCGTCTTTATCAGCCTTGCCAGCTTTGCCATGAGCAAGAATAAGCAGTGGGTTTTGAACACTGCCCTGTTTTTGATCGGGAGCGCTTGATTTACTTTCAAACTGCTCAGCATGAAGAATGATCGGCGTCGTGGTGAATTCATGGACGACGGAAATACCAAGCCCGCCGAGAAATCCAGCTAAGAGCGCTGTCGCGAAGATTCGCCGAAACATGGATCGGCCGTCAAAGCTCAGTGGCAGGGAAAGGCGAAGGAATGACGGCTGTCATGCGCCGCATTATGGATCGTGTCTGAATGGGCAAACCCAACACCAATAACCAGAAAAGCACCAAATAACATGGCAACAACAGCAGGCATTACTTTGCGGCTGGACGCTGCGAGGACATCTTGGGTTTTAACTGTTTGCTCGTTCATCACTTATCCTTCGTATAAGAGCCCCAAGATTGGCGCGGTCTGACCAAAATTGCAACAGTAAGTCGATCAAAATTTAACGTTCTTTAGGTGTATGCTTTCCGGCATCCCAAACCGTTGTCTCCAAGGTCTTGGAAGCTTTATCGAAAGCAATTTCCTCCAGCTCTGTGGCAAGGGAATCATTCCATCTGTTGAGAAATCCATACCAGCTGACCACCGCAAGGATTTCAACGACACCGTCCTCACCAAAATGCTGTTTCACGGCTTCGGTATCTTCGTCGGTCACCATATTTGGAACCGACCCCGCAGCCTGCGCATATTTTAGTGCTGCACGTTCTGCCTCACTGAATAGTGGGCTCGTCTCATATTCCCAGAGGGCGGCGACCTTATCTGCGTCCACACCCCGCATCCCTGCATTATTGGAGGTATGCGCCACGCAATACATACAGCCCGCCGCCTGACTGGCGATATTTCCGACCAAGGCGAGTAAACCAGCCGGCACGATATTGTCAGAATCAAAAACGGCCGTGTTTAACGCCCGAAACGCCGCGAGGAGCTTAGGCCGGCGGGCCATGACCAGGTTTGAGTTTGGTACATAGCCCCGGGTTGCTTCATATGGCGTAAAAAATTTCTCGTCGAGATCCGGGTGATCTTCGCGTTTTAAGGGCGTGACTCGTGTCATCGCTTTTACCTTTGTCTATTTACCATCTCGACCCGGGAACCGAATGCCAGTGAACTTGACATAAGAAAGCTCCTCCATCGCATATTTCACACCTTCACGCCCATAACCCGACGACCCAACGCCGCCAAACGGCGTCGTATCCATGCGGAATCGGCTGCCTTCATTTATCCAGACCGACCCAACATGCAGTTCTTCCGAAACTCGGAAAGCTGTCTCCAGACTCGAGGTGAAGCACGATGATTGCAGACCAAACTCTGAGTCATTGGCAATGGCGATGGCGGCGTCGATATCCTTTGCTGGAATAACCACCGCCACCGGACCAAAGATTTCCTCGCAAACTACACGAGCGTCCGGTGAAGGGCCGACCAGAATCGTCGGATAGATAATTGCGTTGTCTCGTTTGAGCGGCAACGGTGCCTTTGCCCCTTTAGACATCGCGTCTTCGACCATCGCCTCAACCCGGTCGGCAGCGTCGATATTGACCATGGGGCCTACATCGGTGTCGTCTTTGGTTGGGTCGCCGACGTTCATCGCTTCTGCCGCTGCAACAAAGTGCTCTAGGAACTCGTCCAAAACAGCCTCTTCAACGATGATGCGTTGGGCAGAAATACATTGCTGTCCACTGGCCTCAAAAGCCGAAGGCACGATCCGCAACGCCGCATCCTTAACGTCTGCATCGGCACAGACGATGTTGGCAGAATTGCCACCCAATTCCCCTATAAACGGCTTCGCCCCTGCTGCACTGGCAAGCGCCTCACCAGCCGCAGTACCGCCAGTCAGGGTAACGACGGCGATGCCAGGGTGGGCAACTAAATGGCCCGTCACATCACGTCGACAAGCAACCACATTGACCATGCCATCAGGGACCCCAGCGCGAGTGAAACACTCCGCTATAAGCAAGGCCTCTCCAACACCTTCAAAGGCAGGCTTGATTACGACAGAATTGCCCATCGCAATTGCAGGAGCAACTTTTTGCATGAGTAGGTTTGATGGAGCGTTGAAGGGCGTAAAGGCTGCAATCACACCGTGTGGATGATGCTTGGTGAAACCAAATCGGCCAGCGCCCATCGCCAGGGCGTCCAGTGGTAAGACCTCGCCTTCCATACGCAGAAGCTCTTCGGCACAAAGCCGCATCAGCTGTGACACACGCCCTGCTTCTACACCACAAGCCCGTTTAGGTTTTCCGAGCGCCCGCATGGTGATGTCCGCAATTTGGTCTTTAACCGCATCTACTTCATCTGCAGCCTTGCGCAACCACACCGCCCGTTCCGCTGGCGTTACATGTCGACTAGCAATAAACGCCCCACGCGCGCTGGCAATCGCAACATCAATCGTTGCCTCATCCGCCATCGCAATGGTCGAGACAAGACTTCCATCCCACGGAGACAGCAAGTCTTCAGTCTTACCACCCGTCGCGACGTATGGCTTACCGCCAATCCAGGGTTGCGAAATCTGCGTATCAGCCATGGTCATCTCCGTCTTGGTTTCGATTAGAGCTTAAACAGCTCGAACGTGGATTCAGCAAAGATATCTTCTGCTTCTAACTTCCTTGCAGAAATCCCTTGGTCAAAGGAATAGCGGGTCATCGCCGATATCTCTTTCTCGTTTTCGATAGCGCCATACTTCCAGTGATCTTCACCCATGAGTTTGCGGACCTGTTCCAAGTCATAGACCGGCCACGGCATGGTTTGGGCCAGATGTCCGACCTGTTCCATCTCTTCATAGCAAAGCTGCTTTGCCTTCAGGAACGCGACATAAACATTTACCGGTAACCAGGGGTGTTTTTCGACAATTGACCGCTTGATGCCGATCATATGCATGATCGGGAACATACCGGTTTTCGAGAAATAAGATTGTTCTGCGGCCTTATAGTCTGGAAACAGGCGATCAATATTCTCATTAGTGTAATAGCTAGAAGGTGCCCGCGCCGAGATCACTGCATCGACTTTGCCGTCATCAAGATGTTCAGCGAGAGTTTCGTCTTTTGGAATACTCTGTAAATCGATCTCATCTGGCAGATGCAGTGGCGCTCGCTCTTCACGACCACCCTCTTCGAGACCACCATTCCGCCAATGGATGGAAGACGCTTTAACACCATATTCGTCTTCGAGAATGCCGCGAACCCATAAGGCCGCAGTCATCTGATATTCGGGAACACCGATCGTCTTACCCGCCAGATCCTCCGGCTGGTTAATTCCCCGGTCGGTCCGGATATAGATTGAGGAATGCCGGAACAACCGCGAGACGAAGGCCGGAATTCCGATATAGGGGCTGCCATCGCGGGACTGGACGTTCATATAGCTCGACATCGAGAGTTCGGTGATATCGAACTCCTGATATTTAAAGGCACGATGAAAGGCTTCCTCGGGAGACATCGCACTCGCGACAACTTCGCAGCCATCAACCCCTACCGTTCCGTCAAACAATGCCCGTGTGCGGTCGTAGTTACAGCACGCCAGACTAACGGTCAGTTTACCCATTTCACGCTCCTTGTACTTTTAAAGTTAACGAATATTTGGCGCATTATCCCTGCGCGCTGGCCGGGAAGCAAGACAGCCTGCACAAACTAAAATTCAATACCCGACAAGTTTTGTTAACCAGCGGGCCATACAATCCATTGATCTATCGAAGAGAAATTGGCGACAGATCATGACCCAAAAAGCGCTAAGCTATTTATCGAGTGTCATTCTTTTGGCAACCGCCAACCTAACTGCAGCGAATGCCGCTACATTGGGCCGTACTGCGGAGCCGACCCTCGCGCACCTGCCGTCATACGTCGCCCACGAAAAGGGACTATTTCGTTCTGAGGGACTTCCCATAAAGATGGTACCGCTCACGAGCCGGGCCCTTATTTCCGCCGGGCTGAAAGGCTCAGTCGATTTCGTTCCAATCGAAGATCGGGGAGCTCAAGTAGCCCTCAATGGCGGTAATTTGAAGTTCATTGTTGGGCAATCCGTCATGTCAAACGTTGCGCTTGTCGCTCGCAAAGAAATCCGAAAATTGAACGACCTCAAAAAGAAGAACGTCGGTCTCGGCGATATCGATGGATTCCGTCCCGACTTATTGCGCCCCTTAATTCAGCTACGGTTTGGTACGCGCTGGAAAACTCACGAGGAACCCAATGAGAAGACCCGCGTAAAAGGGCTAACCGACGACGTCTATCAGGGAATTTTCGTTTCACCACGCTTCGCAGCCAAAGCCCTACAACAGGGTCATCGACTATTGGCAAGAATCGGTGATACCCGTCCTTATCTTTCAGGGACCATTTGGGTTCGAACGTCGTACCTTGCCAAAAACAGAGCCGCGGTTCGGAAATTTACGCGCGCCATCGCGCGTGCATCACAGATAATCCAACGCGACAAACATGCGACGGTTCCTGTCATTATGAAATATTTCAATATCGTCGATCCGAAGGAAGCCGGTAATGTCTGGAGTATCATAAAAGACCAATTCACACCTGATATCCCACGGCGTCTTGTGAATGAGCTGTTTCTCGACCGACATGCCGTGATGAAACGCCGCGGACTAGGGAAAATCAAAAAGCTCCCGAACAACTTCGACCGCTTCGTCGCCCGAACTTTACTAAATTCATCACTCCAAGGGCTCGGTTATATTCTGCGTTCTCCCCCCTACAAGCGGGAAGACGCGAGCTAGCCTCTTTATCTTCGCGACCTCTGATTGACAGGGTATGCTTCTCTTCACAGACTGCAGCGAGCAGAAGGAAGAGAATGAACACCATGTCAAATACCCCAGCGTTAACCGACGATGTAAAAGCTGAACTCGATAAACTCATAAAACTGTGCCGTATCCTCGAAATCGAGGGACATGGCGACCGGACATTAGGGTTTGCCAGCGTCCGCGATCCGCACGGCAACGGCATGTGGATTAAACGTTCCTACATTGCGCTTGGGGAGGTCTTCGACTACCGAGATTTCTTTCATATCGGTCTCGACGGCAAGGTATTTTCGGGTGAAGGACGCTGCCATGGAGAATGGCCCATTCATGCTTCTATCTTTGCAATGCGCCCCGACATTAACGCGGCTATTCACACCCATCCTCTCTATGGCTGTGTTGTTTCTTCCAGTACTGAGCCCATGCGGCCAGCGGGCTATCAGCAGATATTTTTCCCTGTACCACCGCCGCGATATGAAGGCTCTTCCGAACTCATCGTAAAGCTCGAAACCGGACGCGAAGCTGCAACGGTCATGGGGGATAGCTTTTGCATGTTCCTCCGCAACCATGGCGTCGTTGCCTGTGGCACCTCAATTGAACACGCCCTTGTCATCGCCACGGCGCAGGAAGCCGCCTGCGAGGAGTTCGTCAAAACCAGCAGCGCGAGTTTTGACTGGTCATACCCAACCGATGATGAGCAAGCGCGCAAGATCAAAGGACAGGAACGAAATGTCCCGGTGTTCTGGGAATATTATTGCCGCAAGCTATCCCGAGCCGAAGCGCTGGGTCATCCCGTGCTGTCGACCGAACGGGTGCCGGTCCCTGAAACATGATTGAGCTCTACCACGCCACGATGTCGACCTGTGCACAGAAGGTCCGCATGATATTGGCCGAAAAGAAAATTGACTGGCACGGTCACGTGCTGGATCTCCGTGCCAGCGATCAGCACAATCCAGATTACCTGAAGCTCAACCCGAATGGGGTCGTCCCGACCTTGGTCGATGGCGGACAGGTGGTTATTGAATCGACCGTGATCTGCGAATATCTCGACGACGCATACCCAGAGCCGTCTCTAAAACCCGAAGCCGCTATAGAGCGCGCCCGAATGCGCCAATGGACTAAGCGTCTGGATGAAATCATTCATTTTTATACCGGCGTGCTATCGGGCTCGATTGCTTTTCGACACCAACATTTAGCGCGGCCAACCGATGAACTTGAAAATTACATTAATAGTATTCCGGATACCAAACGACGGGCGCGGCAACGGGAACAACTCGAGCATGGCATGGAGTCACCACAATTTGCCGACGCTATCGGTGTTTTTGAATCCTTTTTAGCGGATCTGGAAGCACAGCTATGCGAAACCGACTGGATGGCCGGTAGCTGTTTCTCGCTCGCCGAAATAGGCTACACGCCATACCTCATCCGCTTGGATGAACTCATGCTATGGCAATGGATGGATAAGCGCCCGCGTATCACCGACCTTTACGAACGGATCAAATCACGCCCCAGCTTTAAGACCGCCTATCTCGACTGGCGCAATGATGCGTTTTGCACGCTTATGGCCGAAAAAGGCCCCGAAGCCTGGCCAAAAATTCAAAGTATCCTGGCCGGTCGTTAAGACAAAAAAAGGGTGATGGCACGCAAAGCACCACCACCCATTTGTATTTAATTTTTGATATTAGCAGTCGATATTCAGAGCCGACTGAGCACCCTTCACGCGGAATGAGCAGCTCATTCCAACCTTGAGAGCTTTACGCTTCGCTTTTTTACCGGCAACCGTGATTTTAGTTTTACGACCAGACACCCGAAGTTTGCCGGTAGCTGTTGCCCCTTTCCAGGAAACCCGGCGCCCACCTCGTTTAATCTTGGTAATCTTGCCTTTATAGGTGGCGATCGGAATAACCGCTTTTGTGACCTGCGTTCCCTTTCTGGAGTTCCCTACCTTATCCGCATAGGCGAGGATGTCTTTCGGCAGAGCATAGATTTCGTTAACCAGCTTCTGAACTTCCTGACCTGAAAGCGCATTGATCGGTAATTTACGCTTCTTGGTATCTGCCAGGAATACGGGGTCATTCATAGTTTTCCAGAACGCATCTCGGAGAGCGACATAGCGTGCCTGCGGAACGCCGGGGCCAACTGCGAAAGGACGACCATAGGCCTGCGGTGCCAAATGAACTTTGAGGGCTTGCTGGTTCTTTTTACCTTTTACCAAATCACCAATGAGCGGCACTGACTGCAAATCAGGGTGCTTCTTTAATGCAAATTGCAGCGTGTAGTTAATTTTATTTCCAGTGATCCAGTCTGGTGCTGTCGACTTGATCGACGACCACGACCAGCCACAACGACCATCCAGCTCTTTACGCTGCATCGCGAGATTAATGTCTGCTCCACCCGGATAACCGGTGATTAATTTAACTTTAGCACCGAGTAAATTGTTGGTCATAAGGGTAAAAACATCGATCGAGCTGCCCTGCCCAACACCACCCATATTCGGCTTAGACCGCAGAAGATCCTCGGTCGATTTGTATTTTGACTCATGCCAGAAAACGCAAAGGCTGTATTCCTGGTTTGCACTACCGAGCCATTTCAGCTTGGAGCCATCATATTTTGCGTTGGCCGCATTCCGGAACAGCGGCTGGGCGATTACGCTACGACCCGCCATGACGAGCGCGGTCCCATCCTGCGGAAAGACATTGTAGATCGCATTGAGAACCCGAATACCGCCAGCACCGGTATATTGCTTGGCAACATGACGGGGCTTACCCGGAATATGCTTGGCCATATGGCGCATCACGATACGCCCATAAGCATCATAACCACCGCCGGCTGAGTAACCGATATACATGGTCAACGTCTTGTTCTTATAAAATGCCGCAACTTCCGCATCCGATGCATTCGCTGCACCAAACATTAAAGGAAGCGAAACCACAGCGCTGCCGACAGATTTCAAAATATTATACTTCATGTTGAATGCCTCTCCTGTTTACCGTTTTTGCCAATTCAAATTGGTCTGGTAACGATTTCACTCGAAATATCCATAGTAAGCAAAGGGTATTTCGCTCTATTGAGATTCAATAGAGCGAGAGAGGGGGATCGGGTCAGGCATCCGTCGGTGGCAGAACAATACCTTTGTCGTGCTCTTTAGCCTTTTCGAAAATGTGATGACAGACCGCAATATCCTGCGACACGAGCCCCGTCGTATGGATCAAGATACGTTCATCATCACTTTCGCGGCCCGGAACCTTGCCGGTAACAACATCACAAATCTCGCCATGCAACTGGTCGCGCGAAAACTGGCCACTATCGATCATGTTGCTGAATTCTTTGGTGACAATGTTCACGTCCCAGCCATCGATAACGACTTTATCAAACGCCGCCCATCCCGCCGGGTCCATTTCACGTCGTGCCAATGAAATATAGGTCGCTCCGGGTTTAACCCATTCCTCATGCGCGATGATATCCGTCGATGTCGTGCCACCGATCCCGATATCAGCGGCCCGAACAACTTCTTCGATGGTCTCAACGGATTCCACAGGGATACCCAGTTCTGCCGACCATTTATCGGCAAACGCTTGGCGTGTCTCAGGTCGACGCGAGGTACAAACAATCTTTTCAAAGTTGAACATGGTTCTTAGGCAAGCCAAGCAATTGACGCCCATCGTGCCAATTCCAACGAGCCCTAATACCTTGGGGTTCTTCGGCGCCATCCATTTCAACGGTAGGATCGCTGCCGCGGTACTGCGGATAGCATAAGACCAGTGTTCCTCGACAATAGCCTTGGAGTGACCCGTCATCGGATCGGTCAACAAGATATAGCGCGCGCATTCCAACTGTCCGACCGTGTTCTTCACACCATCATCATAGTAATTGTACATCCGCACACCGGTCGTCGGGATATCCTTTAGTAGGACACCTTTTACGTGCCAGTGATTGTGATACGGCGCGTCTGCGTCAAGCTTCCACGACGATGGCTCAGACCATTGAACCGAGCCGGCCGCATGCATGCGATAGACGTCTTCGCAAATCTGCATTGCTTCTTCGACGCTTAAGAGATCAAGCGTATCCTTGTAGGGAATGAACCGAACGCCTTCGAGTGCCATATCTATCTCTCCTGAATTTTCAAGTAATTTAACCCGCCTGATCAGTGGACGCCACGGCAGATGAGCAATAGGATTCTGAGTATTAAAGAAGTGGCTTCGAAAAGGCTTTGCTTATGGATACCGTCTCAACGTCGAACACCCTTGTCCTTGGTGATACGACAATGACCAGCATTGTCGAACGGGAAGGCCCTTATCATAACCCCTATGACATGTTTCCGGAAGCAACGCCTGATCGTGTCGAGAAGCATTTAGCGGACCTACCGAGCCATACACACGACCCCGCGAGTGGCAAAATTTGTCTGACCTTTCAGAGCTTTCTGCTGCAAACACCACAACACAATATTCTGATCGACACATGCGTCGGGGATCACAAAAACCGTCGCGAGGGACTTCTCTATCCCAAGGATCGCTGGCTTGCCGAATTTCACGCTGCGGGGATCGCCTTTGAAGATATTGATTATGTATTCTGTACCCACCTGCATGTCGATCATGTTGGCTGGAATACTCGCCTTGTCGATGGCCGCCTGGTTCCGACCTTCCCTAACGCCAAGTATATAATCGGACGTACCGAATATGAGTACTGGCTCGACTGGAACAAAGAGCACGGGCCGCATCCTTCTGGAACAGCATTTGAGGATTGCGTTTTGCCGATTGTCGAAGGCGGACATGCCTTGCTTGTCGACGACGACTTCGAACTCAATGATTTGATTCATCTTTCGCCCGCACCGGGCCATACGCCGGGACAGTGCTGCGCCAATTTTCACTCTAACGGTGTCAAAGCGATCTTTGCTGGTGATGCCTTTCATCACCCACTGCAGGTCTACGAGCCAGACTGGAGCACGATTAAGTGCTCTGACCGAGCACTCGCTATTGTCACCCGCCGCAAAATTCTTGAAAGCTGCGCTGATACAGAGACACTGCTTATTCCAGCTCATTTCTCCGGGACAATAGCAGGCAACGTCGTGACCGCTGGAGACGAATTCGCATTCCGCTTTATTGAAGGATAAGAACTAACCATGGATCCCATTCTGCAAAGCTTTTTGAACGGCTTCCCAACGCTCCTCCTACATTTCTCGGTCACCATTACGATGCTCTTGGGTGGTGTCTGGATTTATCAGCATATAACCCCCCTGCGAGAAATGGAGCTGATCCGTGCTGGCAACACCGCAGCGGCCACGTCGTTCGCTGGCGCCATCCTGGGGCTCTCTATTCCACTAGCCTTTTGCATGGCCACTAGCGTGGGGGTGCTGGATATCGTCATCTGGGGCTTGGTAGCTCTATTCATCCAACTCATGACATTTCGACTGCTTGATATTTTTCTCAAAGACCTGCCAAAAAGAATTGAAAATGGGGAGATGGGAGCAGCCATTCTTGTTGTCGCCGTAAAACTAGCTGTCGCGATGATCAATGCAGCAGCGATTGCGGGTTAAACTGGTTTAAAGGACATGCGGATATGGGACATTCTGGCGCTGGTCGTCATGGCCTTAGTTGCCATATTAGGTAAGTCATGGACATCAGATGACCCAAACAACTCGTCCGGACGAACACCGCCAATTGAAGTAGCCAAGCCGCCCCATAGAAATTCTGTCCCTCCGACAGCGAGTCGTGACCCAGTGATTTCGATTTCGGTTGAAGATCGCCAGCAATCATCCAGCGGCACTGCTTTTTCAGTCGATCGAAACGGAATATGGGTAACCGCACGGCATGTCGCCGATGGCTGTGACAAGGTTGCGTTGCAAAAAGGTGAGCGCGAATTCGTCCGGGTTCGCCAGATATGGCATCACCCGCACGCGGACATCAGTATCTTGCGAACCAATGGCGGCACACCGCCATTGCCGGGCATTGAAAAACGGGTTGCCCGCGGACAGGACGGCTATTCCTTTGGCTTTCCCAAGGGCGATCCTGGGGATGTCCATGCCCGTGTCATTGGCAGGCGCACCATGGCTATCGATGGGCGCTATTCGACCCGTGAACCCGTGGTGGCCTGGACGCAAATCAGACGCGTCCCGGATAGAGGGACCAATCTCGGCGGTATTAGCGGCGGCCCTTGGGTCAATGCTACTGGCCAGATCATTGGTGTGCATGTTGCAGGCGCCCCACGGCGAGGACGTTCTTATTCCTCAACGCCCGAAAGTCTCCTGAACATTCTAAAACAGGCCGGTGTTAGCGAAAGCAATGTTGGTAACGGCAGCCAGAGATTTACTGTCAACAGTGGTGATTTTCCGACCGTCGGTGGACAACTTAGGCGGCGTCTGACCGTCGCTAAGGTTTATTGCCTGGTCGGCAACCGCTGGCGCTAATCACCTTCAGCGGTTGCAGGGGCAGCGGCCGGGTTCCACTGGCCGCGACGCATCCGAACCACCGTGTAAGATTCAAACACGCCAGCTTTCCGTAGGGGTTCGCCATCGGCGAAGGCATCAGCGGCTGCCCGATTAGGAACGTTGATAATTAGGCAACTTCCTACCCGATCATCGTTGTCATCCGCCAAGGTCGCGCCGCCAAGGACCAAAATTCCTTCATTTGCCTTCAAATACGCAAAATGCTCCTCACGAGACGTTTCCCGTCGCGCAGCTCCGTCCGCACCGTCTACCCCGTAGCACATATAAAGCATTGAAATTCCTCTCTGAACCGTAATTTCACAAGATTGTCATAGACTGTCACAAAATCGCTATGATTAATATCCGTTGAATTTGATTTTCTTCGACCTATATCTGCCTTAACGCAAGCAATGATGTGTGGGGGTACATCGTGGCTAGGTATTTATGGAGATTTATGGATGTCCCCGAACAACGCTTATTTAGGTAAAGCAATTTTAACCGGTAGCGGACTGGTCGCGATCGCTATCGTGGTCGCCGCCCTTGTATTGCCTGATGCCGCTGTGAAACCGGTTCAGGCCGCAAAAGGCAACGCGGAGAAATCCGTGTCAGCACCGCGCTACGAAATTATCAAGATCGAGAATGGCGCGAGCTGGACGCTAGACCGAAAAACCGGCGTCATCACAATGTGCAAGGTCCGTGACGAACATATGGTGTGTGCCGGCAGTGGCAACGCGACACAAATGCCCTCTGCAACACCGGAGCAACTTGAAAAGAAACGGGTTGAACGCCGGCAGGAACGACGCGCCGAGCGAAAAGAAGCGTTCAATCAGTTCTTCACGTTCTTTGAACGGGTCATTAAATTTGCCGAGAAGCATGACGGCAAGGGCGAAACAAACTCAACTATTGAAGACTCTGAACAGCTCTAACATTCTTCATTTTCGTTGGCGTCAGTAACCTGCAACTGCCATTGTAGTTTGGTATCCTAAGGGCATAACCAAGGTAAGCCCGCGATGGGCCTGTTAAAAACACTGCTTAACCCGGAGCACGACGAACACCCTGAGCGTGCCGAAATCGCGCGCGCCGCCAATTTATTGCAAATCGGGGAATTTCAACTCCTACAGCTCGCCTACCGAGACTGGTTCGGCACGGACATTCCCACTGATGAAAGCGATGAGATTTTCGGCACCTACATGCTCCATAATCAGGTACCGATTTGGGCGCGACACTATGCCCGACACATCCACGGGCTGGACGCAGCAGGTATGCTAAATGACGCTGACACTATCTACCATCGCTATGATCCTGAATTCCGAAACGTCGTCCCTGATGGCGCAAAACGATTTTGCGGCGCGGCTGCCGTGATTGTATTTTGTCTTGGTGGTGGAATTTGGTTGAGCCATTTAACAACAGCACAAACCAGCCAGATTTTGCCGCCATATTTCTCCGATGAAACGATAAAGAACATAAACCAGGGGCCAATCCCGACACCCTGAGCCTTTATGGCCAGCCTACAAAGCCGTATACTGGTGCCATGCTTGAATTTCTTGATCTATCGCCGCAGCTCGAAATGCCGGTAAACATCATATTTCTAGCGGTGACCGGTTTTATCGCCTGGAAGGGCGTCCGCGCGCGCAACCCCGATGGAAATACCGATTTCGGCCACCTGCTATTTGGCTGTATCGCGGCGGTGTTTTTCTTTCTTGTCCTGTTTCAGGACGTCCTCGGTGTCGTTAAGTTCTAGGCGCAGCGTTACGGTTTGTGCATCCGTTGCTGTGCGTCCAGCTCTGGTATTTTTAACAATCGCTTTTCGGGCGGTCGTTGCAATTGCTTGTAAATATATTGTGCTCGCTTGCGAACCGTCGATGTACGGCCCGAGCTATAGAGAATTTTGTCGATTACCCCCGGACCTTCAACCACTTCCTCATCCGTCTTAAGCGCCTCGATATAATCTGCCAACGCTTCTTTATATTTACCTTGCCGGTCTTTAAGGATACCGCGATTAGCGTAGGCGGCAGCCAACACACCGCGTCCGGTAGGGTCATCTGGTTTTAGTGATTTGGTCAGAAACTTAATGAGGTAGGTCAACTCAGCATTTGCCTCACGAATTTTGCCGGACTGCATAAACACAATCGCACGACCCATTATTGCCCCACGATGGTTTGGCATCTCCTTTAAAGCGTCATTGAAACTCGCTAACGCTTTGTCGAACTTCTTATCGGAAAGAAGAATGTCTCCAGCTCTCGTGTGATAATCGCCTGGTTCCTGCTCGGTCATCATGCGAACCACCCCCCAAACGCTGAAGGCAACGACAGTCGCAATCGCCATCAAGATAATAAAACGCCTTAAAACACGGGGGTTCACGGGATACTCGTAAACAGGTGGTGGCTATAGAAAAAAGAAAACAAAGAGCACAATAGGATCGACGTTACTGTCGCCCGCTTCTTTAAAGCCGTTCGGCGTTCCTCATCCTGATTGTCGTCACGTTCAGCACGGCGAACCTGCATAACCCAGATGAGCTGTCGCACCGGGTAAAATAACGCGCCTGTCAATAACAGCGCCCAGACCCAAAAATATTCTGGCGATGCCAGCGTCTCCATTGTCCCTGCTCTATTCTGCGGTAATTCGTTTGGTTCTTTATAACTCAGATACGAAACGGGGGAAGGGCATTGCCCTTCCCCCGCTCGGTCTCATAAGACCGTAATGGTCCTGATATCGTCGATTATTCGCCCTGAGCAGGCTCAGCGGCATCACCGATATCGTCAGTTAAGGCCACAACATCCTTTTCCGGAACTGTGGACATTTCCATCTTGTAGGCCAAGAACCACATCATGAACACGCCAAGTGCCCAGAAAATGATTTGCCATGCCCAGATCGATGGGATGCCAAAGGTCCAGCCATCAACACCAGCATTTGGTGCTCCAAAGATGTCGTTACCGATCACAGCACCAGGTCCGACGCCGAAGAACAGCCACGCCAGCGTGATACCCCACGCCACCGGAACGAGTTTCTTCTTGTCAGCACCAAGCGAAGCGTGCTCCCGCAGGAAGTTATGATACTTCATGCGATGCTCTCTCTCACCTTCGTCCTGAGTCATGAACGAGACTGGGATGAGAACTGCGAGATTGCAGATCATACCCCAACCGGCGGAATGAATGGTCCAAGGCCAGCGGCCCCAACCCAACTCAATCCCAAAGAACAGGGCAATCGACGCGCCAAAGTTTTCGGTAAAGATGACACCGAGGATACCGGCGAGTAGTCCCCAGGTCGCCCCTTGACGGGTAATCCACGGAAACCAGCACACTGATGCTAGCGATGGCCACATCTGGAACCCGAAGGCAACAGCCAGACCTCCTAACAACACAAGCGCATCGGCTGAGTAGGTCGCCACTGTAAGCGCGGACAACACGATGAAAGCAACACCAATTCGCCCAAACAGTTTTTGGGTTTCATGCGATGCATTCGGGTTGAGGTATCGCTTATAGAGGTCACGGGTCAACATGCCGCCAGCAGTGGACATATAGGCTGCCCCCGTAGACTGCATTGCTGCCAACGCACAGACCGCCAGCAAACCAACCAACCAGGGCGCTGTGTCCCCAAGCTGGTTAAAGTAATGCGGTACGAGTCCACCCTGCTTATTGTCCGTTAGATCCGGTAGAACGTTAGCAATACCGATCTCCGCTTGCGTAACCGCACCATTTGCGCCCAACAGATGGGCTCCCATGCCCTGAAACGCCGTAAACAGGAACAAAATAAGACCAATTCCGAAGGAAGAGGCCCAGACCTGCTGCGGTGCAAAAGGTTTAGGGTTGCTGTTGGAGAACGCCCACATCGAAAATGCCGGGGCAGAATGAATGCCCATAAGCGCAAACATGTAGGTCAGGATCATGATCCCGGTCCAAAGACCACCAACCGGCGTTTCCTTTCCGAGACCCGCGGTAAACTGGATAACCCCAGGAACAGCAAAGTAGGCGTTATAATCACCACCTCCTAACCCCTTCGTGGTTCCCCACTTACCAATGGTCGACGCGCCAAGCTTGGCCAGTCCAGCATTCAACGACTCCCAACCGCCGGCAAGATTAAGCGCAATAATACCGGTTATGATGATACCGATAGCCAGCAGGACACATTGTAACGTGTCCACATAGGCCACCGAGCGTAATCCACCTGAAGCCACATATATGAACACAACGGCGGATAGCACCCACATACCAACGTTAACGGCGACATAACTATCGGTCAGAACGTTAAACAGGAAGCCAGACGCCCTTAGCTGCAACCCAAGATAAGGAATGGAGAATAGCAGCGCGACGATTACCGTTAGAATTCGGATAAAATCGCCCCGGAAGTAATCTGAGAACATTTCCCCTGGCGTCACATACCCGAAACGTTTGCCCAGCATCCACTGGCGTTTCAGAAACATCACCCCTGTAAAGGGAATGGTTATGGCGTAGAACGATGCATAGGCGTACTGGAACCCGTCGCGATAGACGAGGCCAGGATGTCCCATAAACGTCCAGCCAGAAAATGATGTTGCGGTTGCGGCAAGCACAAACACCCACATTGAGATGCTTCGACCGGCGATAAAGTAATCACCTGCGGTGCGTGCCATCTGGGCGCCTCTGACGCCCCAATAAATACAATAAGCCCAATAGAGGGCCACAAAGGTAAATAACCAAATGACTTTCGTACTCAAAGCCCTGTCTCCCCTTCCGGGACCGATCGGCACTCATCTGTATTCAGTCTTAGCGCCAAACGGTCACTAGCCCCGAAACACGCGCCCTCCGACCTGACGAAAGGCAAACCAATCAGACAGCCTCACCCACCACCTGATCGCATTCCGGCCCGTTAACTATAGCATGGCCACAATTTTAGTGAAGAAATTCGATTGGAGATGAACAATGGGTTAAAGTATTGTTTTTATTTCGTTATATTTGTTTTTTCCACAATCACGGAACAAGCAAGTCACGTCGAATCGACGAGATATGACGAATTTGTTACCGAATTAAGCCGTAACAGATGAGGCTAAATCCGCTCATAATCTCCTTTTAATTTACTAAATTTGCACTTAGGCAGAGACCACTTCTGGTGCCCGTGAGACATTAATATCGGGTGCAGCTTCGTCATGTTTTTCGATTTCAACCAGCGCTGTGGTGGAGGTCGGAGCCTGTCCAACCTTTGAAGTTGCCTTGTCGCGGGTCAGCACGTTTGGGTTACCATGAATTTCCAGTGCACCAGGCGCACCACCATCAGAGTCGTACCAGGCCCCCGCCGACAACCGGATGACGCTTGGCCTGATATCATCATTGATCACGGCCCCAGCAAGACACGCACCCCGATCATTAAACACTCTGACCAAATCTCCGGCGACAATCCCACGTGCCGCAGCATCCTCCGGATTAATCTCAACCGGTTCACGACCAGACACTTTAGAGGCACCACTCACTGGACCGTCATCCATCTGACTATGAAGTCGGTCTTTCGGCTGGCTCGACATCATATGCAGCGGATAGTCAGCCGTCTTTTCTGAGCCAAGCCATTCCGCCGGTTCCATCCACGTCACATGCGGCGGGCAATCGTCATAGCCAAACTTTTCAATCTTGGTCGAATAGAGCTCAAACTTTCCAGATTTGGTTTTCAGCCGATTTGCCACAGGGTCTTCACGGAAATCTGTGAAAAGTGTGTACTCATCTTCGCGGTCTGGAATTTTAAACGAACCCTTTTCCCAAAATGTATCAAAGTCGGGCATTGCCGCTTCATTGGTCTTGGCACCTTCACGGCAGCTTTCATATAAAAATCGTAGCCAGGCATCCTCGTCGCGGCCTTCGGTAAACTCTTCTTCACAGCCGAGGCGTTTTGACAACTCGACCAGGATATCGAAATCGTTCTTCGATTCCCCGACCGGCTCAATCGCTTTTTCCATAACAACGAGGTAAGGGTCCCGCGCCGCTGAACCAAAATCATTGCGCTCAAGCGACGTGGTGGCCGGAAGCACGATATCGGCATGGCGGGCTGTTGCTGTCCACCAAGGCTCATGCACGATCACTGTTTCCGGTCGTTGCCAACCTTGCCGCAACCGATTGAGATCCTGATGATGATGGAACGGGTTACCACCGCACCAATAGATCATCTTTATATCGGGCAGCGTGATTTTCTTGCCGTTGTAATCGATTACATCACCCGGATTAAGCAAGGCATCGGTGATCCGTGCCGCGGGAATGGCATAGTTAGTCGGGTTACGGCCCGCACTCATCGATGGCGGACGGAACAAGGGCGGGGCATTGCCCATGCCACCGGTCGAGCCATAGCCAAACGTGTATCCACCACCGGGCAACCCAATATGCCCGAGAACGCTCGCCAGCAAGATCAATGCCCAGTAGGGTTGTTCACCATGATCACCGCGCTGCAATGACCAAGTTGCCGACATCATCGTGCGGCCGGAAGCCATCTGACGAGCAAGCTTACGCAATACATCAGCATCAATACCGGTTATCGCTGCCGCCCAATCCGCATCCTTTGGCTGACCATCTGTTTCACCCATCAAGTAAGGGCTTACGCGATCAAAACCTTCGCAGTAATTCTCCAGGAAATCTGCATCATGCAGATCTTCAACAATCAGCGTATGAGCCAACGCCAGCATCATTGCGGTATCAGTGTTTGGCCGGATGGCGATCCAAGTTGGATCTAAAAATTCTGGCGCATCGTCACGGCACGGGCTGACATTGATGACATCTACCCTTGCTGCTGCCAGCTTCTTCATGGAGGGCAAAAATTCGTGCGCAACATTGCCGCCGCGTGCTGCCTGGGTGTTCTTGGGATTGATCCCACCAAAGACGACGAGGTTCTTGGCGTGCCGTTCCACCGCCGACCACGAGGTCAGCGGCCCGGTAACCGAGCGCATATCGCCCGCGACATGCGGCACAAAGGCCATGGCCGCACCAAAACTGTAATTCGACGATTGATCGACACAGCCTCCGGCCGCGAACAGAAACTTCCTCACCAGCATACGCGCGTGATGGAACGTTCCGGCACTCGACCAACCATAGGAGCCGCCAAGGATCGCATCATTGCTATAAGTCTCTTTGACGCGCTTTAGCTCACCGGCAACCAGGTCGTAGGCCTTTTCCCAGCTGACCGGTACAAACGGCTCGCGCCCGCGGCCTTCACCATTGCCCGGACCGTTTTTGAGCCAGCCTTCGCGGACAAAAGGTCGCGCAACGCGCGTCTCGGTATGAACCGAATGCGGTATAGATTCCAGCATCGGTGACGGGTTGGGGTCTTCTTCGAATGGCTGAACGCCGGTCACCCGGCCGTCTTCAACCTCTGCCAGATAAGCGCCCCAATGTGATGAATTGCGGAACAGTTTAGTCGCCATCAGAAAATCCTCATTGCTGGAGAGAGGATTTTAGGGCGAAAGGCAGAGGAGTGCACCTTTTTACATGTAGCCGTCTTCGTCAATCAGTTGCTCACTGCTTTCGCAATCTCTAATTTACCGCGATGTCCAAGAATGTTGGCCAGCCTATCGTCCGCAATGAAGACCTCCGCCTGATCACCGGTGCCGGGGAATTTAGCGATGATCGCAATATGCCGGACCAAGCCTATGCCGCAGTGCTTCGGTCAACACATGCCCACGCTCAAATAAAAGGAATTAATCGCTCACGGGCACAGAAAATGCCAGGGGTTTTGCTCATTCTAACGGGCAAAGACTGGCAAGATGCCGACCTCCTACCACTACAAAACAATCCTATTCCGAGCGCCAGAACCGACCCGACCTTGTTCGCACCGGGTGGTGGACTACCGCATGCGCGCGATCAATATCCGCTGCCCGTAGAACGGGTTCATTTTGCTGGCGAACCGGTTGTCATGGTGATCGCCGAGACTTTGGCACAAGCACGTGATGCCGCTGAAGCCATCGACGTAACCTATGAGGTTATGGACGCCAATGCGAATACCGCACGTGCCGACCAATCAGAGCTTCTATGGGATAATCTGGAGAATAACCTCTGCGTCGATAGTGATCTTGGCGATCCAAATGCAACCGAAGAAGCTTTCCGGAATGCCGATCGTATAGTCAACCTCACGGTTAATGTTGGACGGGTCACCGGTGTGCCGATGGAACCCCGCGCGGCACTGGCAAACTACAATCAGGACACCGATAGCTATTCGCTTTACGCCGGTGGCGGCGGCGCTCTCCGTCATCGTTCAGAGCTTGCGCTCCTCGCTGGAGTCCCGGATGAGCGCATGCGCGTGGTGTGTGGCGACGTTGGTGGCAATTACGGCACCAGAAATCGGGTCTATCCTGAATTCCCACTCCTGCTCCACGCGGCCAAAACACTCAACCGCCCTGTAAAATGGACTGCTGACCGCAGCGAATGCATGCTGAGTGATTTGCAAGGCCGCGATCTCATTAGCGAGCTGTCATTGGCCCTCGATAAGGATGGTAAATTTCTCGCGATGCGCGGGCGCAATACCAGCAATGCAGGCGGGTATACTGTCGCCTTTGCCCCATTGGCCAAAGGCGCTGGCATCTCGACCGGCCCCTATGACATTGAACCGGCGACCCTACGGCTACGTGCTGTCGTCAGCAACACGCCACCGACCAACCCCTATCGCAGTGCGGGGCGTCCAGAATGCGTCTTCGCCCTCGAACGGTTGATCGACACCGCCGCCCGCGAACTCGACATTGACCGCATCGAGTTACGGCGGAAGAACCTGATCCGCCCAGATCAACTTCCCTACGAGAACCCCCAAGGCATGCTGTATGACAGTGGAGAGTTCAAACGCACCCTCGATATCGCGTTGGAGAAAGCTGATTACGCAAATTTTGAGACTCGGCGAGTAGAGTCCGAAACCCGCGGTCTCAAACGTGGTATCGGCATCGCGCCCTATATCGAAACATCCTCCGGCGCGCCAATGGAATGGTCCTGTGTCTCCATCCTGTCAGACGGCGTGCATGTCGCTGTGGGCACCCAATCAAGTGGTCAGGGTCACGAGACAAGCTTTGCCCAGGTCGCCGCCGACTGGCTCAGAATTCCGTTCGACAAGGTCCTCATCCAGCAGGGCAACACCGACGTCGCCAAGGCAGGTAACGGATCCCATGCGGGGCGTTCGATGCGTATGGCGGGAACAGCCATCGTTCTAGCCTCCAATCAAGTCATTGAGAAAGGCAAAGCGCTTGCCGCCTTTGTTTTGGAAGCAGCCTTTGAAGACATTGAATTCGGTGACGGTGAATTCCGCATACAGGGCACTGACCGCACCATCGATTGGTTCTCGTTGGCACGTGAGGCGGAACGCGAGGATTTACCGGATGAGCTTCAGGGCGGTCTCAATGCTGAACTTAAAAACATCATGCATGAAGCCGTTTTCCCGAATGGCTGTCATATCTGCGAAGTTGTCGTCGACCCGGAGACCGGTGCCGTAACGCTAGAACGCTATACGGCCGTCGATGATGTCGGGCGGGTCATTAATCCACTCATCGTCGACGGGCAAATCCACGGCGGCATTGTTCAGGGCGCTGGTCAGGCCCTCATGGAACGTTGTTTCTTTGATGAAGAAACCGCACAACCCTACGCCGGTTCATTCATGGACTACGCGATGCCGCGCGCCGATGACATGCCGTTCTTTTCAGTGACCTATCACGAGGTTATCAGCCCGCAAAATCCCCTCGGCGTTAAATCAGGTGGTGAAAGCGGCACCACTCCCGCTCCAGCGGTGATCATCAATGCCGTTGTCGATGCCCTCTATGATCTCGGTGTACGAGATATCGAGATGCCCGCCACTCCGCATCGTGTCTGGCAGGCGATACAAGAAGCACAGATCTAGTTTGGTTTAGACCCCATCGGCACGAAGCCCGGCTGCTCACTTACCCGGTCCAACCATTTGGAAATATTCGAATAGGAAGTGAGATCAAACTTTCCTTCCTCTGCGACATGCGTATAGGCGTAGAGCGCAATATCCGCGATAGAATACTGACCAGCAGCAAAGAAATCGTTTTCGCCGAGATGCTGTTCCATGACATCTAGCGCGACGTAACCCTTCGCATGTTTTTCGGCAATCACCTCTGGATCGGGCGCTTCTGGCAAATGATGGAGAAACCGCGCGACAGCGACGTAAGGCTCATGGCTATATTGCTCGAAGCACATCCAGCGCATGACATCCGCTTGATCAAATTTCTCACCCGGCCAATAGCGCGACCCTTGCGCGAAATAGAACAGGATCGCATTGGATTCCGACAGGCAGCGTCCGTCATCCAACTCAATCGTTGGAATTTTACCGTTCGCATTCTTCGCCAGAAAGTCGGGCGTGTGGGTTTCCTGATTCAGGATATCCAGCTCAACCAGCTCATAGGAAAAATCAAGCTGCGCCAGAAGCAAGCGCACCTTGTATCCGTTTCCCGAGATTGGGTCGTCATAGAGTATCGGCATCCAGTGTTACTTATTCCCCATCATTCCTGCTGATGTGTTCACTGCTGAATGCATGTTACGGGCGAAATCTGACGCCTGTTCGACCGACATCGTCAGAGCGTTGGTCGCGTATTCCTTGACCGAAAGCACAGCAGGCATGGGAGCTTTATCTATGGCTGCGCAAACCATCTCCAATTGGGCATCGAGCTTATCATCAGCAACCACTCGGCTAACCAGACCGTAGGAGAGAGCCGTCTCGGCATCAATCTCTTCCGTTGAATAGGTCAGGTACAAGGCGCCTTTGCGACCCACCCGATCAACGAGTGAGGACATCGCCATAGTCGGCATGATGTTGTGACCCATTTCAGGCAGTGCAAACCGCGCACTTTCCGCCGCAATCGTAATATCGCAAACGGAAGCAATCGCGCAGCCAAACCCAAGCGAGCGTCCTTGCGCTGCCGCGACAACAGGAATCTTTGACCGCCGGAATGAGCCATAAAAATTAAACACCACTTCGCTACGGCGGCGTGCGTCAAAAGCATCCGGTGCTTTGCCCGGTTCGCGGCCTTCCGGGTCGCGACCAAGACAGAAATCATCACCAGCGCTGCGGAATACGATGTATTTGGAGTCATTGTTTGCGGCATCGATCATATCTGCCATCTCAGACGCCATGGGATCGCTTACCAGCCCACCACAATCCGCACGGTTGAGCGTGATATGGGTCGCATCGCCTTTTTTCTCACAAAGAATTTTATCAGCCATCGTGTTTTTCCTTATTCAATAATTGCGTCTTGTTCGCGGGTGCGAAACGGAATGCGTTGTTGATCTACAGGCCGCGCCAGCCAGGTCCCTGCGCCTTTTGGCAAGGTGTCGTGATAGCGCATTTCCCACTCATCATCGATAGAATCCAGATCAGCGGTGATTTCAAGCAAGCCACCTGCCGGATTCCAGAAATACCAGAAGATGTTCGAGCCAAAGATATGCCGCCCCGGGCCGAAATGAGTTTCCCAACCCTGTGCCTCAAGATGTGAGCCAAGGAACATCACTTCGTCGAAGTCTTTCACTTCGTAGGCAACATGCTGAAAGCCAGCCCGGTCACCGCGACGAGACAAAAAGATGTCGTGATGTTCCGATGAACCAGGCGCCCTTAAAAACACACCAATATCTTTGATGTAATCAGTTTCCCGAAAACCCAGACGGTCGACATAAAACGTCTTGTTTTCATCGACGTCCCCTGGTGCCCAGCAACCGACATGGGCGGTGCGCTGTAACTTAGGCGTTATAACCTCTGTGCCAGAAGCGCGTGTGTTAAAGCGCTTGCGATCTCCAATTGTATTGGTCACGGGTGCAGTAAATTTAATCGGATTTGTTTCTGCCACCTGAAACCCCAGCGCATATCCCATATCGTCTTTGACATGGAGGACGCCATCCGATGTCTCGGTAACATCTCTATCGCTCGACAACTCGTCGCTTATTGCTTTCAGCGTATCCTGATTATCAACCCGCCAGATAATCGCCCGTGCGGTGTCGCCGTCAACCGGCGCTGTTGGCAGACTATTGTCATCGGCGCGCTTGAGAACAACAGAAGTCCCATCGGCCAAACCGAATGTTTGGCCGTCATCAGACTCCATGCCAACATCGGTCAGAAATCGGCTCGCCGTTTCGATGTCTTCACAGCCATAAACAAGTGAGTGAATACCGGTAATATTCATGGTCTTACCTCCGTTTGCTTCAGCCTTCGCCTTCTTGGATCAAGCGCCATATTTTCTGAGGTGTTGCAGGCATATCGATATGCGTAACACCAAAGTCAGAAAGAGCATCAACGATAGCATTAATCAGCGCCGGCGGCGCAGCCGTCGTACCGCCTTCACCCCCACCCTTCACACCCAGGAAGGTATTGGTCGCCGGAACGACATTATTCTCTAGCGCAAAGAACGGAACGTCACTCGCACGCGGCATGCAGTAGTCCATAAAAGACCCAGCCAATAGTTGGCCACTCTCAGGATCATAGACACATTCTTCACACAGTGCTTGACCTACACCCTGAACGATGCCGCCCTGTGTCTGGCCATCTACCAGCATCGGATTAATCACACGACCAACATCATCAACACCGCCGTAACGCAGGATTGTGACAACGCCAGTATCGCGATCGATTTCGATCTCGATGGCATGACAACCATTTGGGTAGGCGGGCAAGGAATCCATAATTTCGATTTCGGACCGCAACGGACCCGACAAATCATCCGGTAGATCGCCACTGACCGCCGCCGCTGCCGCGTCAAACAGATGCAATGCACGGTCGGTGCCCTCAATCTTGAAACGCCCTTCCAAGAAAGTAATGTCCTGTACAGATGCCTCCAAAGCAAAAGCGGCAATCTCTTTGCCCTTGGCAACGATCTCTTCGATTGTCTGACGATAGAGATGTCCTGCCAAACGCATGGACCGCGATGAATGCGAGCCCGACCCCGCCGATACGAAATCAGTGTTACCCGTTCGCAGCATCACGCTATCGAACGGTACACCAAGCCACTCCGAAACCACCTGAGCATAGGTCGTCTCATGGCCTTGCCCCGACGATTGGGTACCGAGAACGAGATCGACACGGCCGCCTGGCAGGATTTCCATCTCAGCGCGTTCATGAGGGTAGCCGGTTGCCGTCTCGATATAATTGGCCAGTCCAATACCAACAAGGCGGCCTTCTTTCTTTGCCGCCCTTTGGCGCGCCGGGAACCCGTCCCAGTCAACCAACGCCATCGCGCGTTCCATACTGACCGAGAAAATCCCGCTATCGTAAGTGACGTCGAACGCGTTGGTGTAGGGAATGGCGACTTCGGGAATCATATTACGCCGCCGTAGTGATATCCGGTCGATGCCGGTTTCCTGCGCCGCCATATCAACGAGCCGCTCAATCAGGAACATCGATTCCGGTCGTCCGGCGCCGCGATAACTCGCCGTCGCTGTCGTATTGGTCAGCACACCTTGCGACACGGCATAGCCGACAGGAATATCATAGACCCCGTTATAAACTGTCGGTCCCCGCGCAAGCGGCACATAGGAAACCGTGTGCGTTCCGAGATTGGCGATGTTCTCAGTCTTAAGGGCCAAGAACTTGCCATTGTCATCCACCGCCAGCGCTGCGCGGGTTAACAGATCGCGCCCGGCATAATCGCTCAGGAAAGCCTCCGACCGGTCGCAAACCCATTTGACCGGCTTGCCAGTGCGCTTGGCTGCCCACAACACGAGAGCGAATTCAGGATAGGTGTGATTGCGCGTGCCGTAGCCACCGCCAACGTCCCGCGACACCACTCGCATGTTCGCCGCATCAACACCGAATGTTGCCGATAGTTCATTGCGAAACCGGATGACGCCCTGTCCGCCCGCTTCGAGCGAAAAGCTATCTTTCTCCGCGTCATATTCGCCAAGCGCAGCACGCGGTTCCATCGGCACACCGGTTACCCGCTGGTTAAACGTCTCCAACCGAACGATGTGTGGTGCCGTCGCAAAAATAAGATCACAGGCTTCTTCGCTGCCCTTGATGTCATCAACACTAAGATTGTTTGGCACTTCATCCCACAGCTGTGGCGCGCCTTCTTCCATCGCCGACACACCATCGATGACGCTGTCGAGCACCTTGCAATCGATCTCGATGGTCTCGGCGGCATCGCGTGCCTGCGCTTCGGATTCTGCAACCACGACAGCAACGATTTCACCGGCCCTACGGATGCGCTCGACCGCTACCGGATAAAGCGGCGTGTAAAAAATATCAGAACCGTCTCGATTGGTGAGCTCTACATCTTTTGGGTTGCCCCAGGCTGGCATCGGTTTGAGTCGGTCACTGCGCCAATCCGCACCGCTGAGCACTGCCAGCACACCGGGCATTGTCTTCGCGACATCGGCATTAATACCAGACAACTCCGCATGGGCATGCGGCGAGCGCACCATCACGGCATAGACCTGATCAGAGTGGCTAATATCGTCGCTATATTGCCCCTGCCCGGTCAGCAGGCGACGATCTTCAACGCGCGGGACTGCCGCGCCGATACCTGTCGCAAGATCAGACACTACTATTTATCCTCAAACGGATTGCCCGGCACCTCACGGATCGAGGTATTGGGGAAGACATCGTTGCGGCGGAGTTGGGCGCTGCGGCGACCATTCTCCATGTAGTTCCCCTCAGCCGCGCGCTTGGCCATCTCATCCCACTCATCGCTCCAGTCGCCCAGCGAATAGCCATGCCACGGCGATTCCGGAGCTAATGGCGGCAAGTCCAGCGATTCCCACAGCTTGGCGGCATGTTCCATATATTCTTTCTTGGGCAATGCGATTGGTGGCATGTCAGATTTCAGTGTCGCATCAATTAGAAGCGTCGAGTCTTCACCGTTGGGCGACCGCTTATCCTTCGGACCATAGGGAACCCGATGTTTTAATATTTGAACATCGAGCGCAGGGTTCGCGCGATAGGCCAAAGCCCAGAACACCGCATCGCCATTGCTGGGATCGATGTCCTCATTAACGGCGACAACATATTTACCAATCGCTGCCGCCAACGCAGAGGCGCCATAGAGCGCCCGCCAAACTTCGGTGGTCGGCACACCGCGTTCAAACTGGATGAATAGGATACGGCGAAGGTTGGTCAGGTTCTCATGCAGATAAACCTTTTTGACACCCTTGATCCCCAGCCCATCCTGCAGATGCGACATATAAAGCGGTTCATAAGCCACGCGCTTGATGACACTGGATTCAGACGGTGTTAGCTGAGAAATGATCGAGGTGAAGACGGCATTCTTACGCATCGTGATCGCGGTGACATCCATCGCGGTATTGAAATCCTCTAACGCGACATGGCCATGACTTTCAGCAAACGGCGCTTCGGGTTCGAGATACTCGGTATCAACGAGGCCTTCGAAGACGATCTCGGATTCTGCCGGCACCATAATATCGATGGTCTTGCACTTTACCTGATGGATCGGTTCACCGACGACACCGCCCGCGACCGCCATTTCTTCAACACCGACCGGTAGCTTTTGCGGCCCCATATAGGCAACCGACGGCGGACACCCGACGACGATGGCGCATGGCATTTTCTCGCCGCGCTTTTTATACATTTCCCAATGCATATGACCTTCGGCACCACCCGGTCGTGACACCATTCGCACCGCTAAACGATCTGACGCTTTAAGCCCAGCGCGATAGGTCCCCATATTCTGGGTCCCAGTATCGGGATTGCTGGTCGTGACGTTGGTCGCTGTTAAATAAGGCGCACAATCATAGCCCGGTGTAGAGATCGGTACCGGCAAGCCATCGAGCCCCTTACCGTCCCCCTTCAGATCATCACCAGTAACAACAATTTCATGGCACGCCGCATCTTCAACTGTTACCGGGTCGATGGGATTGGCCATCGCGGCGTTCCACTTGTCACCGATTTCCTCAACCGGCACCCCCATGCCAATCGAGTACATCTCGGCATTAGTCGATAGCGCGCCGACAACCACCGGCATGTCATAAGAACGTCCAAGACTGTCTGTAACGTTGGTGAACTTAAATGCTTTGCGTTGTTCTTCAGGAATACCACCGCGAAACTGCCAGCGGACCAACGGGTGCAGCTGCGTATCTTTATTAACGGGCTCTTCAATTGTCGTGAGCAATCCCGCATCATCGAGCTTTTGCAAATGCTCGTGAAAGTCCGGATAACCGGCTTTTTTGGGCGAACTGGCCATCATTCCCTCATTAAATCAGTTAGCCAAAATCTACCGCGTCGCCGCATCGGGGTACAGGCCCAGACATGCTTTTTTGGAGGGTAGTTGCAACTGGTCTTCGAAAAGCAGAAAATTGATCTAACAAATTTCATCGCAAGCAAAACCAACTATGATCGACAAACGCGTTTACGACTTTGATACCGCCCTCGACGGGATGAAAGATGGCGCGACCATCATGTCCGCCGGGTTCGGCGCCGCCGGCGCACCTCAGGAGTTGCTGGAGGCCGTCCTCGACCGCGGCTACCGTGATCTGGTGATCATTTCCAATAACGCTGGAGAGGGCGAACGTGGTCTAATCTTGCTCCTCAAAGAGAGGCGGATCGCCAAGGTGATTTGTTCCTTTCCAACCTCATCCAATTCAGAAATCACCAAAGAACTTTATTCTGCGGGGCTTCTGGAACTTGAGATCGTTCCGCAGGGCACAATGAGTGAACGCATGCGCGCTGGCGGTGCCGGGATTGGCGGGTTTTATACCCGCACCTCAGTCAACACGCCGCTATCAGAGGGCAAAGAGGTTCGCACTATCGACGGCGAAGATTACGTCCTCGAATATCCGCTGACCGCGGAATTCGCTTTTCTTAAAGCACGTGAAGCAGACCGTTGGGGCAATCTGACCTATAACCTATCCGCCCGTGGCTTCGGACCAACCATGGCGATGGCCGCCGATACCACCATCGTGCAGGTCGACCGGTTTGTCGAACTGGGTGAAATTGATCCTGAACAGGTCATCACACCGGGCATTTATGTCGACCGGGTTATGGAAGTAGAGGCGAGCTGATCATGGCCAGACTGAACCGCAAACAAATCGCCTGGCGCGTTGCGCAGGACATCCCCGAAGGCGCCTATGTAAATCTCGGTATCGGCGCACCCGAAATGGTCGCCAACTATCTGCCCGACGACCGCGAAGTGATCATCCATAGCGAAAACGGTTTGCTGGGAATGGGGCCAACACCGCCCCCTGGAGAGGAAAACCCTGACCTCATCAATGCTGGCAAAAAACCGGTTACGCTGCTCAATGGCGGCAGCATTTCGCATCACACAGACTCCTTCGCAATGATCCGCGGCGGCCATATCGATATTTGCGTGCTCGGTGCTTTTCAGATTGCACAGAACGGTGATCTCGCCAACTGGGCGACGTTGGACAACTCCCGACCGCCCGGCGTTGGTGGCGCGATGGATCTCGCGGTTGGTGCCAAAGACGTATTTGTCATTACCGATCACTGCACACGAGACGGACAGGCCAAGCTGCTCGAACAGTGTAGTTACCCGCTCACTGGCACCGGCGTTGTCACCCGTGTGTATTCAGATCACGCACTGATTGACGTCCGGGATAACAGCTTCACCGTCCGCGAAATTGCCGACGGCATCTCCTATGATGACCTCAACGACATAACAGGGGCAGAACTTATCTTCGCGGATGATTGCGCCACCCTGCAAACGCCTGCCCTATAGCCAACGATGAACGCTTATGAGCTTCTTGGCATTGACCGCCTCGCCGACCTAGAAGCCATTAAACAGGCTTATCGCAGTTTGGCGAAAGAACTGCACCCAGACGTCAATACCGGCGATGAAGAAGCCGCAGAACGTTTCAAACAGATTACTGCCGCCTATAACCTGTTGGCCGACACCAAAAAGCGTGCCGAGTATGACCATAACGCCGGACGCAAAGGTGGCGCGCCGGGCTACGGCGCACCTTGGGAAAAAGGTGGTGTCTGGTACGACTTTGAAATCGATGAAACTTCCGGTGAGAAAATCAATGATCTTTACGGTGACGTTGCCGGCACTCGATTGGGACGGGTGAAAGGTGCCGCAGCCACCTCGATGAAGGTAAAGGGTCAAAACGTCGCCGCAAAATTGCAGATCACCGAAACGGAGGCCCGCGAAGGAATCTGTAAACTATTGACGACCATGACTGGCCTCACCGTTGCGGTCGATGTCCCGGCGGATCACATCAATGGCAAGGTGATCACAATCCCCGGTTTTGGCATCGAAGGATTTGGCGGCGCCGAACCGGGAGATCTCAACGTCATCGTTGAGGTCATTCCGGACCCATCGATAGAGGCAACTAAGCCATAAAAGACGTATCCTGGCGGACCAGCCGCCGGAACTGCGCCTGCCAATCGGTATCGCCAATTGGGGCATTACCTGACCGGCCAGCAATTTGCGAAACGGTAAATTCGCAGACTTCCTTGGACAACGGCACAGGCGTTGCATTCGTTGCCAGCAGACGTTCCTGGGTTTCACAGGCACCGACCAGCCGTCCCATAAAAGCCATCGCTTCTGCAATGGTTCGACCAACTGTCAGCAGACCGTGATTGCGCATGATCATGGTATATTTATCACCAAGGTCAGCGAGAATACGCGGCGCTTCGTCCGCTTCCTGGGCAATGCCTTCAAAGTCGTGATAGGTGACCTGGCCATAGACCGAACACGATCCCTGATCAAAAAACATCAGACCCTCTTTCATCGCGGATACCACAACGCCGGCCTTCGGGTGCAGATGTATCGTGCAATCGATATGCGGCATCTCACGCTGAATCGCGCTGTGAAAATTTAGCCCGGCAGGGCGCGGCTTGCGATCTGTATCGCTCAGCACCTTGCCATCATGATCAAGCTTGAGAAGGTTCGAGGCGGTAATCTCGTCCCACGCAAAATCTGACGCATTCATCAGAAAATGCTCTGGTTCATCCGGCACACGGGCGGTCATATGATTAGCAGTCGAGCCATTCCAACCATTGGCATAACAAATGCGAAACGCTGCGGCGAGCTGCACCCGTGCATCCCATTCTGCCTCTGAGACCTTGCCGCGCAAAGACTCGTCTTCATGTAATGAAATTGCTGATGTCGCCATATCTATCTCCAATAGCTCTAAAATACTGTAGCCGTCACTCTGCCGCCGCGATTAAGCCTTCGGCCTCAAGCAAAGGTAACACACCGCCCGCTTTCATCGTATTGAGCAAAACTTCAGGAACAACACGCCCCTGCAACACGTCACCCGTACGGTTGTTGGTGACAGTAAAATCTTCGAAAGAGACCTTTGCTTCATCACCTTCTTCAAAGGCCGTCGAAATGCCTTCACATTCTAGCGCCAGGAAACCCCAATTGACGCAATTGCGATAGAATAGACCGTTAATCGATTCCGCGACCATGCAAGCAAGACCGGTATTGCGCAGGGATCGCGCGGCAGGTCGCGATGACCCCATGCCAAAATTATGACCGCCGATTAGAACATCACCCTTGGCAACCTCGTCAATCCACCCGGGACGATTGGCTTCAAAGACGCAGCGCAATTGTTCTTCCTCGGTAAAAAGCTGTGCGCGCCCGGGCAGGATCAAATCGGTATTGATGTTGTCGCCGAATTTCCAGGTTTTGCCAGTGAACTCCATAACCTCGTCCCTCAATTCAGAAAGTCGCGAGGATCAGCGATTGTTCCCTTAATCGCCGAGGCCGCCACGGTTGCGGGGGAACCCATATAAACCTTGGAATCTGGATCACCCATGCGTCCCTTGAAGTTCCTTGTGCTTGCGGTAATACAACTTTCTCCTGCCGCAAGAATACCGAGATGCCCACCACCACAAGCGCCACATGTCGCGTTGGTCACCACCGCGCCAGCCTCAATCAATGTTTCAACGTAACCGTGACGGAGTGCCTCCAGATAGATGTTCTGGGTCCCCGGCGTGACGATTAAACGGACATCCGAAGAAACCTTATTGCCCTTCAGCACTGCTGCCGCTGCCGCAAAATCATCCAACGTGCCATTGGCACAGGAACCGATGAACGCCTGGTTGATTTGCGTACCCGCGACCTCGCCAATTTTTTGAGAGTTCTCCAAAACGGTATCCGGCAATGCGACCAACGGTTCCATCTCACCCAAATTGATCGTGCGGCGATCTAGATAAGTCGCATCTTCATCTGGGTATTGCGCTTCGAATGGTGCTGGATTGCGTTCGCGAACATAGTCCAGCATCACCTCATCGGGTTCAAAGGTTGCAAACTCTGCTGACAATTCCGCGCACATTGTTGTCATGGTTCGCCGCGCATTAATTGACAGCCCAGGCAGTGCCCCACCACCGAACTCGACATTCTGATTGGCATGCGACCCGTAAGTATCGGCGATATGAAGAAACACGTCTTTCATTGAGACCGGCGCGTTTAGTTTGCCTTCAAAGTCATAGCGGATCGTCTCGCCGACGCGGAACCATGTCTCACCCTTGGTCACGGCATAAAACATGTCCGGTGCGCCGGTTCCTCTCGCCGCACAATTGAACACCCCGGCACTACAGGTATGCGAGTCGCCACACACCAGAACAGACCCCGGCAGCGCATAGCCATGATCGGCGATCAGAACATGACTGATGCCCTGTTTGGCACCAACATCATGAAATCTCTCGATATTGAATTTTTTGACAAAATCTCGGCCGATCTTTTGCGCCGTTGCACTGACGATATCCTTGGCGGGAACCCGGTGATCAAACACCACGACAACTTTTTCGCGATCATGAATTTTGAGAATGTCGCGCCAGATCGAAGGCGCAAAATTATTATCATAGAGAACCGCCGTACCGACCTGAACGACAACCAGGTCTCCCGGCTTCACCACGTCCTGACCGGAATTCTTGGCCAGAATTTTTTCAATTGCTGTCATGCCCATCGCGGCATTCCCCTATTTCTCTGTCGTTGGCATAAAACCAACCGACCCTTCGTATTTTGCCAGGACTTCTTCACTTGGCAAAAACGCTTCTTCTAGTTCGCGTATCTTATCAAACCCCATAAAGGCATGAATGTCGCCTACCGGATGATCTTTTACTTCAGCCAAAAACGCTTTCTGGCACGCGACGTCGTTCTCTTTAAACTCATGCATAAAATCCCACATCGCTCGCGCGCCAGACCGCAACGCGCCGGTCGCGAAACTCACCATGGCGATGCCCATCTCATCGAGCTCCTCGAGTGTCAGCATGGGCGATACACCAGTGCGGTTGTAGTGAATAGGTGCATCTACCCTGGCACAAACTTCAGCAATCTCTTCTTTGCTGGTCAGCCCCTCAGGGAAAATCATATCCACCCCGGCATCGATGTAGGCTTTGGATCGCTCAATAACCGCTTCGACGGACCCGCCCGCCACACCGCGGGCATCAGTTCGGGCGATCAACACAAAATCAGGATCAAGTTCATCACGGATTTTCGCAGCGGCGCGGTACTTCCCCGCTGCTTCTTCTAAGGGGATAATCTGTTTACCGGCGACATGGCCGCAACGTTTTGGCGCGACCTGATCCTCAATATGAATGCCGGCCACACCCGCCCGGATAAAGTCCTCAACGGTCCTAATGACGTTAATCGCATTACCATAGCCGGTGTCGGCATCGGCAATCGCCGGAATATTCACCGCCCCAGCGATATAGCGCGACATCATCACCATCTCATCAAGGGTTATCAGCCCAACATCTGGTTTACCGAGCAATGTTGCGGAAACCGCATAGCCAGACACACCACAGGACTGGAACCCAGCTGCCTCGATGATCTTGGCACTCAACGCATTATGGGCACCTGGTTTCACGATCACCTCATTGTCCGTCAGGAGCCGCCGAAATTCCTTACTCATCGATTTGCGTGGCATCAGAACCTCTCTAGTTTTTTCCTCAAACGATCATAGAACGCACAATGAAAACGGGATAGATCGCAACACATTCTATGCTCCACCCCAATTGACCCAGACCGGCAAAACCCGTATCAAAATATCTGGCAAACAAGATCGGGAAACCGATGCGGAGGGAGAAACCATGCCGACAATAGCGGCTAACGGAATTAATTTTAATTATGAGATCGAAGGCCCAGAAGGTGCGCCCTGGATCACTTTTTCAAATTCACTGGCAACCAATCTCACCATGTGGGATGAGCAGGCAGCGCTCCTGTCAAATGACTGGCGTGTCCTGCGTTATGACCAGCGCGGTCATGGCGGCACCGACGCAACGACACCACCTTACACATTCGATCTGTTGGCGCAGGACCTCATCGCTTTGTGGGACGCGCTTGGCGTAAAACGTAGCGTTTTGTGCGGCCTTTCGATGGGCGGCACCACAGGACTTGGCATTGCCATTGACCACGATGAACGTCTTGCTGGCTATATTGGCTGCGATCTACCCCATCATTCACCGGATGGATTTGTCCAAGCCTGGAATGAACGGCAGGAGATGGCGCGTCAAGGCGGCATGGAAGGTATGGCACAACCGACGGCAACCCGCTGGTTTACAGATGCATTCGCCAACGATCCCGCCAACGCGGCGACCATGGAAAAGATAATTGGTATGATCAGCACGACCAAGCTCGACGGTTTCCTTGGCTGCTCTAGCGCCTTGCAAACCATCGATTATCATGGCCGGATTGAAAAGATTAAGGTCCCAACCCTGTTTATTTCGGGTGCTGAAGATCCTGCCGCCGGTCCCCATGAAATGGCCCCGCTCATCGATATGCTCCCGGGGACAAAACTGCATGTCGTCCCCGATGCCGGACATATCGCCAATATGGAAAACGCTGAGAACTTCAATGAAGCTCTCACCGGCTTTCTGAACAGCCTATAAAGAAAGAGAACAATACAATGAGCGACAAACAACCAGTAGGTATTCGCCGGATTGTCACCGGTCATGACGAGAATGGCACAGCCGTTGTCATCGATGATGGCCCGACCCCAGGTGTAAAAACCACACCGAACCGCCCTGGGGTCATTTTTCACAATATGTGGACCACCCAGTCGACACCCGCGAATTTTGACGAGCCAACAGAAGCCACCAGCGTCGACCTGCCATTGCCGCCGCCAAAAAACGGCTCCACCTTCCGCCTAATTGAATTCCCACCGGAGTCACAGGTCGAACAGGTTGACGAGGAAACCGCAAAAAAGGCATTTCAGGAATATGGTGCTGATGGTGCGCTACAACATGGCGACAGCGATACGCAGAAAAAGCAACATTCCTTCATGCATCAGACCGACACGGTCGATTACGCAATCTGCCTTGCCGGCGAAATGACCATGTATCTGGATGATTCAGAAGTCGTGATGAAAGCTGGCGATGTGATGGTCCAGCGCGGCACCAATCATGCCTGGGTCAATAAATCTAATGAATATTGTACGATGGCTTTCATCCTGATGGGCGGCGAAGGCGAGCAGGGCCGAGGCTAATCGGGGAACGTGCTTGATATCCTCTGATCAGACAGGGCGAGGCCCAAATACTGACCGTCGCGACGATGTGACGGAACGGTTTGGTCGCACCCTGAATGATCCCTATTCCTGGCTCCGCGATCCCGACTGGCAGCGCGTCATGCGCGAACCAGAGTCGCTGCGGCAAGACATCCGCGACCACCTAGAGGCCGAAAACGCTTATACGGATGACTATCTAAAACCGATAGAGCTTTTACGTGACAATCTAACAACAGAGCTCAAAGCACGGATTAAGGAAGACGATGCATCAGTGCCCGCGCCAGATGGTGACTGGGCCTATTACCGCCGGTTTGCGATTGGCGGCCAGTATCCAATCTTATGCCGTCGTCCGCGTAATGCAGACGTCACCACCGACGAACAAATTTTGATCGATGGCAATGATGAAGCCAAAGGCGAGAAATTTTTCGCGATCGGAGGCGCAACACATAGTCCTGACCATTCTTTGCTTGCCGCCGCAATAGACCGCAATGGCTCGGAATATTGTGTTATCGAAATTCGAGACCTGGAAAATGGTGGCTGTCTGCCCGATCGTATCGAAAGCGCCCAAGGCGACATGGTGTTTTCCGCCGACGGCAAAACGCTGTTCTATACCATACTGGACGATAATCACCGTCCTAATAAGGTCTTCCGCCACAAGGTTGGAGAGAATTCTGCCGTTGATACGCTGATTTATGAAGAAACCGACCCGGGTTTCTTTATTGGGGTCGGAAAGACTGAAAGCGGACGACTTATCCTGATCGATGCTCATGATCATGCCGATACCAGCGAGGTCTGGTTGATCGATGCCGCGATGCCAGAGGCGGAGCCCCGACTGATTGCCAAACGCAGCACTGGTATTAGCTACGACGTCAGCGATCATGACGATAGGTTGATTATCCACACCAATATTGATGATGCGGTTGATTTTAAAATCGCCGAAGCGCCGGTTGATAATCCCGCCCCTGAGAATTGGACCGACATCGTTCCGTACCATCCTGGCCGCCTGATCCGCTCGACAATTCTGTTCGAGAAGTATTTGGTCCGCCTTGAACGAGAAGCCGCTCTGCCCCGTATCGTGATCCGTGACCTTTCAACGAATGAAGAACACAGGATCAGTTTTGATGAAGAAGCATATGATTTGTCTCTGCATCCGGGATACGAATACGCGACGAACACACTGCGCTTCGCCTACTCGTCACCAACAACGCCGCAACGTATTTACGATTACGACATGGAAACTCGCGAACGGGCTCTCCGCAAAGAACAGGAAATTCCTTCGGGCCATAACGCCGAGGACTATATCTGCCGCCGTGTCATGGCACCAAGCCATGATGGAATTGAAATCCCGGTTACCGTCCTGCACCGCAAAGACACGCCAATCGACAGCTCGGCACCCATGCTGCTTTATGGATATGGCTCCTACGGCTATGCGATGCCGGCATCATTCTCACCAAACGTTTTTAGCCTGGTCGATCGTGGCATGGTCTATGCCATCGCCCATATTAGAGGTGGTACCGAGGGCGGTTACGGTTGGTATCTCGATGGCAAACTCAAGAAAAAGAAGAATACGTTCCTCGATTTCATCGCTGCCGCGGAGCATTTAATCGCCGAAAACTATACAAGCCAGGGCAACATTGTCGCCCAGGGTCGATCCGCCGGCGGCATGCTGATGGGCGCCGTCGCCAATATGCGCGCCGACCTCTTCAAAGGTATTTTGGGCGAAGTTCCTTTTGTCGATGTCATCAACACCATGTCTGATAAATCTCTGCCTCTCACGCCACCAGAATGGGTGGAATGGGGCGATCCGATCCGCGATGAGGATGCTTTTAACGACATGGCATCCTATTGCCCCTACACCAACATCACCGATCAGCCCTATCCAAATGTACTGGCGACCGGCGGACTAACAGACCCCCGTGTGACCTATTGGGAGCCGGCAAAATGGGCCGCAAAGCTTCGCCATCATAATACCAGCGACAACCAAATTTTGTGCTGGATTAATATGGAAGCCGGTCACGGCGGTGCCTCTGGCCGATTTGACCGTTTGAAAGAAGTTGCTCTCTCCTATGGCTTCGCCCTGATGGTCACGGGCAAAGTTGAAACGTGACACTTTCCTTCAATTCCAAGAACTCGGCGAGACAGCATGTTTGGGACGCCCTGAAAGAACAGCGCCAGGCGCGGTTTCCCTTTCCTATTCATGGGCGTATTCCCAACTTCAAACGCGCCGAAGCTGCAGCAGCACGGCTGTTTGAACAATCTCCCTGGAAAGACGCGAAGTATCTAAAAATAAATCCCGATTCCCCACAGCGTCCGGTGCGAAAAGAAGCCCTGAAACGCGGTATTACCTATTTCATGCCGACACCGAGGCTAAAGGCAGGATTCAAGAAATTTGACCCGGCCAAAATCGGCGCTGAAAATTTCGCTAAAGCCACCGCCCTCTCAACCTGCGATGAATGGGCTGAGGAAGTTCCGCTGGATGCTATGCCACAGGTTGATGCTATCGTTGCTGGTTCCGTTGCCGTCACGCGAACCGGCAAGAGATGCGGCAAGGGCGAAGGCTATAGCGATATCGAATTCGCGATCTTGCGGGAGTTAGGCCATAACGCCGTGCCTGTTGCGACAACTGTTCATCACTTGTCCGTCGTCGATGATTTCCCGCGAGACGAGATCGATTTACCCTTATCCCTTGTCATCACACCGGATGAAACAATAGCGGTCGAGGCCCCATTCCCGCCACCAAAGGGCATTCATTGGGACCGTCTGTCGGAGCAAGACCTCGAAGATATGCCTATTCTGAAAGACCTAAAGGCTTTAAGCACCGGGCGGTAAAAGGGCTTTCAGCCAATCATTTGACCCCCTCTGTCTTGCCGCCTAAATTGCCCGCATGAAACTCGCATCCTTAAAAGATGGTCGCGATGGCAAACTGGTCATCGTCACCAACGACCTCAAACGCATGGCCTCTGCCGAAGGCATCGCCAATACCATGCAGAATGCTTTGGATAATTGGGCAGAAATTTCTCCCAAACTGCAGAAGCGCTGGGAAGCGCTCGAAGGTGACAGTGTCGCCGGCGGCCCGTTTGATCCAGCTTCATGCGCCGCGCCGTTACCGCGGAGCTATCATTGGGCCGATGGCAGTGTCTATTTGAACCATATGGAGTTGGTCCGAAAATCGCGTGGCGCGACAATGCCCGAAAGTTTTCTGACCGACCCGCTGATGTATCAAGGGGGCTCAGATATCCTGTTCGGCCCCTGCGATAATATCCCGGTTATAGATGAAGATTGGGGCATCGACCTGGAAGCCGAAGTGGCCGTGATCACCAACGACGTTCCCATGGCCGTTTCCGCCGATGAGGCTCCCAAACATATCGTCCTTGTCCTTCTGGCCAACGATGTCTCGCTCCGCAACCTGATCCCGGGAGAGCTCGGCAAGAGCTTTGGATTTTATCAATCAAAACCGCCAACGGCGTTCTCACCAGTTGCGGTGACGCCAACTGCCCTCGGAGAATATTGGGATGGCCGCAAGCTGCTTGGTCGAGTCACTGCAACAACGAATGGCGCCGTCCTTGGTGACCCGGATGCCGGTACTGACATGTATTTTGATTTCGGTCAGCTCATCGCCCATGCTGCAAAGACGCGACCACTTGGCGCCGGGACCATTATCGGGTCGGGCACAATCTCGAACCGCGACCCCGCGCACGGCTCAACTTGTATCGCTGAAGTCAGAACTATTGAGACAATTGAGCAGGGCGATCCTAAAATGCCCTATTTGAAATTTGGCGATACCGTTCGCATCGAAATGATGGATAATGACGGACAGTCAATTTTTGGCGCGATAGATCAGAAAATCGTGCAATTCACACCCTAGAGGTGAGGTCAGCCATGCCAGATGACACAACGCCCCGTACGGCAGCCAATCAGAACACCGGGTCTCTCCCCGCGATAACTGGGCTGAATCATTTTGCCTGGCGGTGCCGTGATGCTGAAGAAACCCGACATTTCTACGAAGACATTCTGGGATTACCGCTGGTTCACACAATTGCGCTCGATTATGTGCCTTCTACCGGTGACTATAACCCTTATATGCATTTGTTTTTTCGAATGAAGAATGGCTCCTGTATAGCCTTTTTTGATCTAGCCGATGGCGTCAAATACACACCCGACCCCGCAACACCGCGATGGGTCAATCATTTTGCTTTTGAAGTCGACACTGTCGAAGAAGTAAACATTATGCATGACCGTTTGAAGGCAGAAGGCATCAAAGTCATCGGACCAACTGATCACGGTTTTATTCAATCGATCTACTTTTTTGATCCCAACAATCTACGACTAGAAATCACCTGCAACACGGCCACTCCAGAAGAGACTCAGGGGTACGCTGACCGCGCCCATGATCACCTGAAAGAATGGCTGGCGGCGCACCCGAAACCGTAAGTACTTGCATTTGGATTTCGAGTAATTGATGGCAAATTCAGAGCTGGTTTCGCTGGATGTCATTCCTGGACGCGGTCCCCGCATATATGGAGCCCTTCGCCGAGCGCCAAACAGTAATTGCGCCGCGTTGATCGTTCATCCATCGAGTAACTTTTTCGACCATTACCTCATGGACGAATTACCAAACCGCGGCGTGACATTAATGGCGCTCAATACTCGCTACTTGAACAACGACCCTCACCTGATTTTTGAACATCTCATTGATGACGTCGGTGCCGGTGTCCGCTACCTGCGCGATCAGGGCTTTGACAAAATTATTCTTCTAGGAAATTCCGGGGGTGCCTCAACTGTGGCGCTATACCAAGCCGAGGCGGAAAAACTAACAATTTCCGACACCCCCGCGGGTGACCCCATACGTTTGGACGCAGGAAACTTACCACCAGCAGATGGGATCGCGTTATTCGGGGCCCATCCCGGACGTTCACTCCTCCTCCTAAAGTGGATCGATGCCTCCCTGACCGATGAAACAGATGCGATGTCCGTCGACACCAGTCTGGACATATTTAATCCCGAGAATGGACCGCCATTTACGCGCGAATTTGTATCAAAAGTCCGAAATGCACAGCAACGACGTTCCGAACGTATTACAGAAAGGACAAAGCAACGTCTCAAGGAGATACGAGCAGGGACAGATGGACCGCGCGACGAAGCCTTTATCGTTCATCGAACCTGTGCTGATCCCAGGTTTTTCGATCTATCCCTTGATCACAATGACCGAGAACCTGGAATGGTCTGGGGTGACCCATATCGTTTGAATTATGGACCACGCGATATTGCCCGTTTTACAACGCTAACATCTTGGATGAGCCAGTGGTCGCTGGATTCTCGTGCCCATGGCCCCGAATGTCTCGCCCGAACCTCCGTACCCATCCTTAACCTCGAATTCACGGCAGATACTAATGCGCTCCCCAGCGATATTGCGATGTGGTCAGAGGCAGCGGACAAAAGGCAAAAATTCTACCGTATTGAAGGGGCGACCCATTTTCTGATCGACCAACCCGCTCTCCGTCGTCACGTCGGTGAGATCATCACAGACTGGTCCCTAAAGTTGTAACGAACACAACTATTTACAAAAAAAACAACGGGACTAACCCCACAACTCCTCTATAATCAAACCAACGTCCGCTCGCCGCGTATAATGGGCAAGCAGACGATGTATCGGGGATAGGTATGAATTTGGTGTCTTCACAAGCGAGCACCGCGGCACAACGCGATAACACCAAGAACGGTGACGCCGACACTATTGCTCCCAAAACACCCAAAAAAAAGCCGCCGCGCGTTCATAAGCTGCAGTTTATCCTCTTTGTCGCCCTGATTACCCTTTCCGCTCTTCCCGTTATTTTGCTCGAAGCGTGGATTCAGCATTCTGCTTATCAACGGGAAATTCAAACTGTCAGGGAGAAGCATCTCCTTATTGCCCGCAACCTCAGCGGAGTTCTTGATCGCTATATTACCGATGTGGAAGAAGGGTTTAGAGCAGCCGTAACCAGCGCCGACGAAAACGGTGCTCACCCGGCAATGACACGATTGTTACGGTCTCTCAGTTTTCATCACGTTTGCATTCTCAACGCGGAGAACCAGATTGCCCAATCGCTGATGCGCCAACCCGCGGGAGAAAAGCCGCTGGGCATTTCGATGACCACACGCCGTACTCTGCGCGACGCTGCCTTGAATTTTGAGGGCGACATCCTAATATCTGACCTAATTCAGGATCAGGGGAAGTCGTATTTTTACCGGTTAAAACGCCTGGATCATGGGCGGCTCGCCGTTGGCGTATTGTCCACTCAATTTATCCGTGGTGTGCAGCGCGCCATTACATTTGGCAAATTGGGGCACTCCATGATCGTCGATAAAAAAGGCCGTGTTGTCGCCCATCCAAATAAGACTTGGGAAAAGGTCGCTAAAGACGCCTCAAAAATTTCTATCGTCCAGCAAATGATGAAAGGCGACTCAGGTGTCATGACCTTTTACTCGCCACCCATGAAAGCCGATATGATCGCTGGATACACTATTGTCCCGCGCTCCGGATGGGGAGTAATGGTGCCACAGCCCATGGAAGAGTTACGGGCACAAGCGACAGAAGTTAGATATTTCACGCTGGCGATAAGCATATTTGGCTTGCTAATTGCCGTGATGATTTCGTGGTGGCTTGCCAAATTCTTAGCGCGGCCGCTCGTCGTCGTCGAGCAAGCCGCTACCAGAATTGCAAATGGTAATGCCTATGCGGAGTTGGCGCCGCTGCCACCTCATAGCCCCAAAGAATTAGAGAGCCTCCATAAAAGTGTTGCCCGGATGTTTGATGAAATTCGGGACCGGCAAAACAGCCTCCTTATTGCTAAAACACAATCAGAAGAAGCCAACCGGGCCAAATCCGAATTTTTGGCAAATATGAGCCATGAATTGCGTACACCGCTGAACGCCATCGTTGGGTTCTCAGAACTCATCAAGGGTCAATCGCTTGGACCCATTAAAGAGAGCCGCTATGTCGGATATGCCGACGACATTTTGCATTCGGGATATCATCTCATGAGCATCATTGACGATGTTCTTGATATGTCAAAAATTGAAGCCGGGCATTTTAGTCCAAAACGCAAAAGGTTTGATCTTGCCGAAGTCGCCGGTGAATGTGTAAGGATGACTGCGGAACAAGCGCGCCAGAAATCAATCGATTTTAAATCAGATCTTTCCAAGGACATTCCGCCAGTTTTTGCCGACGAGAAGATGATAAAGCAGGTCATCCTCAACCTTTTATCGAATTCGATTAAGTTTACCGAAGCCAACGGTTCTGTGACTCTTAAGACGACACTCGACGGAACAGGGAATTGTATAATCTCGGTAGCCGATACCGGGCTTGGCATCGCCCAGGAAAACCTGGATATAATTTTCGAGCCATTCCGCCAAATCGATTCAACAATCGAACGTCAACATGGTGGCACCGGACTCGGTTTACCGCTCGTCAAAGCAATGATCGATATGCATGGTGGTACGCTGGCAATAGATAGCGAGTTAGACAACGGGACCACAATAACCCTGACACTCCCGCTGAATTAATTCCCTGGCGAAAGTTTAAGTCGTGGAAGCGAGTGCGGCCTGAGCAGCTGCAAGACGTGCGATAGGGACGCGATAAGGCGAACAAGATACATAATCGAGCCCCACACTGTGGCAAAACGCGACCGATTTCGGGTCGCCCCCGTGTTCACCACAAATGCCCAGCTTAATGTCCGGGCGGACAGAACGACCTCGATCACAGGCGAGAGAAACCATTTCCCCCACGCCTTCCACATCGATCGATACAAACGGGTCGCGTTCAAAAATTCCTGCAGCCTCATAATCACCGAGGAAACTTCCCGCATCATCGCGCGACAGACCAAAGACCGTCTGCGTTAAATCATTGGTGCCGAAGGAGAAAAACTCCGCAGCACCAGCAATATCAGCCGCTCGCAAGCAAGCCCGTGGCAACTCGATCATTGTTCCCGTCATATAGGGGAAATCAACCCCCGTTTCTTCCTTCACCGCCACTGCAGCCTGATCAACGATATCTTTCAGAATATCAAATTCGCGGCGGGTCGTGATGAGCGGGATCATGACTTCGGGACTAACGTCAATCTTGTCTTCTTTCATGACATGTGCCGCGGCCTCAAAAATAGCGCGGGCTTGCATATCGGAGATTTCGGGATAGGTAATCGCTAATCGACACCCACGATGACCCAGCATGGGATTGGCTTCCGTCAACGCGTTGGCCCGCATACGCACGGTTTCTCGATCGGTTCCCAGCGCTTCAGCGACTTCATCAATATCGCGCTCTGTATGCGGCAAGAATTCGTGTAGCGGTGGATCGAGGAGCCGGATTGTAATCGGTCGCCCCTCCATAATGCGGAACAGATCGATGAAGTCCTCGCGCTGCATCGGCAACAACTTAGCAAGCGCCGTCCGGCGCCCCTCCTCATTATCGGCAACGATCATTTCGCGGACAGCAATAATTCGCTCAGCATCAAAGAACATATGCTCCGTACGCGACAGACCTATTCCCTCAGCACCAAACCGGATTGCTGTTTCTGCGTCAGCTGGCGTTTCCGCATTGGCACGCACACCGAGATCGCGAATGTCATCAACCCACCCCATAATCCGTGAAAAGTCATCTGACAACGCAGCAGGTAAAGTCGGCAGCTCCCCGCGCATTACTTCGCCAGTGGTTCCATCAATGGTAATCAGATCGCCCGCGTTCAGGGTAACACCACGCGTCGTGAAACTCTGAGTCTCGTAATCGATTCGCAATTCACCCGCACCAGCGACACAGGGGGTCCCCATACCCCGCGCGACAACGGCGGCGTGACTGGTCATCCCACCGCGACTAGTCAAAATACCATTTGCAGCATGCATACCGTGGATATCTTCGGGGCTTGTTTCAATACGGACCAACAAAACGCCCATGCCCGTTGCTGCGATTTTCTCTGCCACGTCGGCACTAAAGACGATGATACCCGAAGCCGCCCCTGGTGATGCTGGCAACCCCTTTGCGACAACATCGCGTTGAGCATCTGGATCTAGTGTCGGGTGCAATAGTTGATCAAGCGATTCAGGATCAATACGGGAAACCGCTTCGGCTTCAGAAATCACCCCTTCATCGACCATGTCGCAGGCTATTTTGAGCGCCGCCTTTGCGGTTCGTTTTCCAGAACGTGTCTGAAGCATCCAGAGCTTACTCTGCTGCACCGTAAACTCGATATCTTGAACATCCCGAAAATGCCCTTCGAGCCGCAGCCGCACATCATCGAGCTGCGCAAATACGTCGGGCATAACTTCTTCCATGGATGGAAGGTCAGAGTCCTGTTCCGCACGACCGGCAGTCGTTAGCTGTTGCGGTGTGCGTATACCGGCAACGACGTCTTCGCCCTGAGCGTTGATCAGGAACTCTCCATAAAACCGATTGTCGCCAGTCGATGGATTGCGGGTAAAGGCAACGCCTGTTGCGCAATCATCTCCCATATTACCAAAGACCATCGCTTGAACATTTACGGCTGTACCCCAATCAGCAGGGATATCGTGAAGATTACGATAGGTGACCGCCCGGGCATTCATCCAGCTGCCAAACACCGCACCGATAGCGCCCCACAATTGTTCGCCTGGGTCTTGTGGAAAGGATTTGCCAAGAATTTCCTCAATCTTGTCTTTGTACTGACCAACCAACACCTTCCACTCGTCAGCAGACAGATCAGTGTCGAGCGTGTGTTTGTAGTCCGCCTTCACATTCTCGAGTATTTCTTCGAACTCGTAATGATCAACGCCCAACACAACGTCACCATACATCTGGATAAAGCGGCGATAGCTGTCCCAGGCAAATCGTTCATCACCGCTCTGACGGGCAAGCCCTTCAACCGTGACGTCATTGAGGCCGAGATTGAGGACCGTATCCATCATGCCCGGCATAGACACCCGCGCGCCCGAGCGCACAGAAACCAACAGCGGTTGTCCAGGTTCGCCGAACTTTGCCCCAACGATCTTTTCGATCGCCGCGAGAGCATCCGTAACCTGTGGGTTCAAGTCGTCTGGGTACTGTTCATCGTTTTCGTAAAATGCCGTGCAGAGCTCGGTCGTAATCGTAAAACCTGGGGGGACGGGTAGACCAAGGGAAGCCATTTCGGCAAGATTAGCGCCCTTACCACCAAGCAAGTCGCCCATATCGGTTCGGCCCTCAGCGGAACCATCCCCAAAACTATAGACCCATTTAGCAGCGTTGGATTTAGTGACGGTGGCCATTTTAGCCCTCTATTTGACTGAACTCTGCAATCTCACCCATCGCCTCGCCAATTTTCGACAGCAAAAGCAGTCGATTTTGGCGGATCTCAGGGTCGTCAGCGTTGACCGTCACTTCGTCAAAGAAATTATCTAAGGGATTACGAAGCCCAGCCAACACCGCCATCGCGTCATCATACTGCTCTTCAGCCAGCAACGGTTGAATCTTTGCAACAACCGTTGTCATACTTTCGAATAATGCCGACTCATTGGCATCTGTAAGAAGCGCAGGATCGACAGTGCCATTAAAGTTAGCGTTGTCCTTCTTCTCCTCAATAGAAACGATATTGCTGGCGCGTTTATGCGCCGCCAGAAGGTTCGCACCATCATCTGTTTCCAGAAATCGGGTCAACGCTTCAACACGAGAAACCAGCCTAACTAGATCGTCCTCGTCACCGAGCGCAAAGACCGCAGCAATCAGGTCATGTCGAACACCACTGCTGCGCAGATGCACTTTCAAACGATCTGCAAAGAACTCCATTAGCGATTCTGAATTAACGTTTGATGCCACGGGTAAGGCAGTTCCGTATTGTTCAAAAGCTCTCCTGAATGCTGTCAACAAAGGTAGTCGAATCCCGTTCTCGAGAATCATTCGGATAATTCCGAGCGCCGCTCTTCGAAGCCCATAGGGATCTCTGGAACCAGTTGGTTTTTCATCTATCCCGAAGAAGCCAACTAATGTGTCCATCTTATCAGCCAAAGAAACCGCGATGCTCACCGGCGCAGACGGGCACATATCATCCGGTCCGGCCGGCGAATAATGTTCGGCTATCGCCTGAGCAATTGCCGGGTCTTCGCCTTCGTCGAGGGCATAATAACGCCCCATGACGCCCTGCAGACTGGCAAACTCGCCCACCATACCGGACATCAAATCAGCCTTACAAAGATGGGCAGCGGGTCTTGCTTGCTCCGGATCAGCACCAACGATAGGCGCAAGCTCAACTGCAAGCGCTTCAATTCGCGCAACCTTCTGCTCAAGCGTCCCGAGCTTCTCATGAAACATCATCTGCGATAATGACGGCACCCGGGTTTCGAGCTTATCTTTCCGATCCTGATCCCAGAAGAATTTAGCATCAGCCAGCCGCGCCCGGAGAACGCGCTCATTCCCGGCGACGATTGCTGCGCCACCGTCTGCTGCTTCCATATTCGACACGACCACAAAACGCGGTGCCAGCTTGCCGTCCTCCGCAACCACGGAAAAATATTTCTGATGGCTCCGCATCGATGTCGTTAGCACTTCGTCTGGCAGCGCCATAAATTCGGCGTCGATAGACCCCAACAACGGCACCGGCCATTCAACCAGACCACTTACTTCAGCCAATAAACCTGGATCATGTTTGAGAGAAAAACCATCAGCTTCGGCGAGCTCTATTGCGTTTTCCTCGATCAAATTACGACGAGTGGCGACCTTAAGAATGACCTTCTTATGCTGGAGCATTTTTTCATAATCATCGAAGAAACCAACTTCGAACTCCTCCGGCCCCATGAAACGATGCCCCGTCGTCACGTTGCCACACGGAATGCCATCGGCAATCTCAAGAGGGAGCAACTCGCCGTCGAGTACACACATCACGCGCTGCAAGGGTCGGACCCAGCGGAAACTGCTTTCGCCCCAACGCATCGATTTTTGCCAGGAGAGTTTGTGAATAGCCTCGGGAAGCAAAGTTTGGAGAACCTTTGTCGATGGCCGTCCCTTACGGTCAATGACCGCAAACCAGAAGTCACCTTTGCCAGTGTCGCGTTTTTCACATTGATCAAGCGTGACACCATTTCCCTTGAGAAAGCCTTCAATGGCTTTTTCTGGGGCATCGACACGGGGACCGCGACGTTCCTCACTAACATCGGGCTGCGCTTCAGGGATGCCATCGACAACAATCGCCAATCGCCGAGGCGTCACATAGCCATGCGCGTCTTCAAAGGACAGGCTGGCCTCCTTAAGCCCATCTGAAATGAGCATCTTAAGGTCATCCGCCGCGCGCTTCTGCATACGGGCTGGAATTTCTTCGCAGAACAATTCAAGGAGAAGCTGCATGGTTACGCCCCCTCCTCTGTTGCCGGTGATCGGCTTTCTATCCAGGCTTCACAACAGCCTTTCGCTAGCGCCCGCACCCGCGCGATATAGCTTGCCCGGTCCGTAACGCTTACGGCGCCCCGTGCATCGAGCAGATTAAAGAGGTGGCTCGATTTAATACACTGATCGTAGGCTGGTAGAGCCAATTTTTGCTCAAGAAGCGTGGCGCATTCTTGTTCCGCAAACTCAAACTGAGTCCGCAGGAGGTCCGTCGAGGCATGCTCAAAATTATAGGCTGAGAACTCGCGTTCTGCTTTATGGAAGACTTCACGATAGCTGACACCGTGACCGTTGAAGTCGAGATCGTAGACGTTTTCAACGCCCTGAATATACATCGCCAATCGTTCGAGCCCGTATGTCAATTCAACCGCCACCGGGTTGCATTCGATGCCACCGACCTGCTGGAAATAGGTGAACTGGGTAACTTCCATACCATCGCACCAGACTTCCCAGCCGAGACCCGCCGCCCCAAGTGTTGGGCTTTCCCAATCGTCCTCAACAAAGCGGATATCGTGCGTCATCGGATCAATACCGAGAGTCTTCAGACTCTCCAGATAAAGCTCCTGACTATTGGCGGGCGACGGCTTCAGGATCACCTGATACTGGTAGTAGTGCTGCAAGCGATTGGGGTTATCGCCATAGCGCCCATCTGCAGGTCTGCGTGACGGCTGTACATAAGCTGCACGCCACGGCTCCGGCCCTAACGCGCGTAGCGTTGTCGCCGGATGAAATGTCCCCGCCCCAACTTCCATATCGTATGGCTGCAAAATAACGCAGCCCTGCTTGCTCCAAAAATCATGGAGCCGCAGGATAAGGTTTTGGAACGCGGTTTCCGGATTTCCGGACTGTCCCATCTAAGCACTCAATCCTGATTGAAAAGATGGCGCAACATACGCGCGCAACAGCAAACGGGTCAAGAATTCCTCGCGCTTTGCGGTGCGAAAAGCGTGTTCCTTCACTCCGCACCAGCAGCAGGATAAGGACATTCATCACGACCGCAGTTTTGTGCGACAGCCGCCGGCACAAATGTCGCACATTGAGCACATTTTTCCATGTTCTGCGCGTCAGATGCAGCCGCCTGATCAACCTCAGGGTCAACAGATTTTCTGCCAACGCCCTTATTACGCCGTCCGACAAATTTGAACCCATACCAGACAGCCGCAATAATCAGCCCCAGGACGATAAGTTTTCCCAAACTAAACCCCAGCATTTTATCCTCTTACATCCCGAAACGGTTCCAGGCCGCCCATTCCTCAACGACGGAAACCGCCGAAAGTACCTGTTGCCGAGCCCTATCTTCACGACTGCCTAATAGCCGTTTAATCGGATTACTCTTTGCGGAAATCATCCGAAACTTCACATTCTCGCCATGCACGTCCCGCATCGTCGGGCGCAAATCACCAAGCCCGTCGATGAGACCCAGCGCTTGAGCCTGGCTACCGGTCCAGATATCACCCTCAAACAAGTCGTCCGTATCCGGTGAGGTCAGCTTGTCGCCACGACGTTCCAGCACCATCTGTTTGAAACTCTCATGGATATCCATCTGAATTGCTTTTAGCCGTGCGATATCTTCAGGGGCTTCCGGCAGGAATGGATCAAGCATTCCTTTGCGTTTGCCCATGGCATGGACCCGTCGTTCTACGCCGAGGCGTTCGATAGCTTCGGTAAAACCAAACCCAGCCGACACCACGCCAATCGACCCAACAATGGAATTTGCATCTGCAAAAATCTCATCCGCCGCACAGGCAAGCCAATAGCCACCAGAGGCCGCGACATCTTCGGTGAAAGCCACAACAGGAATTTCTTTTTCTTCTGCAAGCTCCCGAATCCGGCGCGCTATCTGTGCTGATTGCACAGGCGATCCGCCTGGCGAATTGATGACAAGCGCCACTGTTTTAACCCGCTTGCCGGAAAATGCGCGTTCGATTGATTTTTCGAGACCATCTAAGGTCAACCCTGAACGCGCCGGACCAACCTGTCCGATAATGCCAGACAGCCGCAATACCGAGACAACCGGGTCCGGATCGCTGAAATAGCGCAGCGGTATCCGCGACACCCAGAGCGCAATGAACTCTTTGATCTTACTGATATCCATAGACGAAACATAAGCATCCAGTCCCGCGCTGCCAAGCGCTTCAGAGTGTCAGGGCGGCACCCCTCAACACTGTCGCGGCGGCACCGGTATAGCTGCCATCTTGATTATGAATGGCTAAACCAGACAAGATACGGGCAGGAGTGCGCACGCCTTTACGCAGCTGAATAATAACCCGTTTCGCTTCTTCACCCCCTCGCGGCCACAGCGGGAAAACCGTGACACCCCCCAAATTGGGCGACAAGCATTGTATCACCTCATCTAATCTGTCAGCGCGGTGGATCACCGTCAGATATCCCTTATGTCGTAACGCGTCGTGCCCGTATTTCAGCCAACGCTTAAGATCTGCACCAGCCTCCATTGTCGCGAGCGCTCTATCCGGGTTAGGAGATACGTGGGATGAGCTATCAGGAAGATAAGGCGGATTCATCATGACCTGATCAAATGCTGCGTCGAATTGACTTGGCAAGCGATCCGCAACATCACCACGTGTAACGTCTATTTTCTCTGCTGCCTTATTCAGTTGGATATTCTCTATGGCCAATGCAATCGCTTTGGGATTTACGTCGATCCCTGTAATCTTTACGCCTTCGACACGCTGCGCCAAACATAATGCTGCAGCACCTGACCCCGTACCGAGTTCCAAAATTTTTTGACCGGATGTCGCCGGAACAGCGGCCGCCAACAACACCGTATCAATTGCCGCCCGGAATCCTTCTCTTGGTTGGCGGAGCCGGACATTGCCATTCAGCAATGTGTCCTCGCTCAGTACCGCTTCTACGCGATCAGGCAAGTTGATGACCTTCCCCTGCGTCAGTAACGCGGCTTCGCGCCTGATCATAATCTTCATCCAAAACCATCAGGCGACGCTGGATCGCACCAGCGCTCCCCTCGAGAATACTCATATGGGCATCAAAAATGACGGTCTCTATTCCTGAGTCCTTGAGCAGGACTTGTAACCAGTCGAGCAGAACCGGATCATTAGAGCGAACAAGTTCCTTCATATTTCAATCCACATTTCAGGTGCGACTATTTGACTACCACTCATCAGGTCGCTTGACGCTAAACCCGGTTGTTCTATGCTCGCCTTTAAGGCTCCGGGGATCAAGGTTGAAGAGAAAATCGTGACAGTTGTCGTCAATCTAAATGACAAGCGTGACGCGCAAAAGCCGCCGACGCTTGACCGTTTAATTGCATTAACCGCTGACGATATAGTCGGCGTCAACGAGGTTATCCTCGAACAAATGCAAAGTCCTGTCCTGCTGATCCCTCAGCTTGCGGGCCATATCATTGCAGCCGGCGGAAAACGCTTGCGTCCCATGCTGACATTGAGTTCTGCGCGGCTGTGTGGTTACACGGAATCCCGCCATGTCGGGCTGGCGGCTTGTGTCGAGTTTATACATACCGCGACATTGCTCCATGACGATGTCGTCGATGAAAGCGACCTGCGACGGGGAGCGGCTACCGCCAATGCTGTATGGGGCAACAAAGCCTCTGTCCTCGTCGGCGACTTTCTGTTTTCGCGCGCCTTTGAGCTGATGGTCGCAGACGGCTCCCTTGAAGTTCTCAAGATTTTGTCTCGCGCCTCGTCCGTTATTGCGGAGGGCGAAGTGCACCAGCTGGTCACGGCCAACGACACCGATACAACTGAGCAAGATTATCTCGAGGTCATTCAGGCCAAGACTGCCAAGCTTTTTGCCGCCGCTGCTGAAATCGGCGCAGTCGTCTCTGATCGCCCAGTAGAGGAACGTGAAGCCCTCGAGACCTTTGGCGATCACATTGGGATGGCGTTCCAGCTAATTGATGATGTGCTGGATTATTCAGCACAACAGACGACGTTAGGCAAAGCTGTCGGTGATGATTTCCGAGATGGTAAGATTACCCTGCCAATCGTTCTTGCTTTCCGGGCTGGTGATGAGGAAGAACGCATCTTCTGGCGCCGCACATTGGAAGACCTCGAGCAGAAAAAGGGCGATTTCAAACGCGCTGTTCAATATCTCGAGAAATCAGGGGCCTTGCTCGCGACCGTCGAGCGTGCCCGCGATTATAGCCGTAAGGCCCTAGACGCTTTGGCCATCTTCCCCGACAGTGAACATAAGACTGCGCTGGCCGAAGCCGCCAAATTTGCTGTCGATCGTTCATACTAATCTACGACTACATTCTAATTAGACCAACGAGCGTCTACGCTTGCCGTATCTCGCGCGCAGGGCTATATATCCGGCCGCGGTCGGAGTGTAGCTCAGCCTGGTAGAGCACTGTCTTCGGGAGGCAGGGGCCGGAAGTTCAAATCTTCTCACTCCGACCAGTTAATTCCAGTTTCAGAATATTTACGTGATTTTTCACTCAACGCTGGCAAGCGGTTTGTCGCCGGCGACAGTCGTCCGATGTAGTAAGCGGCGCGAGTTGGCAAGGTCGTAAGGCATCGCCTGGTGCATGACGCAAATATTATCAAACAACAATAAGTCCCCGCTCGACCATTGGTGTCGGTAGGTAAATTCCGGCTTCGTTGCCTCTACCTCGAGATCATCCAGAAACGCCCGCGCTTCTTCATAGTTCATCCCATCAATACCAGCCGCGTGCGATCCCAGGAATAATGCCCGCCGCCCATTTTCCCTTTCAGTCACCAGCGGATGACGCGCCGGTGGTGTCGCAGCTTGCACTTCAGGTGGGCGCGGTGGCAGTTTGTGACGTCGTCGGGTTTCCTCGAAATCGTGAACGACCATCAGTTGATGAAGGGCCGCTCGACGGTTCTCGGGCAGAGCATCATAAGCAGCCGTGGTGTCGGCAAACATTGTATCGCCGCCCTCTTCCGGCATCTCAATAGCGTAGAGCATTGACGCGAGAGACGGCACAGTTCTGAAGGAGCTATCGATATGCCAGGAAGACGTCCCCAACGTGAAGGATTTGTGCCCGGGATCGTTTACCGGTTTGATTTTCCCCGTTGCTCGATCAATATTCGAAACCCTCAGAACGGTCTTATAGCCATCCGCTTGATCCTTAGGGTCCGGAAAATCTTCAAGTTTTCCAAACCTTTCGCTAAAAGCGACTTGCTGCTTAACCGACAGGTTCTGGCCCCGAAATACCAGAAGCCGATGTTGTTGGAAGCCATTCGAAATAATACTGAACGCGTCATCATCCAATGGCTGCGACAGATCAACACCGGATATCTCGGCACCAATGCCATTGCGACGCGGAGAAATAGATATTGTGGATGACACTGTTTTCACCAGTTTCATTTCTTAGAAAATTGAATCGCCTATTCGAAACGCCAATCGATACCGACCGAAATCATTATACGCCGACAATATGTTATAGAAATGCCGCAAACTCTATGTAGACAAATAGCTGAGTTGTGAACCGAATTTTATTGAGGCAAAATCAACCTCAGGCAAGAAAATTAGGTAAATAGCTCAGTGACAGACTCTCCCAATTCAGTTCGTGTCGGCGATAAAGACATTCCAGTTTGGTATGAAGATCAACGTGTCGAGGTTATCGACGAACATTTGCATGCAGCGGTGTTTAAAGATTGGGCTGACTATCACGACCCGTTGATAGCGCGCGCGCACGAGTTGGAAGAAATAAAATGGGGCAACAGCAAGCCTGACTCGCGGACATTGGGCGGCAAAAAGGTACACCACCTAGAGCAATGGGACTGTCCCGCAGCCGACCTGATTAGCGAACGCGCCAAGGAATTCTTCAAACGGTTGCTCAACGAACAAACCGCCAATATCGACCTCAGTTGGGCGAACCTCTATTACAAATGGGATTATGCGGTGCCGCATTCTCATCGCTTAAGCGTCGCGAGTCTGGTGTATTTTCTGGATGTTGGCGACCCAGACCCTGATGATGAACTCGCGGGTCGTTTATCCTTTGCCGATCCACGCATGAAAATCTGCTGTAGCGATGAACAGGGATACGTCACAACACGTCCCTATATCGGTCCGGAAAACGGAAAAATGCTCATCTGGCCATCGGCCTTTGTGCACTTCGTCACGCCCTATACAGGCGATCGTCCACGGATCACCCTTGCTTGGAACATTAGCCGTTATAAGGGCGAATTACTCCCCGACGACAAGCCAATGGTTAATGTCGCTTCAACCCCAACCAGCAGGGCTTAAAACTCGCTGAGCAATCGACCGAAGCCCTCGATACGATCGTCGACACCGGTTTTGCGCATCGATTCCCAGGCAATTGCCTGTAATGACGTCATCACGTTGACGCCGAATTCGTCTTCTAGCGGTTGAATAGCATCAATCACCGTCCAATGCGGGCAGCCAAAATAAAGCGTATCAGCGTCCGGATTGGCCGCCATCGCCGCGCGGCCCCATTCAAGTGCACGATCTGGCGGCAAAGTTCCAAGGGCAACGAGATTGGAACCACCCGCAAATACACCTGTCGGCTCCAAACCAAAGAAGCCACTCATGTGATTTGCGTGACGCCGACTTTGATCCTCTAAAAACGGATGAACGATACTCACTTTCTGGGATCCCAACGCTGCAAAGGCGTTGACCTGCGCAAGGGCAGAGCACGACATCGACACGCCGATTTCGGCCTCCAGCTCTTGCATCAACACCTCAACCGTATCATCCCCCTTTGAAATATTGATCGGCAGCCCTCCCAACAGGACAAGGTCTGCGCCAGCGCGCGCCATGGTGTGCGCCGCCTCAATTGAAATCTGATAGCACTTCTCGACGTCTTCCGGAGATCGTTCGCCCAGTGGCAGGGTAATCATCATTAGTGACACCCCGTCCGGAACAACGCGATACCAATCAATTGGATAGACCTCAGTTGTTACGGCGGCCACCGTGTAGCCAATGCGCGCACGATGCCCGCGTATCTGTCCACTCACCATGGCGCCCCTCCCAAATTCAGATCGGTATCAATCGTTGGCTTTTCGCGAGCTGGCGTCAACGGACCTATCGGATGGATTCAATTTTGGACATACTTATCCGCAAGATAAATATTGAAAATTAATGCGGAGAATACCGATTTTCAATTTCGGCAATCTGCTCACGGTTGTGGCACAACGGTCACCCAAAAAGGAAGCGCTCGTCTGCGGAACAGAACGACTTGATTTCGCGACACTCGAAGCATTTGCCAACAAAATGGCAAACGCTCTTCTCAGTCTCGGATTAATTCCCGGGGATCGTATCGTCCTACACATGCCGAACTGCGTAACGGCCGCTTTAGCAATGGCTGCAATAGCAAAAGCCGGCGGTATCATTGTGCCTGTGAGCACTCGGCTGGTCGGTGCAGAAATTCGTCATATCATCAACGATGCTGACCCATTTGCCGTTCTCTACTCTCCCAGCTGCCGGGACACAATCGCCAACATTTGTAAAAATTCCAGCACAATTAAGCTGATCTCCAACAACGCCGCGGAAGGGGAAAGCGACATCAACGAATTGATGTCTGAGGCGGTCGACGAGCCTCCTTCGCCTCTTCAAATCAAATCCGATGACGCGCTGCTCTGCTATACTTCGGGGACTACCGGCCGTCCCAAAGGGGTAATCTCTACCCATCGTAATGTTGTCATTGGGCAATGTTCACTCGGTGCACTTGAATGGGAACTCTCCAGCAATGACCGTATGCTTTGTGCAACCCCAATGGCGCATCGTATCGGGATTGCCCGTCTGGCTGGTAGCTTTTCAACTGGATCAACCCTCGTCCTGCAGGAACGATTTGATCCAGCTGAAACCATCAAATTGATTGAAGCAGAGGGGATCACTCATATCGGAGTGGTACCAACCATCGCCAGAATGTTACTGCCCCACATTGAGAAAAATCCGAAAGCCTGCGCAACACTTATCGGAATGCTGGCAACCGGTGAAGCATTCCCGGTTCCGCTGAAAGAACAATTATTCGCAGCCCTGCCACATTTGCGCCTTTTCAGTTTTTATTCACAAACCGAAGCAGGACTGGTTAGCTGTCTCAGCCCCGATGAACAATTGACGCGACCTTACTCCGTCGGCCAGCCCGCAAGTGGCGTCGAGGTCAGATTAGTTGACCAGAATTTAGACGAAGTCCCATCAGGCGAACCTGGCGAGGTGCTGGTGCGGTCTGGCGCGCCGGGCGACATCACCGTCATGCGCGAATATTTCAAGCGCCCCGACGACAATGCTGAAGTCTTTGTGGATGGCTGGCTCCGCACCGGCGACCTGGGAAAACGCGATAGTGACGGCTATCTCTATTTCGTTGATCGATTGAAGGACATGATTATAAGCGGCGGACTCAATATCTATTCACGTGAGGTCGAAGACGCGCTGGAAAGTCACTCTGCCATTTCCGAAGCCGCTGTCGTTGGCGTTCCCGACACTGAATTCGGAGAAGCTGTATTGGCATTTGTTGTTTGCAAACCGACTGACGACCGTCCATCAGCGGAGGACCTTACGGCTCACTGCCTGAGTCGTATCGCGAGCTACAAAAAACCAAAGGAAATCAGGTTCGTGGACCAATTACCGCGCAACAGCACTGGCAAAGTGGCCAAGGCAGAACTCCGCGAACTTGCGGCAAGCTATTGTTCCGTTGAGCCCTAATAACAAATGGCCCATCCAGAGATGGTTCTAGTCACTTAAATTTCGGAAAACTTTGGATAGCCGAATGCGATGGCATAAGGTTCCAAAACATCTAGAACGGCTGACAACTGGGACTCATAGCGTAGCCAACGAAAGCGCGCGCGCTGATATATTGGTTCGGTTACTTGTGAATAGCTGGGTGTGTTGATCTTCCCTCGTTGACGCGCATGTGCCGTGTGATCTAGCACCGCATCGTCCCAGCCGACATCCAAGAATTCTAGTAATGAGTGCGCCGACCCTTCAACATCGAGGACCAAATCTTCATACCGACTCAGATGGACGTTCAGCGGCAACAACTCCGCGCTGCGCAGCCACAACCCCATAACCCGGTCATATAACTTGGACGCCTGTCCAACGCTGTAGAAATTCCCCATCGCATTGTTGAGTTGGAACATCTGCATAAAATTACTGAGAACAACGTCACAAGGATGGCGCATCGCCAGAATTATTCTGGCGTCTGGAAACAACTTTGCAATAAGGGCCGTGTGAATAATGTTCAGAGGGAGTTTATCGACAAGGATCGTATCCGCCTTGCGATCCATATACTGATCAACGACCTCAAAATACTGACTGCGTAAGCTGTATAAATCATCGTCACTCAAATTCGCGATAGCGTCCGGGTAACCGCCAATTTCAGCGACAGCGCTGTCGAGCGCTGGCCGTTCTTCCATCACCTGTAGGCGTGGATGAGAATCGAGAATCTGATCAAGCAGGGTCGTACCAGATCGTGGAAAACCGACCAAAAAAACCGGAGTTTCAAATTCTTTGCTAACATCCTTTGACTGAATAGCCACCGCGAGTGCGGTAGTCGTCGTCTTCGCAATGGAATCAATCAACTCAACATATTCTTCCGGTCGAACATTAGTTGCACGACTATCGAACTGAAGCCGGTTACCTTGCACCAGGTGGTTAAACGCCTCATCAGTTTTGCCCAGCAGATCATAGAGTTTGCCGAGTTCAAACCGGACACGATAGCCATTCGTCACGGACAAATCTTCTTCGGGAATGCCCTCTAAGAGATCGATTGCTTGTTGGGTTTCACCGCGACGACGTTTTATGACCGACAAGCCAATAGTGGCATTTGGATAGCCCGGCGAAATGGCTAGCGCGTTCTCGAAACAAGCCTCTGCCTCATCAAGCTGAGACACCAACTCATAGAGTTCGCCAAGATTTGTGCAAGCTTCTGCGCCTTCGGGATTTAACTTTATCGCGGTGTTATAGGCATCAACTGCGTTACTTATTTTGCTTTGGTCTTTATAGACCGACCCAAGGTTTCGATAGGCTTCCGAGAACTCCGGATCGAGTAATATGGACTTTTGGTAGTTCTCAACGGCCTCATCCAACCAGCCTTTCTCACGACAGGCATTACCCAAATTGTTATGCGCCTCCGAAAATTCTGGTTGAATTTCAATTGCCTTGCGGTAGCAGGCCTCGGCTTCATCAACGTGTCGCAAATTCATATAAACGCCGCCGAGATTATTGTGGGCTTCTGCAAAGCTGGGATTAATTGTAAGCGCGATACGATAATTCTCGCCTGCTTCTTCAAATCGGCCCGCATCGTTGAGGGCCGCTGCAAAGTTATAATAGGTCAGAGCCGATTTCGGATTCAGCTGTAGAGCGCGACGATAATTTGCCACTGCTTCATCGACATCACCCTGATCATTGAAAACGCTGGCGAGATTGCTAAAGGCCTCGGCAAATTCCGGATCAACCTCGATCGCTTTTCGAAAACTTGCAACAGCTTGATCAAGCCGACCTACGGAATGTAAACACAGGCCAAGATGGTTGTGCGCTTCGGCGACATTTTCGTCTAATGCCAATGCCTTTGTAATCAACCCAACCGCATCCTCGGGTTTACCAACCTGATAGGCAACAAGGCCAAGATAGTGCAACGCTTCGGCTTGTTTTGGATCAGCCTGCAAGACCTGCCGATAAATATCATGAGCCTTCTGCAGGTCACCCGCGCTGTGATGCTGCTTCCCTAACGCGATGGCCTGCGAAATAGATAGGTTTGTGTTAGACACCATTTCAAATATTTGGATTTATAAATTTACCCGTTGCATACCGCCGGGCGGATACCGCGTCCCAGCAGCAGCGTCTTTCGGAAATATCTCATCCAATCGCACGATATCTTCTGACGTAAGTTCGATATCAACAGCATCGAGATTCTCATCAAGATGCTTGCGGCTTTTACAGCCTGGTATCGGAAATACACTATCATCTTGCGCCAGGACCCAGGCAATGGCGATTTGCGCCGCCGTCGTGCCCCTATCAGCGGCCACAGACTCCAGTCGAGCAACGCGTTGACGATTGGCGTCAAAGTTCTCTTCGTAGAACCTAGGGAATTTTCCCCGTATGTCGTCTTCTGACTGAGAGCCTGCTTTATCAATTACGCCAGCCAAAAAACCATACCCAAGTGGTGCATAGGCCATCAGCGCCATGCCCAGCTCGTCACACGCATCGCGATGTCCCTCTTCAACATCGCGGGTCCATAAGGAATATTCGTACTGCAGAGAAACAATTGGATGCACTTTTGAGGCGCGACGCACGGTATCCGGCGCCGCCTCTGACAATCCAATAAAACGAACCTTGCCCTCTTCGACCAAACGCGCCACTGCACCGACGGACTCCTCTATTGGAATTGACGGATCGACACGCGACTGACACATCGCATCAAGATAATCGACGCCAAGATTCTTCAGACTCATTTCGCAAATTTGGCGCAACCGGTCTGGCCTACCGCTCCCTTCAGCGACACTACGGTCATTAGAATCTCGAATTGTCCCGGTCTTGGAATGGATAAAGATCTGGTCTCTGCGTCCCTTAATTGCTTCGCCGATCAGTCGGTGATTGTGCCCCCCACCATAGCGCGCAGAGCTATCGAGCAGATTGACACCACGTTCCATTGCTTGGTGAATTGTCGCAATCGACTCGTCATCATCCGCCGCACCGTATGCGCCAGACATACTGAAACAGCCAAGCCCGATGCGGGATAGCTTGATTCCAGAATGCCCAAATTCACGATACTGCATGCCTATCTCCGTCGATCAGGCGTATTCCTCTGCGGCCAGCCATTCCGGCGGCACTACCCGATTGGTATCAGCGTTCTTCATCTTGTTATAGACCACAGCGCCAGCTGCAGCGAACTGCATCCCAAGCCCGGTGTTATTCTTGTAATAAACAATGTTGTCATGCGTTTGTTTGACGGTGACCTCCCCCGTACAAAGTGACCCAAGCTCGTAGATACGGTCGCGATCGACCGCACCGCTTTCGATCAGATCAAGAAGTTCCGTCTGTTGGTTCGACACAACACTGTCCCAATCATTGATGATGACATCAGATGCCCGGGTGAACGTGGTTTCGTCGACCTCATGGCGTTTCAAGGTCACGTCCGAATTGGCAACTGAAATGACCATCTGGCCATCTTCCAGAAGATTGCCATCGAAGGTTGGCGAGGTCGAGTTCGTCATGGAGCAGACAATATCAACCCCAGCAACGACCTCGTCAGAGGTATCTACCGGGATAATCTCAACGCCATCCAATTGCACCTGGCTCGGAAAAGCCTCCCGGTTCGCCTGTGTCGGACTGTAGACCTTCACTCTTTTTATCGAAGGCCGCGCCGTGCAAATTGCTTCACAATTTGCACGCGCCTGCCGGCCAGTGCCGAAAAGCCCGAGTTCTGCCACATCATCACGGGCAATTTTGTCGACAGCAACGCCCGTGGTCGCACCAACCCGCACACCGCTCAAATGTGATTCATGCATAAAGGCGACCAGTTCTGCCGTATTCAGGTCATAGAGGATAATCACCGTCCAGTTCGTGGAATCCGGGCTGCTCATCGTTTTGCGGCCCGGCGCACCGCCTTTTACCAACATGTTTGAGCCTGCGCGAACGCATGCCATGCCATAGGTTGGAACCGCACCGATATGAACATTGGCGAAATATTCGCGCCCTGAATCATTGGGTGCATCAACTCGGTAGCGCAATCGGGGCAAAGTCTTCGCCTTGCCTTCAGCAAAATCGCCAAAACAGACATCCATAGCCTCGATACATTCGGCCATTGTTAGGTGCTTCCGCACGTCGTCGTCGCTAATTATAATGGCCAACTGGTTCTCCCTGTATTTTCTTGCGGGGACGGGCCCCAAAATTAAATTTCGAGACAAATGATAAACCCAACAGGGCAACAGGCACCATGGCAATAAATGTAGAAAAACTTTCAGACGCAGCGGGCGCCGCTATATCGGGACTCGATTTAACTCAGGAATTATCGACGGACGACACGCAAGCTCTGAAACAAGCATGGCAGGACCACATGGTTCTGCTCCTCCGCGGGCAAGAGCTCACCGAAGAGGAGCAGGAGAGATTTTGTCGAACCTTTGGCGAGATCGCAGGTCTCAAATCACAAAACACAGATTCGAAATTCTTATTCGTCACCAATAAAGAAGATCCCAACGTCGCGACTGCCGTCCAGATTGGTGAGATGATGTTCCATTATGATCAGGCTTATTCAGAACATCCCTGTAAAGCCTCGACACTCTATTCCATCGAAATTCCTGACATTGGCGGTAATACCAGCTTTGCAAACTGTTGCGCTGTCTATGACCAGTTAAGCGATAAATGGAAAGACCGCCTCGAAGGTAAAACTGCGCTCAACTATTTCAATTACGCGACCAATCCAAGCCTGCGGCCAGACCAAATTGACCCTGACGCGCCACAATATTCTCACCCCGTGATACGTACCCATTCCGAAACTGGTCGAAAGTCAGTCTATGTAAACCGTTTGATGACGATCCGGATCAACGACGTCAAAAAAGAAGAGAGCGACGAAATCCTCACCTACCTGTTTGATCTCATCGAAAGCCCGCACAATATCTATGAACATGTCTGGCAGGTGAACGATTTGGTCTTATGGGATAATCGATGCACAGCTCACGCCCGTCAGCATTATGACCCCGAGAAACGACGGTTGCTAAGGCGCATGACAATCCTCGACGAGAAACCCGTCGTCTAACAAAACATGCTCTCAATTTTTCGTGCTTGGGCTATTATTACATCATTCACAGCCCATATCTTAGTGAATTGCCGTATTAAAGGTGGAAGAATGAAATGACGGTTTCGGCTCAAAATATCGGTATCATTGCTGTTGCCAGCATCTTTGTCGTTGGCTGTTCCAGTGAAAATTTCAAAAGCGATCACACGGTTGCACATGAACGTACACAGTCATACCTAGCGGCAAACCCTTCACTCTCCCCCCCTATCGCCCGCGCCATTGGACGAATGGAGTTACATAAGGGTATGACCAAAGAGCAAATCATCGCCGCCTGGGGCAAACCTGCTTACATACAGCGTTATAGTGCTCAGTCTGAGCAATGGTTCTTTGGTTGCGGCTGGCCGCATAGCTGCGACACGCCCGATGAAGACACCAATTTTCCGTTGCTGGAGGAAATCTTCAACTCGCGCGCCATATTCAACGATGGCAAACTCAGCGAATGGACGAGTTAAAATAGCTATTCAGAAGACGGGTCTACGACACCATTTTCGATTAAATCAATTTTCCCAGAGTCCCTTAGGGCTTTGGTATAGGCCTTAAATTCGTCCTGTTTCTTTGCTGGAATTTGTCGCCAGTCGACATCATGAATAGCGCCGTAAATTGCATATAAATAAAGCGCATTACAGCACTTAACGCTTTTACCGCGCTTCATTCTGCCTTCCAGCATCCGATTAAAAGCTTTTTTGGGACCAAGTTTGACTATTTTAGCGGCGTCGTGAATCCCAGCCGCCTTGAAATCTTCTTCCGAGGTTGGACCCAAATTCCGCATTTCGGAAATTTTACCCATGCTAAAAAACCAGCCACCCTATCGTCGCTCTGTAAGCTCTATCTCGTAGCCATCAGGGTCTTTGATAAAGGCGATCATGTTGGGATTATCAGGTCGGGTTTGATGCGGTTCATGGGCGAATTCAACACCGGCGTTTTTTAAGCGATCACTCTTTTCTTGAACATTTGTCACCAAAAGCGCGACATGGCCGTACGTATTACCATGAACATACTCCGCCGGCGGCTCCATCATCTCGACAATTTCTAGCGCATGATTGCTGTCTTCATCGCCATAGCCAACATAGGCGACACGCTCTCCCCGCACCTCACTCTCACGTTGCCGCATTAAGTCCATGCCAAGATGTTGCGTGTAAAAATCTACAGATCGCTGCAAATCCGCAACGCGGATCATCGTGTGTCGGATTTTCATTCCATTGTTTCCGTGTGCCATGGCACCATTCCGTGAAACTGGATTATAATATGAAACAAGGCTACGCCTTCGCGACTATCGATGACAAGATCATCAATAGACTTGTATTCTGGGGGTTGGACGCCAACCTTTACGGTAAGAACTGGAGTAGAGTGAGTAATGGAACTTTCTGCAGCAATTACCTTAGCGCTTGGCGTCGCTTGGGCAAGTGGCCTTAATCTTTATGCCGCAGTCGCGACCCTCGGCATCCTGGGCGTCACTGGCAATCTGGACTTACCGCCAGATTTACAGCTGCTGCAACATCCTGTGGTCATCGCTGCAGCAGGTTTTATGTATTGCGTCGAATTCGTCGCCGACAAGATTCCCGGCGTCGACAGCACATGGGACACACTCCATACTTTTATCCGCATCCCGGCCGGAGCCGCACTTGCTGCCGGGGCCGTTGGCGATGTCAGCCCGGAAATTCAGCTTGCCGCATTGTTGTTAGGCTGCGGCGTTGCGGCCGGCAGCCATGCAGTCAAGGCCGGAATGCGAATCTTAATCAACACATCACCAGAACCCTTTTCCAACTGGACAGCATCGGTTGTAGAAGACGGGTTGGTGATCGGCGGCGTGACGCTGGTAGCACTAAATCCCACCGTATTCCTGATCCTGCTCGCGATTTTTGTCGCGCTGTCTATCTGGTTAATGCCGAAGATTTTTCGCGGCATCAAACGCTTGTGGGACAAGCTCCACAACATGCTAAGGCGCGACAACAAGGTGCCAAAAATCACGTTACGACCCGGCAATGATGATCGGACAAAACTCGATCCACCGCCACCTTTTATCCAGAAGTGACCTCACCTTGATCGATTGGATTTGGACACGTAGCCTTTAGCGATACAGAACAAGGTCGAATAACAGGCCGAAAACGGGGTACAAAGGTTATGAATACGAAAGCAATCGGCAAGCCGCTGCTGCGCAATGAAGATCAACGCCGTTTAACTGGCAACGGCGAATATAGCGATGATACAAGCCTACCCGATCAGGCCTATGCCGTGTTGCTGCGTTCGCCGCATGCTTTTGCAAAGATCGTTTCGATAGATGCATCTGCCGCACTCGCTGTAGAAGGCGTGCTTACTGTGCTTACCGGTCAGGACTGGATCGATGATGGGCTGGCGCCTATTCCTCATAGTCCTGTTCCGTCAGGGGGCGATGGGCTGGGCATGAATGAGGAGAAATGGTCAAAAGTCTATCTCGGTATCAACTATCCCCTGGCACCGGAAAAACCTCGCTTTGCGGGCGAAGCGGTGGCCATGCTCGTTGCCGAAACAGCTGAGATCGCCGCAGATGCTGCAGAGCTAGTCAAAATCGATTATGAGCCTTTACCCTCCGTAACCGCGACCGAATCCGCCGCCGCAACAGACGCCCCTCGCGTATGGGACGACATTTCCGGCAACGTTTGCCTCGATTCGACATTTGGCGATGTCGACGCGACTGAAAAGGCTTTTGCCGCTGCGTATCACATTACCAAAATGAAATTCCGGATCACACGCAATACCGGTGTCCCGATGGAACCCCGTGCGGGGCTAGGCTCTTTCGACCCAGCAACGGGTCAATTTACGCTTTATGCCGGTGGTGGTGGCGCGGTGCGATATAAAAGAGAGCTCATTCAGATATTCGGTGTCGATCCAGATTTGATCAGAGTCGTGACCAAAGACGTCGGCGGCAACTTTGGAACCCGCAATCGGGTATTCCCCGAATATCCGCTGGTGATGTGGGCAGCAAAACGGCTCGGCAGACCGGTTAAGAACACGACTAGCCGTACCGAGTGCTTTCTCACTGACTTCCAGGGTCGCGATCTCGTTACCTCGCTGGAAATGGCGATGAATGAAGACGGCAAGTTTCTCGCCATGAAAGCCGATAACCTGTCCAATATTGGCGCTTACACCTTGTCCTTCACCCCACTATCCAAGGGTGCAGAGATTGTCACCGGCGGCTACGCCATTCCCTGCGCCACCGTCCACGCACGCGGCGTTTTCAGCCATTCCGTACCAACCAACCCCTATCGCAGCGCGGGGCGACCCGAAGTGATCTACGCGCTGGAGCGCCTCGTCGACACGATCGCAGATGAGATGAATATCGACCGGTTCGAGATCAGACGACGAAATTTGGTTGCCAGCGACGAAATGCCTTTCGCAAACCCCCTCGGCATGACTTATGACAGCGGCGAGTATCACCACTGCCTCAAACGCGCTCAGGAATTGTCGGAGGTCGCTGGGTATGAGGATCGCAAAAATCAAACGAAAGCTAACGGTCTACGACGTGGTCTCGGTATCTGTTCCTATATCGAAAGCTCCTCAGGTGCGCCATTAGAGCGCGCGGAAATCTCTTTCAACGATGACAACCGTATCGAAGTCGTCATCGGCACACAGGATAGCGGACAAGGGCATGAAACAAGTTTCTGCCAAGTAGCATCAGAATGGCTCTGTGTCCCGTTCGACAAGGTTGAGTTGCTTCAAGGCGATACCAAATTTGTTTCCGTGGGTGGTGGCTCGCATTCCGGTCGTTCCATGCGGATGGCGGGCACTGTCATTGTCATGGCCGCTGACAAGCTAATCGCAAAAGGAAAACGACTCGCGGCACATGTCATGGAGGCCGCCGAGAGCGATATCGAGTTCAGCGAAGGCACGTTCACAATTTCAGGTACAGATCGGGCGATTGATTGGTTCGACCTCGCCGACAAGATAAAAGAAACACCAAATCTTCCCGAAGACCTTGCGGACGGACTTGCGGAGAACGCCGAAAATTTGATGCGAACGCCAGCATTCCCCTATGGCACCCATATTTGTGAGGTTGAAGTTGACCCGGAAACGGGGGCGATGACATTGGATCGGTACACAGCAGTTGACGATGTCGGACGTGTGATCAATCCGATAATTGTGGAAGGACAAATCCAGGGGGGCATCGTACAAGGCGCAAGTGAGGCGATGTTCGAGGATTTCGTTTTCGATCCTAATAATGGGCAACCACTGGCGGCGACCCTTATGGACTATGCGATACCACTCGCTGCTGACATGCCGAACTTCACCACTGAGTGTCATGAGGTATTAACCCCAATGAATCCGCTTGGCATTCGGTCCGCTGGCGAAGCAGGGACAACACCGGCACTCGGCTGTATTCTCAACGGCGTAGTCGATGCTTTAAAGGATTTGGGTGTTAAGGACGTCGAGATGCCCTCTTCAGCGCACAATATCTGGAAAGCAATCCAGGCAGCACAGCGCTAGGATCAAGTCGCAGCTTTTAATTCAGCCAGCCTGTCTTTGGTGATCTTGAGGTCGAATAAATATTCTTCTTCATCGGGGAACCGATTAGCCAGCATTGTCACAATGGGGATACTCTCTTCATAAGCCGCAATCGCCCCTTCGCGATTACCAAGAGCATTTTGAATTTCGCCGATTTTCTCCTGACAGACTGAAAAATCCCGAAGATAGACCAGTTCATCGGGATATGACTTCGCGAGACGCCCAACAATCATGAGGGATGCTTCAAAACATTCGAGAGCCCCAACCAAATTGTCGTGTTCTGCGTGCCCATCTCCCATTTCGTCATAGGCGATTGAAAGATCTCTTTGCAAATCGGGGTTGTCAGGATCTGCATTCAAAAGCCCCGTAATCTCTGCAAGGGTCTTCGGGACAGGCTCGGGGGCGACAGGTTCTGCCTCAATTGTTTCCGGACCGATTGTCTCGTCGGATTTTGCGACGATCACCTGGTCCATACCCTCAAGCGCCAGCGACTGGGTTTGCTGATCTTCTGTACCGGCAAATGCCTTTTGCGCGGCCTCAAAAGCACCCAACAAATTTCCGGTTTCCTTATAGAGTCGGGACAACCCCAGCTGCGCTGTTGCTGAGCCCGGGTCAAGTTCAGCCGCCTTCTCATACCAGGGTAGCGCTTCCTCTACTGACCTGTTTGCTGCCAGAGACCCTTTTTGCAAAGCCGTCGCAGCAGCTTTGACTTTCAATTCATGCAGTTGCGATTCAGCCTGCTGCGCATTTCGTAATTCTTGCTCGAATGCAGCAGTTAAAGTCGATTCATCAGCCGTAGACGCGATATTGGGCTGCGGCACTGGCGATTGTGATTTGGGCGGCGGTGACACCGCTGGCTCTGGCAAGAGTTCCGACGCCGTCGTAGGCATTTCAACACTCGGCTGTGGCGCAACGGATGACGCTGGCATTTGGGGTGCGGCAACGGGCGGCACTATCGATTCAGCGACAGTCGGTGCTGCAGGGGTCGGCGATTGCGGAATTGGCGCTGCCGGAGGTGGTGCTGGCAACGGCACATCTTCCGGCATAGAGCTTGGCGGCAAAGAACTCGGCGACGACGCAGCGCTCTCAACCGTCGGTGATTCTGCAGCGGGATTATATGTCTGACCCGCCTCAGCCGAAACGGACTGTACGGTTTCCGGGGCCGCTGCAGGCTCGTCTTTCTTCTTTCGCCGAAGGAGGCCGACCAAAATACCGACAAGTTTTACCGGCAGCTTGAACAACCACTTAAAAACCCCGCCCAATTTTCCAAAGAGACTACCAAATAGGCGACCTAAGAGCTTAAAGGGATTCTTCGTTTTCTTACTGGCCGCCAAAAGCTGCTGCGCAGCTTCAGCTTTTGATAGGGCGTTTTCAGCAGCCTCTTTATTAATGTCCTGCTGCACCGTCACCGCATCGCGGCCCCTTGGGCGCTTCACCAACCTAATAAGTAATTTGACGATTTTTCGAACGAACAGGAACACAAACAGCAATAGGATGACCAAGAAGGCATCCATAACGACAAATTCCATAAAGTCAGGAAGCGGCCTGGTTAGGGACTGACCCAGCGTTTGCGCAATTTCACGTATCGTTAGAATCGATGTAAGCATGATCTTTTTGTTTTATAGCGCGAAATCCCTGAATCTGTCGTACGTCTTTGCATATCAACGTTCAGGGTCTAATTCGACCATGAATGTTCTACAACAAAAAAAATGCCTCAAGCATTAGAACACACGCCTTCATTGTGATAGGAAATGCAGCAACAAATTGATCGAAAAGGCATGAGAAGGCCATGAGCGCAAAAACCGAGACAATAGAACTTCCAGTTGGGGAAATTACCGTCACCCGCAAAGGCTCTGGGCCACAACTCCTATTGCTTCACGGCGGAGGGGGTTCGATTGCCGACCACCCAGTGACCGACAAATTGGCAGAAAAATTTGAAGTCATTGCGCCAACCCACCCTGGTTTCAACGGCACTAAGGTTCCAGATCATTTCGATGGCATGCCCGAATTGGTGCATTTTTATCTCGATGTGCTTGATGCCTTGGAAATCGACAATGCTGTATTGATGGGCATTTCGATGGGCGGCTGGCTCGCCGTAGAGCTTGCCTCGATTAATTGTGCCCGGTTTTCGAAAGTTATTTTGGTTGATGCCGTCGGTGTAAAAGTTGGCGGCCCCACTGATCGGGACATCGTCGATGTGTTCGGCATACCTCCGGACGAAGCCACAAAATTGATGTATCACGATCCAGCCAATGCCCGTGATATGAGCACGCTATCAGATGACGCCCTGGCAGCTGTTGCTGGCAACCGTATCGCCTTGGGGCTCTACACCTGGGAGCCCTATATGCACAACCCGAAGCTGCCGCAACGGTTGCATCGTGTCACAGCACCGACGCTATTCCTCTGGGGTGAAAGCGACGGGCTCGTAACCACGGATTATGGCAAGGCCTATGCCGCCCTGATCCCTGGTGCAAAATTCGTGACGATCCCGGAAGCGGGTCATTCCCCTTACGCAGAACAGACAGAACGCTTCGTAAGCGAAGTGTTTGCCTTTACAGACTGACGGAATACGAACATGAGAACTTATTGGTTTACCGAGGACGCTTATCCTGACCTGCCACCGCAGGAGGAATACGAATCCATCCGCGTCAATTTGCCGAATTCCAACTTTGATCCGGAGCGGGGACACGAGCTCTATAACTGGTATCTTGATATGTGGTGCATGGCTGAAAGCTATGGCCTCGACATTATGAATAACGAACATCACCAAACCGCGACCTGCATGGTACCCGCCGCCCCGCTTATGATGTCTATTCTGGCGCGTGAAACGAGCAAAGCGCGTTTGCTTATTCTGGGCAATCCGATTTCCAATCGGCGTAACCCGATCCGCGTCGCTGAAGAAATGGCGCTAATCGACGTTATTTCAAAAGGCCGGTTGGAATGTGGTTTCGTTCGGGGCGTCCCCTATGAAGCGGCCCCAGCGAACCGGACAGCACATCGCGGCAGTCAACGTTTATGGGAAGCGCATGACATGATCATGAAGGCTTGGACCACCCATGACGGCCCTTTCAATTATGAAGGACGTTGGTTCCAGAGCCGCCAGATTAATATTTGGCCCCGCCCCTATCAGCAGCCAGCGCCGCCGGTATGGGTCACAATGGGCGGCCGTTCAAGCACAACGCCCGTCGCCAAACATAAACATGTCGGTGCCGTATTCCTCGCCGGCTACCCACGCATTCGTGAAATTTTTGACGGGTATCGCGAAGACTATCTCGAAATGCATGGAGAACATGCGCCATTTGACCGACTAGCTTATCTTGGTCTCGTCTTTGTTGGTGAGAATGAAGCAAAGGCTCGCGAAGGCGCAGAAAAATTGTTGTGGTATATGAGTGCCAATAAAGTGCCGGGATACTGGTCTAACCCCCCCGGATACCATCCACCACAAATTGCTGCCCAGATTATGAAGGGCGCACGTGGTGGCTCTGGGGTACCTCTCACTGCAACACTTGATGACCAAATGGCCCGCGGCAATGTGTTTGCCGGCACGCCAGATCAGGTCTACGAGCAGATCAAGAATTTCTGGGAATATTCCGGTGGCTTCGGCAACATGCTGATGATGGGTCAAGCGGGCTTCGTCACACATGAAGAAACCGAAACTTCAATGAAGCTGTATTCTGAAGAAGTCTTCCCGCGCCTCAAAGAGCTTGAAGCTTCAACAACACCCGCTGAAGCTTGGGAAAAATCCAAGGCGATGGAAAAACGTGAAAATGTGCCGCTCGATGGATTCGCCCTGGAATTTGTGCGTTAGTTAAGAAACACGGTGAGCAATCGTCCGTGAGCGCCTGAGAAACGCCAGCGCCAGAACACCAAGACCGAAAACCGACTGACTGCCCGGTTCGGAAACGCTGTCACTGGCGAAGACGACAGTGTCCAGTGCCCTCTCAACCATCAACTTATCCGTAAGCGGCGCCGTTGGATGGTCGAAATTAAAGGTTAGAAATGACCTTGAAAAATCCGCTTCCGTTAAATTTGTTGCGAGAGTTGTGGGATCGCCAAATAGGTCCGCGCCACGAAAATCAATATCGAAACTTGCAGCCGAGAAATCGTTAAACACTGGACTGGTAAATGTACCTCCGGCGACGCCCCCAATTGCAACACTGACAAATTCTGTCAGCCCGACACCGATGAACTGTTGAACACGGCCTCCAGAACCCGTGTAGGTTAATCCACCCGAAACCCCCGGCTCTGCGACATGGAACGTGAAACTCGTGATAACGTTATTGAAGGTGTTATTCACGCCAACCGGCACGACTGTTTCATCAAGAATGATTTGTCCGGTAATTGCTGCTCCGACGGTAAAGGGGCCAGAATTAAAGTTATCCACGCTGCCGGTATAGTTGATGATCACATCTGCACGCACGGCGCCAACTGATGCCAGACACAGCATCCCAACGAATGCGGACACATAATTTTTGATGATCATCAAGCGACAGTATCGGGCGTTCCAATAAACGGCAATAAAATTGTCAGTTCAAATGTGCTAGAACAGATCGAAATATTCGCGGTGTTCCCAGTCATTGGTTTCTGACAGGAAACGGCCAATCTCGGCTTCCTTGATGGCGACCATGTAATTGACGAAATCGTCGCCAAATTCCTCGCGGAACAGCGCGCTGTCTCGCAGCGCTGAGACAGCCTCCATCAGATTTCCCGGGAGTGCAGGCTTGTCCGCCTCATAGGGTGTGGCGGATGGCGGACCCGGGTCGCGTTGATTTTGAATTCCGTGGAACCCCGAAGCAATTTGGGAAGCGATGTAGAGATACGGATTTGCAGCAGGCTCGCCGATACGATTTTCTACTCGTGTACCAGCGTCGCCCGCGCCGCCTATAGCCCGGACCATCGCACCCCGATTATCAGAAGACCAAACCGCGCGATCTGGAGCCAACGTAAAGGGCTTATACCGTTTATATCCGTTGAGAGTCGGTGTCGTGAAAACCGATGCGGCTCGTGCATGTTCGAGGATGCCACCGATATAATTTAGACCGATTTCCGACATCACACCGTCGCCTTCCGGCATGAAGACGTTATCACCGGTTTCAAGATCACTCAGAGATTGATGGAGATGCCAGCCGCTGGAAAACATATTTTCCAAATGTGGACGACACATAAAGGTCGCGTGATAACCGTGTCGGCGACATACCTGTTTCACCGCATTACGGAATTCCACCATGGTGTCTGCCGCGTCAACTGGTGCCATTGGATGGAAAGTTACCTCGGCCTGACTCGGCCCAAACTCAACCTCGGTCGAACGTAACGGCAGGCCCAGCGCGAGCACATCGCGGCGAATAATTTGCATAATCGGTTCGTGTTGGTCAGCACGAATTTCGGTCAAATATTGAAATCCCTTTGCCAGCAGATCAACATTTGGTGGTTTGCCTGGTTGCCCAGCATCCTCTGGCTGCAATGCTTCGTCACGAAGATGAAACAGATGGAACTCGACTTCCAGACCAATTGAAGCGCTGTATCCCGCAGCGGCTAGATCGCCAACGGTCCGTTGTAACAAAGCCCGTGTCGAAAATGGCACTGTCTCGCCGTCGGGAAAGTATAGATCACAGAGCAACCACCCTGTTGCCTCGACCCAGGGTAAAACTCGGAAAGTACTGGAATCAGGCAGCATGACGAAGTCGCCAGCGCCAGTCATCGCCTCTAAACCAAAGCCACCGCCTTCACTCCACACCGGATAGATCGTTTTATGGGATGTATCTTTGGCCAACAGCGTTGTCGTCATTGTGACGCCGCCTTCCATCGCAGACAGCAGGTCATCAGCCATGATGGTCTTACCGCGCAAGATGCCATGCTGATCAGCAAAAGACAGGCGGACAACCTCCAACCCTTCCGCCTTAACCCGCTGAATAATCTCAGCATTCTGCTTTTTTTGGTCAGCAGTCAGCAAACCAAACCGGTCAGCAAACCTGCCCCTGCCATGTGACGATACGTTTGACATTAAATTTCCTCGGCACTCCTTATGCCCACGGAGAACGGTCTCTACGTGCCTGATCGCATTCAATCCAGCAATCCTGCCAGTCATCCACGGGACCGATGGTATCGACTGCAATCGGACCCGTTAGTGTAGCGCCTTGCTTGGGTGTACTCTTGTCAGCTTCAACGTCATCAATCGCGGCCATCAGAATTTTGCGATACGCAATGATCGCCTTGTCTGTCGTACCCAGGTGCTCTGTACTTCGGTCAAAAACGGCACCTGGTGACTCTACCGCCCAGTTGTCATGAACATTTATATCCATCCCCATGCCGGTATAGGTCTGAGTACGCTGTTCTTCCGCATCATATCCCCAGTCGTTTGAACGATTTTGCAGCGGCTTGTAATCGGGCTGGCTGTAAAGTTCAAGACGTTGATCTCGCATCGCCTGTCGATCAACCTCATGTTCAAAATCCGTAAAGATCGCATACCAATAACACTCTCGATCATTGATCGGCACATGCCATTGGCTAATCGTCATATCGTTGCTCATCGGGATGACAATGGCATTCGGAAAAGCGAGATTTGTCACCCTCACATGCATCCCGGCATTCCCGAGATCGCGCAGCGTCTTGATTCGCATACCAGAATCGGTCTCGTCGATGTCGATGGTCGGACGCACCGCTTCCCGCAGTAGCTTCGTTACCGGAATTTCTTCCGTTGAGTCCCTGAATTGCTGGCCATAGCCCTCTTCCGGGTCTTTGTCTTCGAAGAAACGATGTAAGAACGAAGCGTGCGCCGGATCTATGCCAACTTCCAGGGCTTGCAGCCAATTCGCGTCGATATGGCCTTTAAAGGCAAAGGTGAAGGTATCTGGTGCCACAAAGCAATCAAATGACGGTAACGGGGGCGGATCACCAGGCCCCAAATAGGCAAAGACAATCCCGCTCCGCTCAATACACGGATACGCAGTGTGATTAATTTTAGTATGAAAATTACTGCCTTCTGGTTCGGCAGGCTGTTCAAGGCATTTGCCCGCCACATCAAATAACCAGCCATGAAACGGGCACCGAATCCCGCCATCTTCCAGCCGCCCAAATTTCAGGTCAGCACCACGATGAGGGCATTGGCGACCAACCAACCCGTAAGCCCCTGCTTCATCCCGAAACAGCACTAACCGTTCGCCAAAGAGTTCAACCGGCACGGCGGGTCGATCATCAGCCAATTCATCGACCAACGCCGCTGGTTGCCAATACCGACGCAACAATTCCCCTGCCGGAGTGTTGCCAGTGGTTTGGGTTACACGTTGATTTTGTTCACTACTCAACATGCGCGCACGCTAAAGGCGTCAGCAGAAGCTGGCAAGCCGGTGCATCCGTCGCTTGACAAGACATGCCGGTCTCAGCAGCATGTCGTCGCATCAAAAAATGAAAAGAAGAGAAGAATAGGGAGACTAAACAGGTGGAGGCCATTCGCAGATATTTTCTGCCGGTAGTCAGGCTTTTTTTGGGCTTGCTTCTAATCGCCAGCGTCTTCCTGATCGTTGCCAACGCCACGGGTCGGTATGTGTTTCTAGCTCCCATAATCTGGGCTGAAGAAGTGCTCGGCTATGTGCTCGTCTGGACAGTTTATCTCGGTAGTGTTCTCGTTACTTGGGATGGCGGACACCTCAAAATGGATCTGTTGTCGCGAACCCTCCCTGGAATTTCTCGAACTATCGTCAACGGCATTTCAGTTTCCGTCTTTATCTTCATCGGCGGTCTGATTGTTTATCAGTCTTGGTTCGCCATCGCTGATCTCACGCATGTCAGTCAAGTCGCGGAAATACCGATGAACTGGATGCATTCGATTATCCCGATCTCTTTCGTGTTTGTCCTAGGGTGCATTCTTATTCGATTTCGTGAAAATCTGGCCGGAACGCTGGAAAGCGAAGCCGATCAGATTGAGGCGCTGCGCGAAGCCGCTGCGACCGCCGAACAGGCCGCTCAACAAGCGAGCAAGGACTAAACCCGATGGAACTGTTTCTCGTCATGGGCGTCCTACCGGTCATTCTGCTGATCCTTGGTTTTCCGATCTTTGTGATCTTGATGGTCTCTTCTGTGATTACCATCCTGTTCATCATGGATTTGCCGATCACGATGGTTCAAATCGAACTCTTCGGCAGTGTCGATAATTACAAACTAATCGCCGTTCCATTCTTTATTTTCGCCGGCGCTATTATGGCGCAGGGCGGCATATCCCGGCGCTTGGTTGATTGGGTGGTTTCGCTCCTCGGGGCTGTCCGGGGTAGTTTGGCTCTGACCACAGTCGGCGCCTGCACGATTTTCGGAGCTATTTCAGGGTCCAGCCCTGCCACCGTCGCAGCTATTGGCGGCATGCTGTTCCCGTCACTCCGGGAAAAAGGCTACCCCGAGAAATTTGCCAGCGGCTTGCTCGCTTCCTCTGGCGCCATTGCCGGGATTATCCCACCGTCAATAGCGATGATCCTGTATGGCGCGGCAGCAGAGGAGTCCGTCAGGCATCTCTTTATCGCCGGGGTTTTACCCGGCCTGTTTATCGCCTTCGTCATGGGCCTTTATATTTACTTTTATGCGCGCAAGCGCGACATCCAGGAAGGCGAGAAGTTTACCGTCAAACGTGTCGGAAGGACTACAAAGGCGGGTGCCTGGGCACTGGGGACACCGCTAATCATCCTCGGCGGCATCTATGCCGGTATCTTTTCCCCCACCGAAGCCGCTGGTGTTGCCTGCCTCTACGCTGTCATCGTCGCCATGTGGGTATACCGCGATATGACGCCGACCGGTTTGTGGAAGGTTACCATTGAATCAGTCTATCTAACGGCTCAGGTCTTAATCATCGTTGGGGCGGCCACCTTATTCTCGCGCCTCCTTACTATTGCCGGTGTCCCACAATCAATGGTCGAATGGATCCAGGGCCTCGGACTGGAATCATGGATGGTCTTGCTGATTATCAACGTATTCTTGCTGCTTGTTGGTTGCGTTCTTGACCCGGCCTCAGCGATCCTGGTTCTCGCACCGATCCTTAAACCAGTCATTTTGGCGGCCGGCATCGACCCAATTCATTTTGGGATTATCATGACCGTCAATGTCAGCATCGGGATGTTTACGCCGCCCTTTGGGCTAAACATATTTGTCACACAAGCGCTCTTCCGAGTACCACTTTCAAGTCTTTACCCAGGGCTGGTTCCGTTTATCATCATCAACCTAATCGCGTTGGGCGTTATTTCGTATTGGCCGGACCTTTCACTCGTTCTTGTCCGGCTCTTAGGCTAACGATTTTATTAGCTGAATTGCAAAGACCATCATTGGATGGTTTCAACAGGAGGAAAAGGAAAAAATGATTATTAAATCAATTCTCGCAACCGGCGCCGCCGTTGCAGTGCTCGCGGCAGGGGCCGCACAGGCACAACATAAAATGAATATCGGCATGGTGACCATTAATGACCCGCAGCATGCCCTTGCCAAAGAATATAAAAGACTAATTGAAAAGCGCAGTGGTGGTAAGATCCAGATGAAGGTCTTCCCCGCAGGACAGCTGGGTAAAATTCCACGTCAGCTCGAAAATCTCAAAATCGGTGCTCAGGCAGCTTTCCTTTCGCCTCCCGGCTTTCTGTCCGGCATGAATGTCGCTTTCCAGGCACCCGACGCGCCCGGCAAGTACAAGAGTTTTTGGCATGCGCAAAATGCCTTCACGACACCGAAGTTCCGGACGCCCTATCTTAAATTGGCGGAAAAGCACGGCATCCTCGGCATCTCGATCTATAATTATGGACCGACATCGATTGCCTCGCGGAAGCCTATTCGGACTCTCAACGATCTTAAGGGGCTGAAAGTTCGCGTTCTGGCGACCAAGATGGAAAGTAAACTTGCCAAGACTCTTGGCATGACCGGTGTTCCGATGCCTTATCTTGAGGTGCTGCCCGCATTGCAGCGCAAAACCATTGATGGCTGCCGTAGTTCTATCGTTGTAATGGGTGCAACCAAATTCTTTACCACAACAAAATCTATTACGCTGATCGAATCCGGCATGATTCCAAGTGTTCTCTTTGTCAGCAAACGCTGGATGAAAAAACTGCCTAAGAATTTGCAGGACTTGGTTATCAAAACCGGTCGTGACGCCGAAGCTTTCGCTGGCAAGTTTGCAGCCAATGCAAACAAGAATGCAGAAGCCTTGTGGAAAAAGAATGGTGCCGAGGTTATTCGCCTGTCCGCAGCTGACCAGGCAGCCGTTACGAAAAAACTTGCACCACTCGGCGACGAGTTCCTGGGCGGAAACCCCAAGACCTCAAAAATGTACAATATCCTTCAAGGCGTTCTTAAAACCGCTTCAACAAAAGCGCCTTAATAAGAAACGCTTGATATACGACGCGGAAGGGCCAGGCGGAAACGTCTGGCCCTTTGCCGTTTGCCACGCACCAGGGGGCATCATGAGTACCAACAAAACATATGACTACATTATCGTCGGCGCTGGCTCAGCGGGCTGTACTCTGGCCAATCGCCTCAGCGAAGACAGCGATGCCAGCGTCCTGGTTCTTGAGGCCGGCGGCCAAGATCGCGACCCCCTTATCCACGTGCCATTAGGTTGGGGGAAAATTCTGTTCAACCGCCTCCATGATTGGGGTTATTTCACTGAGCCAGAGGCGGCGCTCAATAACCGCGAAGTTGAATGCGCCCGTGGCAAAGTGATCGGTGGATCATCCTCCATCAACGCGATGGCCTATGTCCGCTGTCATCCTGCTGATTTCGATCGTTGGGAGGAGATGGGACTCAAGGGCTGGTCATATGCGCACGCCCTACCTTATTTCAAACGTTCCGAAAATTGGGAAGGTGGCGGCACCGAAATTCGTGGTAGCGGGGGGCCCCTAACAACAATCCAAAACATCTATCCTGATCCTCTTAAAGAAGCTTGGTTGGAAGCTGGCCAGGCCGCCGGTTATCCGGTGACCGAAGACTACAACACCGACAATGAAGGCTTCTGCGTCATGCAGTCGACCATTCGCAACGGCAAACGCTGCAGCGCGGCCGTCGCCTATCTTCGACCAGCTATGAAACGGCCAAACCTGACTGTTCTCGACAAATCGATGGTCCTAAAAGTGATTGTCGAAAATGGCCGCGCCACCGGTATCGAATATTCCCGTAATGGCCGTACCGAAACCGTTCACGCTGAACGTGAGGTCGTTCTGTCGGGCGGTGTCATCAACTCCCCACAACTCCTGATGCTTTCGGGTATTGGTGATCCTGAACACCTCAAAGAGCACGGTATCGACTGCCTGAACGCCTTACCCGGTGTCGGACAAAACCTGCAGGATCATATCGGTGTCGGCATAGAATTCGAACGCAAGGAAGATGGGCCGTTCGTCGGTCACCTGCGGTATGACCGGATCGCTCTTGCCATGTTGCGGGCTTACTTCATGGGTGATGGCTTCGCCACCGAAATGCCTGGTCCAATCATGGCATTTCTCAAGAGTGATCCAGCCCTAACACAGCCAGACATCCAGTTTTTAACGCGCTTTGTCCCACCAGAATCACAGCCCTGGTTCCCCGGATACCGAAAAAAACCGAAGGATGCGTTTATGTGCCGCCCAGCGGTTCTCCATCCCGAAAGTCGTGGCGAAATTCGTCTCAAATCCAATGACCCACGCGAGAAAGTCGCAATTTACCAAAAATTTCTATCGGCGGAGAAAGATTGGGAAACACTTCGGACCGGCTTCGATATGGTCCGTGATGTCGCCCATCAAAAACCTCTCGATCCCTTCAGAGGCAAAGAAATCCAGCCAGGTGCCGGTGTTACAAGCAAAGCGGATATTGACGACCATATTCGAAAAACCGCGTGGACCGTTCACCATCCCGCAGGAAGCTGTAAAATGGGAACCAATGACGACGATATGGCCGTCGTCGACAACGAACTTCGTGTCCGCGGCATCGATGCCTTACGGGTAATCGACGCTTCTGTACTGCCAGACATGCCCGGCGGCAACATCAACGCACCAGTCATCATGATGGCAGAGAAAGCAGCAGACCTTATCCGTGGTATTACACCGCTTGACCCTGCGACCCATTAAATAAGTTGGCTACTCTTTGAGCTCGAGCACCGCGATCAGTGGCAAATGATCACCACCAATGCGTGGGCCTGTTTCAAGCGAGATGGTCCGAAATTTATTATCATGCAGGATGTGGTCGATAGGCACCTGAACCTGTCTGGGTAAAAGACCTGGCCAGGTGGGCGTCAATCCACGCCCGCGTCTTGGGTCCTGCAGACCACTATCTCGTAAAAATTTGCGGAACCGGGCGTTATACGGGGTGATATTCAAATCAGCTGCCAAAATAGCCGGGATCTCGGGTTGGTCCAGACGCCAGAGCGTCAGCATCGCAAGCCCTTCATTTCGAGTCGCAACGGCCTTGTTTGACAACGGCGGAGGAGCATGGGCGGCCGCAAGCCTAATACGGATTCCTCTGACATTAAGCTCTATAAAAACTGCGGGCACGGGGATCACCGGCAAACTAACAACTCGACTCTCGGCGATCGCATGGCGTGAAAAAACCGCAATCCCGAAATTATCGCTCCGGGGTCGGGCCACGCGGTAGGGATACTTCTCTAAAAGAGGAGTAAGTTCGGAAATCCAAGATGCGTCGATCTCCTCCAAGACAATAATATCGGCATCAGTATTGAGAAGCCATGAACTCACCGCTGAAAAATGGCGATTAATTGTCAGCACGTTCATTTGAACGATTTTTATTCGCTGCCCTTGTATATCGGCAGGGGCACCATCACGGGTCGGTAAAAATGGATAAAGCCAAACGAAGTTTCCGACAAGGCCCACAATGATCGCCATAAATATCCAGCTTGATCCCGCGCGCGCGCGAAAAACGAACCCCGCTATAAGCAAGATCAGTGCAGCATAAGCACCCTGGAGAGGAAAATGACTTAATCGTTCAAGCGCAGCGCCAGGATTATCCAGCCCTGGCACGATTGCAGCCAAAACCGGGCCTAAAGCAAACCAAAAAAGGACGCGCTTAAAAGGAAGTGCGAAAGCGGTTTTTGAAAATCGCATAAAACTCAGAACACGTTGATCCAGCGTAGGGGGATTTTACACGTCCTGCGATTTCAGGCGAGTCCGATGAATAGCGATAAGCGCGAAATAACGAATTCCCTGCTCCACCGCGTTCGAATCCAAACCAGTTATAGCCACCAAAGAAAGGTGACACATACTCCCAGACGATTTTCTGATCCGGCGTGACTTCAAAAACACGTCCCATCTGCCCTTCACAAATGAGCGTGTTCCCCGACCAAAGTCGTTGGGCGCCTGAAATATTAGGGCTGAAGAATGTCCAAGTTGGCTGTCCACGATAATCCCACACCTCTTCGCCGGTTTCGGGATTGAGCTCGATAACCCGCGAGAACGGATTGATTGGGGTGTAAATGCCATTGGCAAAGAACAACAAATTTCCGTTTTCTAGCATCTGCACATCATGTGTCGTTCCCCACATAACGTCCTTCTTCATCCAGCGAAACTTTTTTGTTTCGCGATCAATAATCGCCAGCGTATGCGTCCGCCGAAAGCTGATCAGTACATCGCCATTCTCCAGTGGGAAACAGGCATTGGCGTGGGCGAATTCTTCTCGGTCGCAGGAATCAATTAAAGGATGTGCCTCAATATCTTCATCAAGATGGAAATGCCATTCCCAAACCGTTTCGCCGGCTGGATTCACCTCACGGATATAATCGCCATAGATAATGCCGTCATGTTCTGAACCCGGAATCCCACCGATCACGCGTTTGGCATATTCATCCGGTAGTGGCTCCCAGCCGAGATAGATGGTGTTGCCATTCGGACAACGGCGGAAATCATGGTGCTGGCCATGATCTTCATATTCCCATACGATATTGCCTTCCCAATCATATTCGCGCATCAACCCGCCTTTGCCGCGACGCAGCGGCGGGCCTTCAGTGGTACGCCCTGACCACAGGAGGTTGCCGGTTGGCAGCAAATAAGCGTAATTGCCCGGCGTTAGCGGAAAATGCCAGTTGTGAAGAACTTCTCCCCGCATGCCGATGACATAAGCTTCCTTACTGACCAGCGGCACGATCAGCGTATAACCGTCCGTTGCGTGGCCTTGGTCGTAAAGTAAAACACCCGTATCGCGATGCCGCATACCACTCTCCCTATGCCTTATTCATTGTCCTAATTATTACGCAGATACAACTCGACTGCACCTCCCCGATCATCTCTTGATGCGGTAAGGTCGGTAAAGGAGAGAGTGCAAAATGCAAACCATAAATCTCGATGGCTATTCGATAGCACCACGCGAAGTCGAATTCACTGGCGACACAGGCACCTTGAAGGGTTTCCTGTTTTTGCCACCGGGTGATGGACCGTTCCCCTGCGTTATCGACAATCACGGCAGCGCAACCCCGCCCGGCACCACCGACCTATCGCACCCCCAAACCGCAGCCCTGTTTCTGTCGTGGGGCTGCGCCTATTTGTTTCCGCATCGTGCCGGTTACGGCAATTCGCCGGGCGTTGTCGTCGGTGATGAGGTCCCGGCCCCGCGTGGCACCGTAGAACATGATGAGCAAATGTCAGCGCGGCTGGTACGGGAGAACAAAGACGTTATCGCTGCACTCGATTATGCAGTTGGCCTGGGTGAAGTTGACGTCAATCGCATGATTGTCATGGGGAGTTCCCTTGGCGGCATCCATACCTTGCTCGCCCTAGCCGCTGATCCGCGCTGGTGCTGTGGGCTGGATTTCTCTGGCGGCGCAAGCCAGTGGGCCAAACACCCCAAGATAAAACAAATGTTGTTAGATGCCGCTGCAACCCTGACCCAGCCAGTTTGCCTGATTCAGCCAGAGAATGATTTCAACACGGCTCCAACTACGGAAATTTCCTCGCTTCTTGAACAGCGCGGCCATCCGCATGACGCGAAGATATTCCCGCCCTGGGGCAATGCCGGCCCTGAAGCGCATCGTTTCTGCGCCGCCGGACAACAAATTTGGGGACCCTTCGTTTACGATTTCCTCGAAAGGTATCTGTAATAACCATGACAAATGACCTGCCATACGCCTTACCGCCTGACCCCAACACCAAGGCACCATCATTCGAAGTACCGGACAAAGCCTGTGATACGCATTTTCATATTTTTGGACCGCCGGATCGCTTTCCGTTCGCAGAGACGCGCCGCTACAACCCACCGGGCGGTCCGATTGAGCATTATCAGAATGTCCAAAAGCTAACCGGCCTGACACGGGCGATTGCCGTGCAACCAACGGCGCATGGCATGGATAATTCGGCAATCTTGCATGCGGTGGCGCAGTCTGAGGGCAATATGCGTGCGGTTGTGCGGTTTAACGACAAAACCACCGATGCCGAGCTCGAGGCTTTGCACGAAGCAGGCACCAGAGGGGCGCGGTTCTCGCTGATGTCAGACCGCCCCGGCAGTTCGGAAATGATCGAACACGCCATCCCACGAATGCAAAAACTCGGCTGGTCACTGGTGTTGCATGTCGAAACTGATCATTTCATCGATAATGAAGCCTTTATCCGCAACATCCCAATTCCAACGATTGTCGATCATATGGCGCGATGCCGTCCGGCCGACGGGCTCGGTCAGCCCGGCTTCAAACTACTACTCGACCTGCTCAAGGATGATCGCTTCTGGGTCAAAATTTGCAGCGTCGACAAAATCAGTGCGACGCCACAGGCCCGCGTCGAAAGCGGGCTTCCCTTCAGCGATGTCATTCCATTAGGACAAGCCGTAATAGAGGCGGCACCAGACCGGGTAATTTGGGGCACTGACTGGCCACATGGTAATACGTTCACCCCCGGCCGGATCCCCAATGAAGGTGATCTGCTGGATATCATTGCCGCCATGGCTGGCGATCAGGAGACGCTGCACAAGATTCTCGTCGATAATCCGGATCGCCTGTACTTCCAGTGACCACCGATTGACCTGATAGGCATTAGACACCATCGTTAGGGTATGTCGTGGTTATGTCGTGATTGTTTTGAAACGGGACCGTCCGAAGATGGTGTCGATAACGTTTGCCCGGATTGCGGCTCCACGCGGGTCATCGTCCATAATGAACTGGATGCCCTTTCTATTGCCCATATCGATTGTGATGCCTTCTACGCATCGGTCGAACGACGCGACGACCCAACTCTAAGAGACAAGCCTGTTCTGGTCGGTGGTAAAGGCGGGCGCGGCGTTGTCATGGCGGCGAGTTATGAGGCCCGTAAATTCGGATGCCGGTCAGCGATGCCGATGTTCAAGGCCCGAAAGCTGTGCCCCGACGCCGTCATCGTGCGCCCCAACATGGTGAAATATTCTGTCGCGGGAAAAGCCGTACGCGCCTTGATGCAGGACACCACGCCGCTGGTTGAGCCAATCTCCATCGACGAAGCGTTTCTCGATCTTTCGGGCACCGAAAAACTGCACAGGGCGTCCCCCGCCGAAACCCTGGCGCGTCTTGCTTATCGGATCGAGAGTGAAGTTGGGGTAACCGTCACAGTTGGCCTCAGCCACAACAAGTTTCTCGCTAAGATAGCGTCTGACCTCGATAAACCGCGCGGATTTTCGATTGTTGGTGTTCATGAGACACTGGCATTTCTCGACAAACTACCAGTGTCCAAGCTATGGGGTGTCGGCAAAGCGCTACAGCGCAAACTCCATGCCGACGGCTTCAATGAAATTGGCAGTCTCTGCGCATGCTCAGAAGAGTTTCTGGTGAAGCGATACGGCTCAATCGGCACTCGACTGCACCGCTTTTCAACTGGAAATGACAATCGCCGCGTTAACCCGGAAGGGAATCGCAAGAGCATCTCTTCGGAATCTACATTTTCAGACGACATTCGCTCTCCAGATGACTTGATTAAACGGTTATGGCCGTTAGCTGAAAAAGTTGCTGGCCGCGCCAAGACTGCGGAGCTCTCCGGTCGTGTGATTACCGTGAAACTAAAAACCGACAGATTTCAGATTAGAACGCGGCGCCGGACCCTGCCCGACCCAACACAACTCGCAGAAGTTATCTGGAAAACCGGTTCAGAGTTGGTCCGCAAAGAAGCACAGGGAGACGCATATCGTTTGATCGGGATAGGCATCAGTGACTTCTCGCCTGCTACAGACGCTGACCCTCTCGACCTCGGAAATCCTGATGGCGGTCGTGTAAAAGCCGTAGAACAAACAATGGACAATGTCCGGGCACGTTTTGGAGACGCTGCGATAAAAAGGGGGCGCGGTTTTCGATTGGGAAAAATCGATGGGACGAGTCGATAAAACACACGTTAAACTCCCGAAAATTGGCTTTTAAGCATTATGGAGAAATGCCCATGTTTGCCCGGTTTATCAGTATGCTCGTCATCTTTAGCTGGATCGCTGTTACCACTGGTTTTGTGTCACCAGCGGGTGCACAAAACACAAGCAACGACACCTATAGCGAAGACGAAATACTTGAGAAAGCCAAGGGTTTCTTTGGTCACACCACCGCTGGTCTCGCCAAAGGCATTGAAAAGGTCTTTTCCGACCTGGGTAAGCCCAACGGCATTATTCTCGGCGAAGAAGCTGGCGGCGCCTTTTTCGTTGGATTGCGCTATGGCAAAGGCGAGTTGAACCAAAAGAAGTCCGCCAATCGCAAGGTATTTTGGCAGGGCCCATCCGTTGGATTTGACTTCGGTGGCAATGCTTCAAAAGTCTTTACTTTGGTGTATCACCTGAAAAATCCTACTGAGTTATACCGTCGTTTCCCCGGCGTGGATGGCAGCCTGTACGTGATCGCTGGGATAAGCCTGAACTATCAACAAGCTGGTAACGTCGTTCTAGCCCCCATTCGTACCGGCGTTGGCCTAAGAGCGGGTGCCAATATTGGCTATCTGCATTATAGCCAGGAACATAGCTGGTTGCCGTTTTAGAATAGTCCCGTCACTAACAACAGTTAGACGTTAGCCCGCCATCAACGACAATTTCACTGGCGGTAACATAGCGCGCCTGATCACTTGCCAAATAGGCCACGGCGCCCGCGACATCCATGGCTTCCCCCATATGTCCAAGGGGTACTGAGCGAGCGCGACGTTCAAAAATTTCCTTTACCTCATCGGCGCTGCCGGACCGTTCTCCCTGACGTACCTCTGTCATTGGGGTTCGAATCTTCCCAGGGATTACGCAATTCGAGCGAATACCTTTTCGGGCGAATTCGAGGGCCATGCCCCGTGAAAAACGGATCAGCGCCCCTTTACCAGTTTGATAAGAATTCATCGGGTTTTCGGGAACGCTAATACCGGAGATTGAGCCCGTATGGATGATCGACCCGCCGCCTTGCCGTTCCATTATGGGCAGCACCGTGCGGCTCGCCAAAAAAGCCGGCTTCACATTAAACAATACGTTGTCACACCAGGTTTCAACATCCATATCGAGCGGCCCACCATGCCCGGCAGACCCACCGACATTGTTGTGCAGAATATCTATACGCCCGAACCGGTCCATACATTTGACAACCATTTTCTGGACGTCATCGTCTGATGTTGCATCTGCCTGCCAAACCTCGCAGTCACCACCTGCCGCGGTAATGAGCGCATGGGTTTCCTGTACAGCCCCAAGATTGCGATCTACGGCAAACACCTTGGCGCCTTCGCGCGCCATCAACAGGGCTGAGGCTTTCCCATTTCCCATTCCGGGACCCAGCGATCCCGCACCGACGACCAGCGCCGTCTTGCCCATCAATCGTGCCCCAACTTGCGGAACGGATCGCGCATCTGCATCGGGTACACGCACAACATCACTTGCTGAACCGGCGCGCCAATCGAGAGGACGCCCCGCAGTAATACCACCATCAACGACGAGCTCAGTCGCCGTCACATACTTAGATTCCTCAGATGCCAGGAAAACCGCCGCCCACGCCGTATCCCAGGCATCCCCCATATAACCGACGGGAATCATGCGATGGCGGTCATCTAACGCTGCCTGCCGGGTTTCCGGCGTTTCATAGGTCGTATTGATTCTATCCAGGACGAGGGGCGTTGCCATTAACCCGGGTAAGATACAGTTGGACCGGACCCCTTGTTTAGCCCATTGCGCTGCGACAGAACGCGAAAGCTGAATCATCGCAGCTTTGCCGGCCTGATATCCAACGAGACTGCGTTCGAGATTCTTGATGCCCGCGATTGATGCGATGTTTACTACGGCACCACCACCACCATCCGCGATAATCGGCAATACATGCTTACAGGTCATAAAGGCAGAGTCGATATTGACGGCCATGTTCTTGTGCCAAACATCAACCGACATTTCGACAGGGTCACCCGGTGCAGGCGCTCCAACATTATTATGCAAAATGTCGATACCGCCGAAGCGTTTGACACAGGCATGAACCACGGCGGCAACAGAATCGCTATCAGTTACATCAGCAACACTGCAAGCAACTTCACCACCTTCACTATCGATGATGACACGGGTTTCTTCGACTGCATCAGGATTAATATCGACGGCAAATATACGGGCACCCTCGCGGGCAAAAAGTACTGCAGCAGCCTTACCGTTACCCCACCCGTCACCGCGCGATCCGGCACCAAAGACAATTGCTGTTTTATCCTGAAGACGACCGGTCATAGGCTTCCCTCCCTCGATTTTATTGAGAGGAGAATAAAACGGCTCAGGTCAACAGAACAACTCTCTGCTACCTGAATTTATAAATTGAGGAGAAAGAAGACTTTAGGCTTCTGCCTGCCAGGCCTGGGTCGTTCCGGAAGCTTCAAGGCCGCACAACCGTTCTAGAAGATACTCAACGTTCTCCTCGCCAAGCCCGGCGTTGGGATCTTCCATATAGGTCAAAACCCGTTCGAGCATACGGCGGCGAAACCGTTCCCGATCATCTTCACCGCCATCAAACTCTGTCTCGTTGGAAACGTCGATCGCAGCTTTAAACATTGGTTTCATCGCCTCGGGCAATCCCGCCCGGTCGACAATAGCTGGGAGGCCGAGGGCACCATCATCATGGATAAGAGCCCGCGCGGCACCGAGCGGCAAACGCGAGAGAACAGAAACACTGATTTCAAAGAATTCAATGTCTCCCATACAAATGGCCCGCAAAATTATTGAGGGAGTCAAACGATTGTTATTGTGGAGTTGGGTAATAAGGGCATGTACATCCATAATTCCATCACCCGGAGACAGGAGCCCTAATGTCGCCCGTTCGCGGCTCTGCAGGATAAGGTCAGAAGCAAGATCGACCGGCAGTTCGTGTTGAGCCACCATCTCGTCACGGAGTTTCTCTGAGACCAAATTTACCAGTCTTTCGGAAATGGCGACGGGCAACTTAGCACGTCCAACCATGCCCGCATTCACGCGCTCATTCTCGCCAAACGTATCAATAACTTTGGAAAAACTCTTACTGGAAATCTGCGCACCATCGTTGCTAACCAACGTCACAACAACGTCTTCATTGCCGGTATCAACCAGCGCTTCAGAAACCTGTTCGGAAACACTCACTCGACCGGCAACAGCTGTTTGCTTTGCAGCCCCTTCGTTACGAACGATTTCAAGAAGATCGTCATCCGTCAGGACCTCCGAAAACTGAATTACCGGTAATGCCACGCTATCGACATCTCCGGCCAATTTTTTTGCGATATCATGGGAAAGACCCGAATATTCCTTGAGATTCTCAGCAAGCGCTGCACGAACCCGAACCTCGGCATCCTGGGTCATTACCCGGATGATATCTTCCGCAATATTGCGTTCTTCATCGCTCAATTCTTCGGCGCTATAAGCGCTCGCTACCTTGAGAGCCGCATCTTCCCGGTTTGCTGCGGACGGCTCATCAAGTAATCGACGGACATCGGTTTGTGTAAGCGTTTGTCTCATTTTCGCCACTTTCAGAATCAACAGTGATCCGGTTCGAACAGTTTCTTGGCTATACGAGCCCGGTGGTAACAAAAGAGTTTGGCGACTATCGGTTAACGTCCGATTAAGGGGCATATGACGTAATAATCCCGAAATCTTGAACAGCGTGGCATTGACGGAAGATTTAGATCGACTATATGTCCAGCAGTTCGTTGAAGTATTTGATTTTCAAAAAGAAAAGTCGCAGGAGACCAAAATGAAGCACCTCGCCGCCGCCCTTACTGCCCTTAGTGTCGTGTTCGCAGCCGGATCCGTATCCGCCGCTGGCGATGAAGCAAAAGGCAAACGTGTCTTCAATAAATGCCGCGCCTGTCATTCCCTGGCCGCCGGGGTCAGCAAGATTGGACCATCTTTGAATGGCGTAATTGGCCGTAAAGCGGGCAGCTGGAAGAAAAAGAGCGGGAAGCTTTTTCCTTTCTCCAGCGCCATGAAAAAGGCCGGCAAACGCGAAAAACCGTTAGTCTGGACAGCAGAAACGCTAAAGAAATATCTCGCCGCGCCAAAGAAGTTCGTTCCCGGAAACCGGATGCCGTTCCCTGGCCTCAATAAAGCGGCGGATCGTGATAATCTGTTGGCTTATCTCATGAAGGCTACGAAATAACCTCTGAAGATCTCACTCCGCAGTGCTTTCGAGTGCCGCGGTCACCGCGGCAATTTGCTCGTCGATATTGATCTCAAGCGCCGACGTAACTTCGAGGCCTTCATCCTCGAAGACGTTTTCATCTGGATGCTCATTCTCCCACTGCGCAATTGCAATATCACGCGCATCAATCAATGACACGATTTGCGGCCTAAAGAGCCGCACGAGGGCGCTCACCCAGCGGTTAACCGCCCAAGATGGCTGCGCGAGATCAATCAGGAAATGATCGATCATTTTTCGGACATCTTCAGCCTCGTACCAATATTCACCAGTAACCCAACGGTTGGTGGTAAACATCCGGATTGGGAGACCAAACTTATCCATGGAGATAGCGATCAGATGGCTCAGCGCTTCATCATCTTCCTTCGGCGTTTTCAAATCAGCGACCAGAGCCGGTTTCACGCCCCTCGGCATTCCATTGGGTCTCAAGAAAGTGTGAAAATGCCCATGTTCCCCACCACGCAATTCCTGAGGATGAGCGTGATAGTAAAACTGCGAATGCGTTTCGTGGTCGAACACGTCGCCCGTGGGGTAATGATCCCATTCGTAAAACTGATCGTGGCCACTGATCAGTTCACCAACAATGTTGTCGCTGGTTTTAGCGAGGACACGGTGGCATTCGACAACCTCCAAACCGGCTTCATACATCGTTTCCAATCGTTCGCGCGGAATCTTGGCAAAATCCACAGGGCGCGGTGGTGGGAAATTATGCGGTATCAAACTATCAGCCATTTACGGCATCTCCAGGGTCAGCCTTCACAGAATTCAGGAGGCCCTTCAATAATAGGCATTCCAACGACAAATTTGCAGGGCTAGAGGATAAATTCACCGTGATCACTCATCTCGGACCAGGCGAAATCCAACAAGTATGTGCTTTAAATATTGGGGCCGACTGTGCCGTGCAGCGGGCCGACAAATGCCGCAACCTTTGTCATCCCAGGAACCGCCTTTAACAATATAGCGCCCTTTACCAGCCGCGGTGGCCGTCCATTCGAAGACCTGCCCCGCACCGTCGAGTAGCCCGAAGGGACCGGTACCTTTCTGGTACCTTCCTACAGGTTGCGTATCGAATGGACCCTTGTCGTGGCTGTTGAGACGCAATGGATCGAACTTGTTTCCCCACGGGAAACGGTTGCCATCAGTTCCCCGAACAGCCTTTTCCCATTCATTTTCAGTTGGCAATCGCCATGTTTGCCCGGTCTTTTTACTAAGCCAGACAGCATAGGTTCGCGCATCACTGTGTCTTACAAGAACCACGGGATGCTTATCACGTCCCGTTTGCGGTCGTCGTGCCACCCAGGCATGTCGACGGGTACGAGGATAAGGATGAATGAGCCCGTACGACTTCCAGGTTTTGATATCAACATCTGGCGCGCGACGACCAGTTTCACGAACGAAAACCGCATAGTCACGATTTGTGATCACCGTTCGGGTAATGCTATAGGCTTTGGTGGTTTCTGTACGCTGCGCTTCATCTTCATACCATCGCCGCTCTCGGGTAACGCTATGACCATAAGCGCGCTCATCCATGCGATAAGCCGCTTCCCGTTCAGCGCGATCCGAGCCACGCACAAACGGGCCAGCGGGTATCGCGACGGTCTCAGGTGCGACAAATACTGACGTCCCGCCAGCGAGCGCAGGCGTCATCACGGTCAGCGCAAGCAAGCAAGTGAGACCGACAACCCGCATCGGCGCTATCACGCGCTAACAGGATTAGCGCGCCGACGAACGAGTTGTGTGATGATCACAAACCCCAGTACAATCAAGGCTAAGGGATAGACCCATTCTTTCGCAGGTCGTCCCAACTGTTCGACATCAATATTTGTCACATAGTCTTCATATGGCCTGATGCCCGCTTTAGCGGCCACGCTATTAAAGGCGACATTGGTCACCGGATAACGGCCACCCTTAATCTTACCGAGTTCAATGCCATAGGGCGCAAGACCTGGTTTTTCAGATGCCGACAGACGGAACAGTTTGAAGCGGTCGCCATAATCAGTTTCCCGTACAACATGGAGCCGGAACGCGAGTCCCTTGTTGATAGCCAAATCACCCTTAGCCGCCCGTGCAATATCTGCCGATGCGAATGCAGGATAGACCCGGTCAAGTAGGAAGTCTGGGCGAAATAAACCGACCATTGCGACAACCAACAAGATCGACTCGAACCACTTTAATCGTACAAACATCCACTGCTGGGTCAGTGAACTAAAACATAAAATGGCTAGAAGCGAGACACAGAAAACCGTCAGCCCATGCCAGAAACTAGTGACACCAATCAGCAATAACTCTGTGTTGAAAATGAATACGAACGGCAGAACCGCTGTCCGAATATCATAGAGAAAAGATTGCACGCCGGTCTTCATAGGGTCAGCACGCGAAATCGCCGAAGCCGCAAAGGCAGCTAAACAAACCGGCGGCGTCGAATCCGCCAACAAACCATAATAGAAGACAAATAAATGCACGGCGATGAGGGGCAGCACCAAGCCAGCGGCGTTACCCAACTCGACCAGAACACCTGCGAGCAACGACGCAACAACGAGATAGTTTGCTGTTGTTGGTAAGCCCATGCCAAGAACGATGCAGAGCACAGCGGTGAGCAACAGCAACACATACACATTACCGCCTGAAAGCGCCTCGACCACACCGACCATGGCATTGTTGAGCCCGGTCGACGACACAGCGCCGACAATGATACCGGCCGACGCAACGGCAACGGCAATACCGATCATGTTGCGGGCACCGGCGACAAGGCCATCACGGATATCACCAATTCCATTACATAGGCCCTGCAACGGCGGAACGCCCTGGAACCGTCCTTCGATCACTCGCTGGCCAATGATGATCACCATCATCACCACGTTGGAATAAAACACTGCACTGCCCGCCGTCCAACGCGCCACCATAAGCAGGTAGACCAGAACAATAATTGGGGCGAGAAAATGCAGCCCCTGTTTAAAGGTCGTCCAGAGAATAGGAAGGTCAGCGGGGTCAAGACCTTTAAGGCCCAGCTTTTCAGCTTCGAGATGTGAGATATAGAGCAGCGCCAAATAGCTGATGACCGCCGGAATAAACGCTGCCGTCACGACATCAAAATATGGAATGCCGATGGTCTCCGCCATGATGAAAGCTGCAGCCCCCATGATCGGCGGCATGATCTGTCCGTTTGTCGACGCGGCAACCTCAATAGCGCCAGCTTTGACCGCCGGAATGCCAATCTTTTTCATCACTGGGATGGTGAAAGTACCAGTGGTCACGACGTTGGCAATCGACGAGCCAGAAATAGCGCCATTCATCCCAGAAGCGAGGATCGCTGCTTTTGCCGGGCCACCGCGATAGCGACCTACCATAGCGAATGCCAGATCGAGGAAGTACTTACCTGCCCCGGCTTTTTCGAGAAGCGCGCCGAACAGCACAAACAGGAAGACGAAGCTGACCGAAACATCGATAGGAATGCCGAAAATCGCCTCGCCGGTTAGCCATTGATAACCAATCAACCGTTCTAGCGAGACGCCCTTATGAGAAACGATATCCGGCATCGACAGGCCGAAGATCGAAAACACAAGAAAGATCGAACAAATTATGACCAGCGGCAGACCAATAGCTCGACGCGTTGCTTCCAACAAAAACAGAATGCCCAATCCGCCGATAATGGCCTCGACGGGCACCTGCATCCCCCAAATTTCCATCTTCAAGAGAACACCGACCCGCTTGGTAATACCTTCCTGCGCAAAGAGTGGATAAAGCGCACACAAGCTAGCCGCGACACCCAGGAAAAGGTCGCGTATCGGTATTCCGGGCTGCGTAATACGCTTACTCGCAGGAAAAACAATAAAGCAAAGGAGCAGTGCAAAAGCGAGATGCGCTGAACGCGCCGGTACGTCCGCAACAATCCCGAAGTTAATGAGGAATGGAAATGGCGATGCAATCCACAATTGGAAGAGTGCCCATGTCAGGGTAAGAACAACAATCAATTTTACGCCAGCCGACCCGGCGTCCCGCCCGGAACTTTCAAAACGCTCTAGCAGTTCTTCTGCATTCGCGGTCTCTTCTGCTGAAAGGTTCTCTATGTCTTCGGCCATTTTATGCTCCTCCCCCAAACGCAAAACGGCGGACGCTATCCCGCGCCCGCCGCTTCTACTCACTCAGCTGAAATTATTTCCAGCCTTTTTCTTTGTAGTACTTCAACGCACCCTTATGCAGCGGAGCCGACAGGCCATCACTGATCATGCGTTTAGGGTCGAGATTCCGGAAGGCCGGATGCAGCTTGCGGAAATCGTCAAGATTTTCCATCACCGCCCGGGTTACTTCATAAACTGTCTTTTCATCGACATCGGCGCTAGTGACAAAAGTCGCCATAACACCGAACGTCGTAACATCGGAAGATGTGGTTTTGTAGGTCCCTTTTGGAATGGTCGCCCAAGCGTAGTAAGGACGTTCTTTTACAAGACCGCTCGCCAACTTGTTATTGAAATTTACGATTTTCGCACCGCAACCATCTGTCGCCACGGACACACCGGCATTCGGCACACCAACCGTGTAGATGAAGGCATCAATCTTGCCGTCGCACAAAGCTTTGGATTGTTCCGTCGACGTCAGTTCAGTCGCTGCCTTGAACGCACCTTTGTTCCAACCGGCACGTTTCATCAGGAAATCCATCGTGCCACGCTGGCCAGAGCCCGCGTTACCGATATTGACGCGTTTGCCCTTCAGACTATCCCAGCCTGAAATACCCGATTTTCCACCGGCGATGATGTGTAGCGGCTCAGGATGAACTGAGAAAACCGCCCGCACTTTTTTGAACTGCTTGCCCTTCCAGGCGCTGGTGCCGTTATAGGCATGATGCTGCCAGTCAGACTGAGCAACACCGAAGTCCAGCTCGCCTTCCTTGATCTGGCCAATATTGTAGTTCGAGCCACCCGTAGATGGTGCCGAACAGCGGATACCATGCTTGCGACCTTTTTTACGACCTTCGGCTGCTTCCTTATGGACAAGACGGCACACGGCATTGCCAACCTGGAAATAAACACCAGTCGGTCCACCAGTGCCGATAGAAATAAACCGCTTTTTGCTGGCAGCATCTGCCGTTGCCGTCAGACCAAAGGCCAGCACGCAGGCTAAGCCGGAGAATAGAATACGTTTCATGGGTCACCCCTCCCTATATACAAATTAAGATCTAGGCTGTCGGCGGCCAACTGTCGCCCCTGACACTGGTTACCAAACAAGCCAATAAACCAATGCAGTAAGCATTGCCTGCCCGACCGCCTGAGAGTCAATTAGCTTGAACGAGAATTAACTGCGGTTTTCAAGGCATTTGCACCGCCATCTGAGTGCCGATAGGATGCCGCACCACCAAATTACTGTAATTTCAGAGTTTTATAATGGACATCAAGAACCACATTCGGACGATACCCGATTTTCCAAAACCCGGAATCCTTTTCTATGACATTTCCACTTTGCTTCAACATAAAGACGCTTGGAAAGCGACGGTCGACCAGATGGCAGAGCGCATCAGTAAGTACAAACCGGATATGCTATTCGGCATAGAATCCCGCGGATTTTTAGTCGCCGCCCCTGTCGCCTATGCCCTAGGCTGCGGCTTTGCAATGATCCGCAAAAAGGAAAAACTACCGGGCGAAACCATTGCCTATACCTATGCGCTTGAATACGGCACCGACACCATCGAAATTCAGGCTGATGCTGCGATGCCCGGCCAAAAAATCGTCGTCGTTGATGACATATTAGCAACTGGTGGCACCATGGCTGCCGGTATTAACCTCCTTCGACGTCTCGATGCCGATGTTCAGGCTGCTGCCTGCATTATTGAGCTGGATTTTCTGAAGGGCCGCGACCATCTCGACGTACCGTTTGACGCACTGGTGAGCTACTCTTCGTAACACGCCACCTTTACGAAGCGTTTACAACCAGCGGATACCCTTGAAATAGCGCCCAGCTCATGGAACGCGGAACACCCCGCGGTCACATGGAATCGGGCCTATTTTCGGGGTTATCGCGATAGATGACAAAGCCTAAATTCAACGTCAGAACGCGCCGTATTCCTGGTCGTAGACCAAAGGCCACAGTCCGGAATCCTGGCGTTATACGGCAAAGTGCCGTTCCCCCAGAGAAAATCGATAAACCACATCACTATATCGACGACCTCGCCTGCGCAGCTCTTCTCATAAACGAAGAGCGCTGCATTGAGGCAGCAAACGAAGGTTTCTACAAACTTTTCGGTCTACCCGCCAAAGCCATACAAGGAGGGGAGACATTCGCGGCATTTGCACAACGCGCCGTTCTCAATCGTTATGACGGTATCTTGGATTTAGGGAATATAATTGGCGACAACAACGACAAGCTACCGACACAGATAGAAGTCGTAAATGTACGCGGTCAATCCGTTACCGCTCAGCGCGCGGCGACCCCCGACGACAAAACGCTCATATCTTTTGCTACAAACCAGCCGTTAGCATCGTCACGGAAGACTTCATAGAGAATTCAGCTAAAAACGACCCCGCGTACGTTTTAGCCTCTTCCCTTAGGCGGTTGCGCGGCAAACTCTGAACCAACCAGACAGAATTTCCCAACCTTATCCTGCCACAGCTCCTCAGCTTTATGGATTGTTCCAAGAGCCCGGGCGACAGTCTGGAAGCCATCGCTCGAGAAACGTTCTGCCAACTCAGCAAAATATAGGGGTTTCTCGGTAATCGCTTCGCGAATTTTGCTGGCAAGGACCGCAACTTCTTCGTCAAAAATTTCTGCAACGGTTTCCTTGGCCGGGCCATCGCCGAGCATGTCATCCAAGTTTACTTCATCGGCATAGGCGTAGCTGATCCGCTCAAACCGCTCACGCGGCAGCTCGTCACTAATCGTTGCATCGATACCCATCTTGGACGTCGTTGGAATTTTACCAGGCGTTATGACCAGACTCGGATCAAGTGGCTTCGATCGCGCACCCGATATGATCGTGACATCACGATCTGCCTGCACCCGCGTGGCAATCGCCCACTCGACATCCATACCGTCAAAGACATCGATATCTTCATCGACCACAACGACATGTTTCATATCCGCAACTGACAAAGCTGCAAGGATGGCGTTCTTACCATCGCCCGGCAGAGGCTTCACAGCGATCACGGCATGCCAATGGCAACAACCGCCCGGCGTTATATTAACCGCAGTAACTTGAACACCGGCTTCGTGGAGTGCACGCCTTACAGCTGCCTCATAGATTGGTCCGCTGGGCCAAATATTTTCCCACGGCATATGCAGCGCGTAATACATCGGGTTCTTCCGCATTGAGATTGCCTTGATCCGAACATGCGGGTTCCAATGCAAGCCACCCATCAGCCGCGTGAACTCACCAAACCGGCCTTCGGGCTTGGTCCACCCTGTCGGCAGCAATTCCGCTTCCAGAACAATTTCGGCATCCGCTATGCACGGCGTGCTAATCGTTTTGCAGGGAGTTAACTCAACCGCTTCACCCAGCATACCGCCAGCCATCGCAACCTCATCGACCCCGGGAGCGGCCTTGAAGCAGCCGGTAATCAACGATGACGGATGAGTCCCGATATTGACCGATATCGGCAATGGCTCACCCTTGGCAAAGGCCTTCTCAGCGAGTTTCCGGAGATTATTCGGGGTTACGACATCGATACCCGTGGTATTTTTGTCCTTCACCAACATCCGATAAATCCCAGCATTGAGGCCCAGATCAGGATCTTCGGCTAATGTGATACCAGCGGTCATCATCGGGCCCCCGTCACGAACCGAAAATAACGGTACGGGGAGGTTATAAAGATCAACATCGTCGCCTTCGATCAGGATTTCCCGCGCTGGTCCTGAGTTAACCATGCGCGGTGGAATCGGCCGATCGATACCGGCACGAAGGCGACCTTCGATCTCATTAAATTCACACCCCATGGCTATAGCGAGCCTATCGCGGCTATTCGTCAGCCCCGAGACAACCGGCATGTCATAACCAATCACATTGCTAAACATCAGCGCCGTTTCGGATTGATCAACGAGCGCCGCAATATGGCGGATATCTGTGGGTTTGGTGATTTCCCGGATCTGGCCTTCGGACCGTAGATCCTCGATAAACTGCCTAAAACTGGTGGACATAATTCGCTTTCCGGTTGGGGTCAATATTTGCGCGCGAACCTAACATTGGTCTCGCAGCCGGACAACCACATCGCATTGCGGCTGATTTCAACTGTTGAGGATCGCGTCGGCTATTTTTTCAGCGCACATAATGGTCGGGATATTGGTATTTGCCCGCGGCACACAGGGGAAGATCGACGCGTCACAAACCCGCAAACCATCGACGCCATAAACACGGCCCTGATTATCGACCACCGCCATAGGGTCATCCTCACGTCCCATGCGACAAGTGCCAGAGGGATGCCAGCAACCGGTTACTCCGTCGCGGATCCATTCCTCCATCGCCGTTTCGTCTTCCAATAATCCCTTGAGGGTCACGCCCTGGGTGATAAAGCCATGGATCGCCGCGCGACGAAATGGCCCTGGCGCATCCATTAGAAAACCTAAAATCGACGTCAGTATCTTGTTCTTAGTAGTAACCGCACCGATCCGGCGAACCCGTTCCGAATAGTTTGATGGAAATGGATCGGACGCGATGTCTTGCATGGCCGGATCATCGAACAAAGCCGCCAACCGGCGTATGGCATCCTTGAGACGTTCCAAATCACGGCGATCAGACAATAATTCAAAAGCAACATCGGGTTCCGCCAATGGATCAGATGACGTTAAACCGACGGTACCCCGCGAATACGGCTTGTTACACCACAACAAAAAAGAACCGAGCCGCTGGCCTACGGCATGCCAACCAGATTTCGAGCTCGCCGAGACATACATATCCTGTGCACCACAGCCTTCAATTCCTGAGCTATAACGAAACGCAACTTGGGCATGGCCTCTGCCAAGTTCATGGAGGCGTGCCTGAGAAAATAGATAAGATGAAACCGCTATCGTCGGATGTTCATTGAGGTTCATCCCGACACCGGCACGATCCGCAACAACATCAATGCCATGTTCATGCAAATGTGCGGCGCGACCGACACCGGACCGCATCAAAGTAGCGGGTGAATGAAGCGCGCCCGACGACAATATTACGTCGTTTGCAGAAATCGTTTCAGATTGACCATTTTGCTGGACACGAACGCCGGCCACTTTGGTTCCTTCGAACACCACAGATTCAACATGGGTTTCGGAACGAATATGCAAATTAGATCGTTTACGGACTTCAGGATTGAGATAGCCCATCGCTGCGGATTGACGGTGGTCGTCAGGGTGGTTGGAAATAGAAGTTGGAAACCAGCCATCGACAAACGGGCCATTCTGATCATCTTGTCGTTGAAAACCCGCATTTTCCAGAACACGAGCCGCAGCATGTGAAAACCCGCACCACTGATCTTCCTTAACCCGGCGAATGGTAATGGGGCCATCTTTACCGTGTAAATCACCATCGAAGTCCTGGTCGGATTCAAGCTTTTTAAAGTAGGGCAAAACCTCATCCCAACCCCAACCGTCAGCGCCAAGCTCTGCCCATTCATTGTAATCCTCCGGCGATCCACGATTGGCCATCTGGGCGTTGATACTAGAACCTCCGCCGATTACCCGCGCCTGTTCCATGAACCGCAAAGGCGCCCCACCAGGCTGATTGCTATTGCTTTCAGCCTGACGAACTTTGAGATTTGTCCAGTGATAGGCGGGATTGAATGATGCCGCCATCGGGTAGGAGGAACGAATATCTGCGGGTTCCTCACCCGGTTTAAAGTCTTTGCCCGCTTCAATAAGCAGGACATTGTTCTGCGCGTTTTCCGTCAATCGGCTGGCGAGAACGCTCCCCGCCGATCCGCCGCCGGCAATGATAAAATCGTATGTCATAATGACAAGAAGATGCCAGAAGGTAGCGAATGGTGCAAAGGGTCGGTTACTTAGGCTGACTCGGTCGAGTCAGGATAAAAATCGCAGGGGGCACGAGACAGGCACCGACAATCGCGGGCAATACCCAATCATCTGCAATGCCAAAGGTGATCCAGAAAAAACTTACTGTCATCGTTACAATGGCAAGAATTTTCGCCTTAACCGGGATGACACCGTGTTGTCGCCAATCCCGCAAAGGCGGACCAAGCCTTGGGGGATTATAAAGCCAGTCATGAAACTTCTTTGACGTCTTTGAAAACGCCCACAGGGCGACCAACAAAAATGGCGTGGTCGGTAGGCCTGGTATAAAAATTCCAATCAGCCCTAACCCGACGGCCACCCAGCCAAGCAACAGCAAAAACGGGCGCGTTAATCGACTGGCCGGGGTAACATTTTCGTTGGTGGGGTCGTCATCCATGAGAACAGAACCATATTCGGTGTCAGCGTTGAATGACAATAACGAGTCTTCAAATTGTGCTAAACTGGCGCACGACAAGTGTTTTCTGGGGGAAGGCAATTACTAATGTCTGGTTTTTTTCAACAAGCACGTACTGTCCTATCTCAGGAACTGCAAAAGTTCCGTAATCGTTCATTTCTGGAAGCAACGATGGCGGCAAGTGCTTTGGTCGCCTCTGCAGACGGCGAGATCAACATCGCCGAACTCACAATGCTCGACCAGGCTTTGGAAGCAATCAATGAGCTAAAAATTTATGATCCCCATGAAGCGATTGATTTGTACCGCGAACATGCCGAAGCTTTAACCGCTGACCCGGGCGCCGCTCGTGAACAAATACTGCGCCTCGTCCGCAAGCTATCCGACGATGACCATGCTGCCCGCTTACTGATAAAAGTCTGCGTCGCAATTGGAAAATCGGATGACGATTTTACCGAGAGCGAGAAGAACGCAATCGATCAACTTTGCGCCAATATGGGATTGAACCTCGCCGAAACCGGACTGTGATCAATCAGTGGCAGATACCGTCACAACCCTCTCCGTCATCATTCCAACCCTAAATGAAGCCGGTCGGATCGAAGAGGTGCTCTCCGCTCTCTCGGCAGAAGTGATCACCACTGAAATCATCGTCGCCGACGGCGGCAGCACGGATGGCACCGCCGCAATCGTCCGCGAAGCTGAAGCGATACTCATTGAATGTGAGCGGGGTCGGGGCAATCAACTGCATCAGGGGGCAGCGGCTGCCACTGGCGATATTTTGTTCTTTCTCCATGCCGACACCAAACTCCCCAAAGGGGCGCTAACAGCAATTCTCGAGGAGTTGAGAGCGTACCCTGACGCAGGTGGGGGTAATTTTCGGTTGTTATTTGACGGTGACACAAAATTTTCGCGCTGGCTTATTGGATTCTACAAATGGATACGATCTCGGGGTTTTTATTACGGAGACTCCGGCATCTTTGTACGCCGGAAGGTGTATGAAAAAATCGGTCCAATAAAAGCCATCCCGTTGATGGAGGATTTTGAATTTACGCGTCGGCTAGAGCATTTTGGCCCAACAATTTGCATTGAAGAACCACCCCTCGTTACATCGTCTCGTAAATTTCAAGGGCGTCACCCCATCGCTATTGTGTGGGGATGGCTGTTCATTCATGCGCTCTGGTATCTTGGCGTTAAACCCAAAACACTAGCGCGTTTCTATTACGGCAAACGCGCCTGAGGGGTAAGAGAAACCTTGACGAATATAATATCAAATGATACCAAATAAACCGAGGTTTCAAAAAATCAAATTGGCGGCAAAACGTCATTGGATCACACCATGTTAAGTAGAAAAAAACGTCTCAGCCGTCCCGTGGATTTCGGACCCTATCCGTTGGAACGACTACGTCGCGATCCAAACACTGTCGCTGTCGAGGCCGCTCGTCCGGCCACACCGCCAAAACCGATGACGAGCGGTGGCAGCAAATACCTGGTAACCGCAATCAACCAGCATTTAGGCGCCTATGAAGAACTTCGCGAACCTGAACCCTTTGCCAAAGAGGCCCCTGTTCCAGACGACCTGCCCCGCCGCAGTGCTGACATAAAAGGGGCGGGGTATTTTCTCGACGCCTCGCAAATGGGGATATGCGCAATGCCAGATAGCGCGTGGCTTGAAGGGGTCGCTGACGCGGGGACCCATGCCGTTGTGATCCTGGTCGAATATTCTGCGCCAATCGACTCCAGCAATATTGCCGCTGGCTGGGTCGACGGAAACGCCCATCTAATTGCCACGCTTCGGGCTGCTGAAATCGCCGCTTGTCTCAGCGGCCAAATATCAAGCATGGGCTTCGTATCAAAATGTCATTGGACCGGTGCCAGTGATGTCGACCTTGATAAACTGACAGTCCTTGCCGGACTCGCGATCCGCAACGGCGATGATCTTATCAACCCCTATCTTGATCGCCGTTTCGCGGTTTCTGTTATCACAACCAGTTACGACCTCAATTGCGACGACCCCTTGCATATCGACGCCCGGAACGGCCGAGACCTTAATTATCGCCTTGGCTTAAGCGGTGCTGTTTCGGGACTTGAACGCTGGCGGCGCAAGCGGCGGCCATCGCATCTTGGCCCCTATCCAGTCGAAGACCTCAAACGTGTCGACAGGCCGACGACACTCATCATTGATGATGAAGTGTCCCGCGTCCCGAGCCGCGCTAACTTTTATATGCGAACCGCCCTCGGTGATCTAAGTGAAAAGACCAAAGGTCAGGCCAATCGCTGGTCCCAAAAGCAGCCGGTAGCGCAAGGTATTGTCCGGCCGATGTGGGGCGTTAAACCGCTGCAGGAAGGCCAAACCGCAGAAACCGTTGCCTCCGGCGTTAGCGATGCCGAAGAGAACATGAAGGCGCTCAAGGCGTTGAGCCATTATATGGGATCTGCGATCACCGGCATTTGTGAAATTCCAGATTATTGCTGGTACTCCCATGATAAGCGCGGCGATCCAATTGACCCCTATCACAAATTTGCGCTGACGGTACTGATTGATCAGGGGCACGAAACGGTCCTCGGGGCGAGTGGCAATGATTGGATTTCGGGTGCCCAATCGATGCGCTCGTATTTACGGGGTGCCGAAGTCGTTGGTGTTATGGCAGCAATGATCCGCGAGATGGGCTATCCGGCACGGGCCCATTCCAGCCTCGACAGCCATGTGTTGCACGTTCCTCTCGTGCTCAATAGCGGACTAGGCGAACAAAGTCGGATCGGCGAAAGCGCGCTCAACCCCTTTTTGGGGATGCGATTTAAAACGGCGGTGCTCACCACCGATATGCCTCTGACAACGGACAAACCAATTGATGTTGGCCTGCAAACTTTTTGCGGCAGTTGCCTGAAATGCGCGCGCGAATGTCCGAGCCAGGCCATCCCCTATGGCGACAAGGTCAAGTTCAACGGCTATGAGACCTGGAAACCGGATACGGAGCGTTGCACTAGCTATCGGGCGACCAATCTCAAAGGGTCATCTTGCGGGCGCTGCATTCATATTTGCCCGCTGACCAAAGACATCACTTTGGACGGCCCCATCTTGCATCAGGTCGGCAGTTGGCTCGGCGTTCACGCGATGTGGCTCAAACCGGTATTGGCGCCCATCGCCATCTGGCTCGACGATGTTCTCGGCCATGGCAATCCAATCAATGCCAAGAAATGGTGGCTGGACCTTGAAGTCATGGGTGACAAGACTTTTAAATATGATCCAAAAAATTACACGGTCGCCGCCAAAGATGCGAACCGCCCCAATATCGACCCCAAGAAAAAAGCCCCTAAACAACAAAAGATGGCGTATTACCCGGCGTCGACCTTGCCGCCACCTGATTTGTTGGCCGCCTTTCCACTCGATCGCAAGCAAGGGATGAAGCACGCCGCAGAAGCCGAAACGGTACAGGAGGCGCTGGCCCGGAGAGCCAGTGGCGGTGAAAAACCAGCGACTTATATACCGAGTTACGAGACAAATAAGAGCGCCTGAGTTCATACTGAACAACAGGAACATCAGGTAAGCATTTGAGTTTTTCACACACCAATTACCAACGCCTGCAGCCTGGCCAGGAGATTTCCACGACGGGAGAAATCCTGAGCTATGCTGCGACAATCTACCCTGACAAACCCGGCCTCATCAGCGGCGATCGGTATTGGAGCTTCGCGGAGCTTGATAAAGCTGCTAACCGCTTTGCCAACTTCCTCCACGATGAATTAACGGGACGGGACGGTCCCGTTGCCATCATGGGCAAAAATTCAGTGGAATATGCTGTCGCACATTTTGGGACCGCGCGCAGCGGCCGTCATTCTGTCAACCTTCACACGAGGGCCACACCTGAAGAATTAACGTTTTCGATAAACCTGACCCGTCCCGCTTTGATTGTTGCCGATAGTAACTGCGCGGACCTCATTAACGCCGCACGGGCGGAGTTTAGAGAACCACCGATCCAAATTGAAATTTCCGAAGGTGTTCCTGACGCGGATTCAAGTTTTTGGCAAAGCCTCAAGGATTTACCCGACACTCCTCCTGAAATTAAAGTTGACCCAGATAGCGCCGGTACTGTGATCTTCACGGGCGGCACAACGGGTAAGCCAAAAGCAGTACTTGCATCGCACCGGGCGCGCGCTATCTCAACGATGGCCGCAGTTGAAGACTTTCAAATTTCGCCGGACGAAATCGGCGGGTTTTCGGTGCCCTTTACCCATGCGGCCGGTTTGTTTTCGTGGTTTCAGCCTGCCGTCCTTGCGGGCTGTACCGGTGTCATCATCCCGAAATGGGATGCCGAACTGTTTATGAGCCTGATCGAACAACACGGAATTAGCGTTATCTTCGCAGTGCCCGCTCAGCTCGCAACCTTACTCGATAATCCAATCTTCAAACCGCAAAGATTACGCTCGCTAAAGCGGATCGTGTTTGGTGGCGCGCCCATTTCCCGCGCCCTCATCGAACGTATAGAAACCGTTATGCCATGGCTAACCTGCGAACGCGCCTTCGGCTCTTCCGAAACCGGCCATATGGGCGCTCAAAACCGAAAGAACCGGGCCGACGTTTATGACGCCTACAATCAGCCCGGCGGACGGTTGGAGATTGAAATATTCAAAGAGCCCGGAGTACCGGCTGACATTGGTGAGATCGGCGAAATGGCCACACGAGGGCCACACCTCATGACCGGCTACATAGATGACCCTGACGCCCAAGCAGGGTTTTTCAAAACAGAAACGACGGACGGCGATTGGGGCTGGATGGGTGATCTTGCCGAAAAGCATGATGGCTATTATTCAATCGTCGGCCGTTCCAAGCATATGATCCTGTCGGGCGGCCTCAATATCTACCCGGCGGAACTGGAAGAAGTTCTCAATGGCCATCCTGCTGTCTCGGATTGCGCGGTCATCGGCATTGAAGACGAAACTTGGGGTGAACTTCCCATCGCTGCGATTGTGTCGACAACGTCTAATCCAGACACGCAAGCGATCCTCGATCACGTTGCGGAAAACGTCGCGCGTTATAAACGCGTACGTCAGATCATTCTTGTCGAGACAATTCCGCGTACCCCGGCAGGCAAAATTCAGGTTCATCTTGTGCAGGGGCTCTGCAGTGCTGCAATAGAAAATAGCGGCAGTTAGTCTTTGGGTTTCTGCCCCTGACCGGGGATCATCACGATAAGCATCGCAAGAAAAGCGGCTCCGGCGGAAACATAGAACACCCCACTGCCCATACCGTTATCCATCAACCAGCCATAGAGAATGGGTGTACCGCCCTGCCCCAGCGTATAACCCAACGTCACGAAGCCAAAGGCTGTGCCAACACTGCTCGATGGCGATGCCCGGCGCACCAGCACATCCCGCGACGCATTATATAGACCGCGCATTAATCCGGCGACAATCATGATCCCGAACAGAAGCCACAGGGTTAGCGTGCCCGACCCAATCAGCACAATACAGAACGACATCGTCAGGAAACAGGCTACCACCACGAGATATTCGAGCCGCGCCCAATCCGCCAACCAGCCACCAGGGATGGCACCGACAATTGCTGCAATCAGGAAACAAGTAAGAAGCGTCCCAGCGAGTTCTGTCGAAACGCCGTCATAAACCAGCGGTAACGCAGGTATGGTATAAGCGGTCATGCCCGTACCGGATGCCGAGGTCACGACATAAAACAAAAAGAACAGGAGCATCGGACGCGTCAGCATGACCCGCCAGCTGGCCGGTTCCGTCTTTTCTTCTGAGCCTTCTTCTTTCGAAGACACCTGACCGGAATAGTCGCGTAGCGAGGCGCCAAAGACTGCGATGATGATACCCATCACCACGCCCAACACACCGGCAAAAATGAGTGCATTTTGCCAGCCATAGCTATTGCCGAACAGGATCATGACGAAGGGTGCGCAGGCATACCCTATTGACCCGCCGAAGCTGTGATAGGCGAAAGCGCGGCCAAGATGACTCTCGCGAATGCTCGCAGACAGGATAGAAAAATCAGCAGGGTGGAAGACCGCGTTGCCGATACCGGCGACAAAGAATGCCGCTAACAGCACATAATAGCTCGGCAACATTCCAGCGATCACAAGGGCGAGCCCCATCAAGACCAGCCCTGCGACGAGAACCAATCGCGCACCGACTTTATCTACCAGCAGACCAATCGGCACCTGCACAATAGCTGTAGCAACGAAGTACAGGATCATCGGCACCCCGACCTCGACCCATGTCAGCCCTAAATCCTTGGTCACCAGTAAATATAGCGGCGGTAGCGCGAGGTGATAAAAATGGCTAACAAAATGCGCTGCGCCAATCAGCCAAATCGCGCCATGCTCCCGCGGTTCAAGGGTCGTCGATATAGCGGCGGTCATGTCGCCCTCGCTTTGCGGGTGCCAGCATTGAGCAGAACGGTTGATGCACCGATCATCGTGAAAAGAGCAGACACGTAGAAAATGTAGTTCGGCGGATAGTTATCGAAGAGATAGCCATAGATGGCACCACCAAAGGCCTGACCAACGGTAAAGCCCGTACTGACGAACGCAAAGACCGTTCCCACTGGCAGATGTTCGATCACCCGCCTTACAGCCACATCACGTGTCGCATTGACGCCACCTCGCATGGCACCGGCCAAACACAATGTGCCAACAACCAGCCAAAACGGCATTACGCCGGTTCCGACTAAAAAAGTCGCGGAAGCAGCAAGACCAAACCCAGCCAACATAATGATATCATATCGCTCGACCTTATCCGCGAGCATACCGCCGGGAATAATCAAGATAAGCGTACCGATCTGATAGGCGGTGAGCGCGGCAACTACAGCAACTTTTTCCAGCCCATACATCGGCTGGAAGGCCAGGACCGAAAACTGGGTAACGCCAAAATTGCCGAGCGATGAACACACATAGAAAATAAAAAATAACATGACCGGTTTGGACGTCACCAAATCACGAAGGCTGTCCATTATAGGAGATTGCTTTTTGACCTTATTGCCTTCGATAATCGCGGTACCGCCATAGATGATCAGTAATACGGTCATAATCATTCCAATCACCCCGAGCACCATAATCGCGCCACGCCACCCCAGGAATGGCTCCAACGCCACCGTCAGGATGGGGCCAACGATAAAGCCGATCTGCCCCGAAAAATTATGTAGGGAGAAAGCACGTCCAATGCGTTTCTCGTCAATCGAGGCGTTCAACAGAGAGTAATCAGCTGGATGAAAGACTGAATTCCCGATACCGGCGATTGCCATTAACGCAATCAATGACCAATAAGAAGTCGATATAGCACCGATGGCAAAAACCGCCACCGCAGTCAGCAACAATCCGCCTATCAGAACCCGACGGCCACCGACGCGTTCAACGAGCAACCCCATCGGGGTTTGGAATATACCGGTGGTCACCGAGAAGGCACCGAGCGCCAGGCCCCAATCAACCGCTGTGATCTGCATGTCGTCGATCATTGACGGTGCAAGCGGTGCCAATGCCAGCCAATAAAGATGACTCAACATATGGGCAAAGCCTATGAGACCGATGGCCTGCACTTCGCGTTTGGGAAAGCCGGCAACAGCTTCCATTAAGAACTCCCGGTCTGAATGATGATCGGATTTGGGTTGGACGCCTATACAGCGCGACTCTAAATTAGGACGGGAGCTGGCTTGTGACAATGGGCAAGCCGCAACTTACCGGGCAGTGATCGAGTTAGATTAACCGAGGAATTTGGCGCCGCCGATAATACGACATGAACACCAGCGCCATCGCGAAAGGTCCCAGCGTAGTTGGTGCTGAAACCTGCACATCATTCGAGAAGACAATCCCCTCCTCCTGATTAGCTGAATTCTGAAGGCCCAATATGAATGTATAATCAGTGGCGGCGGTAAAATTCCAGTCGCCTTGCAGGACGCCGGTCACAGAAAACGTGTTCAGCGTGAGATCAACGATGACACTAACGGGGTTTATCGTGCGCCCACCCGGCGGTGGCGGTGAGGGGACATGGTCAGGAATAGATTGTCCAGCCGAAGGAAAGCTAGTCGCCAGAGCAAAACCGATTGCTTCCTCCTGATTGGCAAGGTTCTGAAGTCCGGCTATCGCGGTAAAATGCGAAATATCGCCCGAATTCGTAAACCCTGAAATATCTGACGTAACGGAAAAAGTACTGAAATCGCCTGAGATATACGCATTAGTAACAGTGATTGTCATTGCCGCCGTCGTTGCGATTGGCAGCAACACACAACATAGACCAGCAATAAAAAGTCGCTTAATCGTCACCTGAGAGCTCCTTGAGCAAGGTATCCCTACTAGTATTCAGGGTATGATGCAGCCCAAAGAGTGTCAAACAAACACATCGTTTCAACGACAAAATAACGACAGTGTGATCACTTGCTTTGAGAGCCATCGCGCGGCACGATTGGCCGAAGAACATAAGGAGACTGCCATGGCGAAAGGCCAGCTCAGACATATTGCAATTTCGGTGCCGGATAAGGATGCTGCGGCGAAGTTCTATGAAGACACATTTGGGTTAGAGCGGGTTTCAGAATCGCGGGTCGCAACACGGCTGACCGATGGCGTGATGAATTTGACCTTGCTGCAGTTTCAAACTCAGGAAGATGCGGGAGATGAGCGTGGCAAAAATTTCGTCGGCGTCCATCATTTTGGGTTTTGGGTCGATGACGCTGACACCGCCATCGCCGAGGTCGAGGACCATGGCGGCAAATATCATCCCGGCCCCGAAGATACTAAAAATGCCGAAGTTAAGTTCCGCGACCCCGACGGCATCGTGTTCGACATTTCGACGCATGGCTGGGATGGCGCCAAGCGATAGGGCGGAAACATGAAACGTACCAACCTTTCTTCCGCCTATCAGCGGTCACGCTCCTACTCCCCCGCCGTTATTACCGAAGGCGGTAAGACGGTGTGGCTATCCGGGCATCTCGCCTGGGAAGACGAAGACGGCAATTCGCTCGATGGAGACTTCGAAGGTCAGGTCCGCTGCGTGTTCCGAAAGCTCGCCGCGACCATGATTGAGGCCGGTGGCACATTGGATAATATCGTGACAATGACAGCTTTTTTAACCGATGTTTCAAACAACACGCGTTTTGTTGAAATTCGGAAAGAGTTTTTTTCAGACGATTCTTACCCTGCATCGACCTTAATTACCGCTGCTGCCCTGAATCGGCCGGAGCTGATGGTCGAAATAAACGCAATAGCTGTAATAACTTAACCCCTAAACTAATCGTGACATTTCTGTGCTTGCCCTCACAGGTCGCCATAACTATTGTTCGTGCCTGAATTTGGCCGCATTTCGGTGGCTAAGTTTCTATGCTGTTAATTAATTTTCCTGGGAGGAAACATGTATTCAGTGATGAAAAAGGCCCTTCCCCTCGCAGCCGTTGCGGCTCTGGGCCTCGGCGCTACCCCCGTAATTGCGGCGGATGCGTCCCATTTTAAAGGCAAGACGATGAAAATCGTCATTCCTTACGGCCCCGGTGGTACCTACGATAAGTATGGTCACACCTTCTCTCGCCATATTGGCAAACACATTCCTGGCAAGCCGACTGTTATTTTGCAGCACATGCCTGGTGCCGGTGGTGCGAAGGCCATGAACTTCACAGCTAATGTCATGGCCAAGAACGGCCTCAACATGGTTGTGCCGCTGGACAACATCGTTGTTAACCAGCTGCTTCGTCCGAAAAAGATGAAGTACAAGGCTGACCAGTTTAGCTATCTCGGTTCAAGCAACCAGACCAACATCATCATGGTTGTTCGTTCTGATACCGGTGTTAGTTCCGTCAAAGATATGAAAAATATCGCTGTTATTGGTGCGACCAGTGGCAAGTTCTCCAGTGGTTACCTGAGCCCTAAATTAGTCATGGGTCTGCTGGGTCTTAAAGGCCGCATGGTTACGGGCTATAAGGGTTCCTCGCGTTCCACACTTGCCATCGAGCAGGGTGAAGCACAGATGGCTGCCTTTAACTGGCTTGCTTGGGATTCCAAAGTCCCTCATTGGTTTGGCGGCAAGAAGCCTTTTGCTAAAGCCATCCTTCAGATCGGCGTGTTCAAGGATCCGGCTCTGCCGAGCGTTCCGATGCTGACTGACATGGTTTCCGCAGATCAGAAACCTCTGGTTGGTTTCCTTGCTTCTGCCGGACCGCTTGGTCGTGGTCTTGCCATGCCTCCTGGTGTCAAAAAGAACGTCATTGCTACCATGCGTAAAGCGTATGACGGCATGAACAAAGACAAAGCTTTCGCTAAAGAACTCAAGCGTAAGCGTCTGCGTCTGATTGCCAGCGATGGCAAAACGATCCAGGGCATTGTCAACAAGGTGCTGAAAGAAACTTCACCTGCCGTTGTCGACAAGGTTCGTAAGATCATCTTCGGCAAAAGCTCCTAAGCTTTACCGATTGATTTGAGATTGGGCCGTCCCTTTGGGGCGGCCCTTTTTTATGGGGAAAGCGCTGCCAGAAAAGGCGTAACCTGCGCTCCAAACTCTTCTGGCTTTTGAGCATGCACCCAATGACCCGCACCATCGATCATCTGAATATCGGTCGCCGGAAAGAAATCGCGGACAGTCTCATGATGTTCGGGCAAGACGAAGTCGGATTTACTGCCAGCGATTAACTTCACCGGACCTGTGAATTGGCAACTTCCAGGTTCCATAGGAAAGCGCATCAGGTCTGGCATACTTGGCGGAATCACATCGAGATTGATTTGCCAGCGCGGACCCCCCTCTTCAAACAGCAGATTGTGCAGCAGAAACCCACGAAGGTTTGGATCATCAATTGATTTCGCGAGATCGCTATCGGCTTCACTACGACGCGTATAGCGGGCGACATCAAGCGCTTGCATGAGGTCGACTAAACCAGCATGGCTATGGCTATACGTCACCGGCGCAATATCAGCCAGGATCAAACCAGTAAGCAGCTCTGGATGAGATAATGCCGCTGTCATCGCAACCTTGCCGCCCATCGAATGGCCAAGCAGAATTGGCTTCTCCAATCCCTCTGCCCCGATTAATTCAATCACATCATTCGCCATCGCCGGATAGGTCATCTCACTATCCCACGGCGACGCGCCATGATTTCGGAGATCAACCGTTAGAACGCGGTACGTGGCAAAGAACTGTTTGGCGAAACTTGCCCAATTTCGGCCAGATCCAAACAACCCGTGCAGAACAACGATCACAGGGTTTCCCTGAGACTCTTCTCCAAAATCATTGAAATGAAGTTTCATCGCGGTGGCGACGGGATCAATCCCGCCCAATCATCGAGACAAGAAGCGCCATCCGGACATGCAAGCCGTATTTCATCTGCCGGAAATAGGCGGCGCGCGGATCAGAATCAAGCTCCGGTGGAATTTCACCAACTCGCGGCAGAGGATGCATCAGCACCATATTCACCTTGGCCCGGTCCATATCCTCTTGGGTCACCGCATACGAGAAGTCGATCACGTTGGTATCAGCCAGTCGTTCTCTTTGAACCCGGGTGACATAGAGAATATCGGTGTCCTCGATGATCGGATCAAGATCGGTGTACTCGTTATCACCACTCAATAAATATGGCGCTGGCATATTGAGTTCCTGGGGCGACACGAAGTTCAATTTCACGTCAAACATCCGCAATAGCTTCACCAGGCTATGAACTGTTCGACCATGTTTGAGATCACCCATCAGGGTAACCGTCAGCCCATCGATGCCACCGCGTTCCTTGGCAATCGTATAGAGATCGAGAAGGGCCTGTGTTGGATGTTCACCTGCGCCATTACCCGCATTGATAATCGGCACTGAGGCGACAGAAACCGCGCGTTCAGTTGCGTCTTCATCGTAATGCCGGAGCACGAGCGCATCAGCATAGCATTCCAGTGTGCGGATCGTATCTTCGAGCGATTCACCCTTGGTCACCGACGAATAATTAACCTCATTGATCGGGATAACGCTGCCACCAAGACGCGTCATTGCGGCATAGAAGCTTGATGAGGTTCTTGTCGACGGTTCATAGAACAGATTAACCAGGGATTTTCCGGTCAGCGGCATCGTTCGGCCGACTGCCAGTCGCGCTGCGAGGGCGAAAATCTCATCGATGTCAGCTCTGGAGAATTGATCAACCGAAACAACAGCCCGGCGCCACGGAACATCCACGTTATTCATGTAGTAGGAATCCATCAGAGCCCATTCTCAACACCAAGCGGTGGTCTTTAGATACTGCAGACTTCATAGAATCGACAAACTCAAGATGCTATTTCTGATCAACTGGCCCCGGTGCATCCCGACGAGCCACCAGAACACAGGCAATTGACGCCAGCGCCATGGCAGCGGCAAACCAAAAGACGTTTAGCGGTGACCCTATATCGACGAGCCAGCCGGCTATTGCAGGTGCCGCACCATTTCCAATCGTAAACCCAACTGTCACAAAAGCGACGACACCGCCCAGCAAAGCGGGCGGCGCATCATTGCGCACCATCAAATCACGCGATGGCGCGACAACGCCCTTGGTTACACCGGCGACGAGTAACATCAACGCGCACATCCAGAAGGGTATGGTGCCAAGCGCGGCAATAGCGGTCGCGACTGTAGCAATGAGCATTGTCACGATCAGGACCATGTCATGGCGTTTGGTCTTGTCAGCAATGATGCCGCCGCCAATGACGCCAACCGAGGCAGCAATCAGATAGCTGGTCAGGATGATCCCGGCGAGTTCCTTGGAAACGCCGTAATGCGCCACCAATACAACAATCGTCAGGCCGCTCAGCGCACTGGTTGCCGCGGAGGATGTAATAAAATAGACGAAATGAGACAGGATACGGCGAGAGAACAGGGCATTTTTTGTCCTGCGGAGCTGGCCGGGCTCTTTCTTCTTTCTAGAAACAGAGTCCCGCATGACGCCTTGCAGCAGCAGAATAGTACCCGCGATCACGAGCCCGCCAATTCCCGAAATAAACAGCGCTGTCCGCCAATCGGTCGCACCCTCCAGAAAAGGCAGGACAATCGGCGCGACAAAAAAACCAGCCGAGCCGCTAAAGCTGTGAATGCTGAAGGCGCGGCCCAACCTATCCTCGGAGATCGAAGACGACAAAATGACATAATCGCAAGGGTGAAAAACACAGTTCCCGGCGCCTGCCACCATAAACAGGACCAGTAAGGCCCAATAGGACTCTGTCAGCCCGGCGAGCGTTATGGAGACCGACAGTACAAACATGCCAACAAATAGCACGCGTTTGGCCCCTATTCTGTCGACCAGCAGACCGGCCGGCATCTGCAGCGTCGCACTTGCCAGGAAGAATCCAGACGAAATTAGACCAAGCTCGGCAAAACCAACGCCGAGATCTGTGGACATCGCAATATAGAGCGGCGCCAGGCAGATAACATAGAAATGACTGATAAAATGCCCGGCGCTGATCAATCCAACGACGGCCATTTGCTGCCCGTTCGATTGCGGACCCGTTTCAGCAGATGGCGTAACGGAGGCATTCATTTCAGGTAAGCCGGATAGTGAAGAGTATTTCGGGCCCTTTCATAGGTGGCGAAACCACGTCCGGCAAGTGAATTGGTCAATATCCCGTGGCAACTCGCGTCGAATTCCAAGTTCCCGGCTTTTGGCAAGCGTGGTCGCTTCTCCCGAAATTTTTAACCGCTCTCAGCGGTTTTCTTACGTGGAGGTCTGCTTTCACCCTGATGCCCGAACGCATAGCCCATCGCGGTCCCTAACAAGGTTGCGGCTTCGCCGGACAACACATCGTTCAATGCGAGAATGCAACATATTGGTAACGCCGTTCCAATGACGGAAAACCGAATAAACTGCCACCCAATACCCTGTTTTGCCTTTATCCGTTGCCATAAACCCAGACACGGGATCGCCACCGCACCAAGTGCCATAATAATCGAAACTGTCGTAAGAAGCATCGTCACCCCCCTTGTTGTCACTACTTTAAGAGTAGCGGAAGGAGAACGCCTTCATAAGATACTTTCCGTCTTTTTTGAAAGCCTCACCGTGACGGACAATCGACCTTGTCGTAACATGATCCTTCCTGTGAGATGGGGCTATGTTTGAACTTCGGGAAATTTCAAAAGCCTATGGTGCCGTAAATGCCATTACGGATCTCGATCTCACGATAACACCTGGTAAAACAACCGCGCTGATCGGCCCTAGCGGATGCGGAAAATCGACAATCCTCGGCATGATGATCGAGCTGGTACAACCAGATCGCGGAGAAATTCAGTTTAAGGGCACGGCGCTGGCACCTGGCAAGTTGGAGCAGTTACGCCAACGCATGGGCTATGTCATTCAGGATGGCGGGTTATTCCCGCATTTGTCCGCTCGTCACAATGTGACGTTGATGGCCGACCATTTAGGACATGACCCTCAAATCACTGACCAACGGGTCGAGTATTTGTGCGACCTGACCCATTTTCCCACGGACGCCCTAGGTCGCTCCCCGGCACAGCTATCAGGTGGGCAATGCCAACGTGTTGCCCTTATGCGTGCCCTGATGCTCGATCCAGATGTTTTATTGCTGGATGAACCCTTGGGCGCACTTGATCCCTTGATCCGCTTTGAGCTGCAGACCGAACTCCGGGACATATTCCAAACATTGGGGAAAACCGTAATCATGGTTACCCACGATATTGGCGAAGCGAGTTACTTTGGCGATACCATCATTCTCCTCCGGGAGGGCTGCATTGTGCAATCAGGCACTATCGACGACCTCACAAACAGGCCTGCAGATGAATTCGTTGAACGGTTTGTAAGGGCGCAGCGCACGATCCCGGGACAGGAGCATGGCAAATGAGACGTCATTTCCTGACCGTCATCTTGGTTCTCACCGCAATATCGGGGTCTACGATTGCCGGTGCACAGGCACCATCCGTCACCGTTGGGTCTAAGAGTTTCACGGAATCGGTCATCCTTGGCGATATCCTGACTGGTTTGGCCAGGAATGCAGGCGCGACCGCAAATCATCGAAAACAGCTGGGCGGCACAAGAATTCTGTGGAACGCCCTGCTGCGCGGCGAGATCGATGCCTATCCCGAATATACCGGCACAATTGCCCGGGAAATACTCTCCGGACAGAAGATCCCCTCCCGGCAATCAATGATAGCGGCACTTGCATCTAAGGGGATTTCCATGAGCGCGCCGCTCGGCTTCAACAATACCTATGCCCTTGCCGTCACCGCGCAAACTGCAACGAAATATTCCTTAAAAACCATTTCGGATCTGCAACGACACACTGATCTCCGATTGGGCTTCAGCAATGAGTTTATGGATCGCGGCGACGGATGGCCGGCGTTAAAACGCCGCTATTCTCTACCGCAAAACAACGCGCGTGGGCTAGATCACGACCTTGCCTATCGTGGGCTACAATCGGGCGATATTGACGTGATCGACGTCTATACGACAGATGCAGAGATACCGTATTACGATTTAACCCTTTTGGACGATGATCTAGGCCATTTTCCGCGGTATGACGCCGTCATACTTTATCGGTCTGCCCTCGCGCAAACAGCACCAGCAGCTGTTTCCGCGTTTAATCGGCTTACCGGCAAAATCAATGCGGGGAAAATGGCGGCATTAAACGCATCTGTTAAAGTCAAACGTCAAACGGAAGGGGCTGTTGCCGCAGATTTCCTCAATATTCAGTATGGAGTCACTCAGGCGGACGGCGATAGCAGCGCCGGGACGCGCCTTTATACCCGAACCCTGGAACATCTGTTTCTCGTTGGAATATCGCTGTTTTCAGCAATTTTGGTAGCCATACCCTTAGGCATACTCGCGGTACGACACCGTCGGACTGGTCAAATAATACTGTCGGTAGCTGGTATTTTACAGACAATCCCGGGGTTAGCGCTCCTGGTGTTCATGATACCGCTCCTCGGAATAGGCAGCGAACCCGCTATAGCTGCCTTATTCCTCTATAGCCTGCTGCCGATCATTCGAAATACCCACACCGGTATTAGCGGCATTGACCCATCCCTCCAAAACTCAGCCATCGCCTTGGGATTACCCCCACGAGCCCGATTGCGGCTTATTGAGCTGCCTCTCGCCATTCCGTCGATTATGGCGGGGATTAAGACGTCTGCTGTCATCAATATCGGAACGGCAACGTTGGGAGCGCTCATTGGCGCGGGTGGCTATGGCCAGCCAATTCTGACTGGTATTCGACTGGATAACACAGAGCTCATTCTCGAAGGCGCGATACCAGCAGCCCTTATGGCTCTCGCCGTCCAATATGGATTTGAGTGGGTAGAACGACGATTAGCGCCTAGCGGCCGCGCCGCAGCACAAACGTAAAGACGTCGTCGGTCTTAGCGCTGGAGACCAATTCGTGCCCTGCCTGTTCAGAAAAGGCTTTAAAGTCTTTTGGCGCGGCTGGGTCGGTTGCCAAGACAGTTAGCTCACCGCCAATTTCCACCGACTTGATTGCTTTTCGCGCGCGGAGCACCGGCAAAGGACATTTAAGCCCTTGGGCGTCGAGCATTGCATCTTGTTGATCGTCTGAGCCCATCGTCAATCTTCTTCATAAAATGCGGCTAGGCCGTCCATATAAAACACTGTGTTCGCGACAATCGGTTGTTTCACATACATTTCATTGGAATGATAGCCGCTAGATGATACCAAAATTGAACCTCGAACGTTATTGTATAACGTCATGATATTTATGCGCGCCGTTTGTCTAGCCATAATCTTGTCATTAATCAGCGTTGTAGCGCCAAGCTATGCTCAAAAGCGGCCCAGCGTTCCAAGTGCCAAAGAATTTGCCAAAAAGAGTTTGTCTAATGATTGGGCACGAGAATGGCTAAAACTCAAAGAAGAGGAGCGCAAATACAAAAATTCTGCCGCCGGGCGTCAGGCGGCCTCTCCGAACCGTTTCCCCCTCCTCAAAGATATCGCAGCAGACGTCCTCGATGAGCAAAAGGACCATTCGAATTATTACCCAAAGCCCAATGCGTCCGAACGGGACAGGCAATTTATTGAAAAGATCACCGCTAAAAAGGGCTTATATCCAACGGTAAGGCGTATGTTCAAAATTGCAGATCACTATCTAGCGAACTTGAACAAGCGTTTAGATGAAGCGGAAGCAGCCGCCAAGTCTTGCGACCGGGCACGCTATGACGCCGCAATCAAGCGTTTGATCGATGCCTATGTCGAGGCCTCACTCTACTTTCAACGCCAATTGGACAATCTTGACGCCTTGGCCCAGGCCGGTGCCGAATACGAAGCAGGCAATTATGACAAGCTCAGACGCCGCTGGACCTTCTTTTGGGCTGAAGTTCATGACTCCCTTAGCGAAGGGAAGACAGCCGATGCCGCGAGAAGGGACTATCGCAAGAACTCCCTCTATAACCGCGCCAACCTTTTAGGACAGGTCTTTAGTACCGCCTATGGCGATATGCTGAAACGAATGAATGCCGCCCTCAAAACCGCGGATTATCCACCATTTAAGGAGTGCAAGAAGCCAGTTAAAGGCCTCTCCCTGGCTGATGCAGATGCGGCCCTTGCTGAGGCAAAGGCTGCGGAAAGAGCCATGGACGAAATGGAGGGTGAATTCAACGAACAAGACCAGATTTATAAAAAGCTGAGCAAGAAGCTAGATGATTTGATTGGCGATGCCAGTCTGCCGGATACAAGAACCCCAGCGGGCAAGGGATCGGCCAAAGACATTGGTAAACCCGGTAAGTCCGGCATTTCGCAATCACCCGTCGCGCCAAAACCGGCCAAAAACCCCAACGGCTCGTTTATGGAAGCCCCTATGCCAGTTCCAATGGCGGATATCGTGATTGACCTTCCCAAAATGCCCAAATTGCCGGTCCTGCCCAAAAACAGCCCGCTCGCAAAATATCAGGCAAACCCGTGCGGACTAGATGCCAGGAAAGTTTGTAACGTTTTGCTGAAAGATTTCAGGGCCAACTGCACGAAAGAGCTCACAGCATTTTATAAAATCTGCAAGAAGGCTCCGTCTATCAGGAGCTGCAAGCAACGCTGTCAGGCCAATTGGCAACAGGGCAAGCACGAGCTGGCTCTGGCAAGTCTTGCCAAGAAACATATTATTGCGGTCTTTGGTGTGGCTGAAAAAAGCAGTGACGGCATCCTCGAAGGTAAAGAAGCCGAAATTAAAGGCAACGAAAACCGTATGAACCAGATTGAAGAGGAGGCTAAAAAGCGAGTCCTCCACATCTATATCAATCAAAATACCGGCACGATTATCCGGCACAATGGCAATAAATTTGTGCCCAAACCACCGCTACGCTATGCCGGAACCCAAGGTGGTAGACCGCATATGTATGAACGCAACACCATCGAGTATTTGAAAGCCCGTAATAAACAGCTGCAAAGTGAGATAGAAGGCCTAGCGGATGACGCGTACGCCACTGGTAGCTGGCCCCAGATGGCGCTCTCTAAATGGACCCCGAATGCCAAAAAGTCCGATGGGCACTGTACCGCTCCGCAAAATGACCGTAACCGTGCGTCCTGCCTAGCCACTTGTGATGGTAGGGCTCCGGCTGGCGTGTCGCACTCCTGCTATAGCAGCTATGTTCCACAATTAGCTTTGCCCTACGGCCGACGTTATCTTTACCCACCCGGGCATCCAAAAAGCAAAACTGCGAAAGGATCGAAATGATCCTTCTTCATTTTTGGCAAATATAGGAAATTATAGAAATTGGCTGGGGCGCCTGGGATCGAACCAGGGATCACGGGATCAAAACCCGTTGCCTTACCGCTTGGCTACGCCCCATTTGGAAGCCGGAAAATAGGGGGGTTTAATTCATATCGCAATAGATTCCCGCTAAATTTTGCGGAAAATTTAAAAAACATGGCTACGACTTATTATTAACGAGCTGTTAAGAAATTTTGGTGTTATGTATATATTGTTCAAACGGTAATTTTTTATGACATTGGTTGGCTATGTCAGAGAGTTCTAATTGGAGTTTACGGGGCGTAACCCCCGAAGCGCGCGCAGCGGTTAAAACCTGCGCGGAAGCAGAAGGCGTTTCGATCGGCACCTGGATTTCGGGAGCAATCCGAGAGATGCATGCCGCAGAACAATTACAACCAACTAATAATTCCCAAGACATGCCATTACCCCAGATAGCTCGGAAAAGTTCCATCGAGCGGGCAATGATGCGCGCTGCCACCGGCAACGCTTAAACTTCTCTCCGTCGATATTTAGTGTGCATTCGTTTGCACAACGACTAATAACAGCTAATAACGGCAAAACACCCTGGGTACGCCCGGTGTTTATCGACGTTTTGCCTATATAGATAATATGGCCAATTACTACTTTGGTATGGTCTACGGACTGACCACAAATGCTTGCAATTTATTGATTTTATGCCATAAGGTATACCGAATCGGACGTTGGTAGGGCTAAAGGTACCCCCATAGAATCCCACGTTTAATGTCACATATGAGATTAATTTAAAAAAATGGCAGCAAACGTATCCCCCTGGAGTGTAAAGGGCGTTGACCCTGAAGCACGCGAGGCAGCTAAGATTGCTGCCCGACGGTCAGGGCTTACTGTCGGCGCATGGCTAACACAAACCATACGGACTGTTCAATTAACCGGTTCGCAGCAGGGCAATGCTGCCGGTACTGCCCCCCAGCAAGAGCCCCAGCAACAATAAAACCCGTCTCAGCAATATAATTCAGGTCAACAATACAACCCCGGACAGCAATACAATCCAGGACAACAGTATAATCCCGGGCAGCAATATAATCCTGCTGGCAACCCCGCTCAGCCGGGTGCGGCCGATTATGGGATGCAACCACCACCCCAGCAGCCACAACAGAACGGCTTTGCGGAGCAACCTGGCTCAAACTATGGCAGCGGCCAGGCACCCCTCCCGGCACCAACAATTCAGGCTTTGTTTGAAAGTATCCAAACGCTAAGCAATCGCGTTGAAGAAGCAGAGCGAAAAACGACTGCCGCTGTGGCACCGTTAGCTGATCAAGTAACTCAACTTTCTGCACAAGTTGAAGAGGTCCAATCACAATCACAGAGTTCTGTTTCGACGGCCCCAGTGGAACGCGCGGTTATGCGTATCACTGAACGATTGGATAAGATGGAAGACAGTACGCATCGGCGACCGAAGAAGTCTGGTGGCGGCTGGTGGCGTAAAAACCAGGATTAGATACTTCCCCGCTAATTCAGCGAAATCTCGTTAAATCCCTTCTAACCCACCTCATTAGTCCTGTTCCCTGATTTGGCATTAGTCCGTTTCATACAACCAAAATTTTTACGCTTTATTAACCATAACTAGCGGATTTTGCCCTTAACAAGTGTGTCACCACCCCAGTATAGTCATAGGTGGGAGGAGTTTAGAAAATGGCACGATCCAGCCCCTGGAGTGTTAAGGGTGTTGACCAAGACGCACGTCAAATTGCTCGTGAGGCGGCCAAGCGGCATGGGCTGACGATCGGCGCATGGGTCGACCGTGCAATCAAAAAGCGTGCCGAAAAACCAACCCCTCAATCCGCTCTTGAGACACCAACTGAATTAGACACTGCTATCGACACCAGTGCTCCAGCGCCGGTATCCGAGATTGTCGAGCAACCGCCGACGGCATCCCCCGACAATGTTCCCTCGACAAATTCGACCGGAATCGGATTCGACGTTGAACAAGCCCTTAAGTCAGCGCGCGGACAAACGAACGAAGCCAGCGACGAAGATGCTTTAACAAATGGTCTAGGCGGCCAACCGACACATGCAGACACCGACATCATCATCGCGGCGTCAGAAAATTCGAAAAGCGGACGATTTTCTCGAATCGGTTTGCTCGGTAGCGCGGTCGTTGCAGCCATTGCGGGAGGGATATGGATATACGAAAATAACCTTTCCCAAGTATCATCAAGCCCGCAACAAGTAGCCACGAAAAAACCGAATGCGAAAAAACCGGCCGCATCACAAGCACCGACAGAATTGGCTGCTAAAATACCACCGGCCATATCCACCCCTGCTATCATCGAGAAAACGCCAGCACCTGCCAAACCCGAAAAGCCTCCCCAGGCCACTAAGACCATAGTCGCCACAAAAACTAAATCGCCCCCGGCGCCGATCAGCAAAGCGAACCACTTAAAAAATATCAAGCAACAGGCGGCGACCGGCGACCACAATGCGCAATTTGAACTCGCCAACCGCTATCTGAGCGGCAAGGGCGTTCCAAAAAGTCCCAAACAGGCTGTGGCCTGGCTAAACAAAGCAGCCAACGGTGGTATTATTCCGGCTCAGTATAATCTCGGCCTTCTTTATGAATTAGGAAACGGCGTCACGAAAAACCCGTCCCAAGCAATTGCCTGGTATCGGAAAGCCGCCGATAAAGGACATGCCAGAGCGCAACACAATCTGGGAACACTCTATGCGCAAGGCAACGGAGCACCTAAGGATTATAAGAGTGCCGCCTATTGGTTCAAAAAAGGCAGCGAAAACGGCCTTGCCGATTCCATGCATAGCCTCGGGCTCATGCATGAACACGGGCTTGGTGTTACCAAAAATACGAAGATTGCGACGGCCTATTACAACAAGGCCCTGGCGGCTGGCAGTGCGGAAGCTGCTAAAAAACTTAAACGAACAAATTTAGCGACAAACCGTACACCAACAACTGCCGAGATTACCAAGGCGGCCTCTACAACACCTGCCGCCGGCAGTTCAAATACTGGTGGTTTGAACAAAGTAGGAATCGCCAATATCCAAAGACTGCTTGCACGCCTCGACCTGACACCGGGAACACCTGACGGGGTCATGGGTAAGAAAACGGAAGAGGCCATAAAAATGTATCAGCGCTTTGCCGGGCTGGCCGTTGATGGCAAGCCAACGTCTTCTCTACTCAGCGATCTCCGTCAAGTTGTCGGCGCCATGGCACCAGTCAAAGCGGCCGCGCCAACACCTTCTGAGCGCTAAAATTATTTCTCGCTCAGCGAAGAAAATGGGTAGCTTGTACCCACCAATTACGGTTGCGGTCTGAGATTACTGTACCGGCCGCAATCGCCGTAGCTTCATCATCAAACAACCCAAAACAGGTCGCTCCACTTCCTGACAGTCGTGACAATCGGCAGGTCGATTGGTCCGACAGGGCTTGTAGCACCTTTGCTATCTGAGGCTCCAATTCAATTGCCGGGTCTTGTAAGTCGTTTCTCTGAGATTGAACAAATTCGCAAAATTTCAAACCAGCGTCTGGAACACGTTCAGCAACGGGCTTCGAAAAAGACCCGACGCGCGCTTTGAACACCTGTGGTGTTGAAACAGGGACGCCGGGATTGATCAATAACACCCCAAGATTAGGGAGCGACCCCACCGGACGGACCACCTCACCAACACCGCTCATCCGAGCAGTCATGCTGAGGAGGCACACTGGGACGTCTGCACCTAAACGCAGACCGATTGCCGCTAAGATTTCGGGAGTCGCACCGGCATCCCATAGCTGATTCAACGCATGTAACGTTGCCGCAGCATCAGCAGATCCTCCGCCAATCCCTGACGAAACGGGAAGATTCTTTTGCAAAGTAATTGCCGTGCCACCATCGCGCCCAACTTCATCAGCGAACATCCTCGCCGCTGCCAAGACCAGGTTTTCATCATTGACGGGCAAACCGCTACCAAAGGGACCCTCGATACGCAATGAAATATCATGAGCGCTTTCGACGACGACTTGATCACCAAATGCTGTAAAACCCACGAGACTATCAAGCTCATGATAGCCGTTATCGCGCCGACCGGTGATGTGGAGAAAGAGATTTATCTTAGCCGCTGCGTGAACTGAGATTTGGTTTGTGGAAGGCGGATCGGACTTATCCGTCAACTGCGATTATCTCCGTCATCTTTTTTCTTGAGCCCGTCACGCAGTTTTTCTTCGATCTGCGGAATGAGGTCTTTTTCGGGATCTAATGACAAGGCGCGTTTCCACCGAAAACGGGCTTCGAACTTGCGCCCGACGCGCCAATACGCATCGCCGAGATGATCATTAATCGTGGGATCTTCGGGCCGCAGAACAACCGCCCGTTCGAGGTTTTTCGCGGCGGCGGGATAATCGCCAAGGCGGTACAGGACCCACCCAAGACTATCGACGATATAGCCGTCATTGGGGCGTAACTCAACGGCGCGCCGGATCATTTTCTTTGCACGATCCAGCTTTAATCCCTGGTCTACCCAGGAATAACCAAGATAGTTGAGAACAAAGGGTTGTTCAGGACTCAATTCCAACGCATGCAGGAAATCTTTTTCCGCATTCGGCCATTGTTTGGCCCGCTCAAATGCAATGCCGCGCGCATAGAGTAGCGACCAATGGTTTTTTTCCAAGGTGCCAACGCGCTTAATCGCTCGATCATAAGATGCGATGGCATCTTCGAATTTCTTTTTTGAACGATGCAGGTCGCCAATGCGAATAAGGGGCTCAAAGCGATCCTTGCGCTCCTCCGCCATCTTTTCCAACAAAGCAATCGCATCCTGGGTTTTGCCCATTTCGTCGAGGCTTGAGGCCCGACGCAATCGCGCCGACCATGAGACCGGTGATTTTGGATCAACCTTTTCATAGAGCGCAATCGCATCTGCGCCGCGCGACAAAGATTCAAGCAAACCACCGAGCAATAATTGTGCCAGGGGAAATTTGGGGCGGAGGCGTAATGCCATCCGACCATAAATCAGGGCGAGGTCAGATGAACGCCCCTGTGCCAGGGTTCCGGCGAGATTGAAAAATACTTCCGCCAACCCGTCTTTGGGCGTCGCAACAAATGTCGGCGGTGGCCGTTTGGCAGCAAGGCGTTCAAGAGTCCCCTCAAGCGCATCGCCGCTATTTTTTGCGATATAGCCGTCATAGAGCGCTTTAGCCTCAGCCAATCGACCTTGACGCTCGAGGAAATGACCATATCCCATCACAACGCGGATAGAAGTCGTACCCTTGGATGCTTTCTTAAGGGCCTGATCAGCCAGCTCCGTTTTGCCAGCCTGTTCATAAATAAGGCCGACATGCATGTGTCGAAGAGCGGCGAAAGATGCGATCTTTTTAAGCGCATCAAGTGACTTTACCGCCCCTTCGATGTCGCCAAGCGCTGCCTTGGTCCAGGCGAGTAACAGGGGTGCTGCAAATGTGCTCATGCCACGGCGCGGCATTGAATCGAGCCGCTTTGCCGCAGCATCAAACTTGGATGCAAAGGCGTCCTCAACGACCAAACTTAAATTTGCGATCGCAGCGCCTTTGTCAGCAGCGACAATTTCCTTTGCAAGGACCGCTGCTTCCGACATGCGGCCACCCGCAACCAGGGCAAAGAATGTCTGGCGCCGGATCTTGCGATTGTTGGCATCAATTGAAAGGGCGTCTGACAAATAATTTGCGGCGGTACTAAAGTCACGACTCCGACGCGCATAACGACCCGCAAGATACTTTCCTGAGGCTGAGACCAACTGAACCCCTTGCTGGATTCGTGCATCCGACTGAACACCATCAACTGTCGCGACTTGGCCAGTCTCCGACCCATCAACACAAGCCGACACCAAAACCAGCGAGGCAATCACCGGCACAGCAATCAGGCGCATCGTCATAGATGCAGAATCAGCCACATCGATTGTTTCCGCGTCTGGCATTGATCTGCCATTTGAAAAGAGGACTTTAACGTTCTTCATAAGCTAACAACTGGACGCCATCTGTTTCGCTAGGTTCAGGTGGGGCGATAACTCATACCATTCAATGGCAAGTCTGAGATCAACGAACCTGAAGACAAATCATAATCCCAAAGATGTTAAAAAGCGAGTAACAAGCCGCCAGCGCAACGGCGACGACGAACTTAATCTTTCTTACATATTGGGATAATTTGGCCCACCGCCACCTTCCGGGACCACCCAATTAATGTTTTGCGTCGGATCTTTGATATCGCAGGTCTTACAATGCACGCAATTTTGCGCATTGATCTGTAGTTTTGGGCCACCATCCGCGTCATCCTCAACGATTTCATACACCCCCGCCGGACAATATCTCTGCTCCGGGGCGTCATATTTCTCGAGATTTACCGAAATTGGCACGGACGTATCTTTGAGAGTCAAATGAACCGGCTGGTCTTCCTCATGATTGGTGTTTGAAATATAGACCGAAGACAAACGGTCAAAAGACACCTCTCCATCTGGTTTCGGATACTCGATCTTGGGAGCCCCTGAAGCAGGCAATAATGACGTATGATCGGCGTGTTGTTTAAAGGTCCATGGTGCCTTACCGCGCAATAAGAACGTATCAATCGCCGAATAGAGAAGCCCGGCCCACATCCCCCAGCGGAAAGACGGCCGGATATTTCTCACCCGGTATAGCTCGTCCCACACCCAGCTCTTTTTAAGCGCCGTCGGATAATCTTCCAGAACTTTACCGCCGTCATTTCTTAAAGCAGCGAAGGCAGCTTCCGCTGCGATCATGCCAGTCTTCATTGCATTGTGACTGCCTTTAATCTTGGGAACATTTAGAAAGCCAGCTGCACAGCCGATAATCGCACCGCCCGGACAGGTAAGCTCGGGGATCGATTGGAATCCGCCTTCATTCAAAGCACGTGCGCCGTAAGCAATCCGGCGTCCCCCTTCAAAAATCGGACGGATCGAAGGATGCGTCTTGAAACGCTGGAACTCTTCAAAGGGCGATAGATGCGGATTGCGATAATCGAGCCCTGTGACAAACCCGACCGCCACTTGATTGTCTTCCAGATGATAAAGGAACGACCCACCATATGTCTTGGTATCGAGCGGCCAGCCAATCGTATGCAGGATGCGTCCTTGCTGATGCTGTTCCGGGTCAATCTCCCACAGCTCCTTAATCCCGAGGGCGTAGGATTGCGGATCGGCATCTGATCGCATGTCAAATTTCTCGAACAACTCTTTGGTCAGTGACCCACGGCACCCTTCCGCAAAGAACGTGTACTTAGCCTGAAGCTCATAGCCCGGCGTAAAACCATCCTTGGGCTTGCCATCCTCGCCAACACCCATATCGCCGGTTGCGACGCCCGCCACTGCACCTTCGTCGTCATAGAGAATTTCAGCAGCAGCAAATCCTTCAAAGATTTGAACACCAAGTTCTTCCGCCTGCTCCTTTAGCCAACGGCAAACGTTGCCAAGACTGACAATATAATTGCCCTTATTATGCATTTGGGGCGGTGTCGGCATCCGGATCGAACCAGTCTTGGTCAGAAACAGAAAATTGTCGTCAGCCGCCTCAGTATTGAGTGGTGCGCCCTTTTCCTTCCAATCGGGAATGAGCTCGTTAAGAGCTTTCGGTTCTAAAACCGCACCAGATAATATGTGCGCGCCAACTTCGGAGCCTTTTTCGAGCAGACAGATCGTCAGCTCGGTATCATTTTCCGCCGCCAGCTGAGCAAGACGGATCGCCGCCGAGAGGCCCGATGGCCCTGCCCCAACAATGACGACATCCACCTCCATCGATTCCCGTTCCATAAATTCCTCTTCTGAGTTCTTCTCATGCTGTTTAACAATGCATAGTCATGATACCGTTTTCTCATGGTTCAGGAAAACAACGCAACCGAACTCCTGCGATGGTACGTAGAAAGCGGCATCGACGAAGCGCTGGAAGAACAGCCCGTCAACCGTTTTAAAGCCCCTGAGTCTGTTACACCTAAACCAACAACGCTTCCTAAAGCGCCCCCCCCATCGACCGAAGGCGTTTCTGACGCAGCGGCAGCACCACCGGTTCTGACTGCTCAACCGACAGCGCCGCCGCCAACTCCGCCAACCCCACGCCCACCAACAGAATTAGTGTCCCGTGACGAAGCGACTAAATCGGCGCGCACCGCAGCAGCAGCAGCAGACTCATTGGAGGCGCTACGTGATGCGATGGCGGCTTTTGAAGGCTGTCCGCTAAAGCAGACAGCCAAGAGTATGGTCTTTGGCGATGGCACTGCCGATGCAAAACTCATGTTTGTCGGCGAAGCCCCCGGCGCCCAAGAAGATCGACAGGGATTACCCTTTGTCGGCCCCGCGGGTCAGCTACTGGATAAAATGCTCGCGGCAATTTCCCTTCAACGTAGCGATGTATACATCACCAATATCCTGCCCTGGCGACCGCCCGGCAACCGGACACCGACTGATTCGGAAATTGCTGCCTGTATGCCGTTTATCGAACGGCATATCGAACTGGTCGCGCCGCGGATTCTCATTCTGGTTGGCGGCACATCCGCCAAGACCTTACTGGGGACAACACAAGGCATCATGCGGACCCGTGGCAAATGGCTCTCCTATACGCGCGAAGGCCTCGACAACCCGATACCGGTGCGGGCGATATTACACCCGGCCTACCTTTTGCGGTCGCCCGCCCAAAAACGAGAGACCTGGATAGATCTTCTGGAAATAAAACAGCGTTTGGAAGAGGGATAGACGGAGCACAGCAAAATGAAATGGGCCTTGATCATACTGTTTTTCGGCGTGGGGCAAACAAATGCCCCAACCACATTCGACACTCAGTTGCGATTTCATGAGCTTGACGATTGTTTAAAAGGTGGGTTTGAAACTGGAGAATCCGTTACCCAAGACGTCGAGGCGTTAAAACAACAGCGCGGTAGTTTTTACAAAGCCTACCGTCTTCACAATTGGTCCTGCATCCCGGTCAAGAAATAATCCGGTCAAACCTATGAGTGCCATGAGGACTCTCCGACGATTATCGGTCTATATATTACTCGGTACCACGAGTTTTATCGGCTCAGCAGATTTTTCCGAGGCGCAAAACCTGCACCAAGCCGGTAATAAATATCTAAAGCTTCAAACACCGGTTTCAGGCAACTGGTATGTGGTGGCAGGGCCGCCCTGCCCATCCAAAAATAACCATCACTGCAAAATCAATAGTC
>WLWI01000066.1_pt1 | contig 169488 bp, 164 predicted proteins | sample 6701501 | NCBI WGS metagenome assembly WLWI01 (sample SAMN12718690, study PRJNA515312) | sponge metagenome | isolation source: marine sponge | host: Mycale hentscheli | place: New Zealand: South Island, Marlborough, Capsize Point | collected 2014-11-01 | reverse complement strand
GCTAGCCTGTATCGCCGACCATAAAATCAATCGGATCGACGAACTGCTCCCCTGGCGTTACGCTCAAACCTGAGCGTAACAGTCCAACGTCATCATAGGCAGGGCTGCTTTACCGGACGCTCACGTTGGTTGGGTTGGCGCCCAACAATCACGACCGTCAATCGTTACGCGCTCCCTCCCCTCACCCCATATCGGGGTTATACACCTTGATCGGGCGGTATTCCTTGTACCCCGGGGCCTGGTCGGCCCACATGACCCCGCTCGCGCAGGCACCGTCCACCACAATGGCCTGGCCGCTTATGAAGCTGGAGCGGTCGCTGGCCAGGTACAGGGCCATCTGGGCGATGTCGTCCGGCGTACCGGCTCTCGGGATCGGTTGGCGCTCGGCGTAATGGGTGGAGCGTTCGGCGACCAACGCATCCGGCTTGCCGACGGCGTTGGTCGTCAAAGGCGTCGGGATGTAGCCGGGGCAGATGCAGTTCACGCGGATGCTGGCCTCGGCATAGGGCATGGCGGCGGTCTTGGACATGTGGATGACCGCGGCCTTGGCGGCGGAATAGACCAGCGGCCCGCGCCCGGCAGTGACGCCCGCCATCGAGCCGGTGTTGATGATCGAGCCGCTGCCTTGCGCCCGCATCACGGGAATGGCGTGCTTCATGCCGAGAAAGACGCCCTTCACCAGCACGTCGAAAGTCATGTCGAAATCTTCGGCCGGGATTTCCTCGAACAGGCCGAGCGCGCCGCCGAAGCCGGCATTGTTGAACATGCAGTCGAGGCGGCCCCACTTCGCGACCGCAGCGTCGACCGTGGCCTTCACCTGGTCCTCCTGGCGCACTTCGCAGGAGACAAACATCGCCGCATCGCCGAGTTTCGCCGCCAACGCCTCGCCGCGTTCACGCTGCATGTCGGCGATGACAACCTTGGCGCCCTCTTCCACGAACAAGCGCACGGATGCTTCGCCGATGCCGCTCGCACCGCCGGTGATGACCGCGACCTTACCTTCCAATTCCGCCATAGCTGATTTCCTTGTTAATTTTGTCTGATGCGTTCGATCCGAACTTCCGATATCCGTGGATCGGTCTATAGCGTCTGAAATCGATCCGCCTCGCATCAGCCACCATATGAACGAGCGCGCCCGGTTGGAAGGCTACGGGCGTGTATTTTTGCGCCTTCGAACGCGCCGGCACTGGCTTCGCACCATGCCCAGAATCGCAACACTAGGACGCGGACTCATAAACCCGAAGCCATAGGCGAATTGCCGCGAGCTTGACGAAGGCGAGGAAGTTGTCAGCGTGCTTCTCATATCGCGTTGCAAAGCGCCGGCAGTGTTTGATCCGTTAACCCGATCGACCGAATAGAGCCCAAACTGTTAGCTGCTGCGAGTTGCACGAATGTCCGCGCTGAATAGTTAGGATGGGTTCAATCCAGCCCTCCCACGCGGGAGCTTCTCTGAAATGCGCTAGCGCTTCGAATAGTCCACCATCAAAGCCCCAAGCTCCTCCATATTTTCCGGGAACCGAGCAAAACTGCGCACTGCTGGAACGCTCGACCATGAAAGCTTTTCTTCCGTCATCAGTTCGATGAAGGGCTCAAACCACGTTAGGTCATCAAGCACAGACGCGCGCAAATTCACTCGGGTGTCTGCGCCTTTGATACGTGTGAATATGAAATTCAAGCACTTAGCGCAAAAGTTGTGCTCTCGCTGTTCAGTCCGCAAGCCCCCAGTCACTAGTTCGCCGGTTACCGAGAAGCCCTCGACTGGAAACATCGCCGTCAAAGAGTAAGCGCTCGCGCAGAGCTTCTGGCAATCGTTGCAGTGACACGCGAGCGTCAGAAGCGGTTGTTCGGTCACGCGGACGTGCACCGATCCGCAAAGGCATGAGCCGTCCAAAGGGAGTTGAGGAGCGTTCATTGTAAAATTCCTGCTGAGGTGGCTTGCTACGTCTAGCAGACATTCGAACCGCTGTCCTAGATGACCGCTCCGTCCCGCATTGCCGACCTACGCGGTCGATTGATCAGCCTCGGAGGGTTTGCCGAAAGCGGTCATCCGCTCCCAATCGTTTATGAGTACACGCCCTAGTGAATCATAAGCGGCGAGGTCTGGGTTTACCCCTGGAATTGGCAGGGAATATAAGCGTCCCCAGGGCTCGTGAGAGACCAGGAGCCGGACAAGCAAAAACAGTACTCGCGGTTTGGTAGCGCTTGTACTGCCGGTCAAGTATGATGAACGATCACGCTTCGTCTGGCGGCTCGCTGGCTGAAGAACTGTTAAATTGTGGCTGTCTGAACGAAAGAAAAAGACTGAGCATGGCCTACCAACTTAAAGATTTGGTCAATCTGGAGCGTTACCCGATTGACGATTTGGAGGGGGCAGGCGCGGCACTGCTACAGTCTTGTCAGGACTCGTTGGCTGACGGTGCGATGTGCCATTTGTCAGACTTCGTTAAACCCGAGGCTCTCGCGGTCATACAAGCCGAGACCAACGCGCGGCGCGATCGAACGTACTGGATGGAGGTCGAGCGGCGCGCCTATTCCTGGCGCAATCCTGATGACTACCCACAAGGCCATCCCGTTACGCTGACCACGCCTAATTCGATCGGCACGATCACGCAAGACTGCTTTCCGAAGCAAGGCGCCTTCGTATCGATCTTTGAACAACCTGCTCTAACCGAGTTCGTGCGCCGTTGTTTGAGCCTGGATTCCCTGCATCCCGTCGCTTGCCCTTACTTAGCGGCCAACGTCAAAGTGATGAGCGAGGGTTGCCGGCATGCGTGGCACTTCGACCAGAATGACGGTGCGGTGACACTCATGATTCAGTCGGCAGCGGCGGGCGGACATTTTGAGTACGTGCCGTACCTGCGTGCTGAAGACGATGAAAACTATGCTGAAGTTGGCCGGTTGTTGTCGGGCGAAGAACGACCTATGCAACGTGCCGACTTAGCAGATGGGAGTTTTTGCTTATTCAAAGGTCGTCGCTCGATCCATCGCGTTTCCCAAGTGACGCAAGGCTCGCCGGACCGTTTATTAGCAGTGTTTAGCTATCACCATATTCCGGGGCATCAGTACAAAGAATCGACCGTCCGTTCGGTACTTGGGCGATTACCGGAGACCTATCCCAATCCAGCTTAAAGGCAGGAGCTGTATCACACTTCAAAGCTTGGGTAAAAAGGGGTCAGAGCCCTTTTTGCTATAGATTTTCTTGAGCGGCGGCGCGCGCGATGGCGGGCGGCGGATCCAGCGGGCGGACGCCTGGCCTTGTCCCATCCCGCCTATCCCGATGGACGCTCTCCACCCGTGTTGTTGTTTAATCGACTGCGATCTTTTAGAGTCGGCCTATCAGTTCGAAATGCGCCCGCCCGGCCCCCGCCGCGGCGGGTTTTCTTTTTCAGGGGAGGCGCTTATGGCATCCGGACGACGGGGCCCCGACGGGTTGACGGATTTGGAGCGGGACATCTGCCATGCCGTCGACAAGGGTCTGACCAATCTGGCGGCGTACCGGCTCGTCCGGCCGGACTCGAAGTCGGCGAACATCACGGCGGAGCACTATATCTGGCGCGTGCGCCAGCGGCCGCAATGCGCCGCCTACCTGAAGGAGCTGAAGGCGAAATCCCTGGCACGCCATCTGAACGCCAAGGACCAGATTATCGAGGAGCTGGCGTCCGTTGCCTTCGCCGACATCTGGGACCTCGTGGCCGCCGGACCGGACGGGATGACGGTCAAGCCGCTCGAAGACCTGCCACAGGCGCAGCGCCGCGCGGTCTCCGGCATGTCGATCAGCCGCACCTACTATGGCGGCACGATCCGCCTGAAAATGCACGACAAGATACGGGCGCTCGACAAGCTGTGCCGGCTGTTCGGCCTTTACGACCAGGCGGACCGGGCGGACAAGGACGCGCCCGCGTTGGGCGACGTCGAGCGCGCGCAGCGGCTCGCCGCGATCCTGCGGCTGGCGGACGGCACGGGGACGGCGAACGGGGACGTGGGATGAGGCGGTTCCCTTGGCGGTGATACGGTAGTACGATTTTGTGCGTAATCCGGCAAACGTCACTGTGCCGGGACATTTGGCGACCCTTACGACTATCGAAAGGATGCGATCATGACCGATGTCGCACGCGCCTTTGAAACCGAGACGACCCCCTATCGTTCGCCGAAGGAGATCGCGATTGCCGGCGCCCGTGCGGCGCGGGCGGAAATTCGGGCCGGGCGGCACCGGGACGTGACCTCCGGCATGGCGCCGGCGATCGTACAAGCCAACCTCGCCATTCTGCCGGCCGAATACGCGAGCGATTTCCTGCGCTTTTGCCAACTCAACCCGAAGCCCTGTCCGCTGATCGGCATGACCGAGCCCGGCGACCCGATGCTGCCGATGTTGGGCGAGGATATCGACCTGCGTACCGATCTGCCCGCCTACCGGGTGTTCAAGGACGGTGTCGAGACCGACGACGTGACCGAAATCGGCGACTATTGGCGCGACGATCTGGTGGGCTTCGCGATGGGCTGTTCACTGTCCTTCGAGGCGGCGCTAATGGATGCCGGCCTGCCGCTGCGGCGTTATGAATACGGCATGAAGGTCTGCGCCTACCGCACGGCGATCGAAACCGCGCCCGCCGGCCCGTTCCACGGTGGCATGGTGGTGTCGATGCGTTCCTTCACGCCGCAAGACGCGATCCGCGCGATCCAGATCACGTCGCGGTTTCCGGACGTGCATGGCGCGCCGGTGCATTTCGGCGATCCAGAGGCAATCGGCATCGAGGATGTCCTGAAACCGGAATATGGCGGCTGGGCCACCATCCCCGAGGGCGACGTACCGGTCTTTTGGGCCTGCGGTATCACGCCGCAAGTCGCCGTCGAATACGCCAAGCCGTCCTTCTGCATCACTCATAAGCCGGGCCACATGCTGATCACCGACCGGCTGAATGCGGAATTGGCGGCGCTGTAGATCGACCGGGCGCCCTCGGCCCGATCGGGGAAGGCTGCCGACAGTTGGGGAAACCCGCTACGGTGCGAATTTTGGTGACAATGCACTTTACTTTCTGCACCCCAAGTTAAGTGCACTGTCACCGAATTCTCTACGAAAATTAGTAAGCCGCGCCGTCACTTCTTCCCGGGCGGCGAAGTGAATGCGGCAATGCAAGACGCGACCTTATTCGTTCAAAGGCTCGAGTTGTAGGACACGCTACGTGAATTCCGTGAATACATTCCCGATGGTGTCGATGACATCAGCAAGATCCGGGAATCTCGACCTCGCTTCGAGCGGCGAAGCGCATTTGGCTAAAGCTGATATGAACCGGGACGCAATGATGGTCTTTCCTGCTACCGCGCCCTGGTAGCGGTCTAGTTTCTTGTTGTAACCAGTCCATCGAATCGGCTGTAACTCGCCGAAGTCGTCCAATAGTGCGTCTCTGCCAAGGTATAACTCGATACTGCAGGCACAGCCATTTATATTCATCCGCATAGGGCCCTGCGGACCTATCGTCGGATAGCACATACCGATTTCGCAATTGGGCAACTGTATCGCCCGGATATTTGCAGGGAGTTCGAAGTCAGCCAAACTGGAAAGCGCTTCCGTGCCTGCCGCATCGTTATCAAAGACGGCGACCATTCGGCCAACCACCCGTGCGCCGGCAAATGCTCTAACTGTCTTCGCCAGTGCGCCGGCGCCACCCTCGATATTCATTCCGTCAAAGTCGAGGAAGCTATAGACCTCTGCTAAGTGCGGCGCCAAGGCCTTGAGCGCGGCCGACAGCACACGCGTATCGGAACGGCCTTCGGTTAAGATCACAATCGGCCCGTAATCTGGATATGTATCTAAATTCTCTCGCCTAAGATTTTCGGATACCCGCTCTTCGGGAGCGAAAATCCCATCCGATACGAGGCCGGTATAGTCGAGGACGACTTCTTTTGCACTCGGTATCGCATCTAACACTGCACGAAGCTGCAGGCGTATATCGGAAAAGCAATCGCCAAACCCATAGCAATCTCCAGCTCCAAAACGTTTCGATCTGCTAAACAAGTTCGCAGCAGGATCGTCAGCCCAATCTTTCTCGTTTCGAAGGTCAATCTTTTGCAATGCCAAACGTCCAATCGCATCGCACCAAAAATCAAAGGTCCAACCATCCATATCCAAACGTTCTCGTTCCGCCTCTTGGATAGCCAATTTCTTCCAATCCGAATCTTCCCGTGATTTTGAAATAGGCCAACCGCGCATGTTTTCCCGCAGTTCGTCGTGCTGCTGCTTTTCGTTGGCGTGACCTTTCGCATAATCCGAGCGTGCTTTCGACGCTGTGTAGCCGAGAGCGTCCAGCCTTTCGCGCATGCCCACCGCATTCGTCGCGTATTCGTAAAAATAGCCTTCGTGTGACCGCGCCTGTTGGGGTTCGGTCCCGTCAGGATCGGGTCTAATCCGACGGTCAGATTCAAAAAAAATCGATGTCACATAACCTGATAGGTCCATTCGCCAATCCTCGGCAGATCGACAAATCGGAAAGCCATCAACCTCTAGCGACCAATCACACATTTTTAAATGCCTATACTTCTGGCGAGTGACAATCAAAAGCTTATTGCGAATTGAATTTCCAGGGACATAAAGACGGGGTCATGAGAAAGACGGCGAAATAAGGTGACAATTAAGGCGACACCATTCTTATCCTTGCAGGCCCGGCGCGGCTTCTCCATGGCGTGATCAATTAAGCACCGCTTCCGCTTTATGCCGCGGGCAACGGAAGGCGTTTAAATCCTAACCGCCACTTTGCTCGCGCACGTCAGCTCCAGGGCTTTCGCGGTGGCGATTTGACTTCGAGCTGAACGCTGTCTTCCAGTGTCTCGTGATAGTGAAGCACACCGGCGCGATGGATCCAGGTGTCGCCGGGTTCGGCGATGAAGGTTTCGCCGGCGATCACCACGCGCATTCTGCCGCTCACCAGGTAGCAGATGGATTCGTGGTCGTCATGGCTATGTTCGGGATCGATCAAACCCTTTTTTCTGTGTACTTCCATCAGCATGGAATCTGCACCGACCATCACCGGCCGAATGCCGATGCCGCCCGTCTCGCGCGCGCCTTCTAGGGCAGAAACAGCCTCGATTGGAACCGAACCACAAGAGATAAAATCCGCCTCAGTTGGAGTAATGCGTCGATCATCCTTGTTCATCTCGTCTCTCCTGTCGTTTCAACCTGCCATTTCCCGAATTACCTACAATTCTGAAAACAAAGGGATACGGTGTAATCGCGCTAGGGTGGCCCCTTTTGATTCAAACCGGATAACCCCAGCCCTTCAATCCCTGACCGCCACCCGCAGATCGATCATGACCGGTGCGTTTTGCGGCAACCGGACCATACCCAGAACGCTGCGCGCATGCCGACCGTTTTCATCGCCAAACGCCGTGATGAACACGCTGGAGGCATAGTCGGCGATCCGGGAAATAAACTCGAAGTCCTCAGTGCAGGCCACATAGGCATTCAAGTGCAGAACCTTCTGCACTTTCTCGAGCGACCCAAGGTAATGTTTTAGCCAAGACAGCGACTGCAATGCGCAAAGCTGCATCTGGCGACCGGCTTCCGCCTCGTCGATTTCCTGTCCGACCTTGCCGGGGTCGGGGAGGACGCCGTCGACCTTGGCGAGCTGTCCCGCGAGATAGGCAACGCCGTTATGTATCGATAAAGGCAGATAATCGAATGCCGGTGCTTCGGCTAACGGCAAAGCCAAGTTTCGTTGCGTCAAGTTTGTCTCCGGATTCATTCTTTTACTCCCGAAAATCGATGCGGTTGCCGTGTTGCCTATAGCCGTATCGGCAATCTACGCTATACGGCAAACAAAATGGGAGAGTGCGATGGTTACGGAGCAGAATGGCGCGACGCCAGACGTCACCATCCTCGGCGCCGGCATCGTCGGTATTACCACGGCGCTGTCGCTGACCGAACGCGGCTTCAAGGTCGCGCTGATTGACCGCAACCCGCCGGCGGAGGGCGCCAGCTACGGCAATGCCGGGTCACTGTCGCCCTGGTCCTGTGTCCCGCAATCCATGCCGGGACTGTGGAAAAGCATACCCGGCTGGCTGATAGACCCCGAAGGGCCGGTGGCGTTGCGCATGGGTTACGCGGCGAAGTTCCTGCCCTGGGCGGTAAAGTTCTTTCAGGCCGGCCAGGAACACCGTCTGCCGGTAATAGCCGACGCGATGATGGCGCTGACGCGGCCAACGGTCACCTTATACCGGCATCATCTGCAAGGCACCGGATCGGAGGAATTGGTGCGCGACTCGGTCTACGTCCACGTCTTCCGCAATGCTGCGGACGCCGACCTATCGAAACTCGGCTGGCGCATGCGGGCGGAACGTCAGGTGCCGCTAGAAGTGGTGAAGGGGGACGCGCTACGCGAAGTCGAACCGGCCCTCTCGCCGGACTTCGAAGCAGCCGTTCTGATCAAACAGCAGGGCCGCGCGCTCGACCCCGGCGGCATCGGCAAGGCGCTAGCGGAGAAAGCGCAAAAAATAGGTGTCGCGTTCCTGCAACGCAGTGTCGAGAAACTCGTCCCCGAAGCGGAAGGCGCTTGGCGGATAGAAACGGATGCCGGCCCACTGCATGCCAAACGCATCGTCGTCGCCATGGGGGCTTGGTCGGGCAAATTGATGCAAGACCTCGGCGTCAAGGCGCCGCTTGAAGCCGAACGCGGCTATCATCTCGTCTTCCGCGATCCCGGCGTTTCACTGAACAACGCCATTATGAACGTCGATGCAAAATTCGTCGTCAGCTCGATGGCAGCGGGTGTGCGCTGCGCTGGCACCGCGGAATTCGCCGGCATCGACGCGCCGCCGGATTATCGCCGCGCCCATGTTTTCAAAAACCTCGCCAAGCAGATGTTCCCCGACATCAATGTCGAGGACACGGACGAATGGATGGGGCCACGTCCCTCGACGCCGGATTCGGTTCCCTATCTCGGCGAGGTCTCCGGTTTCGCCAACCTGTACGCGGCGTACGGGCATGGACACACGGGCATGACCATGGGGCCGAAGACCGGCGAGGTCATCGCGAGCCTGATCGCGGGCGAAACCATGGATGTCGACATGACGCCCTACCGGATCGACCGGTTCGGGTAGCGCCATCACGGTTTGCGTCAACCGGCCTCGTTCGTTATCAAATTACCAGTGCTTTACGTTCGAGAGGAATAACCGTGCCGGCCGAAAAGTCCGACTGGGTCATAGGTAAAATACTGGCGCAGCAGGTACGTGCCCGCGGCGACCAGTCCTTCATCCAGTTCGAGGACGAAGCGCCGTACAGCTATGCCGCGTTCGATGCGATGTGCAACCGGGTCGGCAACGCCTTCGCCGATATCGGCGTGGCATTCGGCGAACCGGTCGCGGTCATGCTGAACAACCGGCTCGAGTGCCTCTGGACCTGGATCGGGTTGAGCCGGATGGGCGGCGTCCATATCGGCATCAACACCGCCTATAAAGGCGCGTTCCTGACCCATGTTCTGACCAACACCAAAGCGCGGATGGGGGTGGTCGAACGCGAGTTCCTGCCGTGGCTTGCCGACATCGAAGACACCGCGCCCGACCTGCGTACGGTCTATGTGCCGGGCGATCCCATTGCGCCGGGCGACATCCCGGATTTCAAGCATATCGAGGTTCGGCATTTCGACGAGTTGCTGCAAGGGTCGCCGGACGAGATCGATGTCGAGGTCACCTACCGCGACACCGGTATGATCATGTTCACGTCCGGCACGACCGGTCCGTCCAAAGGCGTGCTGATGCCGCACGGCCATCTTTATCTCTTCGGTCACGGCATGGAATCCCACATGGGGATAACGGAGAAGGATCGCTACTACATCTGCATGCCGCTGTTTCATGCCCAGGGTATCCTGATGCAGTTCTACGCCACCCTGATCGCCGGCGGCAGCGCAGTACTGGCCAAACAATTCCGCGCCACGACCTGGATCGACGATGTCCGGAAATACGACGCGACCCTGACGAACCTGTTGGGCGTCATGAACGATTTCGTCCTAAGTCAGCCCGCCAAGCCGACGGACCGCGACAACAAGCTGCGCATGATCAGTGCCGTACCGGTGACGGACGATACGCTCGAGGTACTGCGCACGCGCTTCGACGTTCCCAAGTTCAACGAGCTGTTCGGCATGACCGAATGCAATATCCCGGTTATCCGCCCCTTCGATGCGCCGGACGAGGCGAGTTGTTCGGGCAAGGTCTGGGATGAGTATTTCGACGTCATCATCGCCGACCCGGATACGGACGAAGAGCTGCCGATCGGCGAGGTTGGCGAGATCCTGGTCCGGCCGAAGGAGTCGTTCTGCTTCATGCAGGGCTATAACGGCATGCCAGACCGCACGGTCGATACCTGGCGGAACCTCTGGTTCCACAGCGGCGATGCGGGCCGCATGGATGAACGCGGTTTCGTCTGGTACATCGACCGCATCAAGGACACGATCCGCCGCCGCGGTGAGAACATCTCTTCCTACGAAGTCGAAGCGGTCCTGCTGGAACATCCGGCGGTCGAAGAAGCCGCCGCGGTTGCCGTGAAGGCGGACGAAGGCGGCGAGGACGAAGTGCTAGCGTGCCTTATTTTGAAACAGGGAGCCGAGCCGCCCGCACCGGAAACCATCCTCGATTTTTGCACGCCACGCATGCCGTATTTCGCCGTACCGCGCTACATCGAGTATCTGACAGAAATTCCAAAAACGCCGTCGCAGAAGATTCAGAAAAACAAACTCCGCGACCGCGGCCTCGGCGATACGGTGTGGGACCGCGAGAAGGCCGGATACAAGGTGCGCCGATGACCGGCTGGTATCCCAAACGCACCATGGGGTCGCTGTTGGACGATGCCGCCGTTCGCTTCGGCGACCGCGAGGCGCTCGTCGATGGGGACCGCGTTTGGACTTTCGCGCAATGGCGCGCCGAAGCGGACAAGGTGGCGAAAGGCCTAATGGCCCTAGGGGTCGAGCCGGGTGAGCGGGTCGCGGTGTGGATGACGAACCGGCCGGAATGGCTGTTCCTGATGTTCGCCATCGCCAAGGTAGGCGCGTGCGTCGTGCCGCTCAATACGCGCTACCGGACCGACGATGTCGCCTATACGCTGGCGCAGTCGCGCAGCTCGATGCTGATCTCCGTCGACCAGTCCGGTCCGGTCGATTACCGCGCAATGCTGGCCGACGCCATGCCTGACCTCGAAAACGGCAGCGACGGTGCACTGCAACTCAGCGGGTTCCCCGAGCTCCGGCGCATCGTTTTTGCAGGCGACGCGTTATTGCCGAACACGAGCAGCTGGGACTCGATGATAGAGGCTGGCTCGACGGTCAGCGATGTCGATCTGCAGGCCCGCGCCGACGCGGTCGATCCCGACGACATGCTGCTGATCGCTTATACCTCCGGCACGACGGGTCACCCGAAAGGCGTGATGCAAAGCCATGTGGTCATCCGCAACACGCATGAACGGGCGCAGCTACTCGGCATGACGTTCGACGACGTTCATCTTCATTACCTGCCGATGTTCCATCTCTACGGCTACAGCGAGCTGACGATGATTGCCGTGCTGACAGGGGCCAAACAGATTCTGATGGAAGCGTTCGACGCCGACGCAGCGCTCGACGTCGCGGAACGCGATGGGGTCACGATCCTGCACGGCTTCGAGGCGCACTGGCTTGACCTGTTGACGGCGCAGGAAAAGCAGCCGCGCAAACTGAAGCTTCGTTTCGGTACATTGCCCTCCGGCGTCGAGACGACGGTGCCTATCGCCGACAAGGTCCAGGACGTCTTCGGCCCGACGATATCCGGCTACGGATTGACCGAGGGATGGGCTTTTATTACCTGCTCGAACTTCGGCCATACGAGAGAGCAGCGAGTCTACACATCCGGCTACCCGATGAACGACTACGAGTTTCGCATCATCGATCCCGAAACTGGACAGGATCAAACGGCGGGAATACCTGGTGAAATCCTGATCCGCGGCTATGCCGTCATGAAAGGCTACTGGGACAAGCCTGAAGCAACAGCAGAAGCGATCGACGCGGAAGGCTGGTTGCATTCCGGCGATATGGGCTTAATCCGCCCCGACGGCCATCTTGTTTTCCAGGGCCGTTACAAAGACATGCTGAAAGTCGGCGGCAAAAACGTCTCGCCGGCAGAGATGGAGGCGTATCTGCGCGACATGCCGGAAGTGCAGGACGCCGCCATCGTGTCCTACCCGGACCCGCGCCTGACGGAAGTGCCGGTCGCGTTCGTGCTGCCGTCCGGCAACGGCGCCATCGACCCAGATGTCCTCATCGAGCGATGTAAGGGCCGCGTCGCGAGCTTCAAAATCCCGCGTCACGTCATCGAGCTTGAAGCGTTCCCGATGACGCCGTCGGGTAAAATCCGCAAAATCGAATTGCGCGCGATGGCCCTCGATATGCTGGGCGACCCGGCGCGCTAAAGCGCCTTGGACCGAGCGATAGTAGCTGATCGACACGATGCCAGGCACAGAAGAGTAGAAACACAAAGTTAGATGAAGATCCTATGGAGGATCTTGAACGCGAAACTCTTCGAGTATCTCCACGATATCACAAATTTCCTTCGGCACGTCATTGCTTGAGAAATAACTCACAACGAATTTGTGCGTAAGGGAGACTTTGTAATTTTCTTGGAGAAACTCATTTAGTTTCGAAAATATTTCCTTGCCTGGGCAAATGCGTATTCGTTGGTCTATATCTTCCCAACTATATTCAAATTCTTTCATAATCTCCGCGGCGATTGTGGCCTCGTCAACGTGCGGAGTGATTTTTCTTCTATATTCGATTCGTTTAGTTTGATACTGTGCGCCAGTAGTATGTTTCAAAGGGTCCGTAATACTCACTAAAATATCTCTTACGTCTTCAGTGAATTTTACATCTTTTCCGGTCTGACTATTTTGCGACTGTATCCGCGAATTTATAGCTTTCTCTAAAGGCTGAATTTCCAGCAAGTAATTTTCGATTTCCTTTCGTCTTAAAATATGAGTAAAGCTTGTAATCTTACTCAATTTCTTTTCTATGGCGACAATTTCTTCATCCGATTTATAATCTCGATCAAAAATTACACCTTTTAGAATTTTTGAACCAAGCGTATACTCGATGCCTTTTGAATAATCTGACACTCTCTCTGGATTAAACCCATCGACAGATACAACGGCAAAATCCATTCTGCGAGAAACGAGTTCGCGATTAAGTTTGCTAGCAAAAGAACTTAAAATTTGAAAATCTTTTCCCTCTAAGAACAGGCTTCGTCGTGTCTTTGCAAGCTGCGTCAGTGTTGGGTTTAAGTTAGAACCCAAACCTTCAAATAGCTTTCTCAGCCCAGCAGGATCTTTCAGCCTTTTTGCAGATTTCGATTGCTTATTTATAATTAGTAAATTGCTCGGTTCCGCTTCCGAAATTATTTCCGTGGAATGGGTCGCAATTAATATATCTGGGCCCAAATCTTGCAAAAAGCTGAAGAGCTGCCGTTGCAGATCAGAGTGTAAATAGATATCTGGCTCATCTATGATTAACAGTGAATCATTCCTAGCCCGCATTGCGTATGTTAGCATTTGGCACCAAACCTGAAATCCAAATCCGGCCCAGTATAATTCGCGTGGATATCTTTCTTCAGGACAGAACATGAACAAGTATGGTTTTTGGTTTATACGAGTTACTGTTGGTGGCTCTATATCCATTCCTGGCCAGCTAGATCTGATAAGTTCACGAAATTCGTCGAATTCATCAGAAAAATGCCACCAAATATTACGGAAATTTCGAGAAGCCGTGTGGGATAAAAGTGCGAGTCTTGCTGCTTCTTGCTTATATAATTGCTCTTCATGGTCCACCGGGCCTAGCACAGGAACAAACCCGATCCTCACCGGATAGGCGGTACGAAAAGTAGCAGGACTCGTTATAGGTCGGCCTTCAGGTCGACAGATTAAGTAACATGATCCAACTTCCGGAAATACTATTTCCAATCTATTTCGGTTGGAGATCCTAAATTCTATTTTTGCAGGATTTTCTTCGTCATAATCTGTGAAAACATTTTCTGTCGATATAGGTAAATTTTCTAAATTTATCCTGTATCCCCATTCAGAGGATCCGGCGATTTGAAGCGCTTCGGGTTTTCTGGAATTTGCTTTGCGTATTCCCTCTGCCAAAATTCTAAATGCGCCTAATATAGTTGATTTCCCAGCATTGTTTGGGCCAACCAGAATATTGAAGCGTCGCAGCGAAACAGAAAAATTTCGCAACGCCTTGTAGTTCCGAAATTGGACTGAGGCAAAATTACATCGAACAGACATCAAATTTTATCGTCGGTCATCGCCCTCATAATAATAAATATACCACAAAAAAAGAATTACTATAACGGGTATTCTGGATGTCGATCCAATAGTGTCAAGTTGGAATTCGACGATACTTTGTACGTCGGCTCGACCCGCAAAAGTGCCTAACCCGCCCGGTAATACCCGATCGATACGATCCCGATCTCGGCATGATCCGCGGCCATCCTGTAGGCTGCCGATTCCGCCACCCCGTCGCGAAATTCGGGGAGGTCGTCCGGCACGGCGCACCAGCGGTTCCCATCGCCGAGCGCGCGGAACGCATCAGTCGGCTGAAACGCGTAGGTCAGTTTGAGTTGCCAGATGTCATCGTCATCGTCGCCATAGATAAGCTGCCGGGCCAGGCTCAGCCCGAAATGCTCCCCATCGCCCCAGTCGAAGGTGCCCCATTCGAACAGCAGCATGTCGGCATCGTCATGCGGTTCGCAGCCTTCGGCGCGCTCATCGCGATAGAAATCGAAGAACGCCGCGATGGTTGTCGGCAAACGCAAGACGTCGATATTGACGCCTTCCTGGATGAAGAAGGATTTGCACGCATCCAGCGCGGACCTGGGCGCAAACATTAACCGTTAGCTGGTGGCGAGGAACTCAAGAGCGGCGTCGACACCGCCCTTTTCGTGCGGGATGCCTGCGGCTTCCAACGAAGCCTCGGTACCGGCGAGCGCGCCCAGAATCATCGGCTCGTTCAGATAGCCCATGTGACCGATGCGGAAGGCTTTGCCGCGCGTCCTACCGAGACCCGAGCCGAGCGATACATCGAATTTCTCGCGCGCGGTAATGCGCAGCGCATCCGCATCATACCCATCCGCGACGAGAATCGTGGTCACTGAGTTGGAACATTCGTCGGGATTGAGGGCGTTCAGCGATAACGCATTGGCGCGGCTCCAAACCGCAACCGCGCGACGAACGGCCTCCGCCAGGCGTTGATGACGTTCGAACGCATTTTCGAGACCTTCTTCCAGCACCATATCGAGGCCTTCGCGCAGCGCGAACAGCAGATGCTCGGGCGGTGTGCCGCAGAACCAGCGGTAATAGGCGTCCTCCAGCCGACGCTGCCAGTCCCAATAAAGCCGCGGTAATGTCGCCGTCTCGCACGCCGCGAGCGCCTTGGCGCTGACCGCATTGAAGGCGAGTCCCGGCGGTTGCATCAATCCTTTTTGCGAGCCGCCGACCGCCACGTCGATGCCCCAGTCGTCCATGCGGAACTCGGCCGTGCCTAGCGCCGCAACGGTGTCCACCATGTAGAGCGCCGGATGCCCCGCATTGTCGATGGCGCGGCGCATCGCCGGCAGGTCGCTCGTGATACCCGTCGCCGTATCGGTATGGACGGTCAGGATCGCCTTGATCGCGTGCCCGGAATCTTCGCGCAGTTTCTGTTCGATGGCGTCCGGGTCGATCGCGTGACGCCAATCGCCAGGAATTTCGTCGACGACAATCCCGAAGGACTCGGCCATTTCCGCCCAATTCTGCGTGAAATGGCCGTATTGCGGCACCAGGACGTGGTCGCCCGCAGACAGCGTGTTCACCAGCGCCGCTTCCCACGCGCCATGGCCATTACTGGCAAAACAGACGACTTCGCTTTCCGTCCGGAAAATCTTTTTCAAATCCACGAAGCAACTGCGTGTCATATCCAGGAACACAGGATCGGAAAAATCCATCGCAGGCTGCAGCATCGCACGCAAAACCCGCTCCGGAATGTTGGTGGGACCCGGGGTATGCAGAAAGTTTCGACCGGTTGATGGCTTCATGGGTATGTGTCCTTGGAACGGCTAACAAATGCTGGGTCGCGCAGAAGCGAATTTCACACTGTCATATTGCAGGAAACGCCTTAAGGAATTGCTTGTATTGGTTCTTAGCGCGATTCCGGTCGCAGGAAAAGCATTCCAATCTCAAATCATCGGGAGGAACTCTGCCGCCGCTTCTGCGATTGCGTCTTCGACGCTTCCATCGCCAATCAATGGTTGATGGATCGAAAACCAACCGTCATAGCCATTCTGCTTCAACGCATCGATCAACAGCGCCGGATCGATACCCGAGCGGTCGCCCAGCGCAACGAAACGTACCGGCACCGGGCCGCGGCATCGGGTCGGGAAAACCGTTTCCGATGCCGGATCAAGCTGGATATTCTGGAAATAGACGTTGAACATGTGCGGCGCCAGCCGTTCGACCGCCGCCGGCCCGAAATCCTCGCCGCAGGCCAGCATATTCGCGGGTTCATAGGTGACGCCGAAATTGTCCCGCCCAACCCGCTTCAGAACATCGAGCGCGCCGTCTACGGTTTCGAACATCGACCCCCAATGCATCTGATGGCTCAGCCGCATACCCCGCTCCACCGCCTCGTCGGCCGCACGTTGCGCGAAGGCAATGTCGTCCTCACCGTGCATCATGACGCGCAGCAGCGTGCAGTCGAGCGCCTCCGCAAGGTCGAGATACGGGGTGATAAGACGGAGCGGCACCGTCGCCGTGGCATCGTTTATCGCAAGCGCCAGATCGCCGGTCACCATCGAAACGAGAAGTCCCAACCGGTCCAGCATCTCACGCACCTGACGGACCCGCTCTTGCGGGGATTCGATCCCGACGACGGACGCGCGCATGGAAAGTCCGGAAAACCCGGCGGCTTTCGCACAAGCCGCGACGGTTTCAACCGGTACCGCGGCTACGTCCTTTCGTTTGGGCGATTCCGCGATCCGTACCGACAGGGATAGTTTCATCTTCGGTCTATTTACGCGCCTTCTGTTTCGCCGAAAAAGAGCGCGCGGCTTCTTCCAGACGGCCCGACGCGGCGATCAAGGCGTTCAATTGCTTGCCCATGGCCAACGCATCGTCCAAGGGCATATTGACCGACGCCCGGTGCGACTCCTTGGTCAATGCAATCGCGTGCGGATCGCGTTCCAGCAGACGTTCGATGAATTTGGCTTCGATCTCCGCAAGCTCGTCCGCATCCGATGCGAGCCGATTGATCAAACCCATCTCATACAAACGCCCGGCGTCGACCAAGTCGCCGAATACCAGCAACTCCAAGGCAAACCGAGGGCCCACCAGTTTGGACAGCACGGGCGTATTGATCACTGCGGGAAATCCGTTCTGCATTTCCATCGCACCGAATCGGGCGGTGCGCTCGGCCAGCACGAAATCGCATGCCATCGCCAAGGTGAAACCGCCGGCAACCGCATAACCACGCCCGACCGATACCGTCGGCGTCGCTGCGCGGTGCAATAGGTGGAAAATCCGTGTCCAGGCGTTGTCCGCCTCAAGCGCCGGCACAAACGTACCCGCACCGCCGGCGGCATCGAGATCGCGGCCGGCGCAGAACTGGTCGGACACTCCTTTTATGAGAATACAGCGGCATTCAGGAGACGCGTCGCTTTCCGCGATAGCATCGCCCAAGGTACCTATCATGTCCCAGTTCAGCGCGTTGCGCCGTTCCGGCCTGTCGATGATTATCGTCGTCAGATACCCGTCACGCTGGACGCGTATCATGCAACATCCTGTGCTACTTCCTCGTCGCCATCGTCTATGTCCTCGTCCGTCATGGAACGCGCCACCGCTTTTACGGCGAGGAAGATTGCGCGGCGTACGGCGGCATCGGGAATAAGTCGGTAGGTTTTAACGAACTCCTGGACTTCAGGCTCATCGAACGGATTATCGTCCGCCGTAATGACGGGCGGCGTCGCTTGCGATGCGGCCTTCATATCGGTCGGCATGTCATCGAAGAAAAACGAAACCGGGACATCCAGCAAACGGGCAAACTCATGCAACTTACTGGCACTAATACGGTTCGTGCCTTTTTCGTACTTCTGAAATTGTTGAAAGGACAAGCCCACTTGATCGGCAAGGTAGGTTTGACTGTAATCCATCATAATTCGCCGATATCTCAGTCTGCTGCCGACATGGCGATCAATTTCTCGGACCTCTTCTTTCGTCAGCTTATTCGGCTGCTCGGGCATTATAACCTCCGGTTGGAAAACGTAATGTATTGCTCTATAGCACCAAATCGTCTGTTGGGCGATTCTCAATTCACAATATCGAGAGCGAGATACTATTTTACCTTGTTGCCTCTGCTCTCGCTAAAATTCGCATTTGCGGCTTGAGATAGCAATGTTATTGAATGGAATTTGTCCATTTTTTCAATAATTTAACCATAAATCACAACGCTTACTGGGAGATCCCGTATGGAAGACAACCCAACATCGATGCGTGTACCGGAAGCCGGTATCCGCGCTCTGTTCACTATCGATGCGCGCTGGCAGGCGTGGCTCGATGTGGAAGCCGCACTCGCCAAGGCGGAAGCCGAACTCGGGGTCATTCCAGAGGCGGCCGCGGCCATAATCGTGGAACGGTCGCGGCTTGAACTGCTGGACCGTGACCGCGTCGAGGAAGGTCTGCGCCGGACGGCTCATCCTCTGGTCCCCCTGATATGGGATCTGGCGCGCGTCTGCGGCGATGACGCCGGCGGCTACGTCCATTGGGGCGCCACCACACAGAATATTACCCAAACCGGGCAATTGCTGCTGCTGCGGCAGGCGCACTGGATTTTCCTTCGCCAGATCGGCCGTATCTTGACTGGAATGGCAGACCTTGCGGAGCGGACCAAGGATATGGCGCTGCCCGGACGAACTCATGGCCAACATGCGGTGCCCGCGACATTCGGCTTCAAGGTCGGCATCTGGATCGATGAACTTTGCCGCCATACGGAGCGGCTCCGAGAAGCGGAACCGCGCGTCTTCTGCGCGATGCTGGGCGGGGCGGCCGGCACATTCGCCTCCTTTGGTGCACTGGGCCCGGACATTCAAGCGCGGATGGCAGCCCACCTCGACATGGTTCCCATGCCCGTTCCGGCTCGCACGATTGGCGACCACCAGGCCGAATATGTCTGTCTGCTCGGCATGCTCGCCGCGACGAGCAGCAAGATCGCGCGCGAAATCTATACCCAGATGAAACAGGAGTTCGGCGAGGTCGAAGAACCGGTCCCACCGGGTACGGTCGGCAGCAGCACAATGCCGCAGAAACGCAACCCAAAGCTGACGCAGGACATGATCGCGGCGGCGGCCGAGATACGCGCGTTGGTGCCGCTGGCGCTCGAAGCGATGCAGACCGAACACGAAGCCGACCGCACGACGAGCCTCATGATGTCCAGCGCGTTGCAAAAAAGCTGCGAACTGACCGGCGACATATTGAGCCGGATGGAGGCTCTGATCGCCGGCCTTCAGGTCGACGAAGGCCGCATGCGCCGTAATCTCGACCTGTCCGGCGGCTTGATCATGGGAGAGGCTCTGATGCTGTCGCTCGGCGCCCATATCGGACGTCAGGAAGCCCATGACGCGATTTACGATGCCGCACAGGCTGCCGCGACCAGCGACAAATCCTTCGAATCTTTGCTCGCCAAGGAGGAAGCGGTTCGCGCACATCTGAGCGCCGACGAAGTCGCAGCTCTGCTCGACCCGACCGCCTATACGGGACAGTGCGCAGCCATCGCCACCGAACAGGCCGCTCGGGGTCGCGAAATCGCAGCCGACCTGGCAAACCTGCCCGGCTAATCGACAGCCTTGGTGTAGGCGTTATTCAATTAAGGACCGGACAAAGGCCGCCATTCGATCCAGAACGACGTCGCGCGCCTGAATATGCGGCGAATGACCGCAGCCGGCTACGAGCAACGTCGTCACCGGACCCGATACGCCGCGGGCGATGGCGGCGACCTGGGCGGCGGTTCCGTATTCGTCGTCATTGCCCTGTATCGCAAGAACCGGGCAATCGATGGCGGGAAGTGCGTCTTCGATATTCCAGTCCTGAAACCAAGGCGCGGACCACATGTCGAACCAGGCCGTGAACATCGCTTCCGTCCCGACGCCGTGGTATCGCGCCAAGCGTTTACGAAACCTCTCGTCTTGCCAGGCGCTCTTAGCCGCCGCAACACCGGCGCGCGATTCCGGCTCGACGAAGACGTGAGCGGCCTCGGTAACGACGCCCCGAACCCTTGCGCGACCAGCATGCAACAGGGCAATGGTGCCTCCATCGGAATGCCCGATGAGAATGGAATCGGTTACGCCACTGGCCGATAGAAGGGCGGGTAACACCGAATACGCCTCATTCTCGAAATAGGTCAGATCTCGCATCGTCTCGGCCGGCCCGGAACCGCCATGTCCCAACCGGTCGTAAATAAGTGCAGAACACCCCGTCGCCGCGGATAGCGCATCCGGAAAATCCTTCCACATCCCGACGCACCCGAGGCCTTCGTGCAGGAACACGAGGATAGGCGCCGGTTCGCCAAGATTTGACGGTGCCGGAATCCTTCGAACCGCGATGCCCTGCCCGTTCACGTCGATGACGCAATCGCGGTCCCCTGCCATAGCGTTCCCGACGGTGTTAGACGGCATGACCTTGCCGAAAACGCTGCAACCGATACTGGCTAATGTTGCGTCTCCCCATCCCAAACTGCGTCCTGGCACAAAATATAGGAAAACGTCCCCGATGAACCAAGCTCCACACGAATACAACGACACCTTCGATGGATAAATCCCATGCAAAGCCGCTGCATGAAGTCGGGATCGAGCTGGCGCCGGAAACACGACAAATCAGGGCTGAAAACACCGAAAGGCGGCCATCTCACATCACGCATTCGTGCGACCAGTGATCGCTTGACCTTTTACGCAACAGTCGCTACGAGTTTTCGCACAAACAACAACCGACTTCAGTCGGAAAAAAATACGAGCGATGAGACAGGGAGCCAAAGGAATGACAGCGCCGCAGCGCCATCCATTGCATATGTGGGGGCCACTATTCGGTTTCTCTCTGGAGCAACGGAAAACGACGCCGTGACGGTTTCTGTCGATATTTCCACCTACGATACATTCCCGAAACTCCTGCAATACAATGCGCGCGAACGCGGTCAGATGCCGGCGATGCGGGAAAAGGCCCTGGGCATCTGGCAAACCTGGAACTGGGCGGAAAGCGCCAAGGAGATCCGGTCGCTCGCCTGCGGGCTGAAGGCGCTCGGATGCAACGCCGGCGACAAACTTGCGATCATCGGCGACAATCGGCCCCGGCTTTACTGGTCGATGGCCGCCGCACAGTCGATCGGCGCCATCCCCGTACCCGTCTATCAGGACATGGTTGCCGACGAATTGGGATATGTCCTCGATCATGCTGAGATCCGTTTCGCGATCGCCGAAGATCAGGAGCAAGTGGACAAGCTGCTTCTCATTTCCGAAGGCCACGAGCCGCTTCACGCGATCATCTATGACGATCCTCGTGGAATGCGGCATTACACAGAGGACTATCTGAATAGCTGTGATTCCGTCATCGAAAAGGGGCGAGCCTACGACGCAGCCAACCCCGATTTTTTCGACCAATCCGTAGCGGCGACCAAGGGCGATGACGCAGCCGTCATGGCGTATACGTCCGGCACCACCGGACGTCCGAAGGGCGTGGTATTAAGCCACACGAATGTGCTCAAGACGGCCTATAACGCGGCCGTGCGCGAAAATCTGCAGGAAACCGACAACATTCTGGCCTATCTGCCGATGGCATGGATCGGCGATCATATCTTTTCCTATGCGCAATCCTATGTCGTGGGCTTCTGTGTCTCCTGCCCTGAATCGCCGGACACGGTATTGACCGACCTGCGGGAACTCGGCCCTTCTTACTTCTTTGCGCCACCAACGATCTTCGAAAATCTTCTAACGACCGTGATGATCCGGATCGAAGACGCCAGTTGGATCAAACGGAAGATGTTCCACTATTTCATGGAAGTGGCACGCCGTTGCGGGCCGAAAATTCTGGACGGCGCACCCGTTTCGGTAACCGACAGAATTCTGTTCTGGCTGGGCAACATCCTCGTAATAGGGCCTCTCAAGAACAATCTTGGCTTAAGCCGTGTGCGGCTCGGCTACACGGCCGGAGAAGCGATAGGGCCTGATATTTTCAACTTTTACCGCGGCCTCGGCCTGAATCTGAAACAGCTTTACGGCAGCACCGAAGCCAGCGTGTTCGTCACCATTCAACCCGATGGGGAAATCAAACCGGATACCGTCGGCACCCCCGCCCCTGAGGTCGAGCTTCGGATTGCCGAAAATGGCGAGGTTCTGTTCCGCAGCCCCGGCGTCTTTCAAGAATATTACAAGAATCCCGAAGCGACAGCGGAAACGAAAACATCCGATGGCTGGGTGCATACCGGCGATGCAGGTTTTATCGGCGAGGACGGGCACCTACGCATCATCGACCGCGCGAAGGACGTTGGAAAACTCAACAACGGTTCAATCTTCTCGCCGAAATATATCGAGAACAAACTGAAGTTCTTCCCGACCATTTCGGAAGCCGTAACCTTCGGCGACGGCCACGACTACGTATCCGCCTTTATCAATATCGACCTGAACGCGGTCGGCAACTGGGCCGAGAAGCAGAACATTTCCTATGCCAGCTATCAGGAACTTGCCGCCAGCCCATTGGTTTACGACCTTATTGCCGAACAAATCGCACAGGTGAACGCGGATTTGATGAAAGAAGAAAAGATGGCCGACTCGCAAATTCATCGTTTTCTAATTTTGAATAAGGAATTGGATGCCGACGATGGCGAATTGACCCGAACACGCAAGGTTCGGCGCCGCATCGTGGCCGAGCGTTACAAGGCACTCATCGACGCCCTCAATTCCGATCAGACCCACTGCGAGATCGAAACGCAGGTCACATTCGAAGACGGCCGCACGGATACGGTGAAGGCCGACCTGGAGATTCGGAACGTGGACGTAACATCCAACGAGGCAGGCACATTGGCCCGCCACGCTGCCGAATGACCACCATGGTTGAAGAAACCCAGACATCGGCGGCGCAAGCGCGCGTTTTCAACGAAACGCTGCTATCGGTTGACGATATTTCACTCAGCTTCGGCGGCGTCAAGGCGCTGGACAGTGTCAGTTTCGACATCCGGAAGGGCGAAGTTCGCGCCATTATCGGCCCGAACGGCGCCGGCAAGTCATCGATGCTGAATGTGATCAACGGGTTCTACCACCCGAATGAAGGCTCGATCACTTATAAGGGTACCAAGCGCCCCGAAATGCGCCCCGACCAATCAGCCCAATCCGGTATCGCACGCACCTTCCAGAACATCGCCCTGTTCCGCGGCATGACGACGCTTGACAACATCATGACCGGGCGGAACACGAAAATGCACCGGAACTTCCTCTGGCAGGCGCTTCATTGGGGCCCCGCCAAAGCGGAAGAGCTGGAACACCGCACCATCGTCGAGAACGTCATCGATTTCCTGGAAATTCAGGCAATCCGCAAGACGCCGGTCGGCCGGCTGCCCTACGGCTTGCAGAAGCGGGTCGAGCTGGGCCGTGCGTTGGCGGCGGAACCCGATCTGCTGCTGCTGGACGAACCGATGGCGGGCATGAACTCCGAGGAAAAAGAGGACATGTGCCGCTTTATCCTGGATGTGAATGACGAGTTCGGCACCACGATCGCGCTGATCGAGCATGATATGAGCGTGGTCATGGACATCTCCGACCGGGTCGTGGTGCTGGATTACGGGCGAAAGATTGCCGACGGAACACCGGACGAAGTCCGCAGCAATCAAGGTGTCATCGACGCCTATCTTGGCGTCTCGCACGACTGAGTGGAAAGAAAGCGTAAAGCCAAATGGAATTTCTCGAAGCCATCACGATAGTGCCCATTTTGGGTATTGCCGAAGATTATGTGTTCTTTGGCGAAGTTGTGATCAGCGGGTTGCTTACCGGCGTCATGTATTCACTTGTCGCTCTTGGCTTCGTGCTGATCTTCAAGGCGTCGGGCGTCTTCAATTTCGCCCAGGGCATCATGGTCCTGTTCGCGGCTTTAACGCTGGTCGGCCTGATCGATTATGGCGTCCCGATTTGGCTGGCAATCATCATCACGATGGGGGTCATGGTGGCGTTGGCCTACATCATCGAATATCTGATCCTGCGGCATCTGGTGAATCAGCCGGACATCATCCTCTTCATGTCGACCATCGGGCTGGCGTTCTTCCTCGAAGGATTCGGAGAACTCCTCTGGGGCGCGAACGTGAAGGCTCTCAACATCGGCATACCCGAGATTTCGATGGATGTCGGCGGCATGCTGCTGAACAGTTTCGATATAATCGCCGCTGCGGTCGGCGCGTCCCTGGTCGCGTCCCTCGCCCTTTTCTTCCAGTTCACGCCCATGGGCCGCGCGCTCCGCGCGGTGGCGGACGATCACCAGGCCGCACTCTCCATCGGCATTCCGCTTAAGACGATCTGGGTTACGGTCTGGTCCGTCGCGGGCATCGTCGCGCTGGTGGCCGGCGTCATGTGGGGTGCGAAAAGCGGCGTGCAGTTTTCGCTCTCCCTGATCGCGTTCAAGGCGCTGCCGGTTCTCATCCTCGGCGGGTTCACTTCGGTGCCCGGTGCGATCATCGGCGGCCTCATCATCGGCATGGGAGAAAAAGTCGCTGAAGTGTATTGGGGCCCGGCGGTGGGCGGCGCGATCGAAAACTGGTTCGCCTACATGCTCGCCATGGTGTTTTTGTTCTTCCGTCCGCAAGGCCTGTTCGGCGAGCGGATCATTGAAAGAGTTTAGGAGCCTATCTGTGTAATGCTTATGATCTGCACCATATTTTCAAGGCCTTGGGCTAGGATGGAGCCACGTGGCGATGCCGGAAGCATCGCGAGTGGCACCAGACGACGTCCCAAGGCCTTGAAAATATGGCCCTTCGGGTCGACCAGAGAGACGTGCGACCCGCGTCGTGGGCGCTTGACGATGCTGCCGGCATCGCCGGCGCACCCCCTCCTAACTCGCGCGTCTCTCTGGTCGATGCAGACCACAATCATTACACAGATAGGCTCCTAGCCGATGTTTTACCGCGAAACCGGTCAGTTCAAGACCACCTACAACGCCGATCAGGCGATCTTCCCGATTGCCCAGGATCGATGGTTTGTGACCGCGGTCATCCTCGTGGCCTATCTGATCGTTCCGTTCTACGCCACGGAATATCTGCTGCAGGCGGTACTCATTCCGATGCTGATCTTCACGATCGCGGCGCTCGGGCTGAATATTCTGACCGGTTATGCCGGCTTGCTGTCGCTGGGCACAGGTGCCTTCATGGCGATGGGCGCCTATTCGGCATATAAGATTACGACCGCATTTCCCGACTTGAATATCATTATTGTCTTTTTGCTGTCGGGCCTTTCCGCGGCGGCGGTCGGCATCATGTTCGGCATCCCGAGTCTTCGGATCAAGGGCTTCTACCTGGCGGTTGCGACTTTTGCCGCCCAGTTCTTCCTTCTCTGGATGTTCAACAAGGTGGCGTGGTGGGTGAACTACAGCCCGAGCGGCACGATCACCGCACCGCCACGCGAGATGTTCGGCCATATGATGACCGGGCCGACCGCGACGCCGGAGACACGCTATTTTCTCGTCCTGACATTCTGTGTCGTGTTCGCTTTTATCGCGAAGAACCTCGTGCGCGGCCGGATCGGACGCCACTGGATGGCGATCCGCGATATGGACATCGCTGCCGAAATTATCGGCATTCGGCTTCTCCCGAACAAGCTTCTGGCCTTCGCGATCAGCTCCTTCTATTGCGGTGTCGCAGGCGCGCTCCTGGTCTTCTCCTACCTGGGCAGCGCCGAAACGGAAGCGTTCGATATCGTCGTGTCCTTCGACGTCCTCTTCATGGTGATTATCGGGGGCCTTGGCAGCATTCTGGGGTCGTTCCTCGGCGCTGCCTTCATCTGGCTAACCCCGATCATTCTAACAAACGTGCCGCATCTCGTTGGTCTCGAGATGGCAACGGACGTACAAAAACATATCGAGATCATGATCTTCGGATCGCTGATTGTGATCTTCGTCATCTTCGAACCGGCCGGGCTTGCGCGGCTGTGGTCCATCGGCAAAGAAAAGCTTCGCCGATGGCCATTTCCGTACTAGGAGGGTGTCCGAGTACGGAATTAGGGGTAACGAGAAAAGACGCAATGATAAGCTGACGGACAGCCGGCCTAATCGTTTACCGGCTCAACCGCGGCATGATAGGATTTAGCTCGATACATCAAACGACTAGTACGTTTTTGTGTCGTAATTGAAAGGGAGAAAGTAATGAACTTCAAAAAACTGTCTCTGGTGGCCGCGGGTTTTGCGGTTGCCGTGACCGGCATCGCCGCGACCAAGGTCATGGCGGCTGGCGAAGTCTTTCTACCGCTTCTGGTCTATCGCACGGGGCCATACGCGCCGAACGGTATTCCGAATGCGAACGGTATTCGCGATTACATGACGATGATCAACAAGCGGGACGGCGGCATCAACGGCGTCAAAATCGCTTGGGAAGAGTGCGACACCAAGTACAATACGAAGATCGGTGTCGAGTGCTACGAACGCCTCAAGAACAATGGTGAAAAGGGCGCCGTAGTCGTTAACCCCTACAGCACGGGCATCACCTATCAGCTGATCCCGAAGGCGCCGGTCGATAAAATTCCAATTCACTCGATGGGTTACGGTCGTACGGCGGCGGGCGATGGCACCGTTTTCAAATGGGCCTTCACCGCACCGACCAGCTATTGGAGCCAGGCCACCACCTTCATCAAATATGTCGGCGAGCAAGAAGGCGGCATGGACAAGTTGAAGGACAAGAAAATCGCGCTTGTCTATCACAACAGCGCCTATGGCAAAGAGCCGATCTCCACGCTTGAGCTTCTTTCGAAAAAGTTCGGATACGACCTCAAGCTGCTGGCCGTCGATCATCCAGGTCAGGAGCAGAAGTCAACCTGGCTGCAGGTTCGCCGCTACAAGCCCGATTACATCTTCATCTGGGGCTGGGGCGTGATGAATCAGGTCGCCATCAAGGAAGCGGCCGCGATCAACTTCCCGATGGATCACTTCATCGGCGTCTGGTGGTCGGGTTCGGAGAATGACGTTATCCCCGCCGGCGATGCCGCAAAGGGATATAAAGCAGCGACCTTCCACGCGACGGGAACCGACTTCGGCGTGCATCAGGACATTCTGAAATACGTCTATGACGGCAATCTTGCCAAGGCGAAGGAAAACCACTGGGGTGAAGTCCTCTACAACCGGGGCATCATCAACTCCGTCTACAACACCGAGGCCATCCGCACCGCGATGGGCAAATACGGTAACAAGCCGATCGGTGGCGAGGAAGTCCGCTGGGGTATGGAAAACCTCGATCTGACAGCGGCCAAACTCGAGAAGCTGGGCCTCAAAGGCTACATGAATCCGCACAAAATCACCTGTGAGGATCATGAAGGCGGCGGGCCGGTCACCTTCCAGCAATGGACGGGTTCCGAGTGGAAGATCGTGAGCAAGTGGTACACGCCGATGTACGACATCGTTCGCGGTCAGATCAAGAAAGCCGCGGCGGCCTACGCCAAGGAAAACAACATCACCCCGCGCGACTGCTCGAAAGAAGGCTGAGCGCGAGGCAATAACCAGTAACTGGAACCGTTGGATATGGCCGAGAACGGAAACATCCTGCTAAACGTCAACAACGTCGAGGTGATCTACGACCACGTCATCTTAGTGTTGCGGGGCGTTTCGTTCGAGGTCCCCCTGGGAGGCATCGTCGCCCTCCTCGGGGCCAACGGCGCCGGCAAAACGACAACGCTCAAAGCGATCTCCAACCTGCTGAGGGCGGAACGCGGCGACGTGACCAAAGGCACTATCGAATACAAAGGTGAGCGGATCGACCGGCTAACGCCGCATGAACTGGTCAAGAAAGGCGTTGTTCAGGTCATGGAGGGCCGTCACTGCTTCGAACATCTGACGGTTGAAGATAATCTGATGACCGGGGCCTATACCCGCTCCGACGGGAAGGCCAACGTCGAAGCGGATCTGGAAAAGGTCTATACGTATTTTCCGCGTTTGAAAGAACGCCGCCGCAGCCAGGCAGGCTATACCTCCGGCGGCGAACAGCAAATGGTCGCCATTGGGCGCGCCCTGATGGCGCGGCCAAGCATGATCCTGCTGGACGAACCGTCCATGGGCCTCGCGCCGCAATTGGTCGAAGAGATTTTCGGAATCGTTACGCGATTGAACGAGGACGAAGGCGTGACCTTTCTGCTCGCGGAGCAGAACACCAACATGGCACTCCGATATGCGCGCTACGGCTACATTCTGGAAAGCGGTCGCATCGTGCTCGACGGCGCAGCCTCGGAGTTGCGTGAAAACGAAGACGTGAAGGAATTCTATCTCGGTCTCTCCGGCAGTGGCCGTAAGAGCTTCCGGGATGTTAAACATTACCGGCGGCGCAAGCGCTGGCTCTAAACGCCACGCGCCCAGCGCGCGGAACAAAAAGGGGGGCGCGACATTGACCGAATATTTCGACGAGCTCGAAACCCGCGACCCTGAACAGCGCGAACGCGCGCTTATGGCAGCACTGCCGAAGCAAATCGCACTGGCGAAATCCACCGAGGGCTACGCCAAAACGCTGGCGGAAATCGACCCGGAATCGATCACCAGCCGGGACGCCCTCGCCAGTCTGCCGGTGACGCGCAAGAGCGACCTGATTGATCTGCAGGCGAAGTCACCGCCTTTCGGCGGGCTCAACGCAACCCCCGTGGGCCAGATGGCGCGGCTCTTCCTGTCGCCAGGTCCAATCGCCGAACCCGAGGGACAGAAGGCCGATTTCTGGCGCATGGCGCGGGCGCTCTACGCGGCGGGCTTCCGCGCCGGCGATATCATCCACAACTGTTTTTCCTATCACCTGACGCCGGCGGGATTTCTCTTCGACGGCGCCGCGCGTACCGTCGGCTGCGCCGTTGTGCCGGGCGGCGTCGGCCAGACCGATCTGCAGGTGCAAACCATCGCCCATTTCCGTCCGGACGGTTATGCCGGAACGCCCGACTTCCTTAAACTTCTGCTCGCCAAGGCAGACGAGCTCGGCACCGACATCTCGTCGATCAAGAAGGCGTTGGTCGGCGGCGGCGCGCTGCTGCCCCCGCTGCGAAAAGAATATGCGGAGCGTGGGATCAAGGTGCTGCAGGGTTACGGAACGGCAGACGTCGGCAACATCGCTTATGAGTCGGAAGCCCAGGAAGGCATGATTATCGACGAGGGCATCATCCTTGAAATTGTCCGTCCAGGTACCGGTGACCCCGTTGCGGAAGGAAATGTCGGCGAGGTCGTGGTGACACTCCTCAACGAAGATTATCCGCTGGTCCGTTTCGGAACCGGCGATCTCTCTGCAATTCTGCCGGGGATCAGCCCTTGCGGCCGCACCGCCCCACGCATCAAAGGCTGGATGGGACGCGCCGACCAGCGCACGAAAGTCCGCGGCATGTTTGTCGATCCGGTGCAGGTCGACCGGGTATTGAAGAAACACGCGGACGTTACGCGGATGCGACTGATCATCGACGAAGATGGTGGCCTCGATACAGTAACGCTGCGGTGCGAGACTGCATCCCAGGACGACGGCCTTGCAGCGGCGATCGCGGATTCCTTCCAGTCCGAATGCAAGGTACGCACGACAGTGGAACTCGCCCCATCCGGCAGCCTGCCGAATGACGGTAAGATCATCGACGACATCCGAAAATACGACTGAGTCAAACCGGCAGAGACGCTATCTCTTTTTAAGAACCCACAGAACACCGTATTACAGCGGTGGTTGATCGCGACTTGCGCCAATTCCTTCCTCGCACCAAAGTGACCCGATGAAGAGACTGCTTCCAGAACCTATCGCTTTCAGTGGTGCCATGATTTTTCTGGCGATAGCGGCGATCGCCTTCGCGCTGTTAAATCCCGAAGTGCGTCTGTGGCTGCAAAATACGCCTCCCGGGTTAAACGCCGCCGTTGGCGCCTTCGCTGGCACGGTGATCGGTCTGCTGGGGATCGCCGCCGCGATCATTTATCACGCGCAAATGGAGCGTGACGACAAGACTGCGCGCCAATCCGACGACGCCCGCGTTCTTGCGGCAGCGATCCATGGCGAAATTGTTGCCCTTGCCCAATGGCTTGCCATCCAGGCCAGCCAGAACAATGCGGACGGGCGAAATGATCTGTACCGGTCGAACGAGATCATGGACGGATCCGACTCTGCGGGGTTTTCATCACGATCAGTGTACGAAACCAATGCAGGGCGATTGGATCTTTTGGGGTCCGACCTCGCGGCAGCGGTCGCCTATTGTCACGCAATCTTCGAACAGGCGGAATGGCAGCATAACGCCATGCTCTCCCGCGGTACCGGGCGCAGCGGCAACCTTCCTGCCGTCGAAGAGAAAATGCGGGCGACGGCAAGCTATCTCGCCGCGTTCGTTTCCGGCGGACCTGCCGAAATCGACGCAGCGGGGCGACAAGCGCTGTTCGCGCAACCCGCTGGACGGACCGACGATTAATACCAAGGGGCGATGATAGTAACCCATAGAGATCGCGCATGCGGTCCGTCGGGTAGGAGGGGCGGCGCAGGCGATGCGGGGCATCGTCAAGCCGTTCCGACGCCCTCCGACGGGCCGCATGCGCGACCGGAACGGCATCTTGGCGCGGCTTTCGGACAGCGTCGCGCACGGCTCCCGATGCCCCGCATCGCCGCGCCGCACGCTCCTCGCCGAAAACCGCGCTAAGCTGTCTCTATGGGTCACTATCAACGCTCCTTGGTATAACGCGGCGAAAGCGGCATAGTCCGTTTGACATAATGTTGCCTCAATCCAGGCCTTAATTCGCCACAGACCTTTGTTTTTATAAAGGCTGCTGAGACCTCCCCTCTCAGTCGGGACTGATCCCATCAGTCTCGCTCCGCGGTCCATTTAGACCGCACCTTGGGAGCGATCGCCAGCCCACCCCTGGCGGTCGCTCCCTATTTCCATTTTCAAACTTCACCAATACGGGACGCTATCGCGCCGCCGATGTGGTATATCTCGGCTCGGTCATGAACTCATAAACTGCGCTGATCTTGATCGCATTTTATGAGTTCATGACCTAGTCCAACCCGTCGCGCAGCAGAGACATGCCGAACACCGCAGCACCAAGTTTTTCCGGCGAAAACCTACTTTGCATCCGCGGCGAACGGACCGTGTTCGCGGGGCTTAGTTTTGCCGTTCCGGCTGGCGGTGCACTGATTCTTAGAGGTCCTAACGGCAGTGGAAAGTCGAGCCTGCTGCGGTTGATGGCGGGCTTGCTGCAGCCCATCGACGGCGCGTTGCTGCGGGATGGGATTCCCGTGCGCGACGACCCGGAAGGTCATCGTTCGTCGCTGCATTATGTTGGCCACAAGGACGCCATCAAACCGGTGCTCACTGTCGCTGAAAACCTGGCATTCTGGTCCGGCGTCAACGGCGGGACCGGTTCCGTCGATACGGCCTTGGAGACCTTCGGGCTCGCGGCGCTGGTGGATACCGCTGCGCGGCTCCTTTCAGCCGGACAGCAACGGCGTCTGAACCTCGCCCGAATCATCGCAAGCCCGGCGCCGTTATGGCTGCTTGACGAGCCTACCATCGCCCTGGACAGCGCGTCCGTTTCGGTGATGGTGGATCTGATCGCCGCGCATCGCGCGACAGGTGGCATCGTTGTCTTGTCCACCCATATCGACCTTGGTATTCACGACGCGGTGGCTCTGGACCTCGACCGGTTCGCCCCGGAGGTTTCACTTTGATCGGCGCATTCCGCCACATTCTCGCGCGCGACCTCCGCATATCCCTGCGTCAGGGATCCGATATCGTCGTCGTGGTCATGTTTTTCGTCATTACGGTGGCGCTTTTCCCGTTCGGTGTCGGGCCGGAGGGCAATATTCTGGCGCGAATCGCCGCCGGTGTGGTTTGGGTCTGCGCGATGCTGGCAACCCTTCTGTCGCTCGACCGAATGTTCCTGAGCGATTACGACGACGGCTCGTTGGAACTGCTGGCGCTATCCGCCCTACCTTTGGAGGCAATCGTTCTGGCCAAGGCGACAGCGCATTGGCTGGTCACCGGCCTGCCGTTGATCGCCGCTGCGCCCGTGCTCGCCATGCTCCTGAATATGGCCGCAGAAAGTTACGTCACGTTATTTGCCGTCATGCTGCTGGGCACGCCGACTCTCAGCTTGATCGGCGCGATTGGCGCCTCGCTAACACTTGGCGCGCGGCGGGCCGGCGTCCTGGTTTCGGTTCTCGTTCTACCGCTCTATATCCCGGTCCTGATCTTCGCCGTCGGCGCCATTGACGCCGCGGCGATGTCACTGCCGGTGCGGCCGCATTTGTTGTTTTTGGGTGCGATGCTCGCGGGCGCGCTCCCCTTGGCACCGTTGGCCAGCGCCGCCGCCATCCGCCAAGCGTTGACCTGAATTACACGGCTCCAGTATCGCGGCTAGAGCATATCAGAATCAGACGGAACCGATTTCGGTTCCATCTGATCCTGTGAAGATGCTCTATTTTGAAACAGGTAGACCGGATTCACGCGGTTTTCGGATCGCCAGAGGCGATTCCGACAAACCCCGATCCGGTCTAACAAGCGGCACTTTGTTCCTCGGCGGTATATTCGGGCAGTTCGAAATAAAACGTCGTGCCGACGTCGATCTCCGTTTGAAAATCGATCGTCCCACTATGTTCCTTGATAATTTCGGCTGTGATGTTCAGCCCAAGCCCCGTGCCGCCGACTGTGCGCGTATTGGACTGATCTGCTCGGGAAAAACGTTCGAAAATTTGGTTCCTAAATTCTTCCGGGATACCGCAACCAAAATCCTTAACCGAAAAACGCATCCGGCCGTCATGTCTCGCAACCGAGATTTCGACATCCGAATTTGGGGGCGAGAATTTCGCCGCATTTGACATCAGGTTGGAAAACGCCTGCATCAAACGATTTTCATCCCCCTTTATCATCGCGTCCGGCAAGCCACTCTTGATGATGAACGTCGTACCGTATTGTTGGCCATAGCCTTCATTCGCTTCCACCGCCAACTCAACCAGTGACGCCACTTCCAGCGGCTCGATATTGTATTCCAGCTCGCCTGCCTCGATCTTCGAATAATCGAGGATGTCATCGATCAGGATCGCAAGCCGGTCGGTATTCCGATACGCGATATTCAGCAGCTTCTTGACCTCTTCCGGAACAACGCCTTTCGTGTCCGAACGCACCAAGCCAAGCGCGCCTTTGATCGACGTCAGAGGCGTCCGAATTTCATGGCTCATCGTTGCAACGAATTCAGATTTAGCTTCGCTGGCGATTACAAGCTGCTCATTCGTTTCAGTGAGACGCGCGGCCAGCGCTTCGTGTTGGTCGAGGAGCTCCTTGAGCTTCTTATTTTGTCCCGACATATAAAAAACGAACGCAACCGGCAGAGAGACCAGAGCCGAAATGCCGACGAGGATGATCTCGTCCAGCTCCCAGGCTTCGTACTGGCGCGTTAAATCATAAACGGCTTCATAGACGTCGAAACTGATCAACAGCACCGCAAACGCGATTGTCGTAAAAACTGCAATGGCGACTGGCACGTTACGTCCTTGAGATGCCTCATTCACTATCGTTTTACGAGATTTTCATTAACGCATTAACAAAACCCACGCCTCTCAAGGACGTTGCATCGTCAGCACGGAACATCGCGCAGAAAATCATTCGTATCCCGAAGGCATCCGACTGTAACGCAGTTCGGGCAACCTAGTGGACACAATCTAACATATGGTAGCGCTACGATCCCCTATCCCGGTTTCTCGGCAGGAGAAGGTCTGCCGGCGATGCGGTGCCATCGGCAAGGACCTTCGACGCATCGAGCAACCGGGATAGGGGACCCGCAGGGCGGCTTCCCGTGCTCACCGGTCGCGTTGCACGACGCTTGTGATGGCCCCGCATCGCGGCGCATCGCGCGCCTAACCGGTAAACTCGGTAAGCCGTCGTAGCGGTACCATATGTTAGATTGTGTCCACTAGCGCCCAAATTCGATCACATGGAGCGTCGAAGTCTCCTAAATGGGTGGCCTACCGGGCCGTCGCGAGACGCCCAATCGGCCGCTCGTCAATCGGCCAGTGCAATATGCTGGACGCAATACCAAGCGCGATCGATACCCACCAAACCGCATCGTACGATCCAGTCAGGTCAAACAGATAACCGCCGAGCCAAGCGCCGGTGAAACTGCCCAATTGATGGGTAAGAAACACGATGCCCAGCAGCATCGACGCATGCTTCAACCCGAACATCTGCATCACCAACGCGGAGGTCAAAGGCACCGTACTCAGCCACAACAACCCCATTGCGGCGGAGAAGATCAGCACGCTCGCGACGGACGGCGGCGTCAGGACAAACACCGTAATGACGATGGAGCGGCCTAAATAAAGGCTGCTGAGCAGATATTTCTTGCTGAACTTGTCGCCCAATGCACCCGCGAATAGAGCCCCGATCACATTCATCAGCCCAATCAGGCCAAGCGCCCAGGCGCCAAGTTCGGCGGTCAGCCCAAGATCGATGACATACGACGGCAGATGCGTCGCGATGAAGGCGACATGGAAGCCGCAGACGAAATATCCGGCGTTCAAAAAGAGAAAGCTGGAATGACCCGCCGCTTCACGCAGCGACTCACGGACGGTTTGAGGCTCCGCACTGGTATCCGCAGGGGGCTTGCCAGCCAGCGCCGCCGCCAGTGGCACCATGATCAGAGAGATGGATCCGAGGAGCAGGAACGATGTGGACCATCCGTATTCCTGAAGAAAGGCCTGACCGAGCGGAACCATCGCGAACATGCCGAACGACCCACCTGCCGAAGCGATGCCCAGCGCAATCGCGCGCCGCTCCGCCGGGACGGCACGTCCCACCGCGGCCAAGACGATCGAAAACCCGCACCCGCTGATTCCAACGCCGACAAAGATGCCTGCCGTGACGTGCGCAAACAGCGGCGTGGTTGCGTAGGCCATAAGGAGCGTCCCGGCCGCGAAAATCAGCCCACCCACAACGATGACCCGGCCCGTACCGTATTTATCGGCAATCATTCCCGCGAACGGCTGCGACACGCCCCAAAAGAGATTTTGCAGTGCTATCGAAAACGCGAATATCTCGCGTGACCAATTCATGTCGATTGAAATTGGCTGCAGGAAAATGCCAAAACTAGAACGAATACCGAACGACAGGAGTAAAATAATACCGCCGCATGCAATGATCGTTGCGGGTCCGATACGCCAGGTTGTCATGTTCGTTTGCCCTTCTCGTCCGCGACAATCACGAGACGTGTGCCATATTTTGCTGCCCTAGGCAGAGGATCATCTTCGCACACGACATTTATTGGCCGCAAAGACAAGTACCCTGTATTTTCTGCCACACTTCTAATGCGGATCATTGCGGTGGGTTCCGTTATTTCGCGGCAGCGTTGGTCGCATCTCGCGCCGCCTTCAATCTGCCAAGCAGGGACGACCAGTCATCGTCGCCGATATTCTGAACGAAGGCGGACTGTGCGGCGTGCCACAGCGGCTGCGCTCGATCCAGCGCGTCGTATCCAGCATCCGTCAGCGACAACAGACGCTGCCGTCGGTCGCGGCCCGGCGCACTGACCAACAGACCTTGTGAAACGAGAATCCGCACATTCCGCGTCACCGTCGTCTGGTCCATACCCATGCTTTCGGCGAGGCGCGAAATGCCCACCGGCTCTTCGCGCGCAACGTTCATCAGCAAGCTGTATTGCGTGGTCCGAAGACCGCAAGGCTTGAGCATGGCGTCGTAATACTGCGTTACCGCGCGCGCCGTCTTTCGCAACGCGAAACAGGCGCAGATTTCGGCGCTTGATTCGATCGAACGGATATCGCGATTACGTTTCATTTCTATGTATATACATATAACTTAGTAACCGTCAATAAAGTCATGGTGATGGATAGGATTTTAACGTGGTTTTCAGGGTAAATGCGTCGTTATGCGCAGCCGCCCCGCAACGCATTGCCGGGGTGCGACGAAAAGAGTTTTGGTCCCGTGCCGCTTCACGATTATATAGAGCCCTATGCATAGATTCGCGAACCCGAACCAATTCCTGCGTATCGCCAACCCGGTTCTGCCGTGGGTCGCCTGGTTGGCGGCGTTGAGCATCGGCACGGGGCTGTATCTCGGCCTGATCCAAGCCCCGCAGGACTACCAGCAGGGCGAAACCGTGCGAATCATGTATGTCCACGTCCCGGCCGCCTGGATGGCCCTGTTCGTATATGCGTCGATGGCGATCGCAAGCGCCACGGCGTTGATCTGGCGTCATCCTCTCGGCTTTCTGGCAGCGAAAGCAAGCGCCCCGATTGGCGCGTGCTTCACCGTTATCTGCCTTGCCACCGGTTCGCTGTGGGGCAAGCCCATGTGGGGAACCTGGTGGGAATGGGACGCGCGAATGACATCTGTCCTGATCCTGCTGTTCCTCTATATTGGCTACATGGCCCTCGTCGACGCCTTTGATGAACCGACCCGCGGCCAGCGCGCCGCGAGTATTCTGGCACTGGTCGGCGCCGTGAATGTGCCGATCATCAAATTCTCCGTGGACTGGTGGAATACCCTGCATCAGCCCGCGAGCGTCGTCAGATTGGACGGCCCGGCCATTCACCCGTCGATGCTGTGGCCCCTGCTGATCATGGCGGTCGGCTTTACCGCGTTCTATTTCGCCGTGTTGATCGTGCGATTGCGCAGTGAGATTGCGGCAGCGAAGATCCGAAACATTCGCATCGGTCAGGTGCACGGCTGATGGAAACGCTGACCGAGTTTTTCGCCATGGGTGGGTATGCGCCCTACATTTGGCCCGCCTATATTCTCGCCGCAATTATCCTGGTGACATTGCTCGGCCTGTCGCTTCGCGACTTGCGGCGCAATGAGAACACATTGAAAGCGTTGCGCACTGAGCGGCGTGGCCGCACTGGCGACGAGGTGTCATCATGAGCGCAAGCAGCCCGATGCGCACGCCCGCAACCCGCAAACGGCGACGCCTCTATGCCGTATTGGCTGGACTGACCATGCTGGGTATTGCCGCGGCCTTGGTCCTGACGGCCTTTCAGGACAATATCGTATTTTTCTACAGCCCATCCGACCTGACGGAAAAGGAATTGCGTCCGGGCCAGAACATACGTCTTGGTGGCCTGGTTGAGGAGGGCAGCGTGAAAAAGGCGGCGGATGGCGTTACGACCGAATTCGTCATCACCGATTTGAGTAAAACCGTTCCCGTCCGCTACGGCGGACTGCTGCCCGACCTGTTCCGGGAAGGCCAGGGCGTTGTCAGTCAGGGAACGCTTGGCCCGGACGGCGTGTTCGTCGCATCCGAAGTACTGGCGAAACACGACGAAAAATATATGCCTCCGGAAGTCGCGGATGCGCTCAAACGTTCCGGCCAATGGAAGGAACCGACAAAGTGATTGCGGAAATCGGACACTTTGCCCTCGTGCTGGCGCTTTCCATTGCGCTGATACAAGCAATATTGCCGCTCGCAGGCGCGGCGCGCGGCAATTACGGCTGGATGGCAACCGCGACACCGGCGGCAGTCGCCCAGTTCCTTTGCGTCGGCACGGCCTTCGGTTGCCTGCTGTACAGTTTCGCCGTCAGCGACTTTACCGTCATGAACGTGGCGCAGAACTCCAACTCGCTGCAGCCAATGATCTACAAGATCTCCTCGACATGGGGCAATCACGAAGGTTCGATGGTGCTCTGGGTCCTCATCCTGACGCTGTTCGGCGGCATGGTCGCGATCTTCGGCAGCAATCTGCCGCCAACGCTGAAGGCGCGGACGCTCTCCGTGCAATCGATGATCGCCTTCGCCTTCCTGCTGTTCATCTTGATGACGTCGAACCCGTTCGAGCGCATCAGCCCGCCGCCCATCGACGGCCGGGATCTCAATCCGCTGCTCCAGGATATCGGCCTCGCACTGCATCCGCCGATGCTCTATTTCGGCTATGTCGGATTCTCGATCGTATTTTCCTTCGCTGTCGCCGCCCTAATCGAGGGCAAGGTCGACGCGGCCTGGGCGCGGTGGGTGCGGCCCTGGACGCTTCTGGCCTGGATCTTCCTCACCGCCGGCATCCTGCTCGGCAGCTGGTGGGCCTATTACGAGCTCGGTTGGGGCGGCTGGTGGTATTGGGACCCGGTTGAAAACGCGTCCTTCATGCCGTGGCTGGTCGGCACCGCGCTGCTGCACTCCGCCATCGTGGTCGAGAAACGCGATGCGTTGAAGACCTGGACTATATTGCTGGCGATCCTCACCTTCTCGCTCAGCCTGATCGGCACATTCCTCGTGCGTTCCGGCGTCCTGACCTCGGTGCATGCCTTCGCGACCGACCCGGAACGCGGCGTTTTCATCCTCGTCCTACTGATCATCGCCATCGGCGGCAGCCTGCTGCTCTACGCCTGGCGGGCGCCGCAGTTGAAGGGTGGCGGTCTCTTCGCACCGATCAGCCGAGAGGGCAGCCTGATCCTGAACAATCTGCTGCTCACCACGGCGGCAGCGACCGTGTTCATCGGTACCCTGTATCCGCTCTTGCTGGACGCGATCACCGGGGACAAGATTTCCGTTGGCCCGCCCTTCTTTAACGCCACCTTCATCCCGCTGATGATCCCCTTGATCATCGCGCTGGGCTTCGGGCCTATGTTGGCTTGGAAACGGGCCGATTTGCGTGGCGCCTTGCAACGGCTGAAATTCGCCCTTGTCGTCAGTGTCGTCGTGATGGCGGTGGCCGCTTACATCACCTGGGGCCGGTCTATCTTCGGCGTCTTCGGCTTGGGCCTCGCCGGCTGGCTGGCCGCAAGCGTGTGCATCGAATTCGGCGCGCGCATCGGAATCGGCCGCGCGAGTTGGAATGACATCGCCCGCCGCGCCGCCGGCCTGCCCCGTGCGGCGTGGGGCATGATGCTGGCCCATTTCGGCTTTGCAATACTGGTCGCCGGCGCAACCGGCGCCTCGATCTGGCAAGACGAAGCCATTCAGAGCATCCGCCCGGGCGACTCAATCTCGATTGCCGGTTACGAATTTGCGCTGCGCAATGTCGACGACGTGCGCGGTCCCAATTATGTCGCGCAACGCGGCGTCTTTACCGTTCGGCGCGACGGCAAGATATTGACGACCCTGGCGCCGGAGCGCCGCCGTTATCTCGTCCAGGGCACGGAGACAACGGAGTCCGCAATCTACAGCGACGGCATCTCCGATCTGTACGCCGTACTCGGCCAACCCGACGGCGACGGACGCTGGATCGCGAAGGTGTATTTCAAGCCGCTCGTCCCCTGGCTCTGGCTGGGCGGCGCGATCACGGTGTTTGGTGGGATCGTATCGCTGACCGACCGCCGGCTTCGGGTCGGCGCTCCAACAAGACGCAACGCAGCAATACCCGCAAACGCCGCACCGGCCGAGTAGCAAGCGATGCCCCGTCTGCTTTTCATTTTGCCGCTGTTGCTGTTCGCGGGTATCGCGGCCTACTTTGCCGTCGGCCTGACGAAAGATCCCCGGCTGCTGCCCTCGGCGCTGATCGACAAGCCGGCGCCCGAATTCAACCTTCCGGCACTCCACGACGGCAAATCCCGGTTCGCGACGGGCGATCTTGGTGGCGAGGTCAAGCTGGTCAATGTCTTCGCGTCCTGGTGCGTGCCCTGCAAGGTCGAGCATCCCGTGCTGATGCGTTTTTCCGAACGGAAGATCGCACCGCTGTACGGCATCAACTACAAGGACAAGAAGGCGGACGCCGTCGCATGGCTCAATCAGCTTGGCGATCCCTACCAGCGGATCGGCCAGGATCTTAGCGGCCGCGTGGGGATCGACTGGGGCGTCTACGGCGTTCCCGAAACCTACGTCATCGATCGCGAGGGCCGCATCCGCTACCGGCATGTCGGCCCCGTGTTGCCGGACGCGATGGAAAACAAAATCCTGCCGCTGATCGAGGAACTGAAGAAGTGAAGGCGCTCATTCTCTGCTTCGCGATAATCTTTTTGTTGCCGATGGAACGTGCCGTCGCAGTCCTGCCCGACGAGGTCCTGCAGGATCCGCTTCTGGAGAAACGCGCCAGGGCGTTGTCGAAAAACATCCGCTGCCTGGTGTGCCAGAACCAGTCGATCGACGATTCGAACGCCGACCTCGCCCGCGACCTTCGCGTCCTGGTGCGCGAACGGCTCGTGGCGGGCGACAGCGACAGCGCCGTTCTCGACTATCTGATCGCGCGCTACGGCGATTTCGTCATGCTGAAGCCGCCCTTCAAGGGTTCGACCTTCATCTTGTGGTTCGGCCCCGGTGTCGTATTCGTCGTCGCGGTCTTTGGGTTGGTCGTATTCTTCCGCCGGCGGCAGGTTCAGCTGGCACAGGCCGGAGACGGCGCACCGCGGCTCAACAGCGAAGAGCGCGACCGCCTCACCCGTTTACTCGACAATGATGAAGGGCCGGCATGATCGTCTGGGTGATCGCCGCTGCGATGTCGCTTGCCGCCACGGCGGCCGTACTGATCCCACTGTTGCGCCGACGCGACAGTGGCGAAGATCCGGCCGCCTATGATATCGAGGTCTATAAGGATCAACTCAATCAGGTCGGTAAGGACTATGACCGCGGCCTGCTGTCCGCCGAACAGGCGCAGGCGGCGAAGACGGAGATTTCGCGGCGGCTTCTGCATGCCGACAGCCGGCGCACGGAAGGCACGGTTGCATCCGAAAGCAAAGGCCCGGCGCACTTGATCCTGATTGCGGTGCTGGCGGTTGCGGTTCCCGCCGGTGCACTCGGCCTGTACGCAATCCGGGGCGCACCGGACGTCGCGGGCATCCCGTTTGCCGAACGTCCAAACGCCCCAACGCAGACCGCCGGTGGCGGGAACCCGATGGACCTGGAGGCCGCCGCCGCGCAACTGTCCAGCCGGCTCGCCAACGAGCCCGAAAACCTGGAAGGCTGGGTGCTGCTCGCAAGAACGTACATGTCGATGCAGCGCTACCCGGCCGCCGTCACCGCCTATGAAAAGGCGTTGGGGCTCGATTCCGGCAATGCGAATCTGACGTCTGGCTATGGCGAGGCGCTTTTCCTCGCCGCCGGCGAAGTCGTCACCCCAGCAAGCCGCGCCGCCTTCGAGGAAACCTTGAAACGGCAGCCCGGCGAACCGAGGGCCCGCTTCTATCTCGCCTTGGCCGAAAACCAGGCGGGTGACAAACGGAAGGCGCTCGAAGGCTGGGTGGCGCTGGCCGCCGATTCGCCTGCCGACGCCCCCTGGCTGCCAAGCGTCCGCGCGAGGATAGAGGAAACGGCCAAGGCGCTGGGTCTCGACGTTGCCGCGGTGATGCCGAAACCGAAACCGCCGCGGGGCGACGCGCCGCCGGTGGGCCGTGCGGAACGCACGCCCTCGAAGCAGGAGATGGCGGAACTGGCGGCGCTCTCACCGGAGGAGCGCACCGCACGAATCCGCTCGATGGTCGATGGGCTCGCCCAGAAACTGGAAGACAATCCAAAAGACTTTCAAGGCTGGATGCGGTTGATCCGCGCTTATGCCGTTCTGAACGAACCTGAAGAAGCACGCAAGGCCCTGGCGAAGGCGCGCGAAGTCTTCAAGGCAGCACCGTTCCCAACGCAACAACTCGCCGCTCTTGCCGGCGAGCTCAAACTCGAAGGCGACCAGCCGCGCGGACCGACGCGGGAACAGATGACCGCCGCGCAGGACATGTCGCCGGAGGACCGGCAGGCCATGATCGAATCCATGGTCGCGCAGTTGGCGGAGCGGCTGAAGGAAAACCCGAACGATATCGCCGGCTGGACACGGCTGGCGCAGTCCTACGCCGTGCTGAAACAGACCGACAAGGCCAAGGACGCTCTGGCGGCAGCGCTGAAAGTGGCGCCAAACAATACCGATCTGCTGATCCTGTACGGCCGCACGGTCCGCGCGATGAATGGCGACCGGCAAACACCGGAATCGATCGAAGCCATGCGCAAAGTCATTGCCCTGTCGCCGGACAATGCCGAGGCGTTGTGGTTCCTCGGAGGCGCCGAAGCAATTGCCGGCCGCAAGGATCAGGCAAAAGCGCTCTGGGAACGGGCACTGGCGCAATTTCCGCCGGGTGCCCCGGAACGCGCCCAACTGCGGGCAAGAATCGACCAATTGAACTGAATTTTAGGTTATTTTTCGCTATTTTTGGCGGATTCAGTGGCGATTCACCTGATTCTCCGTGATTGCCGACAACCTCGAATTGGTCCATAATTAGCGCTAGATCTTCGGGGGGATATGCCGCGATGCTGCGGTACCGAGGGCGACGATCTCATTTGTCCACGCGACAATGGAGGAACGTCCATGCATGTAAAAGTAGTCCTAAAATCAAAAGGAACGGCAGTAGAAACCGTTCGGCCGGAATCCACGATCGCCGACGCCGTCGATCGCCTCAAGACAAAGCGCATCGGTGTCTTGGTGGTCAGCAATGACGGTTCAACCGTCAGCGGCATTATTTCCGAGCGCGACATCGTCAACGGCCTTGCGGAATTCGGCTCCAGCCTTCTCGATCAGCGGGTCGATGCTCTGATGACCCGGGAGGTGAAAACCTGTACCCCGGAGGACACGGTCAATTCGGTCATGGAACTGATGACGGACCGTCGCATCCGGCACCTTCCCGTAATTCAGGACGGCGTGCTTGCTGGCATCATCAGCATCGGCGATGCGGTCAAGAATCGATTACAGGAGCTCGAAAGCGAAACCGAGCACTTACGTGAGTATATTAGTAACTAATATTGGAAACGCTGTTTCTCACGCCGGGCCCGACTTCGGCAGGAAGATGAAATTGAAAACGTAGTCGGCCCGGCTTTCCGCCTGCCGGTGGTGTCGGTTGCCGTCGAACGCGTCGATGGGATGTAGCACGCCGCGGCGCAGGAACATGCCCCGGTACCCGAGCGCCTCGACCGTGGCGATCGCCTCCTCGATCGGCTGCCGCGTATGCGCTTCTTCCATTTCAATCAGCAGTACCGGCCGGTCGCGGGCGATGGTTTCTCGCGCGCCGTCCAATACGGCCTGCTCGAACCCTTCGACATCGATTTTGATGAAGCCGACATCGCGGATGTCCATGTCGTCGAGGCGGCGCGCCTCGATTTCGACCCCCATAAAATCGTCCGTGACCTTGGCGTCGCTGAGGCTGGCGCCCTGATTGGAAAAGCCGCCCCGCCGATGCCGCAGCACCCGCAAGGTCGCGGTACCGGTTTCATTCGACACTGCGATGGGTGAGACGGTTATCTTTTCGCCCTCGATACGGCGCAGGAATCGAAACATCTTGGGGTTCGGCTCGAACGCATAAACCGCGCGCGAGCAATCCTTCAGCAGCCAGGCATAGACCCCCTTGTTCGCACCGATATCGACACTGACCCGCGACGGGTCGGCGAGAAACGGCAGCAGCCCCACCTCCGCCTCGCCCTGCCGGCGTTCTTTCGCCGTGCGATAGCGCATGTAGAGCGACACCGGCACAAGCGCGAACTTGAGCCGCTCCTCTATAGTCCAAGGCGGCTCCCAAGCCGGGGCCATATGGTCGGTCGTACCTGTCATGTTCCCCGCGCCCAATGTTGCCGGACACTACTCGCCAAAAAACCATCAAACAAGGCAGCAAAGACAGTGCGGTCAGCGCTTAAAGATCGGGCCGATGCCTTCAGGCTTATCGAAGCGGAAAGTTTTGATTAGCACCGCGGTCATATCGTAAAACCCGACGAGGGCGACCAGTTCGACGACACCTTTTTCTCCCAAGGTCTGCAGGGCGGCATCGTACGTACTATCGCTGACTTCGCGGGTCTCGTTGATTTCCACGACATAGTCATAGATGGCCGAGAGGTCGGGTTCGGCGAACGCCGGTTTGCCGCCCGACGCGAGGGTGGTGAGATCCTCCTCGCTGTGACCGGCAGTGTGCGCCTGCTGCTCGTGTAGGATCCACTCGAGCTCGCAGTTCCAACACCGTCCCGTCACAAGAATGGCAAGCTCGCGCTGCTTGTCGGACAGCACGTCGTAGCGAATATAGGCACCGAGTTGCTGAATATAGTTCGAGAGTGTCGGATTGCGTAGCCAGGTATTGTGCGTCAGCGCCACAGCGCCGCGCGGGCCTCTTTTTATCAGGTCCCAAACGACCTTTTGTTCCGGCGTCAGGTCCGACTCAGCCAGCGGCTGAATACGTTGCATGATCTATCTCCCGAAAATCCTCGATTCCTATCTCGTGTTTTCGGCGAAGAATGCCAGCGTGCTTTTCCAAGAGGCTTCCGTCGCCGCGGCGTCATAGCTCGCCCGGTCCTCGCAAAAGAAACCATGCCCGACGTCCGGGAAGACGGTCATCGTGTACTGCTTATTGGCCGCCGTCATCGCCTCGGCAATACGTCCATGTTCTTCGGGCGGGATCGACTGATCCTGACTGCCGTACCACAACATCATTGGCGCCTGCATTTCGCCGACACGGTCGAGCAGGATCTTGCGTCCGGCAAAATCCTCGACCGGCCCGATACCACCGCCATAGAAGCTCGCCGCCGCCTTGAAGCGCGATGCGAGCGCGGCATTGGCCAGGAACGTGTAGCGGCCGCCCATGCAGAAGCCGGTGACGCAGATATCGCCGGACTTCACTTCGCTGCGGCTTTCCAAAAAGTCGACCGAAGCCGCCGTTTGGGCCATCACGGTGTCATCGTCCATCCGCTTCAAATGGCCGACCGCATTGTCCAAATCCTCGTAATCGTAAATCTCGCCGTCATAGATATCCGGCGTAATCGCCGCGAACCCCGCCTCCGCGAAACGCGCCGTCAATTTCTGGAAATGATCGTTGACGCCAAACGCCTCGATATAAATTACGACCGCCGGAAACGGTCCGTCGCCCGCCGGCTTGCCATAGTAACCTCGCAGACCATCACCGAGATCGACCCACTCACATGTCGCCGCCATCTATCAATCCTCCCGTTGTCAGGTATCAAAAACTAGCTCCATCGAGCGCTGCCTCATGATATTCCGCCAAGGCCGGTAAAAACAAATATGCGGGAATGTTGAAGTCCACACCTTAACCCGCGCAGCGAAAGCCGTTACTGTTTTGCACGCAACAGAGTGTAATGCGATATGGCACAAGACATCGGGTGGGGGAACCGGGCCGACGCGCTGATTTCCGGCGCGCTTGCCGTGTGGCGAATCGACGGACGCGTCATCAGGGACGACGACAAACCCTGCGCGATTACCGTCTTTGCCAAAGGCATCAAAGTCACGGTCGAGCGCATCACGGACGACGGCGACGACCCGTATTGGGAGGTCGCATCGCACGAACCCGGCGCATCGACACCGCCCCTGCCCTATGCCGGCATTCAGGGCATGCTGCGGGCGGTCCGTGGCTTTCTCGATCCCGATCAGCCCGCTGCCCGTCTCGTAATTGGCTCCGGTGAGGCGTAACGCGATGCAACCGACTCCGGTTTCCGTGCTCACAGGTTTTCTCGGCAGCGGGAAGACGACACTGCTGTCCCGGCTGTTGCAACATGCCGACATGGCCCGGACCGCCGTAGTGATCAATGAATTCGGCGAAGTCGGTCTCGATCACATGCTGGTCGAGGCCAGCGACGAGAATATCGTCCAACTCAACAGCGGCTGCCTTTGCTGCACGATCCGCGGCGATCTGGTTTTTACGCTTCTCGATCTGCTCAACCGGCGGCAACGCGGTGAGATCATGGATTTCGAACGCATCGTGATCGAAACCACGGGCCTGGCCGATCCCGCGCCGGTATTGCAGGCGCTGATGACGGACGACGCCCTTGCATCGGCGATACGGGTCGAGGGAGTCGTTACGACCGTCGACGCCGTGAACGGTAGCGCGACTCTCGACCGGCATGGCGAATCCGTTAAACAGGCGGCGGTCGCCGACCGGATCATCATTACGAAAACCGACATTGCCGATACGGCAGTTTCCGAACTGGAACATCGGCTCAAGGCACTCAACCCCATGGCCTCGCTGTTAACGGCCGTTCAGGGCGATATCGCCCCCAATCTCTTATTCGACGCCGGCGCCTTCGACCCGTCATCGAAAACATCCGACGTGCAAAACTGGTTGGGCGAAGCACCCGCTGCTCATGCGCATGCACACGACGTGAACCGCCACAGCGACGACATTCGCGCCCATACGATGCGCCGCAAGCAGCCGATCCACGCGGTGGCCCTGACCCTCTTTCTGGAAATTCTGGCGGAACAATGCAACGCAGACTTGCTCCGGCTGAAAGGATTGGTCAAGCTTGTCGAGAGCCCGGATCGACCGGCGGTGATTCATGGGGTGCAGAACGTCTTCAATCCGCCGGTTTGGCTCGACCAATGGCCGGGAGAAGACCGCGATAGCCTGCTCGTATTCATCACCAAAGACCTGCCTGGCGCATGGTTTGAAACCCTGCTCGAGGCCGTCGAGGCGGAAGTGGCGGAAACCTACGCTAGGCGCATAAACACATAAGGCACAGACACGAGGGAGAGTGACCATGTTCGATCTGATCATCCGCGGCGACCGCGTCGTGACACCCCACGGGATGGGGCAATGGGACATCGCGGTTAAGGACGACAAGATCGCCGCCCTATCGGCGCCCGGCGCCTTCAGCGACGATCAGGCGAAACGTGTCATCGATGCGACCGGCAAAATCGTCATGCCCGGCGGGATCGATCCACATGTCCATTGCGCCTGGCATATACCGGCGCTTGAGGAAGGCGGCGAGCCGACCTATACCGCGGCGCCCTCCGTCGTCAGCCGAGCGGCGCTGTATGGCGGCACGACGACGATGATCGATTTCGCGGCAAGCGAGCCCGGCGACACGGTTCCGCAAATGATCGAGCGGCGGGACGAGGAATGGGCCGGAAAATGCTACTGCGACTATGCCTATCACATCATGTTACGGGGCGACATCGCGCCTTCGGTCGTGGAGGAAGTCGGCGAAGCGGTCCAGGACGGCTACGCGACGGTCAAGGTCTTTACCACCGACATTACGCCCAGCCGCAAGGGACGTATGGTGCATTTCGGCGATATCTGGGAAATCCTCAAGGTACTGGCGCGTGAAGGCGGCCTCGGCGTCATCCATTCCGAGGACAACGACATCGTCATGCATATGTATGAGAAACTGTTCCGCGAAGGGCGGACCGGCTTCGAGAATTTAGCCGAAGTTCACAACGCCCTGTCGGAAGACATTTCGTTCCGGCGCATCATCCGTCTGGCGGAAAACATCGAAGGTGCGGCGCTTTATATGATGCATGTCAGCGCCGCCTCGGGCGTTTCAGCGATCGCGCAATCGCGGGCCAAGGGCTATCCGATCTACGGCGAAACGCTGCACCAGTACATGCTGTACACCAACGAAGATTATAAACGCCCGAACGGTCAGATTTACCACACATACCCATCCCTGAAATCACAAGCCGACCAGGACGGGTTGTGGGAAGGCACGCTGAACGGCGCGATCAATACGGTCGCTACAGACGAGATTTGCTGCACGCTTTCCGTCAAGGTTCAAGGCAACAAGATCGACGATACGACCGGCGGCAACTCTGGCGTCGAACCGCGCGTCGCTGTGATGTACACGGAAATGGTCGAGAAACGCGGCTATTCGATTGAGAAGTTCGTCGATCTCACCTCGTCAAACGCGGCGCGCATCATGGGCATGTATCCCCGCAAAGGCGCGCTGGCAGCGGGCAGCGACGCCGATATCACGATCCTCGACCCGGACGAAAAACGCACTGTCCGCAAAGAGGAATTGCACTCAACCGATTACACGCCCTGGGAAGGACGGGAAGTGTCCGTATGGCCGACCGTGACGATCCTGCGCGGCAAAATCATGGTCGAAAACGGCGAGTTCCACGGCGACGAAAAAGACGGCCAGTATCTCAAACGCACCATCGCCGACGACATCCGTGGCGGACCGATGCTATAATAGATCAGATCAGGGTTTCTTGGAATCGCCTTTGGCGATCCAAAAACCGTGTGAATCTGATCTAACTTATTGAGAACGATCGGATTCACAAGTTTAGACGAACCCATAATATGGGTTCGTCTAAACTTGATCCGATCTAGCAGGACGCGGGGTCTTAATCGTCGTTGAGCACATGCCATAGCCGGTGCGCCAACACCTCCCGGCGATAGGGTTTGATGAGAAGCTCATCCCCCGATCTCAGGATGCTCTTATGCGGAACCGCGTTTTCCGTGTATCCCGAGGTATATAGGATCTTGATGCCAGGTTGACTCTTGGACACCGTCTCTCCCAGCGCGACGCCATTCATGCCGCCAGGAAGAACCACGTCGGTGAACAGCAAATCGACCCTCGTCCCTTTTGCCAGGACGGCGAGCGCAGACTCACCATCGGATGCTTGCAGCGTATCGTATCCGAGACCCGATACGGTTTTCACCGCGAGCTTCCGCAGATCGGGATCGTCTTCGACGATGAGTATTGTTTCGCCTGCGCCGCGCGGCCCGAGATTGACGAACGCGCTATCGTCAGCGGCCGCGGGTTCTCCGTCGGCGACCGGAAAATAAAGGCGGACCGCGGTTCCAGTATCCTGCTCGCTTTGAATGGTAACGTGGCCGTCGGACTGCTTTACGAAGCCGTGCACCATGCTCAGCCCCAGGCCGCTGCCTTCCCCCACCCCTTTTGTCGTAAAGAACGGTTCGAAAACATGCTCCAGCTTGTCCGCCGGTATCCCCGTTCCGGTATCGGTGACCGCCAGCATCACGTACCGGCCGGGCTCGAGTTCTCCGTCGCGGTCGGTAAGTCTTTCGGAAAGCTCGACGTTTGCAGTTTCGACCGTAAGCTGACCCCCGCCAGCCATGGCATGCCGCGCATTGACGGCAAGGTTCAGAAGGGCTGCTTCCATTTGACCGGGATCGATTTGGGCAAACCACAGACCGGGTGCAGCGACTGAACGAATCGAGATGGTTTCACCCAAGGTCCGCCGCAGCAAATCAGTCATGCCGAGAACTAGCGCGTTCAAATCCAAAACTTCGGGGCGCAGGGCCTGCTTCCGAGAAAAAGCAAGGAGCCGCCCGGTAAGATCGGCACCGCGCAACGCTGCACGCAAAGCGGACTCAATCAGCTTGTGTTTGCCCGAATCGCTTTTCAGGGCTTCGCCGAGGAGATCGAGATTCCCGATAATAACGCCCAAAAGATTGTTGAAGTCGTGCGCCACCCCGCCGGTGAGCTGGCCGACCGCCTCCATCTTCTGGGCCTGTTGCAGCTGGGCCTCCATCGCCTTACGGTCGCTGACATCGACGGAAACGGTCCCGACGCCTCTGATGTTGCCGCTCGTGTCGAAAACGGGAAACTTCGTCAGGCTTCGGACAAACACACCGCGCGCCATCACGACCTCGTCTTCTTCGCCTACGACCTGACCGGTTTCCAGAACCTTTTGGTCCAGCGCGACGACCCGGTCCACGAACGCATCCTCTATCCCCAAATCCCGCGTCGTCCTGCCGATCGCATCGTCCGCGGAGACGCCGGTCGTGCTCTCAAACCCCTTGTTGGCCAGAAGGTATCGGCCCTGCGCGTCTTTCAGGGATACCAGTGCCGGCATGTTGTCGATTATGGCGCGGAGCAGCGTTTCGCTGTCACGCAGAGCACTTTCGGCGTGCTTGCGTTCGGTTATGTCCGTGCCGATAACGCCGATACCAACGATTTCGCCATCCGGGCCCAATACCGGAAATTTGGTGGCGTGTACAACACGGTGCTCGCCATCGGCGAATAGCGTCTCTATCTCCCGTTCGAACCCACGGCGAGTCTCCAGGACCTTGCGGTCATGATCGGAAAAGGTCTTGGCTAATTCCTCCGGGTATAGATCGTGCGTTTTGGCACCGACTATCTCTTCTGGGGATTTCCGGTGCCATGCGCCGAACTGCTTGTTTGCGAGCTGATACGTTCCGTCCAAGCCCTTTAGGAAAATTGCGGACGGTGAATTATCGACAATGCTTCTTAAGCGCTCTTCGCTTATCTCAAGCGCACGCCGGGTCTGGTACAGCTCTCTGACGTCGGTGCTGATCGACGCGACGCCAACAAGCGCTCCGTCCGCATCGTTCACCGGAAATTTGGTGACAATCATATGATACGGCATCCCGTCGAGAAGCGTCGTCCTACGCTCGCGAGTCACGGCGGTTTGAAGCTCTATCGCTTCTCGATCCTGCGCCCGCATCGCTGCCGCGTGATCCGGCGGGCTGCTGGAATAGGCCTCTTTCCCGATCCAGTTTTCAACCGTACCGCCTCGGGCGTTTACGAATGACTGGTTGACGAAAACAAACCGGCCATCCAGGTCCTTTACGACAATGACCGATGGCGAATTGTCGATAATCGAATGGAACAGAGCCTCTCTTTCGCGCAGCAACAGTTCGTTCTCTTTTAACGCTGCTTCCGCCTGTGTCCGCTCTTCAATTTCCGCCTGCAGACTTTTGTTCGCGGTCCGAAGTGCGGCGGTCCTTTCCTCTATACGGTCGCTTAAGCCGAGTTCGAAGTTTTTGCGTTCGGTGATGTCCTCTACATGGCCTTCCAGATAGCGCAAGCGGCCTTCATTGTCGGAGATCTTCCAGATATTTTGCCGAACCCAGCATCGCTCGCCGGTCTTGTGCCGATAAATTTCGCATTCGAAACCGAACGCCTCGCCATGCTTCTCGAGCATATTGCGCAACGCGATCCTGTCTTGCGGACGCACGTAGATTTCTTCACCGACATCGCCAACTGCCTGCAGTAATTCTTGCTCGCTGTCATAGCCATGCAATCTGACAGCAGCGGGATTCGCGGCGATGTATTGCCCATCCGGCGTCGATCGAAATATGCCGATCGCGGACTGCGTATAGACGCGTTCATAATTTTCGGCCTGGGCGCGTTCGTCGGTGATATCCGAGAAATACCAGGCAATTTGCGCGAACTCAGAGGGATGATGTTCCAACGGTTCGACTATTACGAAATATGTCTGGCCATCCTGCCCAACGAACTCAAAACTGTGTCCACACTCCAGGTTGCGCTTGATCCGTCGCCAAAAGGATAGCAGTCCGGGGTCTTCGGAAGGCTGCCGCTCGACCGATTTGAGTGCCGTCTCGATGCTCTGATCCGGGGTGATATCGCGATCGCCCGAACCCGAGAGCGCTCCGAACCGCCTGTTGGCATAAAGAATGCCACCCTCAGCGTCACAGATGATCACGGGCATGGGAAGAAGTTCGAGCGCTTGCGTCGCCTCGACGGATACAGTCTCGTTGCTGTCGCGCGCCGTACTGTGTCGTTTCGCGCGTTCTATGTCTTGGTCACGAGTCACGTTGATAACCCGGGCGGTCGTTCCGGTGGACTGCGAACTCTTACGCTAAATTACTGAGAGGAAGTGTTCAGCAACCAATATTCTATTTGCTCTATCGATTCCTGAAAAGCCGTTAATCGGCGCAGGGCATACGACGCTTTCGAATAATTCGCTGCAAATTCAGCGCAAAGAGGCATTTATCATATGAGGACACGGCGTAGCAGTGCTACGCCGGTGAAGCCACCGACAGGCGGCCCTCGACGCCGTGCTTTTCGATCAGGCTGGCAACGAAACCCGACGCTTTCGAGTCCTCGACGAAATCCTTGAGGAAGGCGTAGGCGGCATCGTTGCCCTTGTTCGCACCAACTGCCTGTTGCACGGCGGAGAACTGGCCGTCGAGGATGCGCGCACCGGGCAGTTTATCGACGTCCTTGATCAGACCTGGCCGCAGGCCGGCGAGCGCTTCCAGCCCTTCCTTGACGAACAGATCGAAGGAACCCGCAAGGCCTTCCGCCGGCACCAGCGTGGCGTGCTTGATATTGTTCGCCAGCCAGAGGCCGTAGGCGCTGCGCGGCGGATGCGCGATGCGGATACCCTCGCGGTCGACCTCGTCGACGGATTGAATCGCGGAGCCGGCCGGCACCATATAGGTCGCCTCGATCTCCACATAGGCGGCGGTGAAGTCCATGACCTCCGCGCGCTGTGGCTCGGCGCCGATATTGCCGATGTCCCAGATATTCTTGCCCGCCGCGTCGGCGACTTCGCCGGGCGACTTGAACGGGATGAGCTGCACCGGCACGCCCAGCTTCTCGCCGATTGCCCGTGCCATATCCGGCGATACGCCATCGGGATCGCCGTCCGATGTTTCGCCGGTGACGAGCAGGAAGTTGGACATGTTGATCCCGGCGCGCAGGGTGCCGGTTGGCGCCAGTTGGGCAATGACCTCTTGAGACATGAGATTTCGATCCACGTAGGTATAAGGTGCGCAATCCTAGGCCGAAGCTCCGAGCTTCCGCAAGCGGCAGCGGATACTGACCCGGACGACGTGAGCCAGTAAACTGCGACGAGTCACCAACGAACCGGCCTGCAAATGCGCTTGATCCTCACGCTCCTGCTTTCGGTACTTGTTTCCACGGCCGCCGCCGCGGGCGAGACGCGCATCGCCGTCGCCGCCAATTTCACCACGACGGCGAAGATGATCGGCACGGCGTTCGAGCGTGCGTCCGGTCACAAACCGATCTTCAGCTTCGGCTCCACCGGCCAACTCTACGCGCAGATCAGTCAGGGCGCGCCCTACGATGTGTTCCTGTCGGCGGACCGGCTGCGCGCGGAGCGGGCGGTGACGGAAGGGTTTGCGGTGCCGGGCAGCCGCTTCGCCTATGCGACCGGCCGGATCGTGCTGTTCAGCCGGGACAAGGGTTTCGTTCACGGCAACGAAACCCTTACGAATGTTGGCAAGATTGCCATCGCCAATCCCAAGACCGCTCCCTACGGCGCAGCGGCTGTCGAGACAATGAAGGCGCTCGGTGTCTACGAGAGGCTTGAAGCAAACCTCGTACGAGGCAACAACATCGCCCAGACCTATCAATTCGTATATACCGGCAACGCTGAGCTGGGGTTTGTGGCGTTGTCCCAGGTCGCCGACCACGACGAGGGGTCCCGCTGGATCGTGCCTGATCGCCTGCATTCACCCATCACGCAGGATGCCGTCCTGCTGAAGAGAGGCGCGGAGAACGCGGCCGCGTGGGCTTTCCTGTCGTTCCTGAAAGGACCGGAGGCGCGTGCGATTATCGAAAAGCACGGCTATGACGGCCCATGATCGATCTCGCCGAACTCTGGCCACCGATCCGGCTGACCCTGGAACTTGCGACGATCACCACCATCGCATTGCTTGTCATCGGCACGCCCATCGCATGGTGGCTGGCACGCTCGACGGTCCGGTGGAAAGAGGTCATCGCGGCGATCGTCGCCCTGCCCCTCGTCCTGCCGCCGACCGTGCTCGGCTTCTATCTGCTGATCGCGTTGGGTCCCGATGGACCGGGTGGCTGGATCGCCGGCCTGTTCGGCGGACGCTCCCTCGCCTTCACCTTCGAAGGACTGGTCATCGGGTCGGTCTTCTATTCGATGCCGTTCGTCGTGCAACCCATCCGCAACGCCTTCGAGGCCATCGGCGAACGACCGTTGGAGGTCGCAGCGACCTTGCGCGCCTCGCCGTGGGATACGTTCTGGAGCGTCGCGGTGCCCCTAGCGCGGCCCGGTTTTTTGACCGGCGCGGTCCTGGGCTTCGCACACACGGTGGGCGAGTTCGGCGTCATTCTGATGATCGGTGGCAATATCCCGGGCGAGACTAAAGTCTTGTCGGTGACGATCTACGACTATGTCGAAACCCTGCAATGGGCCGAGGCGCATATCCTCGCCGGTGGCATGCTCGCCTTCGCGTTCATCGTCATCCTGTCGATGACGCTGCTCGGCAAGCGTATCGGGCGATCCGGCCCATGACGGCGGACGCACAAACTATCCGGGCCTCGTTCGCCGGAGCTGTTGGCGAATTCTCGCTCGATGTCGCGTTCGACTTGCCGGAGACAGGTATCACTGCGCTCTTCGGTCCCTCGGGGTGTGGAAAAACGACAATCCTGCGCTGCATGGCGGGGTTGCACCGCCTGTCGGGCCATCTCACCGTCGGCGGCGACGCCTGGCAGGATGCCCACAGCTTTCGAAAACCGCATAAACGGCCGGTCGGCTATGTCTTTCAGGAAGCGAGCCTGTTCGCGCACCTATCCGTTCGGAAAAACCTGCAATACGGCGCGCAGCGCGCCGAACGCAACGGCACGGACCAGACGCTCGCCTTCGACGATATCGTCTCGCTCCTCGATATAGGACATCTACTGGACCGCAGTTCGACCGACCTGTCGGGTGGCGAACGCCAGCGGGTCGCGGTCGGCCGTGCCCTGCTTTCCCAGCCCCGTCTACTGCTGATGGACGAGCCGCTATCCGCGCTCGACCGCATGACGAAGGACGACATCCTGCCCTATTTCGAGATGCTGCATCGGGAACTCTCTATCCCTATTCTCTATGTCAGCCACGACATTGCTGAAGTCGTCCAGCTGGCAGATCACATGATTGTCCTGGCGCAAGGGCGGAAAGTAGCCGACGGTCCGATCGTCGACATTCTCGAACGGCTCGATCTGCAGCCGGCGACGGGACGGTTCGAAGCGGGCGTCGTTTTGACAGCGCGCGTCACCGATCACGACACCGGCTTTCACCTGACCCATCTCGACCATCACGGGCAATCCATCACGGTTCCCGGAGTCGATGCCGCTATCGGCGACGAGGTGCGCCTGCGGATCCGGGCGCGCGACGTGGCGCTCGCGACCCAGCGGCCGAGCGCCATGAGCATCCGCAACGTGTTCGCCGGCACCATCGTCGAAATCCGAGAGGAGGCCGGTACGGCATTCGCCGAAACCCTCGTCGACATCGGCGGCGGGCGGCTACGGGCCCGCATCACCCGCGCGGCTGCCGCGGATCTGTCGCTCGAAGTTGGGAAATCGGTGTTCGCCCTGGTCAAGAGTATTTCCTTCGACCGGCGCAGCCGCACCCAGAGAGCGGTTTGACATCAGCCGGACTGAGTCTGACAATTTGCCTTTGCCGCAGCAGGAGAGACTTCTGCGGAATGGTAAACGCCACCGCCGTCCACCCCCACCTTAGTCCTCCCCCCTCAAGGGGGAGGAGAGCAACTTGTTGATCTGCCTTAATTATCCCTTCCCTCTTGAGGGGCTGAAATGTCCATCACAGGCATTTCAGGGCCAGGAAGGGGGTGGAAACGGTGGCGGCGGCACTATTTCGCAGAGGTCTCATCTAGGGGGAGGGGAAGAAGCAGTTGATTTTGCATTTTTTATCCCTTCCCCCCTTGCGCGGGAAGGTTAGGATGGGGGGTCTGCACTACCAATTCGCAGAGTTTTCAATAAGGACGGCGCCGCATGACGAACAATATCGAACTGAAGATCGCCAAGCGCGAACCCTTTGCCGGAGGCCACGAATTCGACGGCACGGGAGCGTATGAAAAGCTGACCGGCCGGGCGCATTTCGACGTCGATCCGAACGCGGCAGCACAGGCGGGCATCACCGATCTCGACAAGGCGTCGGTCAACGCCGCCGGGCTGGTCGAATTTGCCACCGATGTCATTATCCTTAAACCAGTCGACATGGCGCGCGGCAACGACCGTATCTTTTTCGATTACGGCAACCGTGGCAACATCCGCGCCCTGCAGTTCTTCAACGACGCCCCCGGTTCCAATGACCCGAGCGACCTGGCACATGCCGGCAACGGGTTTCTAATGCGGCGCGGCTACACCGTCGTCTGGGGGGCATGGCAAGGGGACCTGATGCCCGGCGACGGGCGGATGCTGCTTGACCTGCCTGTAGCGCAAAATGCGGATGGCTCGCCCGTTACGGGGCCGGTGCGCTCGGAATTTATCGTCGACGCCCCGGGCCAGACCTGCTTTCCGCTCAGCGGCCGCGCCTCGACCCGCAGCCATCCAGCGGTTTCACGTGATACCCATGAAGCGCGCCTCACCAGACGGCGCTATCCGGAAGACGAGCGCATCGACATCCCGGCAAGCGACTGGTCGTTCGCCCGCATCGAAGGTGGTGTCGGGCTCGACAATCAGGGCGCGGAACTGTCGATCAATCCATCGGACGAACACATCCATCTGCCGGCCGGGTTTGAGCCCGGATGGATTTACGAACTGGTCTATACCGGCCGCGACCCGCTGGTACTGGGTCTCGGCCATGTCGCCGTCCGCGACCTGATCAGCTTCCTGAAATATGGCGAGGCCGATGCAGCCGGGACAGCGAACCCACTGGGGACGTCTATCGAAAAGGCCTATTGCTGGGGCCGTTCGCAGACGGGCCGCTGCATCCGCGACATGATCCATAACGGCTTCAACGGGGACGCCGCCGAGCGCAAGGTCTTCGACGGCGCGCTACCCCATGTCGCCGGTGGCGGGTTGATGTGGATGAACCACCGCTTCGCAAACGTCATCACGGCAGCCGGACAGCAATACGAAGAACGCGAGAACATTGCCGACCGGTTCCCGTTCTCCTACGCGGAGTCCACCGATCATTTGACCGGTGCGACCGACGCGATCTGCAAACGGCCCGACACCGATCCCCTGATCTTCCACTCACAGACCGGCACCGAATATTGGCAGCGGCACGGGTCGCTGGTGCATACCGACACGCAAGGCAACGATTTGGCCCAGCCGGACAATGTCCGGGTCTATTTCTGGTCGAGTTCGCAGCATTTCGCCAATCCGCGCCTCGCGGCACCCAATCGCGGGGTCTGCCAGAATCTGATCAATACCGTCCGCACTTCCATGCTGTTTCGCGGATTGTTGGATGCGATGAACCGGTGGGCGAGCGATGGTAAATCGCCACCCGACAGCCGTATGCCGACCCGCGCCGACGGCACGCTCGCAACAATCGACGAGTGGCGCGCGCAGTTTCCTGCCATCCCAGCTACGGCGACACCGCGAGTGTCTGCACCCCTGTTCCGATACGATTTTGGACCCAAAGCAGAAAACGGCGTTTTCGATATACAACCGCCAAAGATCGCCGATGGCCAATACGCGACGCTAATCCCCGCCGTCGACATCGACGGCAACGATATCGCCGGAGTCCGCACGCCCATGGTGCAGGCGCCGCTCGGCACCTATACCGGTTGGAACCTGCGCGCCCGCGGCAAGGGCGAAGGCCACATGCACGAATTCACCGGTAGTTATATCCCGTTTGCTGAAACCGCGGGCATGCGCGCCGCGACGGGTGATCCACGCCCCGCGATTCTCGAACGCTATGCGGATGCGAATGCGTATAAACAGGCGATCATCGCGGCGGCGCAACAGCTTGCCGCCGACGGGTTCATCCTGGAAGAAGATATAGAGCGCGCCGCGGTGGATGCCGAAAATTGGGACCGCACTCGCCACGAAATCATTACGCTTTAAAGCAAAATCGACACAAAGACAGAGGACAAAAGATGCTGGACCTATCCGAAAAGCGCGTTACCGGGCCGGCGATCCGGCTGAACAGCGCCGATAATGTCGTTGTCGCACGCACCGACATCACGGCCGGCACGGCGCTGGGAGGCTATAACATCGTCGCGCGCAACCTCGTCCCGGCAGGCTACAAGATCGCCATCCGCGATATCGAGGAAGGCGAACCGGTCCTGAAATACAACACCACGATCGGCTTCGCTTCGGAGCCGGTTCCCGCCGGCACCATGGTGCACAACCACAACATCTCATTTCAGGAATTCGACCGCGATTACGCCTATTCGCGCGACTACAAGCCGCTGACCCTTCTGCCGGAGTCGGAACGGGCAACGTTCCAGGGCTACATGCGCCCGGATGGGCGCGCCGGCACGCGCAATTTCATCGCTGTCGTCTCGACGGTAAACTGCTCGGCCACCGTCGTGCATGAAATCGCCAACCACTTCACGCGCGACCGCCTTGCCGAATTTCCCAATGTCGACGGCGTCGCCGCCTTCGCGCATGCGCTGGGCTGCGGCATGGAGATGACCGGAGAGCCGATGGACCTGCTGCAGCGCACCCTCGCCGGCTATATCTGCCATCCGAATGTCGCGGGTGCGCTTGTCATCGGGCTGGGATGCGAGCGCTGTCAGGTCGGCGGATTGTTCAGCGCGCAAGACCTGACCGAAGGCCCACAACTCCGCACCATGGTGATGCAGGAAAGCGGCGGCACGCGGAAATCGATCGAAGCCGGTATCGCCACCGTCGAAGAGATGCTGGTCGAGGCGAACAAGTGCCAACGCGAAACCGTTCCGGCAAGCCATATCACCGTCGGCCTGCAATGTGGCGGTTCCGACGGCTTCTCGTCGATCACCGCCAACCCGGCGCTTGGCGCTGCTGTCGACTTGCTCAGCAAGCATGGCGGCACGGGCATTCTGTCCGAAACGCCGGAAATTTATGGCGTCGAACACACCCTGACCGCGCGGGCCGCGACGCCGGAAATTGGCAAGAAGCTGATCGAGCGCATTCGCTGGTGGAAGGACGAATACGCCCCCGGCCGCGACGTGCAGATCAACGGCAAGGTCAGCCCGGGCAACCAGACCGGCGGCCTCGCCAACATCCTGGAAAAATCGCTCGGCTCGTCGATGAAGGGCGGCACCGGCCCGATGATGGAAGTCTATAAATACGCCGAGCCGGTGACGGCGAAAGGGTTCGTGTTCATGGATTCCCCGGGCTTTGATCCAGTCTCCGCAACCGGGCAGATCGCGGGTGGCGCCAATCTGGTGGCCTTCACCACCGGGCGGGGCTCCTGCTTCGGCGCGAAACCGACGCCGTCCATCAAGCTCGCCACCAACACGCCGATGTTCGAACGCATGGAAGAAGACATGGACATCAATTGCGGCGACATTATCGAGGGCACTGCGACACTGGAAGAAGTCGGGCAGCGGATCTTCGACTACTTCCTGCACATCGCCTCGGGCGGCGAGACCAAGAGCGAAGCCCTCGATCTCGGCCGCCACGAGTTTATTCCCTGGCAGATCGGGATGGTCGGATAGGATTACCGGCTATTTGGCCGCCACGCCTTCGACTTCGATCAACAGATCGGGAGACGCCAGACCGTCGATGACAAGCAAGGTCGATGCCGGTTTAACAGCATCGCCGATAACCTTCTTCCTCGCCGCGCGATAGGCATCGACAAAGCGCGGATCGGTGATGAAGACCGTAAGCTTGACCAGATCGCCCTTGTTCATCCGGTTTGCCCGCAGGCACGCCACAACATTGCGGAATGCCTGTTCCGCCTGTTTGCGGATACCATCCTGGATCTGCCCCTTTGCATTGATACCGACCTGCCCGGCGATCATGAGCCATTCGGCGTCGGCCGGTATCTTGACGCTGTGGGTATACGCGCCAAGCGGCTTGTGGCTGGTCTTCGGATTTACGAACTGGTTCATCTGTTCTTTCTCCCTGTTTACGGTTTTTTGAATGATGGTTTTTAGCGAAATGAGTGTACAGCGTGCGACGTCAAAAAATCACGGCCTGATTATCCTTCCGAGTCATGTCCGCGTGCTCTTGATGTCAGGGTCACGCCGCCATCGACAACAAGTGTTTGACCGGTGATGTAGCGCGCCCAATCGGAACAAAGAAACACAACCGCCTTGCCGATATCCCATCCGGTGCCTTCGACTTCGAGTAAGGACGACTTGCGGCGGCCTTCGCGCGAGGCATCGCTCATCGTGCCGCCACGATTGACCATCGGCGTGTAGACCGGTCCCGGCGCCACGCAATTGACCCGAATGCCTTCCGTCGCGTGATCCACCGCCATCGCACCGGTGAGTGCAATCACCGCACCCTTCGACGTGGTATAGGCGGTGAGACCGCGCGGACGCAGCGCGGAAATCGACGAGATATTGACGATCGCGCCACCGTCGCCGCTTTCGATCATGGCGGGGATGGCGAATTTGCTGGTCAGGAACATCGCCTCCACATTGACCCGCATTACCTCTTCCCACTTCTGCCGGCTTTCCTCGACGACCGTGGCAGCACTACCGATACCGACATTGTTGTCCAGCGCATCGATCCGGCCGAATCGCGCCATGGCCGCCGCGACCATCGCCTCACATTGTTCCTCGTCGGTAAGGTCGGCCGCGTGTGCCGCCGCTTCACCGCCCTCGGCTTCGATCATCTCTGCCGTGCGCGCGGCAAGCGGCAGGTCGCGGTCGACGACGAACACGCGCGCGCCGGCCCGCGCAAACAGGATCGCCGCCGCGCGGCCATTCCCAATGCCGTCGCCCTTCGCACCGCCGCCGGCCACGATGGCAACCTTTCCTTCGAGTCCCAGGCCTTCTTTAACGTCCATTACCGCCTCCCTGTTTCGTTAGATCGTGTCGCGTATCATTCGGTCCCCGCTACCCGCTCTCGCGTTTTCGGAGCCAAATGCCTGGCCGCAGCAAGCTTACACCGAGGAAACAAAGCATGACGATTCCGGCTTGATTGAAGGTCGACTGGAACGCCGTCAAAAAGCGATCCCCGCCCCCGGCGCTGGCGAACATCCAGGACAGCACGGTCGCACCGGTCACGATCCCGGCGCTCCGCGTCACCATGGTAAGGCTGCCCGCGACACCGCGGTCGCTCTTGGATAAAACCCCCGTAACAATATGCATGTAGGACACGTGAAACAGGCCGAGGCCGAACCCGTGCATGATCAGGGTCGGGATAAGAAAGGCAAGAGGCGTTGTTTCCGCCCAGTTGCCGATCAGGAACAGGCCCAGGATGAGAAGCGACGCACCGCCGAAGGCCAGCCGATTGGCCTCGACCCGCCCGATGGCCCACCCGCCGAACGGCCCCGCCAGCGCCACACCCAGCGGCGCGCAACCGAGCACAAGTCCGCCAAGCCAGGTGGGGTAGCCTGCAATGCGAACGAGAAAGTACGGCACGAGCAACATCACCGAAAACCCGACGAAGTTCGCCGTGAAATTCGTCACGTTCAGGATGGAAAAGTCGATATCCCGGAAGACACGCAAGCGAATAATCGGTTCGGCAAAGCGCGCCTCCTGCCAAATGAATCCGGCGAAGCAAAACACCGACACGCAGGCCAATGCGACGGGCATGAAGAGGTCCGCACCCGCATTTTGGAATCGGTTGAGGGCGAGCAACATCGTGCTCAGGGCGAGCGCCAATAAAATGGCGCCCGGGATGTCGAACGGCTGCGCCGACCGCCCCTGCGCCAGGTTCGGCATCGCGAATGTTGCCAGCAGCGCAACAACGGAGAGCGGCGCGCGGAACCAGAACACCGCCGACCACCCCCACGCTTCTACCATGACGCCGCCGAGGGACGGGCCGATGACCGCGCCCAGGCCGAACATGGCGGTATAGATGCCGAGCGCCTTGGCGCGCTGTTCCTCCGGGAAATAGGCGGTTGCCAAGGCCGGCCCGCAGCTGATGACAAGTGCCGCGCCCAGACCCTGACAGAAGCGGAAAAACAATAGCCAGCCGAAGTCCGAGGTGCTGCCGCACAGGACGAAGGCGACGGCACTGATCGCGAGCCCGATACGAAAGATCCGGCGATGCCCGAAGAGATCGCCGAGCTTGCCGAACACAAGCATCAGGCTTGAATAGGTCAGCACATAACAGATGACGACCCATTGGATCGCGTTGATCGATATATCGAAATTGCGCGTGATATGGGGGAACGCAATATTGACCGAAGAATCGAGCGGCACGATCAAAGTGCCCAGCCCGACCGTAACGGTCGCCATGAAACGGTTCGCGATCATTCCGGAGCCTGTGGGAAAGAAACGGGCGGACCACCACCATAGGCCGGTTAGCCCCCTTTACGCGAGCTTACTGCACACGAGTGTCTGGCAAAGACGCCACGATGCGCCGCACCGCATCGTCCACGAGCGACACCATGGCGTCACCATCGCCATGCAACCGCGATGCCTTCGCGACCGCGAACGGCGCCGATATCGGCGACAGCGGCAAGCCGCCATCGGCTCGGTCCGCATTATGCCGCGCCTTCCACAGCAAGGTGTCGTGGCGGACCATGATAATTTCGAGATCCAGGTTCTTGCGCGACCAGACCAGCGCGAAATCTTCGCCAGAATCCCAAATCTTGGCCTCGATCAGGACCGGACAGCGAAGCTTCCGCAACAGAACGGCACGCTCGTCGGGCCTTTTTACATCGATTGCAAGACTGCGCACCGCGCGGGCGCGGGCGCCTGGTCCGACGACAACGGACAGCTTCGTCACGAGGTGCCGGTGCACGGAGTCCTCGACCAGGCGGCGCAGCATCGGCGATGCGCGGCCGGCCACGGGCATCACAATCGCGCAATCGGGCGGCGGCCGGTAAAAACCTGTCCCGACATGCACCGCCACCGCACGCTCGAACAACGGCGCGCCTTCGCTCTGGGCCCGGTAATCGGTGTATCGCGTCGGGCCGCACGCCGAGAGCAAGGCAAGCGCGCCCAGCAGGGCTGTGTGCAGCGGCCTCATATCGAACAGCCCGACCGCATCGCCGATGACAGATCGATCCGGCCGGGCATCCGCCGCCCATCAACGCTAACGCCGTCGACAATGACGCGTCCGCCGCGAAGACCATATGTTGCGCGGATCGTCTTGCGTGCTTCATATCCCGCGCCAACGATCTGACCCAATCCGCCCAGCAGAACGGCATCCACGTGGCGCGGGAAGATCCGCACCGCGGCACCCCCGGCGGCGGCAGCGTGCAATCTGCGAATATGCCGTAGTTCGCGGCGCTCATCCCGGGTGCCGCCGCCATGCTGCCGCATGAATCCGCTGAATGCATCCAAGTTCAGCCGCCATGGCGTGCCGGGCGCGCCACTGGCGACGAACAGCCTGTCTTCGCCCGCCAGGATCGCCACACGCAAACCGAAACACTTCCGGAAGTGGCGGTAGAGCCGTTCGCGGATGTTTGCCGCCGCCGGCCACGCGATCTCGATGACAGGCCCCGAGCCATGTTCCAACAGACGCAGCAGCGTCCGGCCCTCGGTCGCCGCCTTGGCGTCCGGTTTGATATCGAGCGGCCTGTCGTGCGGCGGGTCCGGCTTCGCCGGCTCGGCCGATGGTGCGGGAACTGTCGGTTTCAGGGCCGCCTGGCGCACGGGTTTCGACGTAGCCGGTTTCTTCTTGGGTTTCGGTTTCAGCGGAGAGAGCGACACTTTGAGCCGCTGTGGTTTTGGCGGTGGCGGTAATTGGACGGCCGCCAGAACAACGGGCTGCGGTGGAGGCGGAGTTTTATCCACCACCGCCTTTGGGGCTGGCTTCCGAACGTCCGGCGCGCTGGGCACGACCTGGTAGATCAATGCGCAGAGGATACCGAGCGACAGCGCCATGGACAGGTAGCGGAAAAGTCGGCGCGGCATCGCGCGGTCAGCGGTTCAGCCGGCGGACGTAGAACAGCTCCATTTCCTCCGCGAGGGTGAAGAGTTCGCGGCGGCGTTGTTCCGGTGTCATCAGCTGGTCGCTGATTTCGGCCACGCTGGCCGGTTGAGGTTTCGCTTCCACGTCCAAAACTTCCGCACGGCGTTGCGCGACGGCGGGATCGAGCTTTGGCGCAGCGGGCTTCGGTGGCTCGGCTTTCGGTGCCGGCGGTGCAGCGGGCGCCGTTGCGACGGTTTCCACCACCGGTGCCTCGGCCTTCTGCGTAGTCTCTTCCGCCATATCCTTCGCCTGGCCGACCGCGGCGTAGGCGCGGTCCGCCAGCGCGCGGAGATCGGTGCGGTCGGCGTTGAACAGGAAGATCAGCGCGGCGGCGACGGCGATGTTGAACAGAACGAACTTCATGAGGATCCCTCCTGATGGGGCAAGGCAATCGGCATGTCGCGGCGCGCGTGGGTGACCAGCAGCAAGGCGCGGAGCAGGGCGGAAACCGGCAGGCCGACCACGGTGGTCATGAAGGCGAGGCTGAAATTCGCGGTGAGCGTGCGGATCACGCCGTGGATCGTTTCCGGCGTCAAGGTCGTGTCGGCGAGGCTGCCGATGCCAAGGCTGATCCCGAACAGTGTGAAGGTCAGCGCCAGGGTCGTCACGCCATTGGCCGCCTGCACCCCGGCCTCGAGCCAGGTCCGCGCCGTCTCCGGCGGGCAATGCCTATCAGCCAGTTTCACCCAGGACAGGATTGCGACGAAGATCAAACCGCCCAGCAAGGCGATGAAGGTCGCCCCCAGCACGTCCCATGCCCAGGCGGCCACGTCCGTCGTGCTGGCGGCCGTTGTCGCGATAATTGCTGCCAGCGCCAGCACCCCGGCGCCGAGCATGTAGCTCGCCGCCCGCGATCCGGCGCCAAGGGCGTGCCCAATCGCGCGCATCCTAACGCCTCCCGACGCGCGCGTTCATCAGGCTGTGCGTCGACACGCCGATCTGATCCAGCCAGTGATCCAGCACATCCCGGTTGGCTTCCGTTGCGGCATGGACCAGGAAGGTCAGGTCGTAATTGTCGAACGCCTTGCGCACATGCGGCGTATTCTTGCCGGCAAGGCTCTTGTCGCGCATCACCATCCGCTCCAGATCGACCAGGCGGTTGCGCGAGATCTGGGTCTTCGACTGGCGCTGCGTGGGATCGAGCGCCTGATCGAGATAGGCGTCCAGCACGATGGCCCGCTCGCGTTCCAGATTTTCGAGCGTATCGGCAGCAGCGGCAGTTATGAGCATCGTGCTCATGGCCGCGCCCAGCAATATCGTTCCGAAGGTTTTCATCGCATTTCTCCTCTATCGGGTGACAAAGAATTCGACGGCGGAGGTCACGCTGGCGGCCTTCGCCGGCGGCTCGACCGCACTGTCCTCCGCAACCACGGCGTCGGACAGCGCCATCGCGTCGAGCGCAATCAGCTTTGCCATGTAGCCGAGCACCGTTTCCTCCTGATCGAGGAGGGCAACGTCCGCTTCCGCCTCGGTGACCACCTGGCGCAGATAATCCTGCTTGCTGACCGCCTTGCCATCGATTTCGGCGCGGCTGTTCATCGGGTGAGACTCGATAGCCGAGACCAACCGTTCGATGGCCGCCAGGTTCTTGGCATATTCCCGCGAATACTTGCTTTCCGAGACCGACGCGTTGCCGAACAGCTTCAGATCGACGGCGCCGATGGACGACTCGAACCGCCTCTGCGCCACCTTCTGCTTCTCCACCAGAGCGGCATGCTGCGGCGTCAGTGCGGCGCCGTCGCGGCTCAGCCGATCCAGCATCTTGCCGTACAGCCGGATCTTCGTGCTCGCCTGCCGCCGGCGCAGATCCTGCGTGCGGGCAACGAGTTCCAGATAGGCACGCTTTTCCGCCAGGAACTGGTGGCGCAGCTCAACCCGTAGCTCGCCTTCCGCCGCATCGATGGCCGATTGCAGATCGCGCAGGGTCATGGTCTTTAGCCGCGTCAGCTCCTTGTTGTCGTCGATTGCCAGCGCCAGCGATGATTTGGCAAAATCATGGTCGATCGCTTTCTTGAGGTAATTGGCCGGCAGCTTGATGAGCCGCTCGCTCACCACCGGATTCCAGGATTCGTCGCCGGTCGCGGCGGTCGTCGGCTCGGCCAACGCGCCGATCACGATCATCGGCATGGCGACGAGGACGCCGCGAGCCATGATGCTAAAATTCCCGTTCATCTGTCTCTCCTCTGCATTGCGCCACTATTTGTGGCGCCAATAACCGATGCGGCGCACCTCGTCCTTTAGCCCGTCATTCACGTTAAGCATGGCGTAGGCTTCGGGACCGTCCGTTTCGCGCTGACCCAGCAACACCTCCATCGTCGCGGTAAAGGACGATCCGTCCGCGTAGTAGAGATCGTTTTCGGGGAAGGCCTGCCGGAACCGGGCAAGATTGCCGCGCGCCCGGTCCATATCGCCGGCCTTGAAGTAGTTCTGGATGCTCAGCGCATAGGCCCGCATGCGTTCGTCGACGGCGACGCCGCGCCCTTCCGCGCCGAGCTCCGCTTCGCACTTCTCCAGCAGCTGCGCGCTCGCCAGATAGCGGCCCCGCGACCCGTCGTTGCGCGCCAGTTCGTCGAGCGAAACGGCCTCGTCGCGGCATTGGCGATAGGTCCGCATCGCTGAAATTTCATTGAACCGCGCCTCGCGGAAACCGATCCCTTCATAGGCGGTCGTCGCGCCATTCGTGGTGCATGCGGCAAGGCCGAAAAGCGCACAGGCAATTGCGCCTGAGCGCAAGGCAACCCGGCGCGTATTCTCTTTGCATCTCATCCCCAGCATCCTTTCCTGATTGTCTGATCAGGTTATGAAAGGATCTGAGCCGGTAATTGGATGGGGGGGTTCGGTGACGTCAATTGGGCAGCGCGCGCAGAGGACATTGTGACAAGAGGCGCTTCATGCGCAGGAGCGCCTATAAGGGGCCTCGAAATTAGGCACCCGCATCCACTATGTTTTGGCCTTTTCACATACAAGACATGTCATCCCGGACAAGGCGCATAGCGCCGCCGAGCCGGGATCCATGCTGCAACCGCGTCCGGCATGAAGATGGATCCCCGATCTGCGCGGCTACGCCGCTTGTCAGGGATGACATGGTGGAGCATTTAGTAACGACAAAAAGCCGCAAAAGCGATTGCCCTACCCTTTCGCAAGAGCCCCCTTACGGGATGAGAACGTGCGATACGGCTTGCACGGAAAAACCGTCCTGGACGGCATCCGTTTCGATTGTTCGCCACTGCACTTGCGTGATGCTGTCGGCGAGTGGTTCGAAAGGCGCCGGTAAGACCACAGGCTCGTTCACTGCGGTCTCCGCAAGCAACAAAAACTGCAGGCGCACGGGGACATCCGTGCGCGGCGGCTTTACCTTTAAGGAAGTGTATCCGCCGGTGTCGAGATGCTGGTTCCTGAAGAATATCTTGGGGCGCAGTACGGACGCTCCCTTGTCGCCGCGCACCGCGAGAACGGTCAACGCCACCGGCTGCCCCCGGTTCGTGACGCGATAGGCAAGGCCGCATAAGCCGCGCGCCGCGCTGTCGACGAACTGTCCGCCCTTCGCAACCGTCGCCTCTATGACGATGGGCTTGGCGGTCTCGAAATTCACCGCAGCGCAGCTTTTGCCTGGAGGCGCGCGCGTCTCGATGACTGTCGTCTCAAGCTCCGCAACCGGCGGCGGTGAAGCAGAGGCCTCGGCCGGCGCCGGGCGACGCTCGACCCAGAAAAGCCAAAACGCGGCGACCACGGCAGCGGAAATTGCAAACCCCGCCATAAGGGCAACAGGCATCTTGCGTCCCACCTGTGATGCGCCGGTGGCGGCCGTGGCCCGTACCGGCAGCGCGGCTACCGGCGGCCTTAGACCAAGCGTCACGAAGGCATCCGTGACGGAAGAAATCGGAACGACGCGCGCAGGGATCGGATCGAGCGGCGTATTTTCGTTCGGCAGGAAAACCGAAATCTCAACACCCTGCCGCGATAGCTCATCGATAAGCGCTGCCGCCCGGTCGAGTTTCGCCGGGACATCGTCGACCGCCAGCACATTCAAGTCCCGATCCACTTCACCTGTCGTCAGAATAGCCGCGCCAGCGCCCTCGCCGCTCAAACCGCCCTGTGCTTGCAGACCGTGCGCGATAAACACACCGAGCTGCCAGCTCATTCCTTCCGAGATGCGCCCCGACACGTCGAGGCGGAAGGCGGAGTGCCCGAAATAGGATTCGATGACGCCGGTCGGGGACCGGACGAACGCTTCATAGGCCGGGCTGACCGGCAAGGATACCGCCTTGCCGTCAAGACAGATGACGGATTGTACGCCCGGGTCCTCCGCCGTAATCCGCTGAACCTCGACCGGCCCGTCCGTTGTCAGGATGAATACGCGGATTGCGGTCAACGCAGGAACACCTCCGCATCGTTGTCGCGCAGCGCCTCGACCAGCGGCGCGCCGGCATCGGCCAGGATTTGAATGGTCCCGTCATGCGCGACCGGCAGGCGGTGTTTTTCGCACCGTCGGCCTGGACGGCACACATATAAAAGCGAAGGCGGCGCGATCAGCGGATCGGCCAGATCGATCACGATATAGACCTGCGACGGTTCGGCCCGCGACGGCCGCAAGGTAATGCGATACAGCTCGCCGTCCCGCTGGGCGACGGAACCGCTGCTGGCAGCGGCAACACGTGGAAATCGGTACTGTGCGGTCTGCTTCAGCAACCGCAGCAAATCCGCCTGGAGTGCCGGTTGCGACTCGAGTGCCGCGGCAAGGTCGGGCGTCATTTCATCTTCCGGCCCCATCACATAAGCGAACAGGTCGGAGAAACCGGCATGCCGTGGCCCGTCTTCGGCAATCGCATCGCTGACGGCATCGATCGTGCTCAACGCATCGAACATGAACGCCGCCGCCTGCTTTTGCTGTGGTTCAAAGCTACTCCAACCAGACGTCATGTGTCCGCTCCATACAACAGGTGAAATTGGCGAAGAAAGACCGCGCGATCCGCTTCGAACAGGCTGTCCCAGCCGGCCTCGCTTTTATCGAAGCGCGCCAAACGGCAATCGAATGCGCCCAGGTGCTCGCGGATCGCGAAAAGCGGTTTCCCACCCACCGCAAACCCGTCGGCCACCGTCTCGTCTCGTAAATCCTTGTCGCGAAACCCACGCCGCGAAATACCACCGAACGCCGATTTGGCCTCCGCAACGAAGGTGCGCAGCGGCGCGGTCAAATTTTCCGTCGTCGCGATAACCGTCATGAAGCGTGCCGTCACGCCATGCCGAGAAAGCGGCTCCACATTGTCCGCATAGTCATCGGTCGCGAGGAAATGCGCGGCGAGCGGACTGTAATCGAGGCTCGGACGAAGCCCCAGCAGGATCGTCATCGCCTCCGCGCGGCCCGCTTCGGCCAGCACATGGAAACTCGCGAGCAGCACCCGTTCGACATGATCCGCCAGCGAACCGTAGCCGGTGCGGCATTCATGGTAGTCCTGGGAAACGCTGCTATCGATCAGAGCCGTGAACGATGCCGCGTCGAGACGCCGGCGAAGCCCTTGCGTGATGCGCGCCTGCGCCGCCCCGAAAACCTCGCACCGCAACACCGACAATGGCAGCCTTTCGCTCAGACCATCGCCCTGTACTAAGAGATCCAGCGTCCGTGCTTCGGCCTTGGTCAGGAAGCGGATTGCATCGGATGGCGGCTGCGCCAAAAGATCGAGCGGGTTTTCCGCCTCCTCGATTACTTCGAGACCCACCCCTCTGTCGCCGGGCTCAACCTCGCCGGCCATCCAATCGGTTCCAAGGACCTTCGTATTTTCAAGCGCGTCCTGATCCTGCGCCGCGGTCATCGCCTGCATGAACCGGAGGAACGCCGTGAAGGCCGACCGGAACGTCTTGAAGTCGGCGCCGTCGTCACCGGCGGACTCGGCGAGCCAGAAGGCCATAACCGCATCGTCGCCGACCGCTTCGGGCGCTGCGTCGCCGGTCGCGGAAAGAAACGCGATCATACGGCGGAACTTGCGCTGATTTTGGGCGCTGAGCAGATTTTCCTTCAGATAGGCATAGGCCGCCGAAGCGAGGCTCTTTGCCGCCTGGCTTGCCACAGACGCCGAGGCATCCGGCGCCCGCACCGCTGCGACGATATCGTCGACCGCGACATAACCGATCGAAGTAACGAGGAACTCCATCATCGCGGATAGGAATGGCATCCGGCTGTAGGTCACGACGAACCCGCCATCGGGATAACTTAGCTCCAACCCCGCCCGCGTCGCCCGAACATCTGATGCAGTACTGAGATTCCGTTCGACATAGGACCGGAACGCAGCCGGTCGCGCCGGTCCGCTGCCCCAGAAGAACGAGGCATAGCCGCCGGCGCACGCGTCCGCAGCCCGGATCAGATGACACAACTCCAACAGCGGCGGCGCATAGACCCGGCAGACCACCGTCCGGGCAAGGTCGCGGCACAGCCCGGGCGAGAATTTCGGGACGCCATCGGCTTCCGCATCCGCGATAACGCGAAAGACGTTTGTCAGCGCGGGGCTTTTCTCGGACTCGAGCAGCAAGCGTTCGGCGACGGCGGCCTTCATGTCAAATCCGCCTCCCCTGCGCCAGCCGGGTCCGGTAGTGGCGCTGCAGTTTGCGCACCTTCTTCACGTACCGCGCCGTCGCCGGAATGATCCGCGCGTTCGGCCACGTGCCCACGGCGGAGCCGCCATTGTAATAGGACAGCGCCAGATCGACCCGCCCGCGATACCGCTTCACCAACCGGTTGAGGAAGTGCAGCCCAAGCCGGATGTTGATGCGCGGCTCCCACAATCGGTCGGGATTGATCCCATATTCGCCCCGCGCAGTCGCGGGCATGATCTGCATGACACCCCGCGCACCAGCACTGCTGCGCGCCTTTGGGTCGAAGTACGATTCGGCATGGGCCACGGCCAGGGCAAGCGACGGGGGGACGCCCATATTGACGGCCTCCCGCGCAACCATCTCCTTCACCGCCGGCCGGTCGAGCGAGCGCCGCGCCTCCGCGGTGGACATACAGCCGCTCGCGCCGAACCCAATTGCGACGAACAGGGCGGCGGCCAACCAATGCGGCGTGCGGTAAAGGGGGTCAGCCATCGCTCAGCCTCGCCGCCGCAACGGAAAATCGTCGAGCGTCCGGCGCGCCCGTCTCACGCGCGAAGCCATCGTGCCATCGAAATCGTCGAGTGTCGGCCTGGCCGCCCGCGGCGGCGATCTAAGCGCCTGGATTGCGGCGCGTGCGTCCGCGTCGAAATGGCGGACCCATGCCTGCACCTCGGCGACGTAGCGGCGCGGCGCCAGACCGCGGAAACCGCTTTTTTCCCGATGGTGCAGCAAAGCCAAATCTCGGCGTTCAGGATAGCGTTTCAGCAGAACGCCAAGTGCTTCGATATCGGCCCGTATGCCGCGCCGCGTATGACGGGTATCCGCGACCGTCGCCACGGCAAGCGCCAACGACGGCGAAACATCGGCGCGCAATGCTTCTTCGATGATGGCGTGCTCCCTTTCCGGCAGCATGGCCCCACGCGCGATGCCGGCGTTCAGCACGAAAATCACGGCGGCAATCGCCGCAACCTGCAAAATGGAATCGACAATCGCGATCGGTTCGCGCGTCATCGCGGCACCTCTTTCAAGGCGCGGAGCCAGTCGGGATCGAGGGTCGACACGATCAGATCGTCGGCCGCAAGCCTGGTCCGCGCCGTCATCGCCTCGCCCAGAGGCAGGGCCGGGTCGATGGCAAGGATGAGACGGCCCGCGGGCGCGAGCGTTGCCGGATCGACCGGCTTCAACTGCGCGTCGAAATACCGGCCCTGGTGATAGACCACCACGGTGTCCTGCGTTTCCACGTCTACGGCCCCGCGCGCCGACGTGGACGGTGCCAAAATCGCTGCGGCAACGGCCTGGCTGCTTTGTTGTGCCGTGCCCATGGAAACCATCGTCAGGACCATGATGCTGAAAAATCCCATCGCGAGCGCCAGCGCGATTTCCGCCATCGGATTGCCTTGCGAACCGTCATGCATATCGCTTTTCCTTTACTCCCGCACCGGACTCTTCTACCCCCGGTTATGAACGGGGGAGGACCGATTTTGCGGCTACAGCAAACGGCTACCGGCTACGCGTTCGCAGGCTCGCAACGAGGGCCCGCGTCATGCGGCCGTCGGTTCCCAGGCCGTTATTGCGCTGAAATGCGGCAATAGCGCGCCGCATTTGTGGATTAAGTATGCCGTCGACTGGTCCGGGGTCGTAGCCCAACGTATGCAGCAGGCGTTGGGCTTCGGCGACCGTTTCGCGCCCCGCAACGCGGGTTGGATGGCGACGCGGTGCCGGGCTGGGTTCCGTCCGCTGCCAAGGGAGTTCCACCGACGCGACCACCGGGGTGGACTCCTGTTTTGGTCCCAAGGCGAGACTGGCCGGTATCGAGTCCGTTCGGATTCTCTCGCGCCACGTCACGGCGACGCCGTCGCGGTCCCGCAAGGACAGGCTCAACTCGACCGACCGGCCGAGCGGCCAATAGGTGCCGATCAGACGATAGACGCCCGGTCCTGTCTCATCGCCGCCGCCGTCGGAACGGACCCGCAGCCCGGAGGCGGACAAAACGCCGGTGGCCCCACGCCGAAACTCATCCGCGACCCGGTCGCGGAGATAGTGCGAAAACGGCGTTTCCGCTGTCTCGCTGCGGTAGCGGATATCGCCGATACGGACCTCTTCAAGCCCATCAACCCGCTGCGCCAGATACTGCGTCGCCGCAGACAGCGCCTGATCCAGGTTCAGCGCCGCCTGCAACACATCGCTGTCCCGCACCCGAAACCGCTGCGCCTTGGTACTGGCCAGCACGGCGCCGTCCCCGGTCGCAACCGCCTTATAGGCGAGGACCATGTCATCGCCGGCGCGCCGCAGCGTGCCGATAACCAGGACATCGGCCCGCGCATTCTCAAGCAACGTTTCCGCCGGATCCCGCGGTCCCGGCACGGCTGTTTGCGAGACGTCCCGGACGAGGGATTTCAACGCGCCCCTCGCCACGAAGACGTGTCGGCCGCTGCTCTTGCGAATCAGCGCGGACAAAAGCGATGCGTTGAATTCATTCGCCGCCTCCGGCGCGATCGGCACGTCCTTCGCCGCGAAGGCCTGCACCGCAATGCGAACCTGGGGCGCATCCGGAACGCCATCGAGTATTTCTTCGGCAAACCGGTCCGCGATCCAGCCGTCAATCGTATTGGCGAGCACCGGGACCGGCGCCGCGATAACCGCGATCAGCAATATAATTCGAAACCCACGCCAGTGCTTCATGGCCATCCCGCGCGATGCGCGCTCCCCATTCTACCAGTCGCCCTTTTTGAAGCCGCGCTGTGCACGCGGACTAATTTTCGCGATCGTGAAGACGTTGCCGGAAAAGTCGATGCGGCCCCGCACGCCCATATGGGCCAGCATCTTCTTCAGGTTCCGGTACAGCCGTCCGCTGCTGGCGCCCGACTCGTACCAGAACTCGTGATGGCGCGTGCCGACCCGGACCGGGCGATGCCGCGCATAATCGCTGAAGACGACGAGATATTCCTCGATCCCCGTCACGTCTTCGGGCGTGAACCCGTCGAGCACCAGCGCGTAGCCGTTCGGTGCGGCGGCGAGCGTCCGGTCGGCGGGCTGCGGCGTCGCCGGCTCGGGATCGCTCACCCAGATCAGCTTCTCGGCCAGCGCCGCGCCCATGTCGCGGGCCAGGATCTGCGCCTCGCGGCCGATAATTTCCATCAGGCAGGGTCGCGCGCAATCGGATGGCGCGCGGCGCAAGCGCGGCGACGCCAGTTCGAAGGTGGCGAGAAGCTGTCCGGTCCGCACGTTCAGCATGCGGCCCGAGACCCGCGCGCCCAGCCAGGTGCCGTAGTCGTTTTCGCGCGCCTTGGTATAGGTCGAGAAGACGACGACGATATCGAGCGGCGGCCGCTTGGCGGTGCGGGCGGCGACAACGATATTGCGGTCCGTGCGGCGGCTGCGGTCCGCGCTCGGCCGGAACAGACCGACCGCGTCGAAAACGTCGAAGCCCGCCTCATGCAGTTGGTCGGACAGTGCTGTCGCCGCGCGGGTCTGAATACGGCTGCCATGACGCACCGACGCGGGATCGGAATCGACTCCGACGACCACGATGTTGGGTTTCCCTCCCGCCTGCGCCGCGTTCAGCAGCAACGCGCAGAGCATAAGCGCCGCCCCCAACACTGCGATCAACCGAATACCGAACATGAAATGCGCTCCCCTTCGCTGACCGGGCCGCGCCCTATTTCACGTTCTTCCAGCTGCCGTCCGGCTGACGGCAGGCAGTGCCATACAGTTTTTCCTCATAACCGCCGACCACGCCCCAGGTCGTATATTCGCGGCAATAGCGGTTCTCCGCGACCTTGTAGGTCTTGGTGGGGACCACCTTGTACGTGCCGCCGGTCTGCGTGTTGCGCCAGGCGATCGTGTTCCCCGTGCGACTAGTTTCCAGCGCCTGGTTGACCTGATACTGGTCGGTCCGATCCATCGACCGGCCGAGATTGCCGCCGATCAGCGCGCCCAGCAGCCCGCCGCCGATGATCGCCACCGTGCGCCCGCTGCCCTTGCCGATCTGGGTGCCGGTCGCCGCACCGATTGCCGCGCCGATCAAGCCGCCAACCAGGGCGTTGTTCGAGCCCTGCCGGTAGCGCTGCGACGGGTAGGCGCTATGCCGCACGATCCGGCGCGGTTGGTAATAATAATAATCGTGGCGGTGATGATGCCGCCGCCAGTGCCGGTGATGCCGCTTCCGCGCGGCCCAGCGGTAGTCGTACTTCTTCCAGTAGCCGTGGCCGTGCCGCTTGTGATCCGCCTTGGCGGCGCTGCTGACCGCCGGCGTGATCATGGCGACGGCGAAGATGCCGATAACGATTTTCCGTAACACCGTCGTCCGTTTGTTCATCACCGCCTCCTTGTTCCACCACGCGCGGGCTCGATCGGCTTATGATCAATCGCCTTATGAAAAGATCAGGGTCTACCGACGTCCCGCCTCATTAATAAAATATATTACATGCATAAATGATGTTATTAATGTTGTCAATTATAATTTCATAACCCCGCCTAGCGGCATACCGGTAGAAAACCGGTCTTTTCTCTTCCCTTGACCGGGGGTAATAGGCTTTAAGCATTGGGAAATTGCCGTCGAAGGAGCCAGCCGTTATGGAATTCGCCCCGCGCATGAGCCGGTTCAAGCCGTCGCCCAGCCAGATCGCCTCCGCCCGTGTCCGCGACCTGATCGCGGAAGGCCGCGACATCATCAAGCTGACGGCGGGCGAGCCGGATTTCCCCACACCCGACCACGCGAAAGCCGCGGCAATCGCCTGCATGGACAGGAACGAGATCAAATACACGCCGATCAACGGACTGATCGAAATGCGCAAGGCGGCGCAGCTCAAATTCAAGCGCGACAATGGCCTCGATTACGGCCTCGACCAAATCGCCGTCGGCGCGGGCGCGAAGCAGATACTGTTCAACGCCCTGATGGCGACGGTCAGCGCCGGCGACGAAGTGATCGTCCCGGGGCCGTACTGGGCGTCCTATCCGGACATGATCCAGCTCGCCGGCGGCACCCCGGTGTTCATCAATTGTGGCCAGAACAGCCAGTTCAAGATGCGGCCCGAGCAGCTCGACGAAGCGATCACGCCGAACACCAAATGGCTGATGTTCTGCATGCCGGCCAACCCGACCGGTGCGACCTATTCACCGGACGAGATGCGGGCACTGGCCGACGTTCTGCTGAAACACCCGCATGTCCACATCCTGACGGACGATGTCTACGAACATCTGATTTACGATGGCCGCGAATTCTCGACCTTCGCCCAGATCGAACCGAAACTGTACGACCGCACCGTCACCGCCAACAGTTGCTCGAAAGCCTATTCGATGACCGGCTGGCGGATCGGCTTCGCCGGCGGCCCGAAGGACATCATCGCCAATATGGGCAAGATGCAATCGCAAAGCGCGTCGGGCGTCAGCGCCGTCAGTCAGGCTGCCGCCGTCGCCGCCCTGGAAGGCCCGCAGGACTTCATCAAAGAACGCACCGCCAACCTGCAATACCGCCGCGACATGCTGTTTGAAAAACTGAACAAGGCGGAAGGCCTGTCCTGCGACCTGCCGGAGGGTGCGATGTACATCTTCTGCTCCTGCGCCGGCACCATCGGCAAAAAAACGCCGGACGGCAAGACCATCGAAAGCGACGTCGATTTCACGATGTACCTGCTGGATACGGTCGGCGTCGCCGTCGTGCAGGGCAACGCATATGGGTTGAGCCCGTATTTCCGGGCCAGCTTCGTGGCACCGGAGGAAGATCTTATTCGCGGCGGGGATTTGGTTCAGCAAGCGTGCGCGGCGTTGCGTTAGCCCAACGACGGCAGCTTCAACCCGAACGCTTCCGCACATTCGACCGCACTGTCATAGCCGGCATCCGCGTGGCGCATCACGCCGGTCGCCGGGTCGTTCCACAGCACACGCTCCAACCGCCGTGCCGCATCTTCGGTGCCGTCGGCAACGATGACCATGCCGGCGTGTTGCGAGTAGCCCATGCCGACGCCGCCACCATGATGCAGCGATACCCAGGTCGCGCCGGATGCGCAGTTCAGCAGCGCATTGAGCAGCGGCCAGTCGGAGACGGCGTCAGAGCCATCCTTCATCGCTTCGGTTTCGCGGTTCGGGCTGGCGACGGAGCCTGAGTCGAGGTGGTCACGGCCGATGACGATGGGAGCGGACACCTCGCCAGACGCCACCATTTCATTAAAGGCCAGGCCCAGCCTGTGGCGGTCGCCGAGGCCGACCCAGCAGATGCGCGACGGCAGGCCCTGGAACTGGATGCGCTCGCGCGCCATGTCGAGCCAGTTATGCAGGTGCTTATCGTCGGGCATCAATTCCTTCACCTTGGCGTCCGTCTTGTAGATGTCTTCCGGCTCGCCGGACAGGGCCGCCCAGCGGAACGGACCGATGCCGCGGCAGAACAGCGGACGGATGCAGGCGGGCACGAAGCCCGGAAAGTCGAACGCGTTTTCGACGCCCATATCCTTGGCACCCTGGCGGATGTTGTTACCGTAATCGAGCGTCGGCACGCCGGCAGCGTGGAAATCCAGCATCGCCCTGACCTGGACCGCCATCGACTGTTTCGCGGCCAGCGCCACGGCCTTGGGGTCGCGTTCCTGCCGCTCCGCCCATTCGGCCAGGGTCCAGCCGGCGGGCAGGTAGCCGTGCAGCGGATCATGCGCCGAGGTCTGATCGGTCACCGCATCGGGATGCGCGCCGCGCCGGACCAGTTCCGGAAACACCTCTGCCGCGTTACCGAGCAGTGCCACCGATACGGGTTTCTTTTCAGTACAGGATTTTTCGATGATCGCCAGCGCCTCGTCCAGATCGTCGCTGCGCGCGTCGATATAACCGGTGCGCAGACGGAAATCGATCCGGCTCGGCTGGCACTCGACGGCCAGCATCGACGCCCCTGCCATGGTCGCCGCCATCGGCTGCGCGCCACCCATGCCGCCGAGCCCGCCGGTAAGGATCCATTTTCCGGACAGGTCGCCGCCATAATGCTGCCGCCCGACCTCGACGAAGGTTTCATACGTGCCCTGCACGATGCCTTGCGAGCCGATATAGATCCACGACCCGGCCGTCATTTGGCCGTACATCATCAGCCCGACCTTATCGAGCGCGTTGAAGTGTTCCCAATTGGCCCACTCCGGTACGAGGTTGGAATTGGCAATCAGCACACGCGGCGCGTCGATGTGGGTGCGGAACACACCGACCGGCTTGCCGGATTGCACGAGCAGGGTCTCGTCGTCTTCAAGTTCTTTCAGGCTGTCGACGATGCGGTCGAAGGCTTCCCAGCTGCGCGCGGCGCGGCCGATACCACCATAGACGACGAGTTCTTCCGGCTTCTCTGCCACATCGGGGTCGAGGTTGTTCATCAGCATGCGCAGCGGCGCTTCGGTCAGCCAGCTCTTGGCGTTCAGTGCGGTACCGCGCGGCGCGCGGATGACGCGGCTGTTATCAACTCTGGTTGGCGGCATGGGGCGCTCCTCGCGCTATTCCAATGGTATGGAAATGAAATCGGTAAACCGGTCCGCGGCAATCAAACCTTGTGCTGCCTCGATGTCCGGCGACAGGAACCGGTCCTCTTCCATCGCCGGCACGCGCGCGCGGATCACGCTGCGCGCACGTTCCAGCGCGGGGCTAGAGGCGAGCGGCGCATGAAACTCAACGCCTTGGGCAGCGGCCAGCAGTTCGATGGCGACGATCGCCCGCGTGTTCCGCGCCATCTCCAGCAGGCGCCGCGCGCCGTGCGTCGCCATCGACACATGATCCTCCTGGTTGGCGGAGGTCGGCAGGCTGTCGACGCTCGCCGGCGTGGCACGCTGCTTGTTCTCTGACGCCAAGGCGGCGGCGGCTACATGGGCGATCATGAAACCAGAATTGATGCCAGGCTCGCTTGTCAGAAAAGACGGCAAGCCGCTGATCGAACCGTCCGTCAGCATCGCGATACGTCGTTCCGACAGCGCGCCAATTTCCGCCACGGCGAGCGCCAGGGTATCGGCGGCGAAGGCAACCGGCTCGGCATGGAAGTTACCGCCGGACAGCACCTCGCCTGACTCCGCGAACACCAACGGGTTGTCGGTCACGCCATTCGCTTCGACTGCCAGCGTTGCGGCGGCGTTTCGCAGCAGATCAAGGCACGCGCCCATGACCTGTGGCTGGCAGCGCAGGCTGTAAGGGTCCTGAACCTTGCCGCAGTCGACATGGGAACGCCGGATTTCGCTGTCGGCGAGCAGATCGCGCAGCGCGGCGGCAACGTCCCGCTGCCCGGGCTGGCCACGCAATTCGTGAATACGCGGATCGAACGGCGCGTCCGAGCCCAGCGCCGCATCAACGGACAGCGCGCCCGCAACCAGAGCCGCGCGGAATACTTGCTCAATCTCGAACAGCGCCGCCAGAGCGAGCGCCGTCGAAACTTGCGTGCCGTTGATCAGCGCCAGCCCTTCCTTCGGGCCGAGCACCAGCAACGGGATGCCGGTGGCGGCAAAAGCGTCGGCAGCGGCTCTGCGTTCTCCGTCAATGCTGACCTCACCGACCCCGATCATCGCAGCGGCGAGATGTGCCAACGGCGCCAGGTCACCGGACGCGCCGACCGAGCCTTGCGCAGGGATGACCGGCAAGATATCCGCCGCGGCCATCCGCTCGATGGTCTCGATCACAGGCCAGCGAACACCGGATGCGCCGCGCGCCAGGCTGCCGGCCTTTAATGCCAAAATGAGCCGGACAATGTGGTCAGGCAAGACATCGCCGACACCAACGGCATGGGACAGAATCAAGTTCCGTTGCAGAACAGCCAGCCGGTCTTGTTCGATCTGTGTATTGGCGAGTTTCCCGAAGCCTGTGTTCACGCCATAGACCGGCGCGGCGCGTTGCACGATGTCGTCGATCACACCGGCCGCCGCATCAACGGCAGCTTTCGCACGAGGATCGACACGAAATGCCGAGCCGCCGCAGACCTGCCGCCACAACTCGAGTGACGTCTTGCCGGGATCGATCGAAACCGTGTCCGCCATGGCCGCTCCCCGCCTACCGAAGGCACCGCTCAGGATGATAAGAGCCTAATGAAAGACGGACCGTAAAACGAGGGTATTGTTGCCCCGTGCTGCGGCGGCGCATACTCCGCCGGTGAACCGATCTTGAGGTCATTTGATGGAATTCATCCTTCCCCTCGCGACGCTCGCCGTCGCGCAGCTGATGGCCGTGATCAGCCCGGGGCAGTCGTTCCTGGTGGTTTCCCGCACCGCGCTAGCGAGCGGCCGGAGTGCGGCCCTGACGGCGACGCTGGGCATGGGGATCGGCTCGGTCTTCTGGGCCGGCAGCGCGATGGCTGGGCTCGCGGTACTGTTTCAGCAAGCCGCCTGGATCTATATCGCCCTCAAGATCGCCGCTGGGCTGTATCTGCTGTTTCTCGCCATCAATCTGTGGTGGCATGCGGACGATAAGATGGATGTCGGACAAGCCGGCAAACAGCAACTGCACTTCTCGGCAGCGCTGCGCCTTGGCTTCCTGACGCAGATCGCCAACCCTAAGGTAATCGTCTTCTTCGGCTCGATCTTCGTGGCACTGCTCCCGGCACAGCCGCCGCTTTGGGTGATGGCGGCGACGCTCGCCATCGTATTCGTGAATGAGACCGGCTGGTATGCGATCGTCTCGTGCCTATTTTCCGCAACGAAGTCGCGCGATGCCTATCTGCGGGCCAAACCATGGGTCGACCGTGGCATGGCCGGTCTGCTCGCGCTCATAGGCGGCAAGCTAATTGTTGACGCGCGCTAGCGGCTTAATCGCAGTTTTTGACGAAGCACCGTGCGGCCCGGTAAAGTTTCCCGATAGGCTGGGCCGAGGAGTTAACAGGACATGCATATCGAGTACATCAAGGCAATAACCGAGCGTTACAGCAGGCTCGGATACACGCCCTACAAATGGTACGAGGCCGACTCGCCACCGCCCTTTGCACCGCTTAAGAAACCGCTCAGCGAGTCCAGGATCGGCGTGCTATCGACCTCCGGCGCCTATGCGGTTGGCCAGACGGCTTATTACTACAAAGACGACTCATCGACTCGGGCGATCCCGAAGACGACGCCAAAGGACCGCATTCACTTCTCGCACATCACCGAAAACTATCTTGAAAACCCGCGGCGCGACCCGGCCTGTATGGTACCGACGGACGCCTTGCGCCAACTCGAGGAAGAAGGAGTTATCGGCGAGGTCGCGGACGATATTTTCTCCTGCATGGGCGGGATCTACTCGCAGCGACGCGTCCGTGAAGAACTTGCGCCCGCACTCCTGGAAACCTACCGGGCGCAAAATGTCGACGCCGTATTCCTCATACCCATGTGACCGGTTTGTCACCAGACCGTGTGTCTGGTCGCCCGACATCTCGAAGCCGCCGGTATACCAACCTTCTGCATGGCAAGCGCACTCGATATCATGCAGGCGGGTAACCCGCCGCGCGCAGCCTTCGTCGACTTCCCGCTGGGCCATACGGTCGGCCCGCCCTTCGACCCCGAACAGCAATACAGGATCGTGCGCGACGGTTTTCGCGCATTCGAAGCGATCAGCGCGCCAGGCGAGATAGTACATCTCGATGGTACCTGGCCTTCGGGCGATGACTGGAAAGCGCAAGCGGCCAGGGCAGATGGCGGCGATACGCGGTCGCCAAGAGACGAGACCCCGCGCTATCAAACAGAGGAAGACCGTCGCCTCGCGGAGGCCCACGCCGGCGATTAGCACATATCGAAATTGACTGAATTCGTTTCCGGCGGCCCGCCAGCCGCGTGCCTCAACACGCTGATTCCAGCGAAAAACTTGCCGAAACTGCGATTTTCTTCGACGTATCTTACGGCACGTCGAGAGCGTCACAATATCAAAATATAAGCAATACTGTAATAATAACGATAGACTCGTAGAGTCTATATTTAATGTTTATTACAATAAATATTGTTTATACATTGTATTTTTTATTTTTATTATATTTTATTTTGACTCCTTTATTAAGGAAAGCTAAAACGCCATCAACCTTGATCCAAAGCCAAGGCCGCAACATCGGATGTTTTCAATTAAAACTGCGAAGTGAGTCGGAATTATGGCGAGTTTCACGAACAACCGAGTGCCGGACTACCAAAGTGGCCGCGAGTTATGGGTAGGCGCTAACGAGCAATACACAACGCTGAGAGCGGCCGTTAACGACGCTTTGGACGGCGATACCGTCTTCATCCGCGCCGGCGTCTACGAAAACGACTTTGCGACCATCCGAAACGATATCAGCATTATCGGCGTCGGTGGCAAAGCCCACCTAAAGTCGACCCAACAGATCCCCAACGGCAAAGCCATCCTGGTCACCGATGCTAACACGGTGATCGAAAACGTGGAATTTTCGGGCGCTTTCGTTGCTGACAGAAACGGCGCCGGAATCCGGCAGCAGCTTGGCAACCTGACGATCCGCAACAGCTATTTCCACGACAATGAAATGGGCATTTTGTCGGCTTCAAATCCCACTGCAGTTACTCGTATCGAGAACACAGTGTTCGACCGTAATGGGAATGGCACCAATTTCAGCCACCAGGTCTATGTCAACACCCTTGCATCGCTTGAGGTCACGAATAGCACCTTCACTGAATCCCGGGATGTCACCGATATCCAGAGCCGCGCCTTGAGCACTACGGTTACGGATTCGGTCTTCGACGACACCGACGGGACGTCGAGTTATCTGATCAACCTGCCGAACGCGGGTGACGGAATCATTACCGGCAACACCCTGATCTACGGTGCAAACGCCGGCAACTTCAAGCCGATCAATTACGGAACATCGAGCCAGCTGCATCCGGGGTCGCTGCTCGTCGCCAACAATACGCTCACCAACAACCTGGAATCCTCACTAAACGTCGTCGGCGTGCGAAACGCGTCGAACCAGGAAGTGGTAATCGCGGACAATCTGTTCATCGGCTTCGACGGCATCGTTACGGGCACCGCAACACTCTCCGGGAACACAATGCAGGACCCTCTGAACACAACAGAAATCCTCGGCACGGCGGGTAACGATAACTTAGCGGGTACCGCGATAAACGAGATGATGGACGGGCTCGACGGCAACGACACCATGAATGGTCTGGCCGGCAACGACTATCTGATCGGCGGCGCGGGAAACGATACGCTGTTTGGCGGCGACGGCGCGGACGCGCTGCTCGGTGGCGGCGGCAACGACAGGCTCTACGCCGACGCACTCGATACTCAGGTCAACGGCGGCGCAGGTTTCGATCGGCTGTATGTGCAGGGCACCGAGGGGATGACCGTAGATCTCGCGGCCGCCGAAATCGAATATGCGGTCGGTAACGACGGCGCCGACGTCTTCGATGCATCGAATGCGGCCGCCAAGGTAACGGCCTTCGGCAAGGATGGCGCGGATGCACTTACCGGCGGTGCGGGTGGTGACGTCCTGAAGGGTGATACCGGCAACGACCAACTGATCGGCAATGCGGGCAGCGACCGGCTCTATGGCGGCGCAGGTGCCGATATCTTGATCGGCGGCGACGGGAACGATCGACTCTACGCCGATGCACTCGACATCCAGATCAGCGGCGGTGCCGGTTTCGATCGGCTGCTTGTACGAGGAGCCGCGGGAATAACCATGGACCTCGCGGCTAGCAGTATCGAACTTGCGGTCGGTAACAACGGTGCCGACACCTTCGATGGGTCCGGCGCAACCAGTAGGATCATAGCATCCGGCAAAAATGGCGCCGACACGCTGATCGGCGGCGCGGCCGGCGACATCCTGAAGGGTAATGCCGGCGACGACCAACTGATCGGCAACGCGGGCGATGACAGGCTCTATGGTGGAGGCGGTGCCGACACCTTGAACGGCGGTGCCGGAAACAATTCACTGTTTGGCGGCAGGGACGACGATGTGTTCCTGACGCAGGATACTGGCTTCGGCCGCCTCTTTGGCGGTACCGGTTTCGATACGCTGCGCTTCGAGGGCGCGGACCGGAGCTTCGACCTCAGCGCCTTGTCCGCCGGCCGGATCAATTCGCTCGAAGCCCTCGACATCACGGGAACCGGCGATAACACACTTATCATCGACACCGCCACCGTCCTGACCGCGACACAGGGTGTCAACGGCGAGACCGGCGCGGCCAACAGTCTGATCATCGACGGTAATGCGGGCGACACGGTAAACGCCGACACAGGCTGGACCGACGCCGGCACCGCAACGATCGACGGCCAAGGGTATTCGGTGTACGAGAGCGCCGCAAGTGACGCATCGCTTTACGTGGACAGCAATGTTGAGGTGAATGTCGGATAGGCGACCGACGCGTTTTTTTCAGGCTGCGGCGGACGTTCAAACAAACCGGACAAGGATTGTCTTGGGCTTCCGATCTCCCCTTGCGGCCACTGCCAGCCTGGAGTACCCCTACCACAACGCATCCGGGCGAGAACGTGTGCTGTCTTCGCCTTTTTGAGGCGGTGCCCGCAGTTGCCAAACCCAGGGAGATCGAAACGATGTCTGCGACCGATCCGAACCGTGTGATCCTGACCGGGGAGAACCCGTTTATCCGCTTGAGTGCCGGCGAAGGCGCACCGGAGACCTGTGCCGCCAGTTTCTGGCGCATCCTGTTCTGCCCCGCCGGACCCGGTCACGTGCTCTATTACAAGAGCGAAACGACGAACGACCAATGGCGCATCTATTCCGACAACATCGCCATGGCGCGCTGGCTGCAGAACACCGTGCAGGGCATGTTGAACGCCGAGACGGCAGACATAGGGCTTCCCGTCACCGAGGCGGAATTCAGCAAATCGGGCGACCCGGCCTATTTTTGGACCGAGACGATCCTCTCCGCGGACGAGGAGATCACGATGACCTGGCACGATTTGGGCGATCCGCTGCTGGTCCATACCGCGCCGAACGAGCCAGCAGAGCGGCGCTACGGCGTGTGCACCGTGCTGATCCCCGCACTCGGCGCGCGTCTGGTGCATAACGGCGTACAAGCGGTAGGGCTGCCACAAGCCACCGAACGTGACGGCCGGCCCTTCAGCACCTGCGCGCTAGCCTTTTCCGAAAGCTGGACCGAGGCACGATAAAGCCGTTTAGCCCGTCGGCGGTGCCATGCCGCCCGGATCGGTTTTGTGGACGCGGCGCGTCATGAAGGTACCGAGGCCCGCTGCGCAGACGTCGCCGTTCACGTCATGCACCTCGCAGCGCACAACCGAGGTGCGTGAGCCGGCCCGGACCACATCTGCCGTCGCGGTCATGCGTGGGCCGGTCGCGGCAGCAAGATAATTTACCTTCATCTCCAGGGTCGCCATCGGGCGTAGACGGGTGTCGTAATTACCACCAGCCGCCGCCGTCGCCATCGCGATGTCGATCAATGCCGCCAGCACGCCGCCCTGCACCACTTCGCGCAGATTCCGCATATCGTCGGTGATGTTCAACCCGACGACCGCGTGGCCGTCCTCCATGACCTCGTACTCGACCCCCAGCCACTTGCGGAACCCTTCGTCCGGCATGTGCTTCCCCTCATCGTTCGCTCCTATTGGCGCGTTATCCAAGCCTGCCGGCCAGCCGCCGTCAACGGATTACCGGCTTACGCAGTTGACGCGGACATGGCAAAATAGACTGCAACACGAACAAGCAGGAGAATCGGCGATGACAGCGACCGACATCGTCACGCATACCGACACCAAGGCGCTGATCGAATTCTCCGTCGAGAAGCGGGTCCGCAAAAAGCTGATCCGCGGCAAGACCATCATGTCCGACGTCACCTGCTTCGAGCCGGGCCAGGAAGGCGTAGCGCACAGCCACCCGAACCGCGACGAAATCTTCTTCGTCCTCGAAGGCAGCGGTTCGATGGTGGTCGAAGACGAAGCGATCCCGGTCTCTCAGGGCAGCATCATGCTGATCCCGGCCGGGACGCAACAAACATATGGCGCGGGCGGACAACAACTGCCGCTTCGTTGTCATGTTCACCAAGGGCGCAGGAATCAGCGAACCGCCGCCGTAAGTATCAACGCGTTACGACGTCACCACGAACATATCCGGGGTCACATCGACGCCGGACAGCACGTCCAGGAAGGACTGGGTCCAGTCGGCGACGTCATGGCAACAAAGATCGGCATACATGGCCCGCCAGCGTGCCTTGCGCTCGTCGAGTGGCATATGCAGGGCGCGTTGCAGCGCTTCGCCAGTACTCTCCACATCGTAAGGATTAACGATTACGGCATCAGTCATCTGGCTCGCCGCGCCCGCGAAGCGCGACAGCACTAGTACCCCAGGGTCATTCGGGTCCTGCGCCGCTATATATTCCTTGGCAACCAAATTCATGCCGTCACGCAGCGGAGTGACGAATCCGATCTTGCTGGCGCGGAAGAAGCCGGCCAGCGTATGCCGGGCGAAGCCCTTGTTGAGATAGCGGGTCGGGACCCAGTCGAACTCCGCATAGGCACCGTTGATATGCCCGGCAGCGGCTTCAAGCTCCTGACGGATGTCGACATATTCGGGCACATCCGCGCGCGAGGGCGGCGAGATCTGCATCATCACCACGCGGCCGCGATTCTCGGGATAGTTTTCCAGTAGGTGCTGGAACGCCGACATGCGCTGGATTAGGCCCTTGGAGTAGTCGAGGCGGTCCACGCCGATGATCAGATCGCGGTTACCCAGACTGGTCATCAGGCGCTGGGTCATGCGCGAATTCGCTTCCTTTTCGGAGTAAGCGGTGACGGTTTCCGTATCGATCCCGATCGGAAAGACGCCCGCCCGAGTCTGCGTACCGTAAGCGTTGACCGTCCCGTCTTCTTCAACGGAACCACCGACCTCGCGGTAGATATAGTCGCCGAAGGCGCGGAAATCGCGTTCGGTCTGGAAGCCGATCACGTCGTAGGCGCAAAGCGCTCGCATAATGGCTTCATGTTGCGGCAGGGCACGAAAGATCTCCAGCGCAGGCCAGGGCGTGTGCAGAAAAAAGCCGATGCGCTGCCGGCTGCCCGCCTGACGAAGCAGCCCGCCCAGGGGGATCAAATGAAAGTCGTGCACCCAGATCAGATCGTCCGGCTTGAGCAATGGCAGCAACCGGCTGCACAGCAAATTATTGACTCGGAAATAGCCTTCCGAATAACGCTTGTGAAAGTCGACGAGATCGAGCCGGTAATGAAACAGCGGCCACAGGGTCCGGTTGGCGTAACCGAAATAATATTCGTCGTAATCGCTCTGCCGCAGATCGACGGTGGCGTATGCGACATTGTCGACGGTTGTGGTGTTGATATCCGTTGCGGTGCTGTTGCTGACCTCGCCGCTCCAGCCAAACCAGACACCACCGAAGCGGCGCAGCGCCGCATTCAGCGCGACGGCAAGGCCGCCCTGACTGCCGCGAGTGACGCCTTTGTCCACCGCAACCCGGTTTGAAACGATAACGAGGCGGCTCAAAACGCGGCCTCCCATGGTTTCGACAGTTTCATCGCCGATTTTATCAGGCCGACCATGGAATAGGTCTGCGGGAAATTTCCCCACAGAGTTCGCGTATCCGGGTCGACATCCTCCGACAATAGGCCCATTGGGTTGCGACACGCCAGCATGTTCTCGAACAGCTCGCGCGCCTCTTCGGTTCGGCCGACCGCGATCAACGCATCAATGTACCAGAAGGTGCAGATATTGAATGACGTTTCCGGCATGCCGAAATCGTCCGGACGGTTGTAGCGGTAGAGATACGGTCCCCGCCGCAACCGGTCCTCGACGAAAGCCAAGGTACCGAGGAAGCGCGGATCGTCCGCCGCCAAAAAGCCCAGCTCCGGCATCAACAGCAAGCTCGCATCTGCACCATCGCCGCCGAACACGTCGGTGAAGCTCTCCAGTTCCGCATTCCAGGCGCGCTTCAGAGTCTCGCGCCGGATCCGGTCGGCATGACCGCGCCAATATGTTTCGCGATCCGCAATCTCGAGCCGGGCGCAGATACGCGCCAGTCTGTCGCACGCCGCCCAGCACATCATGCTGGAGAAGGTATGAACATCCTGTCGGGTCCGCAGTTCCCATAGCCCCGCATCCGGCACGTTCCACCGCTTTACCGCCTGCTCGCCAAGACGCTCCAGACGGCGCAGCAAGGTGGTGTCGCCCAATGTGGTCAAACGCTGGTCGAAGAAGCTCTGCGCACAGGCGAGGATCACGCTGCCGTAACCGTCATTCTGAACCTGGGTGTAGGCGCCATTGCCGACCCGCACCGGCCCCATCCCGTTATAGCCCTTCAGCGACGGAATCTCGGATTCGTCGAGCCGGCTTTCCAGCGTGATACCGAAGACCGGTTGCAGGTATCCGTCTTCGGTCGCCGCGACGATATTGCTGATATAGCTGAGATAGCCTTCCATGGTCCGGGTTACGCCGAGCTGATTCAGCGCATGAACGACGAAGTAGGAATCCCGAAGCCAGCAATAGCGATAATCCCAATTGCGCTGTGAGTCCGGCGCCTCAGGGATCGATGTCGTCAGCGCCGCGATAATGGCGCCGCTTTCCTCGAAGCTGGATAGCTTGAGCGTAATGGCGGCGCGGATAACCGCGTCCTGCCATTCGAAGGGTATCGACAAATAGCGGCACCATTCGCTCCAATATTCGTCCGTCCGCTCGTAAAACTCCTTGCCCATCTCGGCCGCGCCTTGGGTCAGACTTTCATCGGGGCCAAGTACGAGCGTAATGGGCGCTTCCAGGACAAAGGGTATTTCATCGTCGATATAAGAGACCGGTGCATCCGTCGTGAGCCGAAGGGTCAAATCCGGCATGACGTAACGAATATGATTGGATCCGCGCGTCCGTTCAGGTTGCCGCGCGCCGTGATTACACGTCGGTCGCAGCCGTACCTGGATGCGCGGCGTCCCGCTAAGCGGGCGGATATGGCGCACCAGCATCGTCGGCCGGAACACGCGGCCAAATTGCTTGAACCGGGGCGCGAAGTCCGTGATCTCGATGGCATTTCCGTTGTCGTCATAGAGATTGGTGATGACGATCGCCGAATTGCGGCGATAGAATTGCTCCGTTCGCATATGCCCAAAGAGCGAGACTTCATAGAATCCCTTCTCGTCCTCGCCACCATTGTTGAGGAGCGAACAGAACACCGGATCGCCATCGAAACGGGGCATGCAGGACCACACGATGCGCGCCTGCGCATCGATCAGGGCGCCGATCGTGCAGTTACCGATGACGGCGAGGTCGAGATTTGAATTCACGGCGTGCTCCGGCTGCTGTCCAAACTGTCCGCCAAATCCTGCAACCACGCGATAACCGATGCGACATCAGTTATGGCATATTGCGCGACGGACTCACTGGGATCACCGACGCGGATAGACACCCCGCCCCGCGCATTGACGAGCCGGAATCCATCCTCGTCGGTCACATCGTCGCCGATGAAAACCGGCATGCGGCCGGCAAACGGCGGTTCTTCCAAAAAGCACGCTACGGCGATGCCCTTGTCCACGGCCTGAGATTTTATTTCAAAAACCATCTTGCCTTCGAGGCAGTGAAGATCGTCCCGGTCCGCGATGAGCGCGAGGACCATCTTGCGGGCGTCGGTTTCGATTGCCGGTGCCTGGCGGTAGTGCAGCGCCAGGGCAGAGCCCTTATCTTCCAGCAACACGCCTTCATGGCAATCGGCGAATTGGCGCAAGGGCCCGCGAATGTCATCCACGACCCCTGCTGTTTCCGCATGGTGCAGCAGGCCCTGCGCATCGCGGCGCTGCAATCCGTGCAAACCGGCGATCGGCAGCCGCAAAGGTGCGAAGATCGTATCGAGGTCATCGATCGCCCGACCGCTTACAAGCGCGAGCGCGCCGCCAAGCCGATCTTCCAGCCGCGTCAAAATTCCAGGCAAAGACGCACGCGGCGCCACCGCATCCGGATGATGCGCGATGTCGAGCAGCGTACCGTCCACATCGAGAAACAGCGCGATATCACGCGTGAAAACGGGCGATGGTCTTGGCAGAGGGCTGGTCCAGTCCAGCGGTCTTATCCTTCAGCGAGTAAAGTCACAGGAAAGCCTTCCGGCATATGCATTTGGACACGCACCGTCCGCCCTCGTGCGATGATACCGGCGAACCGATGCCGGTATCAACGCTGCGAAGCGCAGAAACATTTTCGCGCGAGCTTCCGAGCCAAAACATACAGCAAGATCATCCACAGCTGATTTATTAATACTTTCTATCGCGTTAACCATGAAAAATGCCTTAATCCTTATACTAACTTAAGGATGAATTTTCAGATTTTCTCAATCTTAAACTGGCAATATCCGTTGTAGCGGACCGTAACCGACTCTGGATTGAGCTCATGTCGACATATGCTCCTGTTCACGAGCCAGCGCTTGCCGACACCGAGGGCTCGTTCGATCAGGTCTTTGGCAATCGCGATGTGCAAACGCGGCTTCTCCACTCCGGCAATTTCTGGGCATGGGGCACGCTGCTCGTGCTGCTTTTGCTTACGGGCTTGGCCTATAGCATTACGAAAACGATCACGGAACGCGCCGCGCTGGCGGAGTTCGGATACCGAAACACCGAAGTCATCCACACTATCGAAGATCGGATGACGGCGTACACGCAATCCTTGCAAGGGGGCCTCGGCCTGTTCAGGGCGTCCTCCAATGTCGACCGGTCGGAGTTTCGCACATATGTCGACACGCTTGATCTGCACAACCTGTTCCCCGGCATCCAGGGCCTCGGATATGCGGAATGGGTCACGCCGTCGAGGCGCAACGAATATGAGCGCTCTATCCGGGCACAAGGATACCCCGACTTCAAGATTCGTCCGTCCGGCGTGCGCGACATATATTCCTCTATCACCTATCTTGAACCCTTCGACGAACGCAACCGTCAAGCCTTCGGTTATGACATGTTTGCGCAGGAAACACGCCGGCGCGCGATGGAACTTGCCCGGGATACGGGAGAGGTTGCAATCTCGGGCAGGGTGACGCTGGTCCAGGAAATTACAGAGGACGTGCAGCCTGGCTTCCTGATGTATGTTCCGTTTTACGGCAACGCGACTCCGGACGACATACGGGAACGGCGACTAAAGAGTAGAGGTTTCATCTACAGTGCATTTCGCATGCACGACCTCATGCAAGGCATCCTCGGTCGGCGTTTTGCCGAGGTTCGGTTGCAAATTTACGACGACGGCAATCAAACCGATGGCGCCCTCATGTTCGATAGCGCTCCCGATTCGATGCATAATGATCCGAAATTCGTCACCACCAAGCTCATAACCATCGGGCAGCGAGACTGGGCAATTAGGACATCGAGCCTGCCCTATTTCGAACAGCTGCTCGACCGCCAAAAAGCCTTCATGATTCTCGCAGCCGGCGTTCTCACCAGCGTTCTGGTGTTCGGCATCTTATGGTCCCTCGCCGGCACGCGTCGCCGGGCGCAGAACATCGCAACAAGAATGACGGTATCGCTGAACGAGGCCATCCAGCAGGCGAAAGACCGGCAAGCGCGGATTAGCGCTGTCGTCGAAACGGTCGTCGACGGCATCATCACCATCGACAATCAAGGCAACATCGAAACCTTTAACCCCGCAGCAGAGAAGATATTTGGCTACACCAGCGCGGAAATTACTGGCATGAACGTTAAGAGTCTGATGCCGCAGCCCTTTCGGAAGGAACACGACACCTACCTGAAAAACTACCGCGAGACCAAGAACGCACAGGTTATCGGCAACGACCGGGAAGTCATGGGCCGCCGCAAGGACGGGTCGACCTTCCCGATGGATTTGGCAATCGGAGAAATGGTTATCGACGGCCGACAGATGTTTACAGGTATCGTCCGCGACATTTCCGAACGCAAGCAGATCGAGCGAATGAAGAGCGAATTCGTCGCTACCGTGAGCCACGAACTGCGGACGCCGCTGACCTCGATTGTCGGCTCGCTCGGACTCCTCAAAGCAGATGTGCTCGGTGAGCTCCCCAACAACATCAAATCCATGTTGGAAATCGCGCACAGAAACGGCGACCGGTTGGTCCATCTTCTCAACGACATCCTCGATGTCGAGAAGATGGAAGCGGGGAAACTCGAATATGTGATGCAACCTCTGGACATCACAGGATTGGTAACTGACGCAATCGAGGCCAACAAAGGCTATGCGGATACCTATGGCGTAGTCTTTGCGATTGGCCAGCGGGTACCGTCCGCCATGGTTCAGGCGGACGCGGCCCGTTTGATGCAGGTAATGTCAAACCTGATGTCGAACGCGGCCAAATTTTCGCCCAAGGGGGACGAAATTGAAATCTCCGTTGCGATGTCGGCGGATCTTGTTCGCGTGACAGTGCAGGATAGGGGACCCGGAATTCGTCCCGAATACCGGGACAAGATATTCGAAAAATTCTCGCAGGCCGACTCATCGGATTCCCGGGCCAAAGACGGAACTGGGCTGGGCCTCAACATCACCAAGTCGATCGTCGAAAGCCATGGCGGCAAGATCGATTTCGACTCCGAGATCGGCAAGGGAACAGCCTTCTATTTCGAGCTGCCGCTCTGCCACATTCTGTCTTCACAATGCGCCCCGGAACCGCAACAGCAAGCCGCGATGATCGACGCGCTCTGAGGCTCTGCTCCTTATAGCGCACGGGCGGCGAGACTCCATATTCCACCGCGTAGCGCGTACCGATCTTAATCTCATCCGAACTCGTAACGCCGGAGCTAAAGCCGAGATAGCGCAGCGAGATTGATTTTTCTAGGTATTTGGTGCCCCTGGCCTGACTCGAACAGGCACGTCCGTGAAGACAACAGATTTTGAGTCTGCCGCGTCTACCAATTCCGCCACAGGGGCGCGCGTGTGCGCTGGCGCCATAATAGTGGGGCGGAACGGCGGGTCAATCCGCTTCCTATGCTGTTCGACGGGCGCCGGGTTCGGTATAAGCGCAGCTATGAGCAATCGCCCGCCCTTTCCCGATCCCGAAGACAGCGCCACCGCCTTGCGGCGGGCAGCGCGGCTACGGGAAACCGGCGATGCGGCAGGGGCGGCAACCGTTTACCAGACACTCGTCAAGACCCTTCCCCGCGAGGCGAGGCTTTGGGCAATGCTGGGCGATGCGCTGCGCGATGCCGGCGATCCCATAGCGGGTGCGGACGCGTTGGAGACCGCGTCCATGCTGGCACCCGACGACGATGCCATTGCCGTGGAGTGGGCCCTCGCGCTGCTCGAATCCGATCGTGCGGAGGACGCCTTGCGCCTATTGTCTGCGCGGCAAAACGCCTTGAACGGATCGGAAAGAGCGCAGGCGGTCTTTGCGGACGCCTATCGCACCCTGGGCCGCCCCGAAGAGGCGATCGGCCACTACCGGAAGGTGCTGACGCTTGCACCACGTAACAACAGTGCGCGAATCAGCCTCGGCATTTGCCTGCAGCAAACGAACGATCTCGACGCGGCGATCGAGATCTATCGGGCTGCGGTGCAGCAGGATCCGGATGCGGCCGACGCCCTTACCAATCTCGGGCTGGCGCTTGCGGCAAACGGCGAGGACGGTGACGCACAGACAGCACTCGAACGCGCGGTCGCACTTGATGGGAAAGACCCGGCGAAGCACTGCAATCTCGGTGTTTTCTTGCAAAACCGTGGGGATATAGAGGCAGCGGCCTCATGCTTTGAACGCGCCATCGCCGCCGCCCCTGACGATGCGACAGCCTGGAGCAATCTTGGCAACGTCCGTCAGGACGAGTTGCGCCTGGACGAAGCCCGCGCCGCCCATGACCGCGCCGTCTCCCTCGCACCGGACAACGCCGACCTGCATTGGAACCGCGCGATGACGCTGTTGCTGTCGGGTGATTTCACCGTCGGTTTTGAAGAATACGAATGGCGTGCGCAAACCGCCAACCACGCGCCGCCGCAGCACGAGTCGCCATTATGGGATGGCAGCGACCCGAACGGACGACGCTTGCTGCTGATCGCCGAGCAGGGCTTCGGCGATGCGATCCAGTTCATTCGCTACGCGCCTCTGCTCCGCCGCCGCGGCGCAGAAATCGTACTGCAATGCCACTCCAAGCTTACGGCATTGTTCGCGACCCTGGATGGCGATCCCACGATTGTTGAAACCGGTTCGCCACCGCCACCTGTCGATGCGCATGTCCCGCTGATGAGCCTGCCGCACCTGCTCGAAACGACTCTGGATACCGTGCCAGCCGATATCCCCTATCTGCGGCTACCGCCCGACATTAAGCCACCACCTAGGCCGGATCGCCGCCACCGCATCGGGCTATGCTGGACGGGCAATCCGGACCATCCCGACAATCCGCACCGGTCCTGCCCGGTCGAGGCCTTCGATCCGGTGCTCGCTCGTGGCGACATCGATTGGCGCAGCCTTCAATTCGGCGCCGCCGCGGCCGATGCATCGGGCCGCATCGCCGACGACGCCACCTGGACGGCCTGTCTCGACGGTTTCGCCAACACGGCGGCGGCACTGCAATCGCTCGACCTCGTGATCACTGTGGATACAGCGACAGCGCACCTTGCCGGCGCCCTGGGCCGGCCGGTTTGGCTGATGCTAAAATATGCGCCGGACTGGCGCTGGATGACCGGACGCGACGACAGCCCCTGGTACCCAACGATGCGGCTGTTCCGCCAACAGACCGCCGGTGACTGGACCGATGTCATCGCCCGTATCGAAACCTCGCTTCAAACATGGATGGATACCTGATGCTGCGACGCCTCTACGACTGGACAATGGGATTGGCCGCGCATCGCCACGCGACAGCCTGGCTTGCCGTAATCGCGTTTCTGGAAAGCTCCGTCTTTCCGATTCCGCCAGACATTCTGATCATCCCGATGGTTCTCGCCGCGCCGACGCGCGCATGGCGGGTCGTTGCGATTGCAACCGTTGCCTCGGTCCTGGGCGGCATGGCCGGATACGCGATCGGGCTCTTTCTGTTCGAGACGGTCGGCCGCACCATCATCGAATTCTACGGTTACCTGGACAAGTTCGCCCGGTTCCAGGACTGGTATCGGGAATGGGGTGGATGGATCGTCTTCGCCGGCGGGTTCAGCCCCATCCCCTATAAGGTCATCACGATTGCCAGCGGATCGGTGCAGCTCGACCTCTGGACCTTTATTACCGTGTCGATCATCAGCCGGGGCGGCCGTTTTCTGCTGGTTGCCGTGTTGTTGTGGAAGTTCGGCGTACCAATCCGCGCCTTCATCGAACGATGGCTCGGCCCGCTTACCTTTCTGTTCGTGGTTCTCTTGGTGCTCGGCTTTGTCGTGCTTAAATATCTGGCATAGACAGGCAAACGCATGATCGACCGACCCATCACGATACCGCTCGGGCTACTGTTGATAAGCATCGCCGTCCTGGGCAGCGCCTACGCGTTTCAACATATCGGCGGATTGCAGCCCTGCACCCTGTGCCTCTATCAGCGCTGGCCCTGGTGGGTCGCAGGCGGGTTATCGGTGCTCGCGCTGACTCTGATCCGAGAACGCCGCTTCACCCGTGCCCTTTCCGCGCTTGGCGCCCTTTCCGTTTTGATTGGCATGGGAATCGCCGTCTACCATGCCGGCGTCGAACAGCATTGGTGGGCCGGCCCAACGGCATGCAGCGGCGCGGCAGCGCCAAAAACGCTGGAGGCGTTGCGTGCACAGATTTTCGCCGCCCCCGTCGTGCGTTGCGACGACATTCCATGGTCGCTGTTCGGCATTTCAATGGCAGGCTATAATGCGCTGATCTCCTTGGCGACAGGGCTCGCCATTTTGTGGCTGTTAAGACGGAATACGCGATCGGCATGAGCACGAAGCACCCCCACGGTCCTGCCTATCTTCCTGGCGACCCTGTGCCTGCGGAACAAGTCGCACGCATCGTCCGCGTCGACCAAGCCGGGGAATTCGGTGCGGTCCGCATTTACGCCGGCCAACGCGCCGTGCTGCGACGCGGCCCGGCCGCCGACGCGGTCAAAGAAATGGCAGAACAGGAGCGAGAGCATCTCGAAACGTTCGACAGACTGATCGCCGAGCGCCGGGTCCGCCCAACGGCTCTTGGCCCGCTTTGGAACGTTGCCGGATATGCGCTGGGCGCGACGACTGCATTGCTCGGCGAGAAAGCAGCCATGGCCTGTACGGTCGCGGTGGAAGACGTCATCGACGAGCATTATGCCAATCAGTTGGAAACACTCGGCGACGATGAGCCTGAACTGCGCAAAGTGATCACCGAATTCCGCGAGGACGAATTGGAGCACCACGATACGGCGCTAAAACATGGCGCCGAAGACGCACCCGGCTACCCGCTGCTCTCGGCGACAGTCAAAGCAAGCTCTCGTCTCGCCATCTGGCTGTCGGAGCGGTTCTAGAGCAGATCGGGGTTTGTTGGAATCGCCTATGGCGATCCAACAACCGTGTGAATCTGCTCTCAACTATTAAAATAGAACGGATTCACAAGCATATCCAAACCCATGTAATGGGTTCATCTAAACTTGATCCGTTCTAAATCGGATCCAGTTCCGTATCCCAGTAGAGGAAGTCACGCCAGCTTTCGTGCAGGAAATTGGGCGGGAACTGACGGCCGTTCTCCTGCAGCTGGAATGAAGTCGGCCGCGCCGGCATCCGTTTCGGGCGCATTCCGGCTTGTCTCGGCATCCGGCCCCCCTTACGCAGATTACATGGCACGCAGGCCGCTACGACATTCTCCCATGTGGTCCGGCCGCCGCGCGAGCGCGGGATTACGTGATCGAAGGTCAGTTCATGCGATGGCAACGCAGCGCCGCAATATTGGCACGCGAAGCGATCGCGCAGAAAAACGTTGAACCGCGTAAAGGCCGGCATCCGCAGTGCGGCCACATATTCTTTTAGCGAAATGACGCTCGGCAAACGCAGCGCGAAGGACGGAGAGTGGATGACCTGCTCGTACTCGGAAACGACATTCACACGGTCGGTCACGACCGCCTTGACCGTGTCATGCCACGACCAGAGCGACAGCGGAAAATAGCTGAGCGGCCGAAAATCGGCGTTCAGCACGAGAGCGGGCCATTCGTTGATTGCGACGGGCATACCTTGCTTCCAACCTCAATATGGCAAATTGATATCCGAAATGACGAACGAACACAAGATGTTGTGGTTATTTCGGTAAAATCTTCACGCGCTTGCCATTTTCAGAGCGACGCGCTGGCATGCAGGACGGGCTTGTAGCCGGCGCGTAGCACGGCCACGCTCGACGGCGGCGTCAATACGGTTACATCGGATGCCGATCGCGTGATCGGGGCATCGTAGCCCCGCCAGGACCAACGCCTAAGCCCATCTGCCTGTACGAGATGCGGGACACCATCGACCTCGATAAACGTACCCGGGGGCAAATCGTCGAGCGCCGCCGTCCAGCGCTGTTGCAGCCGTGTTTTCGGATCGATCCGCTCCGCGTGCAGGCAGACATCCATCTCCGGTGCCCGCGGCGGCATGGAAAGGCCCTTTGCCTCACTCCATGCAGCCTGCCAGCGCCGGAAATCGGCGTAGCGGCATTGGTAACAGGGCCGGTGACCGGCGGCGATCGCCACCGCCTCGTCGAAGAAAAACAGTTCGGTCCAGCGCCGCGGCGTCATCACCTCGCGATGCCGCCCCTTGAACTCAAGCAAACAGATCAGCCATGCCTTGAGGACCCAGCGCCGCCGGCCCAGCTGTTTGTGCTCGTCATGCAGCACGCCACGATTGCCGGTGAACAGACCGCGTTCCGGGATCGCGACGATCTCTCCGAAGGGCGTGACCCGGTTCTGTAACGGCATCAGTCGGCGAACGCGGCCTTGAGAAACCCGCCGCCATGCTGCAGACCGCGCGGATCGATGCCGTGACCGAGACCGGGACAGGCGAGCGTCTGCACAGTGAAGTCCGCGGCCTCCAGCCCCTGCTCCGCCTGTGCCATCGACTCGAACGGCACCAGATCGTCCATCTCCCCGTGGATCAGCAATACCGGAGGCTTCGATACCGCTTCCTCGGGAAGGCGCTCCGGCGCAATCAAGCGGCCGGAATAGCCGACGACAGCGGCGACCGACGGTTCCCGGCGCGGCGCGACATAGAGGCTCATCATCGTGCCCTGGCTGAATCCGACAAGTGCCAGCTTGTCCGCACCAAGACCCGCCCGCTCCAACTCTTGATCGATGAACGCATTCAGTGCCGGCGCTACCGCCTGAACCGCAGCGAGTACGACCGTCGGCGTCCGATCTTGCACGCTGAACCATTGATAGCCCATCGGCGACATGTCGCAAGGGAACGGCGCATTTGGCGCGGCGAAGGCGGCATCGGGCAGGATCTCGCCCCAGTGCGGTGCCAGACCAATCAGATCGGCACCGTCCGCGCCCAATCCGTGCAGCAAGATCACCAACTGCTTCGGGTCGCCACCGGAGGCCGGCGCCTGGCGCGGGCCGTCGAGTTCCATGAAGTTTGCCATCGAATACTCTCCCTGTACGGCAGCCGTTACAGCGCCGCCTTCTTATACATATGCCACATCAGCAGCGCTGCGGCACCACGGTGCGGCCGCCAGTCTTCGGCCAGCTTATCCATCGTTGCCCGATCAGGCCGCTCCTCCAAACCCTTCAGCCGCTGAACCGCCACCTGCACCGCCAGATCGTCGGCGGGCCATATATCTTCCCGGCCCAGCGCGAATAACAGGTAGATGTCCGCGCTCCAGCGGCCGAGCCCCTTGCGGGCGACGATTTGTTGAAGCGCAGTTTCGTCATCCAGCGACGGCAGCCCATCCGGGTCGAACCGCGCTTCCTGAATATCCAGCGCCAGCAAACGACCATATTCGATTTTGCGGCGGCTGAAACCGACACCCCGCAACGCCTCGTCATCCAGCGCGAGAAACGAGTCCGTCGTCAGCGGGTCCGCCGCTTCCGCTAGACGCCCACGGATCGCCGCCGCGGACTGAACGGAAACCTGCTGGCCGATAATGATGTTCAGCAGGGTCGCGAAGCCCGGCGCACGGACACGCGGTTCCGGATAACCGACCTCGGCAACCATACGGGCGATATCCCCATCGCGTTCAGCGAGAGTATCAAGGGCAGAAGCGATGGATTTCGGAGTCGTGACCATGGTGATTGACTTAGCCGCTCACGCGCGATACCGCCAGTACGATGTCGCAAGAAAGACCCAATAAGCTCGTGACCCGCTTCGCGCCGAGCCCCAGCGGACGGCTGCATATCGGTCACGCTTTCAGCGCCTTGTTCGCGGTCGAGGCAAGCGGTGTGGAGGGGCGGTTTCTGCTGCGCATCGAAGATATCGATCGGGGCCGCTGCCGTCCTGAGTTTGAGGATGGCATTTTTGAAGACCTGGCGTGGCTCGGCTTGACATGGGAAATGCCGGTATGGCGGCAGTCTGATCATATGACAGACTATGCGTCAGCGCTCGGCCGACTCGACCAGGACGGCTTGTTGTTCCCCTGCTTCTGCACACGTAAAGACCTGCAACAAGAAGCCAGGAACGCCATGAGAGCGCCGCATGGTCCCGATGGTCCGATTTATCCGGGCACGTGCCGCCATATTTCGCGCGGAGAGTCGGAGGACCGCAAATCGGCGGGCGAACCTTATGCCCTGCGCCTCAACATGATCGAAGCCGCCAAGCGCGTCGGTGCTCTCCGCTTTCACGACCGTGGCAAAGGTAGTGTTGAAGTCGACCCGGCCAGTTGCGGCGATGTGGTGTTGGCACGCAAGGACATCGCGACCAGTTACCACCTGGCCGTTACTCTGGACGATGCCGCGCAGGGTGTGACCTTGGTGACACGTGGCGAAGATTTGCTGCACGCGACCCATGTGCATCGTGTCCTACAGGCCTTGCTCGATTTACCGGTACCGGACTATCACCATCACAGCCTGTTGCGCGATCCGTCGGGCCGCCGCTACGCCAAACGCGACCGCGCCGAAACGATCCAGGCGCTCCGCGACGCCGGCCACACGCCCGACGCCGTGCGGGCGATGACAACGGCAAATCTGCAAGAAGGACTCTAGCGATGAATATACAGACTGTTACCGCCGGCGTGCTTGAAATTGCCTATGTGGAATACGGGCCAGCGGATGGCTGGCCCTGCATCATGGTACACGGCTTTCCATACGACGTGCATGCCTATGCTGAATGCGCCCCGACCTTGGCCGACGCCGGGGGGCGGGTCATCGTCCCCTATATGCGCGGTTATGGGCCGACCCGCTTCCTATCGAACGACACGCCCCGTTCCGGCGAGCAGGCGGCGTTTGGTGCCGATTTCATTGCACTGATGGATGCGCTTGGAATCGAAAAAGCCATCGTTGGCGGTTACGATTGGGGCGGCCGCGCGGCGTGCGTAGCGACGGCGCTGTGGCCGGAACGCGTCACGGCCTTGGTCTCCGGCAACTCCTACAACATCCAGAACATCGCACGGTCCCTGGAACCTGCGCCAGCTGCGAAGGAAGCTGCGTATTGGTATCAGTACTATTTCCATTCCGAGCGCGGCCGGCGCGGCCTTACTAAGGACCGGCGCGACGTCACCCGAACGCTTTGGCGCATGTGGTCACCGACCTGGGAATTCGACGATGCCACCTTCGAACAAACGGCCGAGGCGTTCGACAATCCGGACTTCGTCGACGTCGTCATTCATTCCTACCGGCATCGCTACGGGCTGGTTCCGGGCGACCCAGCCGTCGCACATATTGAAACGCGCCTCACAGCCCAGCCACCGATTACCGTGCCGACCATCACAATAGATGGGAACGCGGACGGTGTCGGCGGGGACACGGCGCATCACGCCAAACGGTTTATCGGACCGCATGAGCACAGAATATTCGAAGAGGCCGGACACAACCTGCCACAGGAACGGCCAGAAGCGTGGGCTCAAGCCGTGTTGGATGCACGGCAGATGGGTTAGGACACCAAGTTAGGATCGAATAACGTGGATTTTTGACTATGGGTATTGGGCAATGCGGCCCTCGCAACCAGATGAAGAAATAGAGCTTACAAAACGGGAGAAAAGCGGTGTTAGAGAAACGCGAATTTTACATCAACGGTCAGTGGGTCTCTCCTGCGGCTGCCAATGATTTTGACGTCATCAATCCCTCGAACGAAGAGCCCTGCGCGGTAATTTCGCTTGGCGGCGAGGCGGATACCGACGCGGCCGTTGCGGCGGCCCGGTCCGCCTTCGATGCGTGGAGCCAGACGTCGAAAGACGAGCGTTTAGCTCTGCTCGAAAAATTAGCGGAGATTTATGCCGCACGGTCGGATGAAATGGGCGAAACGATTTCGCTAGAAATGGGCGCACCGATCGCCATGGCGAAAACAGCGCAAGCCGGGTCCGGCATCGGCCATATCAAAAGTTTTATCCGCGCCTTTAAGGCATTCGAACTCGATCGGGAATTGGGTTCGCACGCGCCAAACGACCGTATACTCCTAGAGCCAGTCGGTGTTTGCGGCCTGATCACCCCGTGGAACTGGCCAATGAATCAGGTAACGCTAAAAGTTATTCCGGCTCTCGCAGCCGGCTGCACGATGGTGCTGAAGCCTTCTGAAATCGCCCCTTTATCATCTCTGCTGTTCGCGGAATTCATGGACGAAGCGGGCTTCCCCGCGGGGGTCTTCAATCTGGTCAACGGCGATGGCGCCGGTGTAGGGACGCAGTTGTCCGGTCATCCGGACGTCGACATGATTTCCTTCACCGGATCGACGCGCGCCGGCACCGCGATCACTAAGAATGCCGCCGATACGGTCAAACGCGTCAGCCTGGAACTTGGCGGCAAAGGCGCGAACCTGGTCTTCGCCGATGCAGATGACAAAGCCGTGACGCGGGGCGCGCGTCATTGCTTCAATAACTCCGGCCAATCCTGCAATGCGCCGACTCGTATGCTGGTGGAACGTTCGATATACGACCAGGCAGTTGAATCCGCCGCGCAAGCCGCAGAGCAGACCGCGGTCGATATCGCTTCCAGAGATGGCCGCCATATCGGGCCCGTCGTCTCGGAAGTCCAGTTCAACAAGATCCAGGGCTTGATCGAAAAGGGTATGTCGGAAGGTGCGCGTCTTGTGGCCGGCGGGCCGGGCCGCCCGGAAGGCATGAACCGCGGCTACTTCGTCCGCCCGACGGTCTTCGCCGACGTCAATAATGACATGACGATCGCGCAGGAAGAGATTTTTGGACCGGTTTTGTCGATCATCCCCTTCGATGACGAAGAGGACGCCATCAAAATCGCCAACGATACGCCCTATGGACTAACGGACTACGTCCAGACCCAGGACGGTGCCAAAGCCAATCGGGTTGCGCGGCGTTTGCGGGCCGGCATGGTCGAGATGAATGGCCAATCGCGCGGTGCCGGTGCGCCGTTTGGCGGCTATAAGCAGTCCGGCAACGGGCGCGAAGGTGGCGTCTGGGGCTTGGAAGATTTCCTGGAAGTCAAATCGGTGAGCGGCTGGACCGCCGAATAAGCAACGCGACCAAACGGGAGGATGACATGATCGACATCAATGGGATGGCGCATGTCATCCTGACCGTGAGTCAATTTGACAAAGCCAAGGCGTTCTATTCCCGCCTGATGCCGGCTCTGGGTCTCGAAAACGTCTTCGACGGCAGCAACATGTGCTACTTCGTCGGCGGACGCACAGCACTGGGCATCCAGCCCTGCGACCCGGACCATGCGGACGAACGCTTCGTCCAAGGGCGTGTCGGATTGCATCATATCTGCTTCCGGGCCCGCTCGCGCGAGGATGTCGATAAGGTCGGCGACCTCCTCAAACAAATGGATGCGCATGTTGTCAAAACGCCGCAGGACGGTGCCTGGGCACCGGGTTACTATTACGTGTTATTCGAGGATCCCGACGGCATTCGGGTCGAGGTGAATTTCGTCCCAGGCCAAGGCGTCCTGGCGGAAGACCAGAGTTTCAATCCGTCGGGCGATTTCAAGAAGTAGACTTAAACCTGCGGACGATCGAGGGAGGAAAGCGATGGATTTGACGGTGGTGGAGTACGAGAAGAAGGGCGCCATCGCGTATGTCACCCTCAACCGGCCGGACAAGCTCAACGCCATGAACGAGGCGATGCACCAAGAGCTCGGCCGCGTCTGGCAGGACTTTCAACATGACCCGGCCTTGCGCGTGGCGATCCTTGCCGGCAGCGGCCGCTGCTTCAGTGCCGGCGCGGACCTTTCCGGCGGCGCGCCGACAGAGTACCGCTACACCGGCGATTTTCCCGATATCTCGCGCACGCGCAGCGTCTACAAACCCATCGTCGCCGCGCTGCACAGCCATGTCGTCGGTTATGGCATGTGGATCGCCATGGATGCGGACATTCGGGTAGCCACGGCGGACACCTCATTCTGGCTGCCGGAACCGCAATGGGGGATCGCCACCATTCCCGCCGCCTGGTTTCCGAAGATGATGCCCTGGGCGATCGCGTCGGAACTGCTACTTCTGGCCGACAGAGTCGGTGCGGAGCGGGCGCGGGAGGTTGGGCTCATCAACAAGATCGTCCCCGACGACCAGTTGCTCGCGGAAGCGGAGAAGATCGCGAACCGCCTTGCCGAACTAAGCCCGGAGGCGGTGCAAGGCATGAAGGAGCTTATGGTCCGCGGCACCAATATGGACTACACGGCCGTCGATCAGCTGACGGAATTCGTCCAGAACCGGGTCATGAATTCCGAAGACCGCAAGGAAGGCGGCCGCGCCTTTACGGAAAAACGTGCCGCGCAATGGCCGGGCGCGCAGTGACTTGGCCGTTAACGCATCAGTGTGATGATTCTGAAGTTCGCCGCATTGAATGCGGCGAAATTTGGGATCTGAATCACACTATATTCAAATAATTAGTGTGCTGATTCACGCGAAATTCAATCCTTTGAATTTCACGATCAGGACACTATCAGCCCGGCGAATGATTTTCGTGAACGAATCCGAAGGCGCGCAGCTGGCGCGGTGTATAGATGCTAGCCGCTTCCTCGCGGCTGAGCATGAAGGAGCGTGCGTCCCAAATCTCCGGAAACGCTCTCTTACGCAGGGTTTCCCGCAAATATAGTAGTCCGGAGTCCGCGGACCCGAGCGTGGATATCCTGCCGCCACCGAGAACCCGCGCCACCATCGCGATATGCCGGTCGCGCCAGTTGGCGAACGCCTGGTCGAGTTCCAGCAAGGCCTCGACCAGCGAGGCCGGCCACGCTAGGAGCGGCTGGCTTGCGAACTGCACCAGGAATACGATCGCGCGACGGTGCGGTGCGCCGAGGAAAAAACCAACCTTCTGCCCGGCTTCGCGGCCCATGCGCTTGATCTCCGCGGGCGACACGCCTTGCAGATCGCGCAGGACGCTTGAATCCGCGATATAGGCAGCCATATAGGCCTGCCGATACCGTTCCGCGAAATCGTCGCCGTACCTTGCATTGGGCCGGGCGCTGCGCGGCGCCGGGAACGTCGTGCGTTCGAGCCATTCAATGGCTTTTTCGCGCAATGTGCCGTTTTTGCGAATATCGATCAGGCGCCGTTGCAGGGCGTCCCGCGTCGCGTCCATCCCTTTGAAACCGCGGGAGTCCAGTCGCTCCCGCTTCGGGTCCCACCTTTCGTTCCACTGCGCTTGATATTGCGCCAGCGAATCATATTCCCGCTGGCTGGGGGTGGGACCACTCGTTTTCGCCCGTTTCGCCTTTGCCGCCCGTTTCATAAGCGTTTCATCCAGGGTGCGTTTGCGTTTGCCGTAATCCAGAAGCCCGCCGTCGAGAAGCCCCATCAGCCACTCGACTTCGCGAAACCGGAAGGATTGCGTGCCGCTGGCGCCGAACAGGTGCTTTCTGAAATTATAAAAGCTCGTGGTATCGAGCGTTTCAAGCAGCGGCAGATGCTGGTTGATCAGATCGAGAATTGCTGCCGCCCGCCGTACATGTCCTTCGATGACGGGCACGTCGGACTCGGGCACATAGGGCTGGGAGAGCAAAAGGCGCGCGTACTCCAACTCGCTCAGGATTTGCGCGAACCAGATTTCGAAGGCCTGGTGGGTCCGGATGAAAAACTGCTCGTCCGGATCGACCCGCAACGGGTCGTCATGTGTCTCCCGGGGTCGGACCTCCGGCAGCTGATGCGGCAGAATGTAACGCTCATAATTCATTGGCTGTTTGCCGTTGGTCGCCATCTGGCTCACCTCGTATCTCGATTACATCATTTTCTCGATGAGGATTGCGGCCCGGTCGAAATCCACTTCATCAAGCGACCCCGCGGATTCAGTAAGTTCGTCCAGGATCGCCGCTTGCAGTTTGCCGCGCCTATATGCCTCGGCATAAGGCAGCAGGTGAAACATGACCATGGAGTAGCGCGGTATAAACCTGTCCGGATATCGTTCTTCAAGCTTCCAGGACAGCTCCTTCTTGAGCAGGAACTTCGGGTCCCGGACGGTGTCTCGCATCTCGATATAGTTCTCAAGCGCCATATCGGCGATGGCGTCGGCATCCGGCTTGCGGCCTTCCTCGAATACGGCAAAGACCGCGTTCCAGTCGGTGCCGAAACGTGCAATGCAGCCATCCAGGGCCACGTAATCCTCGAAACCGGCATTCATGCCCTGGCCGTGAAACGGCACGATCGCGTGCGCGGCGTCGCCCATCACCACCGCCTTGCCCTCATGATGCCAGGGAAAGCAGCGGACAGTGCCGAGCATCCCCGTCGGGTTCGCAAAGAAGCTGCTGGTCAGGTCTGCAATCAGCGGTGCAGCATCGGGAAAGTGCCGGTTGAAAAAGGCTTCCACCTCCGTATCGGTTTGCAGCGCAGCAAAGCTTTCTTTGCCTTCGTGAGACAGGAACAAGGTCGCAGTGAAGCTGCCATTCGGGTTCGGCAGGGCGATCAGCATGAACCCGCCGCGTGGCCAGATATGCAGCGCATTCTCTTCCATCCGAAAACCGCCATTGGTCCCGGGCGGTATGGTCAACTCCTTGTAGCCGTGGCCGAGGATGTCCTCATCTTGCGCACCGTTGGTTGCTGTGACGACCGCTTCGCGGACGGCCGATCCACCGCCATCGGCGCCGATCACGACACCACAGGGGACGTCCCTGCGCCCGCCGTCACCCTCGTCGACAAGCGTAAGGGTGCCAGCCCGGAGATTTATGCTCTCACAGCGCCAGCCAAAACGGATCGTAGCCCCTTCGGCTTCGGCGGCATTCATAAGGGTCTTGTTCAACTCCGCGCGCGAGACGGAGTAGATAACCTCCTCCGGCTTGTTGCCGTAAGGCAGCAGGTCCAGGTCGCCACCCTCATGGTGGATCATGCGGCCGCGCATAGGGATCAAATGACGCTGCACCTCGTCCATCAGTCCGACTCGTTCCAGGGCGTCGATGCCGCGGTTGGCAAGCGCGAGGTTGATCGAGCGCCCCGCGGAAATCTCCTTTCGCCGCATATCGGGCCGACGCTCATAGACGGTAACCTCGAAACCGCGCCGGGCCAGATAAAGGCTCATCAGGGCGCCGACCGGTCCGGCGCCGACGACTGTTATGGCGCTGCCGGCGGTCATGAATCACTGCCAGAGCGGTCCTTTAGGAGCGCCTTCAAAATTTCGACGAAGCGGTAACAATCTTCGAAACAGTTATAGAGGGGGACCGGTGCGACCCGGATCACGTCGGGTTCGCGCCAGTCGCCGGTCACGCCGGCCTTCTCAAGACGCCCAAAAATGTCCTTGCCGCTTTCGCCGACCAGTCTGAGGGAGAGCTGGCAGCCCCGTCGATCCGGATCGCGCGGCGTGATCACCACAACCGTTTCACCCAACTCCTCGCGCAGCAGCCATTCCAGATAACCAGTCAGGCGAAGCGATTTCTCGCGCAGCGGCGCCATGTGTCCGGCATCGGCAAACACGTCGAGAGAGGCGCGAATGGCGGCGAGCGACAGGATCGGCGGGTTGGAGAGCTGCCAGCCCTCGGCCCCCGGAATGGGCTCGAACCGCGGTCCCATCTTGAACCGGGTGGCCTTGTCGTGCCCCCACCAGCCGCTGAAGCGGGGCAGTGCGGCATCGTTGTCATGACGGGCGTGCACGAAGCAGCCGCCTACCGAGCCCGGCCCGGCGTTCAGATATTTGTACGTACACCAGACGGCAAAATCCGCCCCCCAGTCGTGCAGCTGAAGCGGAACATTACCGACGGCATGGGCGAGATCGAATCCGACCACGCAGCCCTTTTCGTGACCAAGCCGTGTGATCTCAGCCATATCGAAGACCTGGCCAGTGTAATACTGCACCCCCGGCAGCATGATGAGGGCGATGGACTCCCCTTCCCGCTCGATGAGGTCGCGGACATCTTCGTCGTGGATCAGCTCTTCGCCATCGCGCGGCCTCAACAAACACATCGCCTGCGCCGGGTCGTAGCAGTGAAACTTGATCTGGGATTCCACTGCGTAGTGATCGGAGGGAAAAGCATGGTCCTCGATCAGGATTTTGTATCGATCGTTCGTTGGCCGATAGAAGCTGACCATCATTAAATGCAGGTTGGCCGTCAGCGAATTCATCGTGACGACTTCCGTCGCCTCGCCACCGACCAGCGCCGCCATGTTCCGGGCCAGCAATTCATGGTAGGGCAGCCACGGAAACGGGCCTTCGAAATGACCTTTGACCCCAAGACGTTGCCAGCTTTCCAGCTCGGTGGTGACATAATCGGCAGCGGACCGCGGCTGCAGCCCAAGGGAATTGCCGCAAAGATAGATCTCGTCCTCACCGTTTTCCATCTTCGGGATATGGAACCGGTCCCGGAACCGAGCGAGAGGGTCCCGCTGGTCCAATTGCCGAGCGAAGTCCAGGCCTTTCCGATAGCGAGTAGCTTCAGCTTCTGCGTTCATGTCAAGGCGTAGAGCACAGGCCGGCAGGGCGCCGCATCGGTATGGAATGCGGGTACCTGCAGATTCAACAAATAAAGTCCATCGCCGATGTCATCATCGATGAACGCCATCTCGGTAACCGTTCTGTCCTGCCGCATCTCCTCTGTGGCATCCCGTGTGCCTTTCGGGACGTTCCAGAAGATGTGGTGATTGGTGAGCATTCCCTCATCGCGCATCCGGTCTATAGACGGGATGTCCGCTACGAGATGCCGGACGTTCCGTTCCACGAGATAGGTCATCGCATCCGCCGTGAAGAAAGGTGGGCTTTCACGTTCGCCATATACGGCGGTTTTCTTGAACGATCCGTTGGGCAGAGTTCGCACAACGAGCGCCGTCAATTCGTCCGCGCCGTAACCGGCAAGCGCTGCCGACAGGGCCGCACGGGTGATGACGACGTCCCTCGGCTCAACCGCCGGACGATAAGTCTCGCCAGCCTCCGCCGCTGAAACGGGAGTCACGCTGATTACTACCGCTGGCATGAGGCTTTGCGGCAGCGATTCGAAGACCGCCTGCCCGGCGTGGACGATATGTCCCACCGATTCGGTGTGGGTTCCGTTGCAATGCGGCACCATGGTGATCTCGGAGACGTTACAGCTGCCGCCCTGTCGCGTGTCGCCGGTGAAGCCGTCGCCGCGAAACGGTTGTGCGCGTGCTTCGGCGGCACCGAAAAAGCGCGGCTGCGGGCCGTCGAACTGCAGCGGAATGGCCAGGTTTCTGGGGTTGCTCAAATCCACGCCGTAGGTCTTGCCGGCGATGACCGCACGCAATTCGATCGCAGCCGCCGTCGTCACGTTCGCTCGCCCCGGCCCGGATTGACATGGCCGCATACGGCGCAGGTCCGAAGCTGCGGATCTGTATCGTACTCTTCCAGGACATGGTTCACGCCCTGCTCCAGACCGGCGACCTGCACTTCGCGCCGATGCACAACGGTGTCGCAGGAGTCACAGAACCATTCAAAGCCATCGATCGCTCCCGCTGCACGAGTCCGCTCCACGATCAACCCGATCGTATCCGCCGGACGTTGCGGCGAATGCAGGACATGCGGCGGCAGCAGGAAGATTTCGCCCTCGCGAATCGGGATATCGCGCCGCGTCCCGTCCTCGACCACCTTGAGCGTCATGTCGCCCTTGAGCTGGTAGAAGATCTCCTCCAGCGGGTCGTCATGATAGTCTGGGCGGTCATTGGGTCCGCCGACCACGGTCACGATAAAATCGGTATCGGTCCAAATCGTCTTGGCCCCGACCGGCGGCTTCAAATCGTCGCGGTGCTCTTCGATCCACTTGGTAAGGTTGAGAGGGCTTTGCAGTGGCATTCGTCTGCTCCCTTCGAAGAACCGGGTCACTCGGATTGTATGAGGGGCCGGTTGGAGTGTCTATGCGATACCGGCACCCCGACAACTAGGATACCGGACTATGGGAATATTCCATCCAGTAATGCGTGTTCTCGTGCATGCCGGTCGTACGGAAACCGAGACGCTCGTATAGCGCTTTGGCCCGGTTGGCGGTCAGCACGCGAAGCCGCAGCGGCAGACCGGAAGCTCGCGCCTCGTCGATCAATGCCTGGATCAACTCGCTCCCAGTTCCCCGGTTGCGATATGTCGAAGCAATCTGTATCTCGCGCAGCCAAAGGTGGTTCGGCTCGCGGCTGGTCCAAATCGCGCCGATTCTCTTACCGTCTCGCTCAATGATCCGATAATTTTGGGCCTGCCATTTTTCTTCAAAATGAGCCGCCTGGAAATCGTCGTCCCAGGCGCCGAATTGCTCGAGAACAACCGCTCGATAGGCGTCCCGTTGGAGGTCCACCAAAAACGGCTTGTCCTTGTCGGTTGCGGGGCGAAGATCGATCATCGTCCATCCGAGCCAGGCCGAACCCGCAAATCTTTTTCCATCGGGTAGCCTCTAAGACCGAACAAGATCTCGGGCTCCCCAACGTCGGCCCAGCCTGCTTCGCGATAGAATCGGTGTGCGGTTTCCGTACTCGTCAGCCGCGCAGTCGTGACACCGTTTTCCACAAGAACAGCCTCAATGTGGGCCAAGAGCGCACGACTCACGCCGCAAAAACGATGCGCCGGCGCAACATAGTTGAGCAGCACTTCGCCGCCGTCGCTTATGCAGCCTACACCCGCGGGCTGATCCTCGCGTGCCGCGAGAAAGAGCGTGCGTCGTGGATCCGCTATCCAGCCGGCGACATGCTCGGGCGTCTTGTTGGCCGTCCATCGCGCGATCGTTTCGGGGTCGTCCTTGTGATCTGCCGTGCAAAGTTCTCGAATGGAAGCGCAGAGCACCCCGCAAAGCGTTTCAACGTCTCCCTTGTTGGCCTCGCGAATGCAGATCATGGTCGTCTCTTGCGTCCAGGCTCGCTCACCGTGCCATCAATATATCCTTTGGCGGGATATGGTGTTGGGATACTGGCGCAGACGGTCCGCAAATGTATTTTAGGCAACGGAAGAAAGAGAAGAGTCGGCAGGATACGACTAAGAGCAGACAACAGTTCGTTGCTCTATTAGGTTGATCGTTGATGTTCCGATCCCTGACTCTAGCCGTCGCCCACGCCGAGATCTCTCCGGATGTCCATGAAAATGGCCGCCGGATTCGAGATCTCATGAGTCAGGCGGCATCCCGGGGAGCGCGGCTCGTGCACTTTACGGAGGGTGCGATATCGGGCTACCCAAAATCTCAAATTACAGACTGGGCCGCCGTTGACTGGACCGCACTTCGAAGCGAACTGGATGACATTGCCCGACACGCGCGCAAACTGGGATTGTTCGTGGTTCTGGGCAGCAATCACCCCCTCTCGCCACCAAACCGTCCGCACAACAGCCTCTATATCATCTCGGATACCGGCGCGCTTATTGGCCGGTATGACAAACGGTTCTGCTCCAACACGGAAATCAGCGACTGGTATTCGCCGGGCTTCGAGGCGACGGTGTTTGACGTCGATGGCATACGCTTTGGCTGCGCCCTGTGCATCGAGGTGCATTTTGCCGAACTGTTCGATGAGTATCGCCGGCTCGGCGTCGACTGCATGCTGCTGTCGTCCTATTCGGAAGACCCGATCTTCGAGGTAACGGCACGCGCCCATGCCAGCATGAATGGGTATTGGCTCAGCCATTCGGTTGCGTCTAACTTTGAGAGACCTCTCACCAGCTGCGTCATTGGACCGGACGGCCACGTAATAGCGAAAACGGAAACTGGCCAACAAGGTCTCGCCTTCGCAACCATCGCGCCGGACGATGAGAAATGGATTATCCCCTTACAAAGGGCACGTCCTTGGCGCGGCCGCGCCCGCACAGGCGATATCTACCGGGTAGCGCGCGTCGAGGACTTAAGAAGCACGGATAAAACGACCTTTTAACGCCGCACCGGCGACACCGTATCGGGAACGCTTGCAGCCACGATATCAGCCAGTTTTTCCAACAGCTGTCGACGTGGGTAGGAGTTGCGGAAGGCGATCCGTACGGCTCGGCGCGCCTTGCGGGATTTTTCCTTACGCATGACGATACCGGAGTCGGTCACCCAGGAACCGCGCAGACTGAGTGCCGGCACCAAGGTGACTCCCGCGCCCGCGCCGACGAGAGCAAGGATCGTCATGAGGCTGGTGTGCTGCGTGCTGACCTTTGGGCCCGTGCGAAAGGCGTCGGCACAAAACGAGACGACCTGATCGCTGAGGCAATGGCCGTCTTCGAGAAGGAGCAGTTCCTCGGACGCAATATCCCTCAGCGCGACCTCGTCCTGAGCCGCCAGTGCATGGTCGCGCGGCAAGGCAATCCAGAACGGTTCGTCGAATAGAGCGATCTCCGAGAGGCGGCGGTCGGTGACGTCCGTTGCAGTAATCGCCGCATCGATCTGCCCGTCGAGCAATTGGCGCTCCAGGATCTCCGTCGTGTCCTCCGACAGACCAAGCTCAACCTTTGGCAACCCATGCCGCAGCGACGGCAACAAAGTCGGTGTCAGGTAGGGCCCGATCGTCGGGATCATGCCGAGCCGCAGTGGCCCGGAAAGTGGATCGAGGCTAGCCTTCGCGGTTTCCGTGATCAGATCGGCTGCCGCCAACAGGGTCCGGGCCTGAGCGACGATCTCTTCACCGATAGGCGTGATCCGCACGCTGCGCTTGGTGCGCTCGAACAAGGTGATGCCGAGTTCGTCCTCCAGCTTGCGGATCTGCGCGCTGAGGGTCGGCTGGCCGATGAGGCAGGCCTCCACGGCGCGACCGAAATGACCGTATTCCGCCACAGCCACCATATATTTCAGATCTCGGATATTCATCGTTATTAGCAATTAATATCATAACAATTATCGATTTCAATAAATATTAGAATTCCATCACATTGTGTTCATCAGAGACAACCCAGTGATGGAGACAGTGATGAAAACGATGACCACCAGCGGCGGCGCGCCTATCGCCGACAATCAGAACAGCGCCACGGCAGGGCCGCGCGGCCCGGTCATGATGCAGGACTATCAGCTGATCGAGAAGCTGGCTCACCAGAACCGCGAGCGCATCCCGGAACGGGTCGTGCACGCGAAGGGCTGGGGTGCTTACGGCACCTTGACGGTGACCGAGGATATCTCGAAATACACGCGGGCCGAAATCTTCTCCAAGGTCGGCAAGCAGACGCCGCTCCTCACCCGCTTCTCCACGGTGGCGGGCGAGCTCGGCGCGGCCGATGCGGAACGCGATGTGCGCGGCTTCTCGATCAAGTTCTACACCGAGGAAGGCAACTGGGATTTGGTTGGCAACAACACGCCGGTGTTCTTCATCCGCGATCCGTTGAAATTCCCCGACTTCATCCGGACGCAAAAGCGCCACCCGAAGACCAATCTACGCTCAACCACGGCCATGTGGGACTTCTGGTCCCTGTCACCGGAAAGCCTGCACCAGGTCACCATCCTGATGTCGGACCGTGGCATTCCGAAAACACCGATGCAGATGAACGGCTACGGCTCGCATACCTTCAGCTTCTACAACACGGACGGCGAACGCTTCTGGGTGAAGTTCCACTTCAAGACCCAGCAGGGCCACGCGCACTACACCAACGCAGAAGGCGCGGAACTCATTGGACAGACTCGCGAAAGCTACCAGGAGGAGTTGTTCGGCGCGATCGAGCGGGGTGAGCATCCGAAATGGACGATGTATGTCCAGATCATGCCCGAGGCCGATGCGGACAAAACGTCGTACAACCCGTTCGACCTGACCAAAGTGTGGCCGCATTCGGAGTACCCGCTGATCAAGGTTGGTGAGATGGAATTGAACCGCAACGCGGATAATTACTTCGCCGAGATCGAGCAAGCGGCATTCAGCCCCTCCAATGTGGTGCCGGGTATCGGCTTCAGCCCGGACAAGGTCCTGCAGGGACGCCTGTTCGCCTATGCCGACGCCCACCGTTACCGGATCGGTACCCATTACGAAGCCCTGCCGGTAAATGCGCCGAAATGCCCGGTGCATCACTATCACAAGGACGGTTCTATGCGGTTCTTCCAGAACGACACGGGCAATCCCGACGCCTATTACGAGCCGAACAGTGTCGGCGGCCCGAGCCAGGACGAAAGCTACCGGGAACCGCCGCTGACGGTGACCGGCGACATCGACCGGCATAACCACCGCGACGGGAACGACGACTACGTCCAGCCGCGGGCCCTGTTCGAGCTGTTCGACGCCGGGCAACGGGAACGCCTCTTCTCCAACATCGCGGCAGCGATGGGCGGGGTTCCCGACGAAATCGTCCAGCGCCAGTTGGCCCATTTCGAGAAGATCCATCCCGACTACGCACAGGGCGTCGCCGACGCCCTCGGGGTGACCCTGCTGCGCTAGAGCGCGTAGCAACCCAGCGGCGCCGGAAACGCCCTTCCCCGTTTCCGGCGCCGTCTTTGTTTCCCAGAAACGGACACTGTCATGCAGATCGCAAAACAAAACAAACGCGTCCTACTTCAAGTCGCTGGTTACTTATTTTTTTCCATCGGATTCGTCGGCATGTTGCTGCCGCTCCTCCCGACCACCGTATTCTGGATCATCGCGGCGGCCTGTTTCGCAAAAAGCGCGCCGGACATGTACCGGCGCATCCTGTCCTGGCCAGGCGTCGGGCCGGCGATCAGTGCATATCTCGAACGCGGAGTGATCACCCGGCGCAGCAAGACGCTCGCCCTCGGCGGCATGGGCATCGGTGCGTTTCTGATTGTCGCAAGCCCACTGCCCCCGTATATCATCGCAATCCCACTGCTCGGCCTTATCTTCGCAGCGACCTATGTCGCGACACGGCCTGGCCAACCTGAGACCGTTACAAATTACGATGTAAAAGGCGCCGCTATTCGATGACACAGGACAAGGGCCAGCCGCTTCGGCTCGGTGAGTTCGTCTCGCTCATGGCTCTGATGACGTCTCTGGTCGCCTTGTCCATCGACGCGATGCTGCCGGCCCTAGCCGATATCGGCCGCGACCTTGGCGTTTCCGACGCTAATGAACCGCAACTTGTCGTTTCGATGTTGTTTCTTGGGCTCGCCGTTGGGCAGACTATTTATGGACCGCTCTCCGACAGTATCGGACGCAAGGCGCCGATCTATGCCGGCCTTGCGATCTATCTTATCGGATCGCTCCTTTGCATCTTCGCCTGGAGTTTCACCGCCATGCTGGTCGGGCGCTTCCTGCAGGGGCTGGGCGTCGCCGCACCGCGCATCGTCACTATGGCGATGGTCCGCGATCAGTATGCGGGAAATGCGATGGCCCGTATCATGTCGCTGATCATGGCAGTGTTCATTATCGTTCCCGCCCTTGCACCGGCCCTGGGACAGGGCATTCTCATCATCGCCGAGTGGCGTGCAATCTTCGGCCTACTGCTGACACTCGCGACCATCGCCTTCTTCTGGTTCAGCTTCCGCCAGCCGGAAACCTTGCCACCGGGTCGCCGCCTGCCCTGGTCGGCCAGACGGTTCGCAACCGGCTTGCTGGAAACGCTGCGCAACCGCGTTGCAATAGGTTACGCGGTTTCAGCGGGGCTCGTCTTTAGCGGCTTTATCGGCTACCTGACAACCGCACCGCAGATTTTCCAGACGCAATATGGTCTGGGCGCACAATTTCCGATCTACTTCGGCGGTCTCGCATTGGCAATCGGCGCCGCGTCACTTTTAAACGCTCGGATGGTTATGAAGTTCGGAATGCAGCTGCTGTCTCGCCGTTCGCTGCAAGCACAATGCGTCGTATCGGCCCTATTCTTCGCTTACGCCTGGTTTGCCAGCCCTGGCCTGCCGCTCTGGGCACTAATGGTGTGGGGGAGCCTTGTTTTCTTTTGCCATGGCCTGCTGATCGGCAATCTTAACGCCATGGCCATGGAGCCGCTAGGCCACATCGCGGGTATCGGTGCTGCGGTCATCGGCACCCTCACCAGCATTATTTCCCTCACGCTCGGCACGGCGATCAGTCAGGCCTATGACGGCACGGTGCTGCCGCTTATCGGCGGCTTTGCCGTGCTGGGTCTTGCGGGGCTAGCGGTGATGGCGTGGACAGGACGGCAAGTGAAACAGCCCTAACCTCTCTGCCGAACAAGTGAATTGCACGTTGAACCATTTCGAGTCACGCTCGATAGGTCTGACGGTTTTCATCCGAGCATTGGACGACACCATGACAGTCGCGCGATTAGCGGTATTTTTCGTTTGTGCGTTTTGGATGGCACCGGTGTCGGCCAATCCGCCGGAGCGGGTCGATCTGATGTTGGTGCTGGCCATCGATGGTTCCGGCAGCACGATGGGTGGCGATTTCGAGACCCAAATCGAGGGGCATATTCTTGCCCTCCAAAGCACCGACGTCATCACTGCAATCCGATCCGGCGCTCTCAAGCGTATTGGCGTTTCTGCTATCGTCTGGTCGGACGACCCGCAGCAGGTCCGCTGCGTGCCCTGGACCATTGTCGCCGACGAAACCGATGCCGCACGTGTCGCCGAGCGGCTACGCCGCCGCTGCAAGATCCTTGGCGGCACAACCGCTATCGGCGGCGCCATCCGGAATGCGACCAACCAGTTCGCCTGGAGCAGGCTCGTGTCGGACCGCTGGGTCATCGACATCTCGGCCAACGAACCGGCGAATGAGGGCTTCATTGCACCCTATCGACAAACAGCGCTCAGCCGAGGTGTCGTGATAAACGGCCTGGTCCTCGAGCCGCTTAACGATAAGACCGAATCAGGCGAGCATTTCGACGGCCTGATGACCTACTTCCGAAAGAATGTCATCGGCGGCCCGCGAAGCTTTGCCCTGACCGCAACACGAGACGCTTACGCAAAGGCGCTGATTAAAAAACTCGTTCGCGAAATTCGCCGCGAACGCGAAGGGGTGTGACTGATTGCGGGCTAGGTCCGTTGGCATTGATCTGGATGAGAAGCGCACCGTAACATGGTTGCGACTTTCCCTTCGCACCGGAGCCCACCCGTGATCGATCCGATCCGTCTCGAACTCATCAAAAATGCCTTGGTAATGGTCAGCGACAACATGATGGTGTCGGTGCTGCGCACATCGCGCTCGACTCTCATCAAGTCAAACATGGATTTCTCTGCCTCGATCCTGGACGGCGACGGGAATATGGCGGCGCAGGGGTTGGCGCTGCCGGGGCATCTTGGGGCAACGATGCCGGCGCTGCAGGGGTGTCTCGATTATTACGGAGACGATATCGGGCCAGGCGATATCCTGGCGAACAACGATCCCTATGCCGGTGGCAGCCATCTCAACGACATTTTCATGTTCAAGCCGGTCTACCGCGATGGCGTGCGGGTCTGCTTCCTGGGTCTGATCCTGCACCACACCGATCTGGGCGGGCGTGTCGCCGGTGGTCAGGCCGCCGATAGCGACGAGATCTTCCAGGAAGGACTGCGTATCCCGCCGAGCAAAATCTATGTCGCGGACGAACCGAACGAGACGCTGCTGCGGGTGATTGAGCACAACACCCGCGTACCGGACACGGTATTGGGCGACATCCGCGCGCAAATCGCCGCGCTGATTACCGGCGCCAACGAGATCGAGAAGCTGATCGACACCTACGGCGCGGAAGAGCTGACGACCTATATGGCGGCGCTGATCGACTATACCGAGCGGCTGGTGCGCAACAGCATCCGGGAATTGCCCGATGGCGAGGCCGAGTTCACCGAATACAACGACGATGACGGGGTCGGCGGCGGGCCGGTGACGATCCACGTCAAGCTGACCGTGAAAGGCGACGAAATCATCGCCGATTTCACCGGTACCTCGCCGCAGATGGGCGGCTCGCTGCACACCAATTACTGGTTCACGGCCTCACTCACCTATGCCGCGCTGCGCACCATGCTGCCCGCCGACACGCCGAACAATGTCGGCTTCTATCGGCCAATCACCGTCATCGCGCCGGAGGGCAGCTGGGTCAATCCGCGCTATCCAGCAGCGCTGGGCGGACGCGGTCAGGGCGGCTATCGCGTGCGGACCGTCGTGACCGGCGCGCTGACCAAACTGTTCCCGGAGCATATGCCCGCCTGCCCCGGCGGCAACGAATTCGGCCTGTCGGTCACCGGCATGACGGCCGAGCACAAACGCTTCCTGCATGTCGAGTTCCACAATGTCACCGGGCGCGGCGGCGGCCCGGACGCGGACGGCCAGGACGCGGGACCCTACTGGCTCGGCAATATGGCCAACACATCCGTCGAGATCATCGAAGCGGAGAACCCGCTGATGATCGAGGAATACGGTTTCCTGCCCGACACCGGCGGTCCCGGCAAGTACCGCGGAGCGCTCGGCATGGTGCGGCAGTACCGGCTGATGGCCGACGACGCCATCGTGCAGTTACGCGCCGACCGCCACGTCTATCCTTGTTGGGGCATCTTCGGCGGCAAGCCTGGCGGGCTCTCCCATTCCTACTTCGTCCGCGACGGGAAGCGCGAGGAAGCACCCTCGAAATTCGTACGCCCGATGAAGAAAGGCGAGACCTTCCGAGCCGAGATGGCAGGCTCCGGCGGCTACGGCGATCCGTTCGAACGGGACGCGTCTGCCGTGGCCGAAGATGTCCGCGAGGAAAAGATCTCCATCGCACACGCGGAAACCGAATACGGTGTCGTGCTCGATCCCCAAACCCTCGCCCTGGATGAAGTGGCAACCGCCGCGCGGAGAGCGCAATGAGCGGCTACCGGCTCGGCGTCGACATCGGCGGCACCTTCACGGACATCGTGCTGCTCAGCGCGGACGGTGCGCTCTACAACAAGAAGATCCTGTCGACGCCGGACGATTACAGCCGTGCGATTGAGGACGGCGTGCGGGCTCTACTCGACGCCACGGGCATCCGCGCAGGGGATATCCACGAAGTGGCGCACGGCACGACAGTCGCAACCAACGCCATCATCGAACGCAAGGGCGTACGCGTCGCGCTGATCACCACCGAAGGCTTCCGCGACATTCTGGAGATCGCCCGCTTCCGCGCTCCGCGCCTTTACGACGTGTCTTTCCGCAAGCCCGAAGCGCTGGTCGAACGGCGGCTGCGCTTCACCGTGCCGGAACGCATCACGGCGGCAGGCGAAGTCGACCTGCCGCTCGACGAAGACGCGGTCGCGCGCGTCGCGGAACGGTGCGCGGCATCGGACGTGAGCGCGGTCGCGGTCTGTTTCATCAACGCCTATGTCGACGGACAGCACGAGGAAGCGGCGGCGGCGATTCTACGCGACAAGCTGCCGGGGATTCCGGTTACCGTGTCGAGCGAGCTGGTCCCGCAAATCCAGGAATACGAGCGCACCAGCACCGCGGTCGTAAACGCGTATATCCGCCCGGTCATAGAGCGCTATGCCGAGCGACTCGAAACCCGCCTTGCGGAGATCGGCATCACCGCACCCGTCAATATCATGCAATCGAATGGCGGCGTTCTGCCAGCCAAGATTGCGGCCCGCAAGCCGATCTTCGTAATCGAAAGCGGTCCCGCCGCAGGAGTCGTCGGCGCGCAACGGCTCGGCGCGAAGCTTGGCATCGACGACTGTATCGTCTTCGATATGGGCGGTACGACGGCGAAGGCGACGATCATCGCCGACGGCACGTTCGCTATGGCGCCGGAAACCGAAGTCGGCGGCGACGCGGCGCTTGGCCACCGCATGACCCAGGGCGGCGGCTATATCGTGCAGGCACCGACGATCGATATCGCGGAAGTCGGCGCCGGTGGCGGCAGCATCGCCTGGATCGATTCCGGCGGCGGCATCCAGGTCGGCCCACGCAGTGCCGGCGCTGACCCTGGACCGGTCTGCTACGGTCAGGGCGGCCAAGATGCCACGGTCACCGATGCCAACTTGTTGCTCGGCTATCTGAACCCCTCAGCGCTGGTCGGCGGCGAGTTGTCACTCGACCGCGGCGGCGCCGAACGCACTATCGCCGCGCTGGGCGAGGCCATCGGCCAGACGACGACGGACACGGCCTACGGCATCCACCTGATCGCCAACGCGCGCATGATGCGGGCCTTGAGTTCCGTATCCTCGGAACGCGGTCTCGATCCGGCGCACTTTCCGCTGATGGCCTTCGGTGGCAATGGCGGCGTGCATGTCTGCAACCTCGCCGAGGCGCTCGGCGCGACGACGGTTCTGGTGCCACCGGCGGCCGGCCTGTTTAGTGCGCTTGGCTTGTTATTCGCCGATACGGAGCATCAATGCATCCGCGCCTACTACCAGCCCTTCGACGCGCTCGACCTCGACGCCTGCAACGCCACCTTCTTGGCGCTCCGCGACGAGGCAGACCATTTGGTCGCGGCAGACGGCTACGCGCCGGATGCGCGCCGTCTCGCCTGTTCGGCGGAACTGAAATATGTCGGCCAGAACACGGCTCTGGCGCTACCCGTACCGGACCTGCCGCTGACGTCGGATCGGCTGGCGGCGCTGGCTGAGTCTTTTGCCGTCGCGCACGAAGCGACGTTCGGCTACCGCTCCGATCAGGAACAGGTTCAATTCGTATCGCTCAAAGCAGTCGGCCAGGGGCTTTCCGACACACCACGTCTGCCTGATCGCATAACCCTCAGTCTCGACGCGCTGCCGACGGCGTCTACCCGCAGCGCCTATTACGGCCCCGACCATGGCTGGCTCGACACTCCGGTCCTGCCGCGTACCGCACTCGGAGGCGACCCGCAGGCGGGGCCACTGATCGTCGAGGAATATGACTGCACGACGGTCGTCCGGCCCGGTTGGCAGGCCAGTCTCGATAGCTGGAATAATATCGTGGTCGAGCGAATGCACCAAGATAGCGAACTCCAGAAATAACGAGAGATAAGCGCCAATAAACGTTGCTACATTTAAATTACACATAAAGGGAACTTAACCAGCAAGCCTTCGAGGCAAATATGCGTAAGTCTAATTTCCAAACCTACTTATGGTTTCGTGGCCCATTTCTAGCTGAAGCGAAATTTCAGAACCTTTTTGAAATTGCATTAGGTGAATTTTGTGATTTTTGGCATAACCGTGAAATTGATATTATGGGAGGCATACGCCGAGTTGTTATAGCAAAAACAGACCCACCAAAGTACCTTCTCGATAAGGTGAAAGCCCAACGCAGTTTCAGCCCCCGCGTGCCTTCTATTTGCGTTCATCTTTCAACACCAAAACTTGAGACCGATGAAACATTTTTTATTGGCCTTAAAGACACAAATGGAAAACTATTAGATTGGGGGATCGAGTACCTCCCTGAGTTTGCAAATTGGCATATTCAAAAGGTAATCGAAGAAAGCCTTTTAGCATCAAGCCTTGCGACACCAGGTGCATTAAATGTACTGGACGGCTGTTTTACATATCGTCGGTCACATTACAGCTACTATGAAGGGTGGCGAAACGGATTCGAGTGGAATTTAAATAGAATTTCAATTAGAAACAAAAGAATATTAAAGAACTTCGACTTAGTACCGACATTTAATTGGTTGTCGAAAACAAATGTTTGGAGTGGATCGCGAAGTGCTACAAAAATTGAAAAAGCAATCTGCGCATTTGCATATCTCGGTCGATCCGATTCGGAGGTTGAAGCATTGTTTTGGGCGATGTTTGGCATTGAGGCTCTATTTTCGGATGGAACAAGTGGCGTAAGAGAGAAGCTAAGAAGAAGGGTTCCGGGCTTCATTTCTGGCGTAAGTGCGAAGGATATTTCCCGAATATACGATTATAGATCAACAATGTTTCATGGCGGAGCAAACCTCAGACTTCCAGAGTATGAAGATTTGGATTTTGAAGATCGACAAACGATCAAACAGGAAAAGCTTGTTGATCTAGCGCGGACGATATTAATATCGTCACTACAAAAACTAGCTGCACAGAATGCCGTGGACCTTGTTTATCACGATACTCAAGAAATTATTGAATGAAAATTCTCATTAGAGGAATGTGAATCGCTACCAACTAGAATACCAACTACGGCGTGACGTTATAATTTGATCTGTTTCTATCTTGCTAAGGCAATTTGAGGCATCTAGTCATCAGCACATCGACGACCATCACTTCACCCGTACCCTTACGGATCATCACAGGATTGAGGTCGCATTCGGCCACGAGATCCCCGAAGTCTTGCGCCAATTCCGACAGGCTGACGAGCAATTCCGCGAGTGGCTCGGTATCCGTTTCCGGGATCAGGTTCCGGTAACCGGCGAGGCGTTTGCCGAGGCTGGTGGCGGCGATCATATCCACTGCTTCCTCGTGAGAAAGCGGGGCCAGCCCGAGCGCGCGGTCGGCGTAGAGTTCGACCAGGGTCCCGCCGGTGCCGACGACGATCTTCGAACCGAAGGGCGGTGCTGCGACAAAGCCGGCGACCGCTTCCAGATCGCCGTCGAATTGCGTTTGAAGTTCGTATCCGTCGATCTCGGCCTGCGGCGCTGCCTGGCGAACGTTCGCTTCGATAGTGGCGATCGCGGCCTCCAGCGCCGCCACGTCCTGCACACCGGTAACGACTCCGCCAAGTTCGGAGCGGTGGGCGATGTCGCCTGACGCAACCTTCACGACCAACGGAAACCCGACCTCCGTAGCGCGCGCTGCCGCGTCCTCGCGGTTTCGGACGAGGACCGATTTAACGGTGGGAATGCCATAGGCGTCGAGAAGCCGGACACTCTGCTGCGCCGTTAGTTGACCATCCTGGCGTCCGATCTCTGCCCGCAAGGCAGCAAGAGCTGGATCGTGCAGGTCATCTGACGCGTATCGTTTCGACCGTGCCGACTGTCCGGCATAACAGCTTCTGATGCCTACCAGCCCCTCCCGCAAGCCACGGATGATTGGAATGCCGTTGCTATCGAACGCCTTTCGGATCTCCGGATGAATGTCCTGGGAGGAGGGCGAAATGGCGACGATGGGCTTGCCGGCCTTGGCGGCACTTTGGCAGTAGGCTGCAATGACGGTCAGGTAGTAGTGCAGCGACCGTTCGTTCAGACTCGTTTGACTGTCCTGGATCAACGCCAGAATATCTGTTTCCGGGCTCGCGAGGATGGCGTCGATTCCGCCTTCATTGTTGCGGGTCTCGCGGCCAACGACGGCGCCCAGATCTATGGGGTTCTGGCCCGGCGTGCCCGGGAGAATTTCCTGCAATGTGCGCGTCGTGGCGTCGCTGAAGGTGGTGAGCGTGGTGCCGACCGACTCCGCCACATCGCAGGCGAGCGCCGTCTGACCGCCGGAGATTCCCGCTATCGCTAGCTTGCCTACGCCCGGCTGCCGCCCCCAGGCAGCGAGGCACTGCAGCGACGCGATCAGCTCGTCGTAATCGTCGGCCACGGGGATGCCGCAATCCCGGAAGAAAAGTTCGTAATTATCCGCGGCACTGGTCATCGCGCCGGTATGCGCACGCGCCGCCGCGGCGCCGGATTGCGAGCGCCCGACATTGAGGACGGCGAGAGATTTCCCACTGATGAACAAGGCTTCGGCCGCCGACGCAAAAGCCGTCGGGTCCTTGATGTCTTCCAGGACGATGCCGACGGTCGTGGTGCTGTCGTCTCCGGCAAACCAGTGGAGGTAGTCTGCCGCGGTGATCTGAAACTCACTGCCGACGGTAACGATCTTGGCGAAGCCAAACGGCGCGGCATTGATAACCGAAATCGCCGCCGAGCCTGACTGCGCGATCAGCGACACCGGCCCGCGGTGGAGCGATTCCGTCGGCTTGGCAGGGTAGAGGAAAATATCGTCCGTGCCGTTGATCAGCCCCATGCAGTTGGGCCCATGGATATTCATCCGCGCCGCGCGCGCCATGTTCTGAAACGCGGTCGTTTCTGCGTCCGTGAAACCCGCCGCGAAGAAAATGGCTGAGCGGACGCCCCTGGCGTCGAGCGCCGCCGCCGTCTCCATCGCCGCGCTGGCGGGTACCGACGCCACTGCCAGGTCCACATCGTCAGGCAGGTCCACGATTGACGCCACGGCCGGCAAGTCTTCGATGGTGTCCGCACTGGGATGAACGGGGATGATCGCACCCGGAAAGCCGCGGCTCGTCAGATTGCCGATAACAATATTGCCCTGCGACTGGTTGCGCGACGACGCTCCAATAACCGCCACCGTTTTAGGCCTAACCAGAGTCTCCACGTCTCTTGGCATGGTCAACAAACTCAATCGCTGAAGAAATTCACCGCATTCTGGTAGAACCACTTCTCCAGCACGGCTTCCTTCAGAGGAAGTCCTTGATACTCCGCGATCAGGTTCTCGTAACTGGTATTGAACAGGTAACGGGAGAAGCCGGTCATGATCTTGTCCTGCAGCAAGGTGTTGCCAAACTGCAGGAATGGTTCCCAGCCGGAACCGCTGGTGCCGAAATGCCGCGGGCGATGCGCGGCGGTGTCGCAATACAGGTTCGGGTGACGGCGCAACAAGGCGACCATGTCGCCGACCCACGGCCAACCCGCCAGCCCAGCGATAATCTTCAGCTCGGGGAAATCGACCGCGATATCGTCGAGGTGCCGCGGATGGCTAATCTCATAGGGCCGGTCGTTGGCATAAGTCATCGCCGTATAGACACGGATCGGAATGTCCAGCTCGACGCACTTCGCATAAAGTGGGTAGTAGAGCCGGTCGCTGGCCGGCAAATTGTTGTAGAGCGGCGAAACCCGAAGGCCATTGGCGCCGTCCTCCTTGACCAGCCGCTCGAGTTCGCGCACGCCCCGCATAACATCCCGCGGATTCATCCAGGCGAAGAGCTTGAAACGGTTGGGGTACTCGCGGTGTATTTGGCCGATCTCGCTGTTCGGAACCCCCACCATAAGACCGAATTCGACGTTCGCCTCATCCATATCCGCGACGACCTGCGCGAGGTTCGCTTCCTTTTTCTCCCCCGCTTCCGCCGAACCGCCGCCGAAGATCTTCGCGTAATTGTCAAACCCATAACCCTCCGGCCGGTCCAGTGATCCTGGAAATGGTGTGCCCGGCCGGCCCCGCATAAGCGTGTCGTACTCCTTCGCCAAGCCGGTTTTCGGCGCGCCGATTTCAAGATCGATTATCTGGCCCATGTTGCTTTCCCCCTGTTTCTATCGTGCCGCTTCATCAAATCGGCCTGGCTCGCTAAATCGATCGTAGCAACCGAATGGGGGTCAGCGCCAATTCTGCCTCTTGTTGGCGCTTAAGCCGTTCGCATCGTTCGGACCAGCCCGTAAAGGCTGATTGCGAGCCAAAACACCTCCACCAGCGCCGCCGCGAGATTGAACTCATAAGCAAGCGATATCAGAATCAGTGCCGAGCCCAGCGCGTTCAGAATGGAAAAAAGCGGGCGGGTTGCCGCTATTCGCCCCGATTGCAGTAGCAAATACATGCCGATGATGAGCGCCACGCCGACCGCACCGACGATATCGTGGAATTCCAATTCCTGTCTCCTAGATGGGTTATGCGACGGGTTCGGTTTCGCGCAGCGTCGTGCGATGCATAAGCCGCCGGTGGCGTTCCATATCGAAGGGCGTGGCGGCATGCAGGGCGCGCCGATTATCCCACAACACGGCATCGTGCTTGCGCCAGACATGGCGGTAGACGAAGGCCGGCTGGGTCGCGTGCGCCGTCAACTCGCGAACGAACCGCAAGCCGTCTTCGCGTGACCGGCCGCGGATACCGATCGTAATCTTGGCGCCGAAATACAGCGCGGGGCGGCCGGTCCTCGGATGCCGCCGCACCAGGGGCCAGGTCACCGACTCAGGCATCGCTTCCTGGCGTCCGGGATCGTATTCATCCTCTTCCGCCTGATCGCGCAGATAGGCGCGCAGCCCCGCGACCGAGTGAATGGCCTCGAGCCGGCCATATGCCTCTTTGTCCTCGAGCGACAGCCCGTCATAAGCGCTGTACATGCAGGCGAACAGGGTATCGCCACCTTCCTCCGGGATTTCCTTGGCGTAGAGCAGCGAGGCCCGCGACGGCTCCGAGCGGTGGATATGATCGGTATGCCATTCGAGATCGTCGCTACCGGCTTTCGGCGCGAAGGTCACGGTCTTAGCGCCCGTATTGCCTACAACGAAGATTTCAGGCTGTCCGTCCAACCGCGCATCGATGTTGGCGGTCAGTTCGAGCGGCCCCAGAGCGGCCGAAAATGTGACCTGCTGCGCCGGTGTCACGATCTGGTTCGGAAAGATCAATACGCCGTACGTTTCCAATGCGGTTTCGATCACCTCGATCGTCGCATCATCGGGCGGGGTTCGCATGTCCACACCTTCGACAGTCGCGCCCAGCGCCGCGTCGGTCGGGGTTATCGAGACAGCAGGCACGCCTACAACCCGCCAGCCAGCGCCTCGCGGAGAGCTTCCGTGTGGCTAGTGGCCGCCGCCTGAAGAAACTTCAGGTCCGTTTGCGTGGTCACGAATTTCACTCCTTTGCGGATGAAATCGACCTGGCGCGCCAGATCCCGCTCGCCGCCGAGACCGGGAATTTTGCCACTTGTCGCGCAGGCGGCGATGATGCGGTCGACGGCAGCGATATGTTCCGGATCACCGAACTGACCCGGCTTGCCCATGTCGATCAGCAGATCGTTGCTGCCGATATGAACGACATCGACCCCGTCCACGGCGGCAATGGCCTCGACATTCTCCAGCCCTTCCCGCGTTTCGATCATGCAGGCAACCAAGGTCAGGTCGTTGATCCGCGCCGTGGCCTCGCCGACCGGGATCGGCTCATAATTGAAATTCGGGTAGCCGCCGCCAGCCGAACGCTTGCCGACTGGCGGGAATTTCGCATGAGCCACGCCGCGCCGCGCGTCGTCGGCTGTGTTGACATCGGGAAACACGATGCCGGTGACGCCGTTGTCGAGCAGCAGCGCCGTGTTGGGATCGTCACAGCTTCGGACCCGGACCAACGGTGCGATGCCGCAACCGAGCGCGGTATTGGCGATGTGCCCCACCGTCTCCACATCGAACAACGCGTGCTGCATGTCGATGAACAGGAAGTCGTGCCCGGAAGATTTCGCGATCCTTGCGATATCTCCCGAGCGCGCCATCCGGACGTTCATGCCAAGCGCGACTTCGCCCGCCGCCATGCGCGCCTTAACCGGGTTTTCGTTCACTGCCATCGCGCTGCTACTTCACGGACGAGAAGCTGGTCGGTTGCAGCATGTAGTTCACGACCGACGCGACGATCGCGCCGTCCTTCTCCGTCTCCGCGCGCTTTTCATGCCACTCCGGGTCGGCGGCGAACTTGTTCCATTTTTCTTCGCGCTCTGCCAGGGATTCCCATTCCAGCATATAGTACAAATCCTGGTTCGAATCGCCGACCAGGACTGTCCAAAAGCCAGCCTGGCGAATGCCATGCTTTTCCCAAAGCTTCAGCGTGATGGTGTCGAAGCGGTTCAAAAGTGCGGGCAGCCGGCCCGAAACGCAGTGATAAATACGCAGTTCGTGGATCATGATTCATATCCTCCCTGATTTGATCTCTTGACCTTTCTAGTCCGTCTCGACCGAAATGGGAATGCCAGGGCTGTTCAGCGTCGATACGCCGCGGGAACATTCCTTGCCGCAAGGCCCACCGATGCTATCCTACAAACCATTCCCATTCGGCGACGGAACCGATCGAAATGGCGATTCGGAATATGGCGAGAAGCCGCGTTTATCGACGGCGTTGGGTGGCGATCGTCGCCTCACTCGCGCTGATTCTGCAATCGCTCCTTGCGGCCGACCTGATGGCGGCAGTCGCGACCGGCAGCGGGAGCGATTTCCGGACCATAATGATCTGTACCGGCGACGGTTATCGGCAGATTACACTCGACGCGAACAACAACCCGGTCGCGCCGCTGACAAATGGCGAGGCAGACGACTGCCCCGTTTGCGTTCTCGCATCCAGCTATCCGCTTTCCCTGCCAGCGGCCCTGCGCGTGTCATTCGAAACAGCGCCCTGCGTCAACCTTTCGCCGTTTGATTTACAGACAAACGCGATTGGTTGGGCCTCTTACGCTCGCTACGGCCGCGGTCCACCGCTCTCAATCCGGCTTTAGAGAACGCGTTTTCCGCACCGCCGAAGACTTAAAACTGGCGTGCCCTTCCCAGCAATCGAATACCGGACGTTCGTGGCGGCGGCCTATGCCAAACCGCACACCGAACGGGAGACATACAATGAACCTGTTGAAATTCGTCGCCATAGCGGCAGCCGTCGCGACAACCTTTGCCACCACGACCTTTGCCGAGACCTATAAGGTCGGCGACCTGATGATCGAAGGCGCTTGGGCGCGGCCGTCGATCGGCAAGACCGGCAACAGCGCCGCCTATATGACGATCACAAACACCGGCGGCACAGCAGACAAGTTGATTGCCGTTTCAACGCCGCGCGCCGGCAAGGCGCAACTGCACACGCACATCCGTGACAAGGACATCATGCGGATGCGCCATGTCAAAGATGGGATTCCAGTTCCCGAGAAAGGCATGGCCGCGCTCAAGCCAGGTGGTTATCACGTCATGCTGATGCGCCTGCAAACGCCGATCAAGAAGGGCGAGCAAATCCCGCTCACCCTGACGTTCGAGCGTTCGGGCGACATTACGATCCAAGCGAATGTGCAAATGAAACCGGGAATGAAGGACGGTATGCATAAACACAAATAGACGTCATGGGTGCTTGGCCACACCGGCTCACCGCCCGCCCGGATGCGATCACCTGCTAATCCGCCGAATCTCCTCGGCAGTGACATATTCGTGTACCGAAAATCTTCCAGCCCTTGAAGCTCACTTCTTCAACAACCCCATCGTTTTCATGAACGCGACGTGAGAATCGTAGGCTTCCTTCGCGAGAGGACTCTTGTTACCGATATTTTTCCATACACCTTGTGCGATCGCACGAAGCCTGTCTCGTTCCTCTTGTGACCAGCTAACAACTCTCACGCCAGGCGTGCCGGTACCGTCCCGGTCGGCCTCAACCAATTTGTGGTCCTGCAAATCGACAGCTCGGCTCATATCGGTCCATGCCGCGTAATACCAAGTCTCAAGCGCGGCTTGTCCGTTCGGACCTATTTGATCCCAGATACTTTTCTTGATGACGAACTGCTGCACGATCATTGAGTGAATGCCGGGATAGATCGGAAATTTGGCGATCCTGTTGAACCCAAGCGCGGTATTGTTGGTGTAGGAACTGGCGTCCGCTGCATCCACGACCTTGTTTTCCAACGCTGCGGACAGTTCGTGGAAAGGAATCGATTTCGGTTTGGCGCCAATACGGCGAAACACTTCTGCCGCCATGCCTGCAGGCGAACGAATTTTCACGCCTTGGAAGTCGTAGACAGACTTAATCGGCCGCCTAGAGACAAAGGCCTCCATTATAATCGGTCCGGCGCCTACGACGTGGAGCTGACCGGGATAGACCTTGTCCCATGACTTTTGCAGCAATTCGACGCCGCCTCCGAAGCGGAAAAACATCTGCTTTTGTTCCGGCGAGTCGTATCCGGCCGTCAAATCGCCGAGAACCCCAAAGACCGGATCGCGGTCGGCAAAATAGGCAACAGCGTTGAGGTCCCCTTGAAGAACACCGGCGATAATAGCCTGTGGCGTTTCCCGATGAGGTACAACAGAACTACTTGGGCGGATATCAACCCTGAGATTGCCGTACGTCATGGCCTCAAGCTTTGAAACCCAGGTCTTGTTCAGATAGTTGAGCGCAAAACTACCCTCGGCATTTGATGCCTGTAACTTGAGTACTGTCTGGGCGCCGACTGTATTCGCCACGAAAAGAGCCGCAGCAGCGACGGCGCCAATCAGGAAGCGTTTCATGATGTCCTTCCTCTTCATATTCAAACAGCCACCTCTTCTTGACCCTTTGAGTAGACCGATGAAATAGCCATAGGTCAATGTCGTCAGCCACCACATTTATAGGGCATATTGCTGTAGAGCAGCGCAGCAGCGTAGACGGTTGCTTGCCATGCCTGGCGGTTGATACTCTTGCCCGCAACATCGACACATTCGTCGCCAGCAACCGTTCGGGAGGTCTTCATGGCCAAAGGAATCACCAAGATTGAAGCCGGAACAATTACGTTCACCGTGCGCCAGGAACAATGGGACGCTAATATTCATAACCACGCCGATCAGGGCGTCATCATCGATGTCGAAGGACAGATCGACGGCACGGAAACAGCGCTGCTGCGCTTTACCTGCTTCGATATCGAGCGCAGCTACACCTATGCACCCGAAGGCAGGAACAAGATCTGCCGAATGGATCCGATCGTCGACGGCAACCCGATCGGCTGGACCGTGAAACAGCTCCGCAATCACCTACCGGAAATGCTAACCGCAGCAGGATACGAAGCGATCGCTGAGGCGGTCGATACCCAGTTGGTATCGCAAAAGCTGGACGAGGTGGACATCATCGCCCGCGAGAAGTTCATCAATGGCCGCCGGCTGGTGAAGCACAACCGGGGCACCGATATGTTCGAAGCGGGGATTATCCGATTCGGGCTCGAAATGCGGACCCTGGGCGCGGATGGCGGGCTGGCGATCCACGTACTGACCGATCTGGCCGGCACGCCGACCGCGTCCTATGCCGAAGAAACCGAGGTGCTGGCCTTCGACTGTTTCCGCAAAGCCCCGCATTATCACTACGGCCCGCGCAACAAAAACCATCGGGTCTATTTCGACAAGACTATCGTCAAGGACCCGTTGGAATGGACCTTGGGGGTATTCAAGGCGCGCAAGCTTTCGCAAATGATCGCCGCGGCTGGCTATCCCGGTGTTGCCGCGGACGTCGATGAAGATTTGATTGCGTCGCTCATCCCCTCCATCGAGGCGAAAGCGCGTGAAATGCAGCCGAAGACTGCCGGTTGAACGAGACGCACACTGGAAACTAGCTTCGGCTTACCTATCTCGCGCTGCTGCTGGCATCGCCTGAAGCGTATGTGCAAAACTGCGGCGACCTCGGGGACTGCTAACGCGTGGACCCGTCCAAGTCATTTGCGGACACCACCAGTTCAGCCATCGTGTCGTCCCCCTGCGCCCGGAGACCATTAACGACACCGAGCGCGTCGTTCACCGATTTGTTCTGACTCATTTTCCATTTGCCTTCGAGACGCGTGATCGGAATCTCGATACCGACAATCGCGCGGGCCATACCATCGATGAAACCATCCGGTGCATCGTCGATCTTCCACGGCACGGCATAAGGGCTTTCGAAATGGTCCGTCATTGCCGCCAAATGCGTCTTCAGTTTTTCCGGATCCTCGTACGTCTCCGCCATGCCGTAGGCATGTATCGCCACGTAATTCCATGTCGGCACAGCCTTCCCAGTTTGGTGCTTCGACGGATACCAGTTCGGTGTGATGTAGCCTTGTTGCCCTTGAAATATCAGCAGCACCTCTTTGCCCGCCGTGATCAGGTCGGCATGCGGATTTGCTCGCGCGAAATGACATCGGATGACGCCATACGGTCCCGCATTCGAATCCAGTTCGATCGGCACATGCGTCGCGACGATGCCGTCTGGCCCTTGTCCGACAACGGCCGCGGCGCCAATCTTCCGCATCGTCGTGTGCAGCACGCCAATGTCGTCTTCACGGTTATCTGCGGGTACGTACATTTTCCAGGTCCCACTTCAGAGGTGCGATAATTCGATATTTACGCGACGAAATATATTCCGAACAAGCGCTCATACCAAGGAGCGCTGATAGTGACCCCTAGAAACGGGTTATCCAGGTTTTCGGCAAGGAGCGTGCGGCGCGGTGATGCGGTGCATCGGAAGCCGGGCGCGACGCTGTCCGAAAGCCTGGATAACCCGCCCTTCGGGTCGCGCATGCGGCCCGTCGGAGGGCGTCGGAACGGCTTGACGATGCACCACATCGCCGGCGCCGCCCCTCCTACCCGACGGGCCGCATGCGCGATCTCTATGGGTCACTATCAACGCTCCTTGGTATTAGGCAAGCCAAAGCAGCCTAACGATACACAGTACCGGATCCGTTGAAGCCGGCTGGCTTCCCGCGACATGGTTTGCGCTTCAATTGTTTCGTCGTATTCTTGACAGCGTTGGTCTAATGCTTCGGAGAAGCCCGTGAGCGCAAATAAAGCCACACTCGAACTGAGACCGGAATGTGGGCCGATCGGTTCAGAGATTGCAGGAATCGATCTCTCGGCACCCTTAGACGGCGATACCTTCAACGAGATCGAAGTCGCTCTTTGGCGCTACGCGGTCGTCGTCATCCGCGACAGCAATCTGATGCCGGCGCAACTCGCGGCATTTTCGCGCCGGTTCGGACGCCCGCAGGTCAACGTCCGTGCCGAAGCCACCAATGCCGAGACGCCGGAAGTATTCTGGATTTCGAACATCACCGAAGACGGCAAACCGGTTGGATCGCATGACGCAGGACGTTATTGGCATTCGGATCTTTGCTATCTGGAAACGCCGAGCAAGATGACTTTGCTGAATGCGATCGAAGTACCGGAACGGGACGGTGAAACCTTCGGCGATACGCAATTCGCATCCGCAACCGCCGCCTATGATGCGCTTCCCGATGATATGAAGGCGCGGCTCGACGGGCTAACAGCGGCGAACGGTTATCGCTATATGTGGAACAAGAAAGCCCGAGAATTTGGGTTGCGCCCCGTACTCACCGAGGAGGAATTACAGAAATATCCACCCGACGCAGTGCATCCCATCGTCCGGAAACACCCGGTCACAGACCGAAAGTGCCTATTCGTTTGCGAGGGGTATACGCATCGCATCGTCAATTTGCCGGAAGCCGAAAGCGATACCCTGCTGCAAGAACTCTTCGCACATCTCGCGAATCCCGCATTCCACTACCGGCACAAATGGCGTGTCGGCGACCTGCTGATGTGGGACAATTGCGCCGTTCAGCACAAGGCGACAAACGATTATGAGCTGCCGCTGCGACGACTCATGCAACGCTGCACGATAGAAGGGCCCGTTCTGGCCTGAGCCTTTGATAGGACACTCATGCTACGAAAATTCCTTGTCCTTGCCGTATTTTTGCTGCCGTTCAGTGCGGCGGCATTCGATCTTGAATTCGTCGCGGCCTCACCGGAGATCTATGCCGAGCCGCATGATCTCGTCCTGTCACCCGACGGCCGTTATTTGTATGTGGCTGACAATGGCAACGACCGGATCGCCGTCCTCGACCCGAAGACACTGGAACTCCTCGGCACGTTCGGCGAAGGCGAAGTCGGCGCGCCGCACGATGCCGCGTTCGATGCGCGCGGCCGCCTACTCGTTGCGGATACGGACAACAGCCGCATTACGATCTACGCGGTAAATGGCCCGAAAGGCAAACTGGTTGGTGAGCTGACGGGCAGCATCAGCCGCCCCGAAGGCGTGGCTGTCCATCCGAACGGCCGTGTCTACGCAACGGGCGCCAGTTCAGGCAATATCGAAGCCTTCGAAAACGGCAAGCCCGTCGCGGAGGCCGATGGATTGTCGTCGCCGCACGATGTCGCGGTCGCATCGGATGGCACGATTTGGATCGCCGACGCCAGCAATGACCGATTGGTTCAGATGACGGAGGATTTAAAGGTTCTCCGCACCGTCGGCGGAGACGCCTTCGACTTCAACGGTCCACGCTATCTCGATTTTGACAACCAAGGGCGGCTCTATGTCGCCGACAAATACACCCACCAGATCAAGGTACTCGCGCCGGACACCTCACTCATATTGACGCTTGGCGGCAGCGGAAAAGGGCCAGGAAAGTTCGACCGTCCCGAAGGCGTCGCCATCGATGGCAAGAACGTCTGGTTTTCGGACACTTACAACGACCGCATCGTTCGTTACCGCATCATCGAGTGAGTCGCGGCATTTCCGTGAATTCTGCCCTACATCCCCCATATAGTAGCGCATGAACGACGCACAGGAACCTTGGGGCGAAGACCCGAAACCGCGGCGCAAACTTCCCATGTTCTGGCTGTTTGCGATCGCCATAGCAGGGATCGTTGCACTACTGATATGGCGCTTCCCAACCGCCCTGGACGCGCAGGGCGGCTGGGCGAACCTCGTTTACCTTCTTGCCTTCCTGATCCTTATCGCCGGCGGCTTCTTTCACAAGGGAATCCGAGCGCGCCAGATTCTCCAATATTCGATGATTTGGATCGGTTTCGCCGGCGTTGTCGGGCTCGGTTATGCCTATCGCTTCGAATTGGCCACGGTCAAAGACCGCGTCCTTGGCGAACTTATTCCCGGCGCCGGCGTCCGCACTGCCGGCGGCGAAATTCAGTTTCGGGCCGACGCGAGCGGCCATTACGTCGTCGAGGCGCTGATCGACGGAACGTCCGTCCGCTTTCTCGTCGACACCGGGGCGAGCGACGTCGTGCTGTCGCCAAGAGATGCTGAGCGCATTGGGTACGACATCACCCGGTTGGATTTTTCGCGCCAGTACCGAACCGCAAATGGCATCGTGAAAGGGGCGCCCATAAACCTTCCGAGTGTCCGCGTCGGTCCCATCCATATCCCCAATGTGGCAGGATCCGTAAACGGCGCGCCGCTCGACGCCTCCCTGCTTGGCATGTCCTTTCTCGAACGGCTGACCAGCTATCGCGTGGAAAACGGCACCCTGATCCTGCGGCAATAGCGCTATTTCCTCGGGGCTATTTGACCCGCGAAAACAGAATTTCTATTCTGATAACATGGCTAGAATGAGAGAGTTCGACCCCGAAGAGGCCATCGAAAGCGCCATGCAGGTCTTTTGGCGCGGCGGCTATGGCGACACGACGATGGAAGACATCGTCGCCGAATCTGGCGTCAGCCGCTACGGACTCTATGGCACGTTCGGCAATAAGAAAGATCTGCTCGTCGCGGCGATGCGCCATTACGAGCAAAAGATGTCCGACCTGGTATTGTCGGATCTGCGTAAGCCTGACGCTGGCCGCGCTGAAATCATCGGGCACTGGGCCGCCATGCGCAAACACGCAGAGGACCCGGATTTCTGTAATGGCTGTCTGATCGTAAACGTCGCCGCAGAGGTCGCACCACACGATCCGGACATTGCTGCCGAGGTGCGGCAGTTCGACAAAGATCGTACAGCGCTATTTGCCGCAGCGATCCGTAACGGCCAGAAAGCAGGGGAGATCCCCGCCGATGTAAATCCCGAAGGAGCCGGGAAAATGCTCGTCGCCTTGTCACATGGCGGAGCATTGATGATTCGAGCGGGGACTAAACCAAGCGAACTCGAGGGCGCTATCGAAGCCGGCCTTTATTTTCTTCGACGATCGGAATAATTCGATTGACAACAATATCAGAATACATATTCTGATATTGTTGGTAGTGAACGACGAAAGCCTTTGGGCGATTTTTTTTGCGCATTTACAGAATGATCGTTCTGTAAATGCGTTCTTTGGGAGCAAGAAGCATGGAGACAAGCCTATCCGACCGTTGGGCCGTAGCGCTGGCCGATTTCGTCATCCGACGGCGCTGGTTGGTGATTCTAGCGACTCTTATCGCCGTTATGGCGATCGCCGCCGGTGCCCGGCATCTGGCGTTCTCCAACAACTATCGTGTCTTCTTCGGCACCGATAATCCCGAACTGATCTCTTTCGAAAATTTCCAGGCGACCTATACGAAGAACGACAACATCCTGATCGTCGTGCAGCCCAAAGGTGGCAAACTGTTTACCAGCGAACAGGCGGCAACGGTCGAACGTATAACCGCCGCCGCCTGGAAAACGCCCTTTGCGATCCGTGTCGACTCGATTTCGAACTTTCAGCACAGCTGGGCCGACGGCGACGACCTGACCGTCGAAGACCTGGTTCGCAATGGCGACAAGATGCCCCAGGCAGAGCTCGACCGGCGCACGGCAATTGCCCTGGCCGAACCGCTGCTGCGCGGCAATCTGATCTCCCGCGGCGCCGAGACGACAGGGATCAACATCGTCCTGCAATACCCGGAAAAGAGCCTGACGGAAGTCCCGGCCGCCGTCGCCCACGCGCGCGCGGTACGCGAGGAGATCCTGCGTGACCATCCCGACCTGACCATCGCCCTGACCGGTGTTTCGATGCTCAACAACGCTTTCGCGGAGAGCGGACAGACCGATGCGATGACGCTGATCCCTATTATGTACGGCATCCTGCTCGCGTTCATGATTGTTCTGCTGCGCAGTATCACCGGCACGATTTCGACACTCCTGGTGATCGGATTTTCGACCCTGGCCGCGATGGGTTTCGCCGGATATGTGGGCATCAAGCTCACGCCAGTTTCAATTACCGCGCCGACCATCGTCCTGACGCTCGCAATTGCCGACAGCATTCATATCCTGGTCACCCAGCTGGGCCTGATGCGGGATGGCGCCGACAAGATCACCGCGCTCAAAGAGAGCATCCGCATGAACGCGCTGGCGATTACCATCACCAGCATCACCACGATTGTCGGCTTCCTCAGCATGAACTTCTCCGACGCGCCACCGTTCCACGATCTCGGCAACATTACCGCCGCAGGGATTGCAGCAGCCTGGGCCTTGTCGCTGACATTCCTGCCGGCCGTGATAAGCCTGTTACCCCTACGGGTCCGCGAAACGCAGGGCCGTGGCGCTTGGACCCAACGCCTTATGGAACGCCTGGCAACCTTCGTAATCGGCCGCTATCGCATCATTCTGGTCGTCTTCGGCGCCGTTGCTGTTGCTTTGACAGCGATGATCCCAACCATAAATCTCGACGACCAGTGGGTGAAATATTTCGATCACCGTGTGACGTTCCGCGGCGACGCGGAGTTCGCCATCGAACATCTGTCTGGCCTCTATCCCATTGAGTTCTCCGTCGAAGCCGGCGAGCCGGGCGGGATCAGCAATCCAGATTATCTGAAACACCTGGAGGCCTTCACCGGCTGGCTACGGACCCAACCGGAAGTCCGCCATGTCTATAGCTTTACGGACATCATCAAACGGCTGAACAAGAACATGCATGGCGATGCGGAGAACTGGTACAAAATTCCCGAAGAACGGGAACTGGCCGCGCAGTATCTGCTGCTTTACGAACTGTCGCTTCCCTTCGGACTCGACCTCAATGATCGGATCAACATCGACAAGTCGGCGACCCGGGTGACGGCGACTCTGGACGAGATCACGACGACCCAGCTGCGCCAATTCCTGACCAATTCGGAAATCTGGCTGCAGGAGAACACCCCGAAAGCGATGCACGCCAATCCGACCAGTGCGTCCGTCATGTTTGCCTATATCTCACAGCGCAATATCGAAAGCATGCTACGGGGCAACCTCGTCGCCATCGTGCTGATCGCCGCGATCATGGCTCTCGCCTTGCGCAGCGTTGGCATGGGCGCGCTCAGCCTGCTCCCCAACGCGGTACCGATCATGATGACGTTCGGCCTCTGGGCGATTCTCGTCGGCCAAGTCGGCATGGCCTCAGCCACGGTCACCGCGACCGCGCTCGGCATCGTCGTCGACGACTCGGTTCATTTGCTGACCAAATATCTGCGCGGCCGGCGCGAGAAGGGTCTGAATACGGAAGACGCCATCCGCTACGCGTTCCGCATGGTCGGCCCTGCCATCCTGACGACCACGATGATCCTGACCGCCGGCTTCTCGGTACTGGCCGCGTCGACCTTCAAGATCAACGCCGAAATGGGGCTGCTGACGGCCATGGCCATCGCGCTCGCCCTGATTTTCGATTTCCTCTTCCTCCCCGCCCTGCTGTTGCTCGGCAAAAAGAAAACGGAGACGACAAATGCCCAACTCGCTGCTGCGGAATAGCGGCGCAACCGCCCTCCTCCTCGTCGCGGTCCTCGCGCCTGCCATCGCGGAAACCCCTGAAGAAAAGGGCTTCGCGGTTGCCGCCCGCGCCGACCGGTCCGACCGCGGCTTCAAGGACAGCCAGGTCGAGATGAAGATGGTTCTGCGCAATGCCGCTGGCCAGGAATCGACCCGCACCCTGGCGCTCAACACGCTGGAAATCCCGGACGAACAGGTCGGCGACAAGACATTGATCGTTTTCGACAGCCCCGCCGACATTGACGGTACCGCACTACTATCCCATGCGAAGATTCTGGACGCGGACGATCAGTGGCTTTTCCTGCCGGCGCTGAAACGGATCAAGCGGATTTCGTCCGTCAACAAGTCCGGCCCCTTCGTCGGCAGTGAATTCGCGTTCGAAGATTTCACCGCCCTCGAGCTCAACAAATATACCTACCGGTATTTAAGAGAAGAGAAATGCGGCGCGTTGACGTGCGACGTCGTGGAGCGCAAGCCGCGTTACGAGCATTCCGGTTATACCCGTCAGGTATCCTGGACCGATCAGAAAGATTTTCAGGTCCGCAAGGTCGATTTCTATGACCGTCGCGGAGACTTGCTGAAGACTCTCGAGCAGAAGAACTGGAAGCGCTATCATGACAAATATTGGCGCGCGCACCTGCTGGCGATGCGCAACCACAAGACCAACAAGAGCACCGATCTCGTGCTCGGCGAATTCACCTTCAAGGCAGGGCTGCGGGAGCGAGATTTCGTGAAGAACGTGTTGAAGCGCATTCGATAATGCCGACAAGCCGCCTCCAACGTTTAATCCCCCCGCTGCGAAAAGCGATACTCCTCGCGGCGCTCCCCGCCGTGACCGCTTTCGCAGCGACAGCCGGCGAAGTTCGAACGTCTGGTTTCGTGGCGTCCGAGCTTCGCTGGTTTCCCGAAACGCCACAGTTCCAGGGCCAGTTCTCCGGTGCCGAGCCGTCACTGCTGCTCAACCCGGAATTCCGCTACCGCAGCGACGACAAACGGACGCAAGCGGTCTTCATACCCTTCCTACGTTTGTCAGCACGAGACGATACGCGAACCCATTTCGACCTCCGGGAAGCCTATATCGCAACACGGTCCGGCGACTGGGACGTGCTGGTCGGCGTCAATAAGGTGTTCTGGGGCGTCGCCGAATCGCGGCACCTGGTCAATATCATCAACCAGACCGACGCCATCGAAGATACGGACGAGGAAGACAAGCTCGGTCAGCCGATGGTCAATGTTGGCGTCGAGAAGGATTGGGGTCGGGTCGATCTTTTCGTGCTGCCCGGTTTCCGGGAACGCCCATTTCCGCGCACACAGGGACGGCTGCGCGCCGGGTTGGTCGTCGACGATGATCTGGCGACCTTCGAGAGCGGTGCGGGAAACGCCCATATCGATGTCGCCGCCCGCTACTCCCATTTTATCGGCGACTGGGACGTCGGAGTCTCGGTTTTCCATGGCCTGAGCCGGGAGCCGAGGTTCCTGCCGAGCGCCGACGGCACAAGGCTCGCCCCCCGCTACGACAAGATCACGCAGCTTGGTCTGGATTTGCAGTACACGATCGATGCTTGGCTGTGGAAATTCGAAGGTATCGTCCGCGAAGGCCATGACGACCCGTTCGCTGCCATGGTCGGCGGGTTCGAATACACCTTCTTTCAAGTCGCGGACAGCGATGCCGATGTTGGCGTGCTGGCGGAGGTGCATCTGGACGGTCGCGACGAGAATCGCGCGCCGCCGACAATATTCGACAACGATCTGTTCGTCGGGACGCGCCTCGCCCTCAACGATGTCGACGACACCCAGGCGCTAGCCGGCGCCGTTATCGATGCCGAAGACGGCTCTCTGTCCTTCTTCCTGGAAGCGGAGCGGCGGCTCGGTGACACGTGGAAAATCGAAGCCGAGGCCCGGCTCCTCGGCAATGTCGACGACAAGAACACCCTCGCGCCCTTCAAGCGCGACAGCTTCTTTAATCTCCGTCTCTCACGCTTTTTTTAAACCAGCTCAACCGGCTTGACGCAATCCGAGGACAATCGCCATGTAATCGGGTTCGTTTTCCGGCGTGATGTATCCGTGCCGCACCAGGAAATCAATGATGACAAGATTGCAGTTGAACTTGAAATCAAAGCTGTCTCGGATCCTGGCAGCGACCTCTTCCACTGGCCAAAGCTCGAACCTATCGATCTCTCCATCCCGATTGACCGGGACGAACTCAGCCGGCATTTCCACATCGTAGCAAAAAACCTGATCTGGTTTCACCCCATTCAAGGCCTGATGACAATAGCTAACAACACTGGTGGACCGGATACGGTCTGATATTTCTCTTGGAATTCTTGCCTCTTCCGCACACTCCTTGATCAGATTGTCGCGTGGTGCGATGCCGATTGGCAGCCCACCCCCGACAAAAACGTCGAGCATCCCGGGGAACGTAGGCTTGTCTTTGGCGCGATAGGCGATCCAAATGTACAAGCCATCATCGAGCGAAACAAAACCATTCAAGGCCACGGCCCAGGAACAAGTGCCAAAATGAGGGCGCGACGATCTCTCCATCTGCATCAAGGGTGGATCGCCCCACATCTTCATGACTGGAAAATACTCTCGCCGCCATCCATTGATTGCACCGGTCTCAGCCAAGTCGCGTAGTGGCGCCTTGATCGCTAAGCTTCGCGCCTCGAAATTATCAGTCGCGCTCTTAAGCGTGACCTTCTCCTCATCTAAATCGAAGACATCCGGCCACGCGGCAAGTTGCGCCACAAACTCATCCTGCAACCAGCCGACACGCTGACCCGCGACGTGAAACGGACGGAACTGCGAAAGATCCGCGTTGTTGCATGCCTGAATGTGGTCGAGATACCCCATCGCACCGAGTATACAGTCTCTCTACTTCAGGGCAGCGTTCAATCGGAACGCCGCAGACCAAGGACGATCGCCACATAATCGGATTCGTTCTCCGGCGTAATGTAGCCGCGCCGGACCAGGAAATCGATAATCGCCAAGTTGCAGTTGAACTTAAAATCGAAGCTATCGCGTACCCGCGCCGCCACCTCTTGCACTGGCCACAAATCGAAACTATCGATTTCCCCATCTTGGTTGACCGGCGTAAAATCCGCCGGCATCTCCAAATCGTAGCAAAACATCTGGTCGGGCTTCACACCGTCCGCAGTCTGATGGCAATAGCTGATCACACCGACAGGCCGGGCTTGTCCGGACAGGTCTTCCGGAATTCCCGCCTCTTCCGCGCATTCCTTGATCAAATTGTCGCGCGCAGTGATGCCGATCGGCTGGCCGCCCGCCACCGCATTATCGAGCATGCCCGGATAAGTCGGTTTGTCCTTGGCGCGGTACGCTACCCACATGTGCAATCCGTCAGCAAGGCGGACAAAGCCGTTCATATGCACGCCCCAGCTGCGGATACCAAATGAAGGACAGGCCGCACGTTCCATCTGCAGCAAGGGAGGATCACCCCAATTCGCCATGACCGGATAGGCTTCCTCGCGCCAAGCAAAGATCACGCCCGATTCGGCTAGGGTACGCAACGGCACGTCCATGGCCGCACTGCGGGCTTCGAAATCGTCATGCCTCGAAGCCAGCTCGATACCGTCCGTGCCCACATTGAAAACGTCGGGCCACGCCGTGAGCCGCGACGCGAAGTCCGCGCCCACCCAACCAAGGCGTTGGCCGGCGACGCAGAACGGGCGGAACTGCGAAAGATCGGCGTTGTTGCAGGCGCGTATGTGGTCGAGATAACTCATCGGCACCTAGCGTATCGTTTCACGCCACGTCGGCGAAACGTTCCTCGGATACCAGCACACGATCGACCTCGAAGATGCGATCCAAGCATCGCCCGATATAGCGGGCCAATTCCAGTTCCATGTCGATCATATGAATATCAATCGTCAGCACGTCGCCACTGCGGCTAGCCTTTAGTTGATCCGGGATCAGCCCCCGCTTGGCGAAATAATCGAGAACCCGCGGCAGAACGCCCGGCCCCGCCTGGGCCGTCACGGAAAAACAGGCGGTGTTTTGTTCAGATCGGTGTGCAGACATAACGCGTAACCCTAATACTCGTTTCAGCAATACAAATGGCAACCGGCCGGCCCTGAAGAGGGACCGGGGTCGTAATTCGAACGCCGATAAGGGTTTGCGCAGTCATGAGAGTGCTTATATCAGGGTCTGGCTCGAATTTACAGAGCGAAGATATTTAGCGCTGGAGGCGCTTCGACAATGAAAGTCGCGCGGCTATCGGTTCCGATTGCACTGCTACTGGCCACTGCCTGCACGGCGCCGGAGAAAACCCGCTGGACCCAGCCCGGCAGCGGTACCGGCCCCAAACCAACGGATTTGGCTGCCTGCCGCGCCGATGCCAACCGCCGGGCCGAACGAGAGTTTCAGCTGGAAACCAATCCGCGCGGCGACCGTGATTTCGCCTCGCCAGGCGATTTGCGAACCGAGTTGGCCCGACGTGACGCCAAACGCTACCGCCAGCGGATTTATGACGAATGCCTTCGCAGTTTAGGGTATCGGCGAGAGCAATAGGGTTCGCAAACACGCGATTGGCCGCCCGTTGCGGAGCGTGGTATATGTCCGCGAATTCCTGCGGGACGGCCCGGCATTGGCAGAACAAACAAGCACAAAGCGAAAGTTGCGGCTGGATGAGCCGACGCGGAAACTGGCGCGCCGCATTTGGCGTGACTATGTGCGCCATCATACTCGCCCAATCCTGCTGGCTGTCGTCTGCATGGTCGTCGTCGCCGCGGCCGCCGGCGGGCAGGCGCGGCTGATCGAACCGGCACTCGATCGCGTTCTCGTAACCGGGGACGAACGGTTAGTATGGCTGATACCCCTGGTTTTTCTAATCATCTCGATCATCAAGGGGTTCGGCAGTTACGGTCAGACGGTTTTGATGAACCGCGTCGGCTTGCGCGTCGTCACGACGCTGCAAAGCCAGATGTTCGGTCGAATCGTCCGCGCCGATCTGGCTTTCCTGCATGGCGACGCGACAGGAAAACTGATCTCCCGCTTCACCAACGACGTCAATTTCCTGCGTGAAGCCGTTATCAAAACTGTCACCGGCTCGGTCCGCGACCTGCTGACCGTGGTCGTACTGGTCGGCGTCATGTTCTACACCCACTGGGTATTGGCGACGATGGCCTTTGTCGTTTTCCCGGTCAGCCTCTTTCCGATCATCTATCTCGGCCGCCGGCTGCGCCGCGTTTCCGCGGAGACGCAGGCGGAACTAGGCGTGCTCACGGCGCTGCTGGACGACGTGTTCAAAGGGGTCCGGCAGGTCAAAGCCTATGGGATGGAAGACCATGAACAACGCCGCGCCGACGGCATGTTCGAATCCATCTACCGGTTTATCCTGAAGGCAGCACGGGTACGCGCCCGCTCCTACCCCATCATGGAGAGCCTAGGCGGCCTGGCGATCGCGGCTGTACTGTTCTACGGCGGCTATCAAGTGCTGAACGGCGAGACCACCGTCGGCAAACTGATCGCCTTCCTGACCGCGCTCGTCATGGCGTTTCAGCCCATCCGCAGTCTCGCGAGCCTGAATGCCAGCCTGCAGGAAGGACTCGCCGCTGCCCAACGCATTTTCACGATGATCGACTACCGGCCGGAAATCGTCGACCGCGCAAACGCAAAACCGTTGATCGTGGAAAACGGCGAGGTCCGGTACGACAGTGTTTCCTTCGCCTACACCGAAGATATACCCGCGCTTCGCAGTGTCTCGATAACTGTACAGCCAGGACAGAAAGTTGCCCTGGTCGGCCCTTCGGGCGCGGGTAAGTCGACGTTCCTGAATCTGCTACCACGCTTTCATGACGTAACGGACGGGTCAGTGTCCATCGATGGCCAGGACATTCGCGATATTACAATCGACTCGCTACGGCATTCGATCGCGCTGGTCAGCCAGGAGACCGGGCTTTTCAATTCGACCGTGCGGGACAATATTGCCTATGGCGATCCCAACGCGGACGAAGACGCCATCGTCGCGGCGGCACAGGGCGCGGCGGCACACGAATTCATCAGCGAACTGCCTGAAGGCTACGACACCATGATCGGGGAAGGCGGGTTGCGGCTCTCCGGCGGCCAGCGCCAACGACTGTCCATCGCGCGCGCGATGCTGCGCGACGCGCCAATCCTGCTGCTCGACGAAGCGACATCGTCTCTCGATACCCAGTCGGAACGGTTGGTACAGGACGCGCTCAAACGTCTGATGGCAGGGCGTACCACGATTGTCATTGCGCATCGCCTGTCCACCGTCGTGGATGCGGACGCCATTTATGTGCTCGATCACGGCTCGGTTGTCGAAAAAGGCACGCACAACGAGCTTCTGGCGCGCAACGGGTTGTATGCGGAACTGAGCCGCCTACAACTTACCTCGGAAAATGAGGTAAAGTCGGAGACTGCTGCCGCCCAAGCGCAAATGTGATTCGATGCGTGCGCTTCGTCCGATCATTCGCCATCCACGGATGCAAACGATCCTATGCTGGATCGTTGCCCAGTATATCCGTTTCGTTCATTGGTCCGGCACCTGGACAATTCTAGGCGATGACGAGCTCGCCGCACGCGCCGATGCGGGACAACCGTTCATTTTAGCGTTTTGGCACGGCCGTTTGTTGATGATGCCCTATTGCCGCCGCGTCCATTGGCACGTCAACATGCTGATATCCAGTCATCCTGACGGGCAACTCATTGCGAAAACGGTTCAGCCTTTCAATATCGACACAATCGCGGGGTCTTCGTCGAAAGGCGGCGCCAGCGCGCTTCGCATGCTCGCGCGGGCATTGCGAGACGGCGGCATCGTCGGCATCACACCCGATGGCCCCCGCGGGCCGCGGATGCGGGCGAGCGAGGGCATCGTTGCGTTGGCGCGAATTTCAGGCGTTCCAATTTATGCCGCGTCATACTCGGCGCGCCGCGGCATCGTGCTGGGCAGTTGGGACCGTTTCTTGGTGCCCCTTCCCTTTTCGCGTGGCATATTCGCGTGGCGCGGGCCGATAAATGTTCCGAAAGATGCGGACAGCACAATGCTGGAAAAAAAGCGGCTTGCTGTTGAAAACGCACTCAACGAAACCGCCAGACAATGCGACGAAATGATGGGACGGCCTGTTGTGCAACCGGCCGAAGCCGTGGAGCGTTGATGCCATGGCGGGACTGACGCTCTACCGGGGACTAACGGGTTTGGGCGCGCCTCTTATCAATTTTTATATGCAGCGCCGGCTCGCGAGCGGAAAAGAAGACCCGGACCGTATATCGGAACGGCGCGGCGTTGCGTCACGCCCGAGACCGGACGGTCCACTCGCCTGGGTTCATGCGGCCAGCGTCGGCGAAGCGCAATCGGCGCTGTCCCTGATCACAAAGATGCTGCGGGCGCGTATCGACCTGCACATTCTGATCACGACGGGGACAGTAACGTCGGCAAAGCTTCTGGCCGAGCGCCTGCCGCCCCGCAGCTTCCATCAGTTCGTCCCAGTCGACCATCAACGTTGGGTACAGCGGTTTCTCGATCATTGGGAACCCAATCTTGCCGTCTGGATCGAATCGGAGTTCTGGCCGAACCTGATTGCCGAAACAGCCGAGCGTAACATTCCCACCGTTCTGGCGAATGGCCGGATCTCGCGCAAATCCGCCGCGAATTGGCGTTTCGTTCCCGGCTTCATCAGCAACATCGTTGGCGAATTTCAGCTCTGTCTGACGCAGACGGAGGAAGAGGCGGCGCGGTTCCGGGCGCTCGGCGCCGACCCGGTCAAATGCGTCGGCAATCTGAAGTTTTCGGCCGCCGCGCTGCCGGTGGACGATGCGGAGCTTACAGCCGTCGCAGGCACGATGCAGGACCGACTGCGTTGGCTGGCCGCAAGTACGCATCCCGGCGAAGAATCAATGGCCGTCGAGGCACATTTGCATTTGCGGGATCGCGTTCCCGATTTGCTGACCGTGATCGTCCCGCGGCATCCTTCCCGCGGCGCAAAGATCGCGCAGGAAATAGCCGCCCAGGGACTGCGCGTATCGCGCCGCGGTGCTGGGGAACCAATCAGCCCTGACGACGATTTCCATGTCGCCGATACACTGGGCGAACTCGGACTGTTCTATCGTCTCACCGATATCGCCTTCATCGGCGGCACGATGGATTCTCATGGCGGACATAATCCACTGGAAGCGGCGCAACTCGACTGCGCGATTCTGCACGGCCCCGACATGGCTAACTTCGCGACCGTATCGCAACAGCTCGCCGTTGCCGGTGCTACAAAAGAAATCTCGAACGCGGAAACCCTCGCCGCTGCGGTCGCAGACTTCCTAAACGATCCGGAATCACGTCAAGCCTCGATTACCGCGGCTGCGGACGTCGCACAATCGAACGCATCGGTGGTCGACCATGTCATCGAAGAGTTGCAACCGTTTCTGAACGCGCTGCCGCCAGGAAACTCTGATGCGCGCGCCTGATTTCTTCGCCCGTGAAAGCAGTACCGGACCGCTCCTTGCGCCGCTGTCGAGCCTATATGCCACGGCTTCCCGGCTGCGCTGGCGCTGGATAAAACCCTGGCGCGCGCCGGTGCCGGTAATTTGCGTCGGCAATATTACGGCGGGTGGTGCCGGAAAGACCCCGACGGCACTGGCGCTCGGGACGTTGTTGCAAGAACACGGCCTCAATGTCCATTTTCTAAGCCGCGGCTATCGCGGTCGGTTACGCGGTCCGATCAAGGTCGACCGAAACGCGCACACCGCACGCGACGTTGGCGACGAGCCGATCCTTCTCGCGGAGATCGCCCCAACCTGGGTTGCGCGCAACCGGATCGCCGGCGCAAAAGCCGCTATCGCGGACGGTGCGACAGCCATCGTCATGGATGATGGGCTGCAAAACCTGGCAATCGAGAAGACATTGAGCCTGGTCGTCGTCGATGGTGGTTTCGGTTTCGGCAACAACCGCGTATTGCCCGCTGGCCCGTTGCGCGAACCCATCGCGGAAGGCCTCACTCGTGCCGACGCGGTGATCCTCATCGAACCGGATACGGCCGGCGTGGCGGCGGATCTGGAAGCGTTTCCCCATCCGATCATTCGCGGCCGTCTCATGCCGACGCATTCGGCCCAGCGTTTCGCCGGCCGTAAGGTCGTTGCCTTCGCCGGCATCGGACGACCGGAGAAATTCTTCGCGACGCTGGAAACGCTGGGGTGCATGATTATTACCCGGCGCGGCTTCCCCGATCACCATCGGTTCAGTCCCGACGAGATCATGCGTCTCGTCGAAACCGCCAAGGCAGCGGGGGCCATTCCGGTCACGACGACCAAGGACTATGCGCGCCTCCCCCGCGACTCGCAGGTCATGGTCGAAGCGGTGCCAGTTGCGCTGGAATGGCGGAACCCACAAGAAATCGACTCCCTGATGGGTCCGATCCTGTCCGCCTGATTGGCTACTTTCTGTCTTCTTCGGCGAGCAGGAAGGCCGGATCGACTCGCCGGTCGAACCAATTGATGCGCCAATCGAGATGCGGCCCCGTGGCGCGGCCTGTCGCGCCGATGGCGCCGATACGCTGACCGCGTTTGACAACGTCTCCCTGCTTCACCGAGAGCGAACTGAGATGCAGAAAGGCCGAGGTCAGCCCATGCCCGTGATCCAGGATCAAGGTACCACCGGTATAGTACATGTCCGTATGAGCGAGAACGACGATCCCGCCCGCCGGCGCGACAACTGGCGTCCCGACCGGTGCCGCAAAATCGATGCCGAAATGCGGCCGCCGGGGCTCGCCGTTCAAAATACGCTGGCTGCCATACACGCCGGTAACCTTCCCCGGTGCTGGCCGCGCCCACGAACCACGATAGTGCACCATGGCACTGTCTTTCGCCCGGACCTTCGCAATCGACGCATTCTCTCGCTTAATACGCGCCAGCACCTCCGGCGGCGGGGTGACCATACGCTTGGGTAACCCGTCTATGCGCTGAATTCTGTATTGCCGTTTGCCGACTTTTAGCGTCCGCTCTTCAACGGCACCGCCACGGCGCTCAATGCGAAGCGTTGCTGTCGGCGGTGCGTCCCGCCCGAAGCCAAAGACGAAGTCGCCATTTGGCGAGACCTGAAGCACTTTCCCGTCCAACGCAACCTTCTCGCCAGTTACGGCTTTACCGAAAACCAAACCGCCCTGCGTAAACTCCCCTTTGAGTTCGACCGCATGCGCCGGCACCGCCAAGAATGCGAGAAGACACAATGCAAAGACCTTCACAGCAGCTCACCCTGCTTTCCTCCAGCCGGTTTAGTCGTCCGTTTGGGGCGTTCGCCGGAAACAACGGCATCGATTGATTCATCCTTTGCGAAATCAATTTTTATCGCATCACCGGGCCGTGCGCCCTTGGGAGACGTGATCGGAACACCTTTTTCGTTCCGCACGATGGCATAGCCGCGTGCGAGAACATGTTCCGTCGCGTAGCTTTCCAGCAGTCCGGAGAGGTTCGTCAATTGGCGTCCATAATCGTCGATGCGCCGTTGCATTGTCTGCGCCAAACGCGGCGCCAGCGTGGCTAACGAGCGATCCGCGGTATCGAGAGAGCGGCCGATCGGTGCGGAGGCGAGCCGGTTCGCAAGCGTGGCATATCGATCTTCGCGGCGCGCCAGATGCCCGGTCATCGCGGTCTCCATTGCCCTTGCCTCGCCCTCGACGCGATGTCCTGCGTCATCGATGATCTGCGCCGGGCTTTTCAGCCTTGCAGCTAGCAGGGCGACACTCTGCGCACGATGCCCGATGATGCCTGCCCCGGCGTTGGCGATCCGCTCCGCCGCCGCATCGAGGCGCTGCATCTGCACCCCGAGAAGGCTCGTTACATCCGGCAGCCCGCGCGCCAATCCTTCGATGCGCATCCGGCGCTGCTCGAGCATCCGCGACATGCCGCCGACCATGCGCCGCGCCGCGTCCATGACGGTTTCCATAAGCTCCGCGCGAACCGGGACCGCCATCTCGGCCGCCGCCGTCGGCGTCGGCGCCCGCCGGTCCGAGGCAAAATCGATCAGCGTCGTATCGGTTTCGTGGCCAACGGCGGAAATCAGCGGGATAGTCGACTCCGCCGCGGCACGGACGACAATTTCTTCGTTAAAGGCCCAGAGATCCTCCAGACTGCCGCCGCCGCGCGCGACGATCAACACGTCCGGCCGCGGCACGGCGCCATCCGGATCGAGGCCATTAAAGCACTCTATCGCCGCCGCGACCTGTGCCGCCGCACCGTCGCCCTGGACCAAAACCGGCGCCAAGAGTACGTGGCGTGGGAAACGGTCATCCAACCGATGCAGAATGTCGCGAATCACCGCGCCCGTCGGCGACGTCACGACGCCGATCACCTCGGGCAGGAACGGAATCGGGCGCTTACGGTCTTCGTCGAACAGGCCTTCAGCGGCCAGCGCCTTGCGGCGATCTTCGAGCATCTTGAGGAGCGCGCCCTCGCCCGCCAGTTCCAGCGAATCGATAACGATCTGGTATTTCGAGCGGCCCGGATAGGTCGTCAGCTTGCCGGAGGCGATGACCTCCATGCCATCTTCCGGCTTGATCCCAAGCTTTCCCGCCACACCGCGCCAGCACACGGCGTCCAGGTTCGCCGATTCGTCTTTCAGCGCCATGTACAGATGGCCGGAGGCTGCGCGTTTGAAGCCGGAAATCTCGCCGCGTACCCGAACATAGGAATAGGCGTCCTCGACCGTCCGCTTCAACGCCTGCGACAATTCGGAAACCGAATATTCGGGCAAGTTGGGGGCTGCTAAATTCTCGGTCATTGGCGTGGTCGACGTGATATGAAAGACCAAAGAAGTATACAGCGTGCGACGGGAGGAAACATGAAAGTTCTGGTGGTCGGAGCGGGAGGCCGCGAACATAGCCTGTGCTGGGCGATTGCCGCCTCGCCGCTGTGCGACCAGCTGTATTGCGCGCCGGGAAACGCGGGCATCGCAGCCGACGCGGAATGTATCGATATCGGCGCCGAAGATCTCGACGGGCTGATCGCCTTCATACAGGAAAAGGATATCGAGTTCGTCGTCGTAGGGCCGGAAGCACCGCTGATTCTCGGCCTCGTCGACCGTCTAGACGAACTCGGCATCAAATCGTTTGGACCAACCGCCGCCGCTGCAATCCTCGAAGGTTCGAAGGGCTTCACCAAGGATTTCTGCGCCAAGTACGATATCCCTACGGCCGCCTACCAACGCTTCAGCGACCCTGAACCGGCCAAAGCGTGGGTCAAGGAACAGGGCGTTCCGATCGTTGTTAAGGCGGACGGCCTTGCTGCCGGCAAGGGCGTCACCGTCGCGACAGAATTGGACGAAGCGCTGGCCGCGATCGACGCCGCGATGGTGGACGAGCAGTTCGGCGACGCCGGTGCTGAGTTGGTCATCGAGGCCTTCATGGAAGGCGAAGAAGCCAGTTTCTTTGCCCTGTGCGATGGCGAAAATGCGCTACCACTGCTGTCGGCGCAGGATCACAAGGCGGTCTTCGACGGCGACAAGGGGCCGAATACGGGTGGTATGGGCGCCTATGCGCCGGCGCCGGTCATGACCGATGCCATGGCCGAAACCGTCATGGACCGGATTATTCGGCCCACCGTCGCGGGCATGAAGGCGGAAGGCCGACCCTACAAAGGCGTCCTCTATGCTGGCCTGATGATCACCGACGACGGTCCGCAACTCATCGAATACAATGTCCGTTTCGGCGATCCGGAATGCCAGGTGCTGATGACCCTGCTGATGTCCGACATCCTCATCGCCCTGATCGCCGCGGCCGATGGCGTGCTCGACAGTTTCGACCTGCGCTGGCGGGACGAGGCGGCGCTCACCGTCGTGATGGCCTCCAACGGATATCCGGGCAGCTACGAAAAAGGCACCGAGATTCGCGGCGTCGACAGTGCCGGCAGCGAAAACACGGTGATCTTCCATGCCGGCACCGCGCGTGGCGACAGCGGCCAACTGCAGGCGACGGGCGGCCGCGTCCTGAACGTCACCGGCTTTGGGGCAACCGTAAAGGCAGCACAGGATGCCGCCTATGAGGCCGTCGATCGGATCGACTGGCCGGGCGGGTTTTGCCGCCGCGATATCGGCTGGCGCGCGGTCGAGCGGGAACAAGCCTAACCGGGCGCTGGGCGGTCATGCGAGAGCTTCTCCTTCTGCGACACGGGAAATCGGACTGGCCGGCAAGCATGGCGGACTTCGACCGGCCGCTGAAGAAGCGCGGCATCCGGGACGCGGCACGCATCGGACACTGGCTGCGCGACCGCGACCTTGTCCCGGACTTGATCCTCTCCTCCACCGCGGAACGCGCGATCGCCACGGCGCGCCTGACTTGCGATGCGATGGGTTTCGATAAAAATGCGGTACAAGAAGAACCGAGCCTGTATCACGCCAGCCTGGAAACGCTCCTCGCCGTCATCCGCGGATTGCCTGGATCGGCACACCGGGTCCTAATTATCGGCCACAATCCCGGGCTCGAAGAACTGCTCGCCGCTCTCGCCGAAACCCAAATCTCGCCGCACGATGACTCAGGCAGGATGCAGACGGCGGCCCTCGCGCTAATGGGCCTGAATCGCGACTGGGCGGACACGGCACCTGGTACCGCGTCGATTATTACAATTATTCGGCCCCGGGATTTGCCTCCAGCGGATTGAACCGGAGGACAAGCTGCGGCTTAATACCAAGGAGCGATCATAGTGACCCCTAGAGATCGCGAATGCGGTCCGTCGGGTAGGAGGGGCGGCGCAGGCGATGCGGGGCATCGTCAAGCCGTTCCGACGCCCTCCGACGGGCCGCATCCGTGACCCGAAGGGCAGTTTAGCGCGGCTTTCGGACAGCGTCGCGCACGGCTTCCGATGCCCCGCATCGCCGCGCCGTACGCTCCTTGCCGAAAACCGCGCTAAGCTGTCTCTATGGGTTACTATGATCGCTCCTTGGTATTAATACCAAAACGTCATTGCAACCGATTGGATTCCGACATGGCCGACATCGAATATTTCTATTCCTCCCATTCCGCCTTTGCCTATCTCGGGTCCGCCCGGTTCTTGGAAATCGTGCGCGCCGGGAACCACAAGATCATCCACAAGCCCAACCATCTAACGCCCGTGATCGTCGCCGGCGGCGCGGGGTCGACGCGCGACCGCAGCACAGCGCACCGGAACTACTATTTCGGCCGCGAGATCCAACGCTGGTCCGAGCAACGCAACGCGCCGGTCATGGATGGGACACCGACCTACCATCACAATGACATGACCCTCTCGAACGGCATGCTGATCGCCGCGATCCTACAGAACGCGGATGTCGACAATTTGGCCCACACGATGCTGGAAGCGCATTGGCGCGACGACGCCGACCTCGCCGACCGCGATACGCTTGTCCGGCTCGCCACCGCCATCGATGTCGACCCGGCTCCGCTGCTCGACGCGGCACTATCGCCGGAGGTACAGAAGATCTACGAGGCCAACACGCAGGAGGCCATCGACCGCTCCGTCTTCGGATCGCCGACCTATTTCGTCGATGGCGACATGTTCTACGGCCAGGACCATCTGGAAATGGTCGAACGGGCGCTGAAACAGCCCTATGCCGGAGACTGGCCGCTGAAGCGCAGCGTGTAATCGCGCATTATGGTGTCAATTGCTTCTATCACCGCTGTGCGCTCTTGCGGGGGTAGCTTCGGAAATATCAGGCAGTCTAGCCTTCAACCGAATCATACTCTACCATCCCTACAATTAGATGGAGCCGTCTAGGGAATCTCGGGTAAATGCGGCTGTCGTTTACGGCGACGTACCCGCGGGAAAGTCGGGGGAACATGATTGGTCGTGCGTCTGGTGTAACGCCATTTTACGTCGAGCTCATCAAACCGTCGCACTACGACGACGACGGCTACGTAATCCAGTGGCACCGGGCGTGGATTCCGTCGAACTCGCTGGCCTGCCTCTACGGCCTGACGCTCAATGCGATCGAGCGCCGCGTTCTTGGCGAAGACGTCGACATCATCCCCAACGCCAACGACGAGACCAATCAGGTGGTGCCGATCCAGAGCATCATTCGGCGCCTCGCCGGCGCGCGCGGGTTGGTGCTGCTGGCCGGCGTACAGTCCAACCAGTTTCCGCGCGCAGTCGACATTGCCCGCCAGTTCCGCGATGCGGGAATCCAGGTGGCGATCGGCGGTTTCCACGTTAGCGGTTGTTTGTCGATGCTGCCCGAGCTGCCGGACGACATCAAGGCAGCGCAGGAAATGGGTGTCTCGCTGTTCGCCGGCGAGGCTGAAGGCCGCCTCGACGAAGTGCTGCGTGACGCCTGGCAGGGCACGCTAAAGCCGCTCTATAACTTCATGGCCGACCTGCCGGGGCTGCAGGACCAACCGACACCGATTCTGCCCAAATCGGTGGTCGACCGCTATATCGGCTCAATGGGCTGCTTCAACGGCGGGCGGGGCTGTCCATTCCAATGCAGTTTCTGCACCATCATCAACGTACAGGGACGTAAGTCGCGTTGGCGCGACGCAGAAGACATCGAGCGATTGGTGCGCGCAAACCTAGCGCAGGGCGTCCACCGCTTCTTCATTACCGACGACAACTTCGCGCGCAACCGCAATTGGGAGGCGATCTTCGACCGGCTCATTGAGCTGAGAGAAAATGACGGCCTCGACCTGCATTTGGTCCTTCAGGTTGACACGCTGTGCCACCAGATCCCGAACTTCATCGAGAAGGCGGGGCGGGCAGGCTGCCGGCGCGTCTTCATCGGTCTTGAGAACATCAACCCCGACAATTTGATGGCGGCGCAGAAGCGCCAGAATCGTATCACCGAGTATCGGACCATGCTGCAAGCCTGGCGGAATGCCGGTGTGGTGACCTACGCCGGCTATATTCTCGGCTTTCCCGCTGACACACCCGAGTCGATCGAGCGCGACATTCGGATCATCCAACGCGAACTTCCGATCGATATCCTTGAGTTCTTCATCCTGACGCCCTTGCCCGGCTCGGCCGACCACCAGAAGCTGAGTCGCGATGGCGTGTGGATGGACCCTGACATGAACAAATACGACCTTGAGCACGTTACCACCGGGCACGCGAAGATGACGCCTGAGGAGCTCGGGGCGATCTACAAGAAGGCGTGGGACATCTACTACGCGCCCGAGCATGTGGAGACGCTGCTGCGCCGGGCGGCTGCGAGTAATCTCAAACCCGTCCGGCTGATGCAGATGGTGCTGCAGTTCCACGGCAGCATGAAGTACGAGAAGCTGCATCCGCTGCAGAGCGGCATGTTCCGCAAAAAGCAGCGCACCTCGCGGCGCCACGGTCTGCCAATCGAGAACCCCTTGGTGTTCTACCCCCGCCGGCTGTGGGAAATTCTCTCAACCTATTTGCCGTTCGGCTATTACTGGCTGAGATTGCAGCTGTTGCGCAAGCGGGTCCAAAATGACCCGCAGGCGAAAAACTACACCGACCTGGCGCTCACCCCGGTAGTTGAGGCCGAGGATGAGGAACTCGAAATGTTCGCAGAGACCGGCGGCGGTGAGGCGGCCGTGGCGAAGAGCAAGGCGCAGGTCTCCGCGCGGCGGCATCGTGCCACGCAGGCTGTGGCTGCTCAATAAGGTTCACGAGGATGATCGATTCGTATCATCAACCCCTTCGAAATTCTTGTGATACGGTGCACTGGGTCTAATTAAGACGAAGACTCAATGCCGCAAAACGACAATCCGCACCGGATAACCAAGACCGCTTCGTGTCCGCTTTCCTGAAGCGATTCGATCCTCGTGCCCTGACCCGGCCCGGCGGACCGGCGTTTGTTGTGATCCTGGCACTCGATTCGCTGGCGCGAGCGACATTGTCGACGCTGGTGCCGTTGCAGGCCTACGATCTGCTCGGCAACGCGCAAGAAGTCAGCGTACTCTATTTCCTCACCGCCGCCGTGGGGCTGATGGGCAGCCTCTCGGTACCGTGGCTGGTAATCCGTTTGCGCCGCCGCTGGATGCTGATGCTGGGCTCGTCCTGTCTCATTGTGTCCGCGGCGCTGTTTGCGTCCTACAGCCTGCCGGCCTTTGTGCCCGCGATGGTGCTGCAGATGTTCGGCGCCTCTTCGGTAATGATCTGTGTCAACCTGTACATCATGGAACATATTCCACGGCGCGAACTAACGCGGTTCGAGCCGGTGCGGACCTTGTTCATGGGTGCCGGCTGGATGATCGGGCCGGCGCTCGGCGTTTACTTGCACAGCCATGGCGGCGCCTTGCTGCCCTACATCGTCAGCGGCAGCATTGCGCTCTCCAGTATCGTCTATTTCTGGCTGCTGCGCGTGCCCCGCGCGGCGGGATCGCTGGCCACATCGGTGCCGCAAACCAACCCTGTCAAATTTGTCCGCCGCTTCTTCGCCCAACCGCGCCTCGCGCTGGCCTGGATGCTCTCCGTCGGACGGGCCGGCTGGTGGGGCATGTTCTACGTCTATGTCCCGATCTATGCCGTCGCCACCGGCCTCGGCGCAGAGACCGGCGGCCTGATCGTTTCCGCCGGCGCATCGGCGCTGTACACCGTGATGCTGTGGGGCTGGCTCGGCCGCAAGGTCGGCATCCGCTATTTGCTGATCGCCGGGTATGGCTTAACCGCGATCCTCACCCTGTCGATCGGCATCGCGGCGGGCCACCCGTGGATCGCGTCGGCGCTTATTATATGTGCCGCGCTCGGCACCAGCATCACGGACGGCGCCGGCAACGTCCCCTTCCTGCGCGCGGTGCATCCGCACGAACGCGCGGAGATGACGGCGGTCTATACGACATACCGTGACAGCGCGCGGGTATCGATGCCGGCGCTCTATTCCGTTCTGCTGCTGATCTTCCCGCTGCCCGCCGTCTTCTTCGCCAGTGGCGCGATCATGCTGACGCTCGCCGGTTTCGCCGGATACATACCCCGGAGTTTGGGCCGGGACCGGCGCAAACATTGACAGACCCCTGGAGGGTGTCGAACAATTCCGATGCGGTCCCACGCCGAAACGCGGATGGAGCCGAATACAACCGGGAAATGATCGAATGACCGAACAACGGGTTGCCGTGGTGACGGGTGCGCAGCAAGGCATCGGCCGCGCCATTGCGCTGGCGCTTGCCGGAAGCGGCGCGTCCATTGTCGTTAATTATCTCGACGATGAAGCCGCCGCGGAGAAGATCGTATCGACAGCGCAGGAATTGGGCGTCGGAGCGAAAGCAGCGCAAGGCGATGTATCGAAACCGGCCGACATCGAGGCGACCCTGTCGGTCGCCGATTCCTTGGGTGGTGTCGGCATCCTTGTCAACAATGCGGGGATTTTCCCACGGTCGCCTTTCCTCGAACTCGACGAGGCGGAGTGGGATTCGGTTATCGGGGTGAACCTGAAAGGCTCATTCCTCTGCGCGCAAGCGGCCGCGAAACGCATGGTCTCGGCAGGCCGCAACGGCAGCATCGTCAATTTGACGTCGGGCGCCGCCTTCCGTAGCTCGCCGCGCGGTGTGCATTATGTCGCCAGCAAGGCGGGACTCGTCGGGCTGACCCGGGCAATGGCGCTGGAACTGGCGCCCTACCGGATCCGGGTCAATGCGATCGCGCCCGGCCTCACCGATACCGCACAGCCGCGGTTCGGCATGAGTGAAGAAGAAATCACGGAAACGGCGGCTATGACACCGCTGTCGGGCATTTCCGAGCCCGAGGACATCGCCAATCTTGCCGTGTTCCTAACGTCGGAGGCTGCCTCGCGCATCACCGGCCAAACGGTCCACGTCAATGGCGGTCAATATCTCTACTGATCAGCAAGGAATGAGGAAAAGACAATGGATGGCATGACCTCGAGCGATACCGCACCGGCCCTGAACGGCATCAAGGTTCTCGATCTGACGCAGTTCGAAGCCGGTCCCTCCTGCACCGAAGCGCTCGCCTGGATGGGCGCCGACGTTGTCAAGGTGGAAGAGCCGAAACGCGGCGAACCCGGCCGCTGGAGCTTTACCGACGAGCCCGGCATCGATTCCAATTATTTCATCTACTACAACCTCAACAAAAAAAGCGTCACCTGCAATCTGAAGTCCGACGAGGGCAAGGAATTGCTGACCAAGCTGATCGCCGAAGTCGATGTCGTCATCGAGAACATGGCGCCCGGCACCTTCGCACGGCTCGGCTTCGACTACGCCCGGCTTAGCGCCATCAACCCGCGGGTCATCTTCGCCCAGGTCAAGGGCTTCTCGCCCGATAGCCCGCACGCGAACTACCTGTCCTTCGACATGATCGCCCAGGCGACCGGCGGCACGATGGCGGTCAACGGCAATCCCGACGGCCCGCCGATCAAACCCGGTGCGACCATCGGCGACACGGGCACAGGCATGCTGTGCGCCATGGGCATTCTCGGTGCGTTGTTCCAGCGCGTCACCACCGGGCGCGGCCAGCACATCCAGATCGCCATGCGCGACGCGATGATCAACTATTGCCGCACGCCGATGAGCAAGCAGGTGCCGCTCGACGGCGTGCTGCCGCGCGCCGGCAACGAGATTCTAGGTTCCTCTCCCGGCGGACTGTACCCCTGCAAGCCCGGTGGACCGGACGACTACTGCTATATCTTCGCCTCGCGCGGCAATGAAGAACACTGGCGGCGGCTTCTGCGCGTCGTCGGCCGTGAAGATTTGATCGACGATCCCAGGCTGCAAGACGGCACCGCTCGCTATGAGCACAAGGAGCTGGTGGATGAAGTGATTTCCGCTTGGACCTCACAGCATACCAAGGACGAAGTCATGCAAACGATTGCGGAAGCGAAGGTGCCGTGCGGCGCGGTCTTCAACACGCGCGAGCTGATGCACGATCCGGACCTGCATGCACGCGGCATGATGCAGAAGATCAATCACCCGCAGCGTGGCGAAGTCATCGTCTCCGGCTGGCCGCTCAACATGTCGGATACCAAGGTGCCGATCAAATCCGCGCCGCTGCATGGCGAAAACAACGAGGACATCTACGGCGGCTGGCTTGGTTACTCCGCCGACGAGGTGAAAGACATGAAGGCGCGGGACGTCATTTAGCGCTTTGCAACGGTAAATCTTGCGATTTGCCATAATTTGTTAATAAGCGTACGGTAAACCGCTTTCGAAACAGAAACCGGCACCGTTCATTGCGGTGCCGCTTTCGTTTGGAGGCGACACACCGTGGATGATGCCCCAACCAGCGAACGAACGACGCGCGGCTTTGCGCTGCCCGTCGCCCTGCAGCAGCTGTCCATCGATCTTTTCACGCAGCTCAGAGAACTGTCCTGGGACGGTACCGGCGTTTCACGCGAAACCTACGGCGCCAGCGAAACGGCGGCTTTCGAGCTTGTGGAACGGCAAGCCCGAGAGGCAGGGCTGGAAACCGAATGGGACGCTGCCCGCAACCTTATCGTCCGGCTGCCCGGCCAGAATCCGGATTTGGCCACAGTCGCGACCGGCTCCCACCTCGACAGCGTACCGGAGGGCGGCAATTTCGATGGCGCCGCTGGAGTCGTGGCCGGCCTGACAGCGCTGCTTGCCGCCAAGGATCGTGGCGCGCCGGCACGCAGCATGGCCCTTTACGCCCTGCGCGGCGAAGAAAGCGCCTGGTTCGGCGGTCCGTGCTATTTCGGCTCTCGAGCATTGTTCGGCGGTCTGAAAGACGACGATTTCGAATCGCCGCACCGCAACGGCCAAAAGACGCTCGAAGACAGCATGCGCGAGACGGGCGCGAATTTGGACCTGCTGAAATCCGGCCAGCCCCTCATCGACCCCGCTCACTTTGCCTGCTGGTTCGAACTCCATATCGAGCAGGGACCGGTTCTGATCGCACGCGACAAGCCGGTCGGCCTGGTGACGGGAATTCGCGGCAACACAAGATATCGCCGGGTCGTCTGTCGTGGCGAAGCCGCCCATTCCGGCGCTGTCCCCCGCTGGTTGCGCCATGACGCGGTGCTGGCGATGTCCGACCTGCTGGTCCGCATCGACGAGCATTGGCGCGTGCTGCTGGAATGGGGTGAGGATCTGGTCGTCACCGCGGGCGTCGTCGAAACGAACCCGGCGGAGCATGCCGTATCCCGCGTGCCGGGCGAAGTCACCTTCGCGCTCGAATATCGCAGTCAGGACCCCAAAACACTTGAGTCCTTCGCCGCCCTGCTGCAATCGGAATGCGAGCAGGTCGGGGAAAAGCGCGGCGTCAATTTCGCACTCGGCCCGCCGTCTGTAACGACACCGGCGCAGATGTCGCCGAATATCATCGCACTGATCGAATCGATATGTACGGAACAAAAGATCGACTATGAGATTATGCCGTCCGGCGCGGGGCACGATTCCTCCGTCTTCGCCAATGCGGGCATCCCTGCCGGTATGATCTTCGTCCGGAACGACAAAGGCAGCCATAACCCACATGAAGCCATGGATTTCGACGATTTTTTCCTGGCAGCGGAGATACTGAACGGCGCCATGCAACGGGCGGCGCAGAACACAGAAGGGTATCGGCCATGAGCAGCGCAACATCCTGGGCCGAGGAAACCGCCCGCATCATCGTCGAAAACCACTGTCTCTATATCCGGGCGCAGGGCGATCCGTTTTTCTTTTCCTCCGGCTGGGCGAGTCCCGTTTTCATCGATTGCAAGAAGCTGATTTCCGACCCGAAATCCCGAGAGGCGTTGGTCCGGATGGCCATCGAATGCATATCGAGCGTAACAGAAGAACTTAGCGCCATTGCCGGCTGCGAACTCACCGGTGTTCCCTTCGCAACCTTGATCGCCGACCGGCTCAACTTGCCGCTCTCCCTCGTTTGCAAGCAACGCAAGGGGTTCGGGAGACTGGCACAGTTTGAGGGCAGCTTCGAACCGGGCGAGCGTTTCGTGCTGGTCGACGATCTCGCGACCGATGGCGAAAGCGAGTCGGTGTTCGAGTCCGCCCTACAACGCGCAGAGGCAAAGGTCATCGGTACCTTTGTCTTGATCGACTACAACGTCTTTCCCAATAGCCGGTCATTGCTCTCGCTCGCCAAGCTGCCGGACATCATCGCTGTCGCGGAAGCCGCCGACTATTTCGGAGAACGCGAATTGACTGAAATTCAGAGCTTCACTGCCGATGCTGCGCAATGGTCGAGGCGCCACGGCGGCATCGGCGCGCTATAGGGGCTCCGGCATCGCTGTTTCGGAACGGGCGAGCGTTCTTTCCCGGTGAAAGACGTAGATACCGGAACCGATAATGATCGCGATCCCGCACCATTTCGTCGGATCGGGAAAATCACCGAACAAGATAAAGCCGAACGTCGTCGCCGAAATAATCTCAATGTATTGGAAAGGGGCTAAGATAGCCGCTTCTGCGCGGCGGAACGCATGAACCACCATCAAATGTCCTGCCGTCGCAACAATTCCGATTCCAACCATCAATAGCCATTCCTTGGGATTCGGCCAGACCACCTGTAGGACGGCAATATCGAGCGCCGTACCAGCAGCAAGACTGATCGACATCGCGATAAGTCCGAAAAAACCGGCGAGAAACTGCATCGTAATCGGGTCCTCACGCGGCGCAATCCGGCGCGTCAGGATCAAATAGAGCGCGAAACCCAACGCCGCCCCCAGCGGGAGCAGCGCGGTGACGCCGAAAACCGCGTAACTCGGCCGTACGACGATCAGCGCACCGATGAAGCCGACCGCGACGGCGCTCAAACGGCGCCAACCGATGGTCTCACCCAGGAGCACAACAGACAGCAGTGTCAAAATGAGCGGTTCGACGAAGAAGATCGAAATCGCATCCGCCAGCGGCAGCACGGTGAGCGAGGCAAAAAACAGCAGCGTCGTCACCGCGAGCAAAACGCCCCGCGCTGCATGAATCAGCCATGGCGATTTTCGCCAGTCGCGCCAACGCGGTATGGCAAAAGGTGCCAGAAAGGCGACCTGGAAGACGAAACGGCTCCACGATATCACGCCGGACGGGACGGTCGCGGAAAGGAGCTTCGCGATCGCGTCGATGGTCGGCAACAGGAGCATGGCGAAAACCATGATCATCATGGCCCGTTCGACGTTCCGCGTCGCATCACGGGATTCGGGCACAGGTTCTGACATCGGCTCCTAGCCGCCGAGGGAACGGGCGATGATGTAGAGACCGAGAATGATCAGCGCCGTGAAAAAAACCTTCCGGAATTTTGCTTCCGACAAGCGTTGCCGGATCCGTTGGCCGAAGACCATGCCAACGATCGCGGGGATAACGGCGGCGGCGGAAATGCTTCCAAGCTCGACCGTCAATAACTGCTGCCCGCCAAGCGCTAATCCGAGGGCGACCGTCGACAGGGTGAACAACATGCCCATTGCCTGGATCAACATGTCCCGCGGCAAGCCGATGGCTTGCAGAAACAGCACGCCGGGCACGACGAAGGAACCGGTCATGCCGGTCAGCACGCCGTTCGCCGTCCCGAGCACCGGTCCCGCCCACGGTTCCCAGCCGGGTGGGATGGCAATACTAGGCTTGCTGAGACTGAGCGCCGAATACACTACGAGCAGCACGCCCAGCAGGGCCGATAGCAACGAGACGTCGACCGCCACAAGTACCTGCGATCCGATCCAGACCGTTACCGTCGCAGCGAGCAAGAACAACCAGATCCGGGAAATAATGGCCTTCGCATTCCCACCAACGGCCGCCTGCCACAGGTTCGTCACGAACGACGGGACAAGGAGCAGCGCCATGGCTGGTTGCAGCCCGATTGTCGCGGTCAACACGGCCAGAGAAACGGTCGGCAGCCCCAGGCCGATGACACCCTTGACGCTGCCGGCCAGCAGGAAGGTGCAGGCTATCAATACGAGGACGGCAGTGTCTGTCATGGTAACGTGTCCATCGAATAGCTAGTGGACCAGGGGGCATCCCGAAGCAATGACTGTGACCGTAAGGCCGGCAACGCCGGACGACAAACAGAAATGTCTAGGTTTCATCGGCGCACTGCGCCGTGAGGATATACAGAACGGATGGGGCGGGACCTATGACGCGCTCATGACGGGCGAACGCGGCACAGTATTGGTTGCCGACGACGATGAGATGGGCGTCCTTGGCATGGCAACCATCTCCTTCAATCTGGCGATCCGGTATAGCGGCGAGTACTGCCAGCTCGAGGAACTCTTCGTCGATCCATCTGCGCGCGGCAAAAATGCCGGCGGCCTGCTGATCGAGGGTATCCTGGATGCTGCGCGGCAACGCGGCTGTGCCGAAATCGGGCTATATCTCGTCGAATGGACGACGCACAACCAGCCCTTCTACGAAAAGTACGGTTTCAAGGTCGTCGGCGGGGAAATGCGCCAACCGCTAACATAACTATGCCGTCAGCGGCGCTCTGCGAAGAATTGCTGCAACAACGCCGCCGCGCGGCTCTCCTCGATCCCGCCGATGACTTCCGGCGCATGATGACAGGTCGTTTGCTGAAAGAACTGCGCGCCATGTTCGACACCGCCGCCCTTGGGATCGTAGGCACCGAAGTAAAGCCGCCGGATTCGCGCGAATGATATCGCGGCCGCGCACATCGCGCAGGGTTCCAGGGTGACGTACAGATCGGCGTCGGGAAGCCGCCGCGCACCTGCCTTCTCCGCTGCGGCACGGATCGCAAGCAGTTCGGCATGCGCAGTCGGGTCATTCAGTTCCTCTACCCTATTGCCGGCCTGGGCCAAGACGGCACCGCTCCACCCATCGACCAGCACCGCGCCGACCGGCACCTCGCCGCGTTTTGCGGCCTGCTCGGCTTCCGCCAGCGCACGCGCCATATACGTATCCGTACTCATAGGCCGCACCCTGCCGCATTGCCACGAGTGATGAAAGAGAGTACTCGTCTCGGCCCATGAACGAGACTGAAACAGACAGTGCGGCAAAGGGCGAACGCATCGCAAAAGTGATGGCGCGCGCCGGCCTATGCTCGCGGCGGGAGGCGGAACGCTGGATCGCCGACGGCAGGGTCAACGTCGCCGGCAAGACCCTCGACTCGCCCGCCTTCAATGTGACGGATCCGGAAACCGTGCGGGTGGACGGCAAGCCACTGCCTGCGACCGAATCTACGCGACTCTGGCGCTATCACAAACCACCGGGCATCGTCACCACGGACAGCGATCCCGAGGGTCGCCCCACGGTATACAGCAAATTGCCGGTGGGTCTGCCGCGCGTCATGGCGGTGGGCCGGCTCGACATATCCTCGGAAGGCCTGCTGCTCCTGACCAATGACGGTGAGCTCAAACGGCACCTGGAACTGCCTGCGACCGGTTGGACCCGACGGTACAGAATCCGCGTCTACGGCCGGGTCGAGGCGGAAAAGCTGGCTCGTCTCGCAGACGGGGTGACCGTCGAAGGCATGCGTTACGGTCCCATTCAGGCACAACTCGAGCGGCAGGAAGGCGCCAATGCCTGGATCGCAATCGGCCTGCGCGAAGGTAAGAACCGCGAAGTCCGGCGCGTCATGGATCATCTCGGCTACAGCGTGAACCGGCTGATCCGAACAGCCTACGGTCCCTTCCAACTGGGCAGCTTGCCCCGCGGCGGCGTCGAGGAAGCGCCAAGCCGTGTGTTGCGCGAGCAGTTGGGCAAAAAGCTCGCAGCGAGATTCAATTTTGCGAATCGTCGCCGGTAAACACCGCGGACGCCCGATCGTCGCCCCGCCGGGACGGGATATCCGTCCCACCTCCGACCGCGCCCGGGAAGGCCTCTTCAACATCCTCGAACACGGCCGGATCGCCGTCGATCTTGACGGCGCGCGCGTGCTGGACGCTTTCGCCGGAACCGGCGCGCTTGGCCTCGAAGCGCTGAGCCACGGCGCGCGCCACGCGACATTCATCGAAAACGCGCGCACGGCACGCCGAACACTGACGCAGAACATCGCTGCCTGCGACGAGACGGAAAACGCAACGATCCTCGATGCCGACGCAACAGTGCCCCCACCTACCGACCGCGCCGTCGATATCGCTTTTCTCGATCCGCCCTACAAGGCTGGCCTAGCGGAACCGGCGCTCGCCATGCTCGAGCGGCGTGGCTGGTTTGGCGACGAAACCTTGATCGTGGTGGAAACAGGCGCCAACGAAACCCTCAGCCCGCCCGAGTTTCTGGAAACGCTGGACCGTCGAAAATATGGTGCCGCACAAATTGTGTTTTTAAGCCGGCGCGGGTCGGCGCAGTAAAGGCAGTGTCGCGAGCGCGACGGGCACCAGTAGCGCGGCACCGATAAAATACGGCGAATGCGGTCCGATCCCCGCAAACACGGCCCCTGCCCAGGCCGGCCCCGCAATTCGCGCTGCGCTGGCAAAGGATTGCGCCAGCCCCATGACTCCGCCTTTCAAATCATCAGGTGCACACTGTGACATCAGACTCTGTGCCGCAGGCCCGATAACACTGAACCCGAACACGATCAACGCCATCGGCCCCAGTACCAGCCAAGGATCGAACGCCGCAGGCAGCAAGGCCAACCCCAACCCCAGCGTTACGATACCGATCAGCACCGTCTGCGCCTCGCCGAACCGCTTCACGATCGGGCCAATCATGCCACCCTGCACCAAGGCCGCCACGATACCGATGAAGACGAAATACGGCGTAACTTCCCGGGGCCCGAACCCGAATAGATCGCGAGACCACAGAGCGAACGTCGCTTCCAAGCCGGTGAACGCAAGGAAAATGCAAAAATATACGGCGAACAGCCTGAACAGCGTCGGTGTCCGGAACAGAGCCAAGTTGAACCGGGACCGAGTGTGCGTCTCATGGCGTTCGGGCTCGCGGACCAATAGGAGTGCCAGCAGCAACCCCGTCGCAGTAAACCCGGATGCGACAAAGGCGGGCAGCGTAAGGTCACTGCTGCTATTGCTGCCGAGAACGAAAAACGAGATGGCGGGTCCGATCACAAACGCAATTCCGAAGGTGGCGCCCAGAAAACCGAGGCTCTTAGCCCGATTCTCTGCCGTCGTGACATCGGCGATATAAGCCTGCGACGCGGTCAACCACCCGGCGGTAGCGCCGGCGAAAGCCCGGCTGCCAAATACCTCCCACAGCGAATCCGCATTTGCGAGCCAGATGTATGACGCACATGTACCGGCAACGCTGACCAGCAGGACGGGCTTGCGGCCGACGCGGTCGGAAAGCCGTCCCCATAGCGGCGCCGTCAGCAGGCTCGCGGCGGAGAAGACGGAAAAGATAAGCGCAGCGATTTCCGGCCCCGCCCCAAACTTCGTTACATAGAATGGCAAGACCGGCAAAATCATGCCAAGCGCAATGAGATTGACGCAGGTGGCGAATAGCAGGGGAAACATGCAGCGGGGCGAAAAAGTCTGTGTACTACCGGCGGCCGAACAGGCGTTCGATATCGGCGAGCTTCAACTCGACATAGGTTGGACGGCCATGGTTGCATTGGCCGGAATGCGGTGTCACCTCCATCTCGCGCAATAGCGCGTTCATTTCGTCGGCGTTGAGCCGCCGGCCGGCCCGGACCGAGCCATGGCAGGCCATGGTTCCGCAAACTTCTTCGAGTTTTTCTTTCAGGCTGAACGTATTGCCGAGTGCCGCCAACTCGTCGGCTAGATCCCGGATCAAGGCCTGCGCATTGATCTCGCCCAGCAGCGCCGGCACCTCGCGGACCAGCACCGCGCCTTCGCCGAACGCCTCGATCACCAGTCCAAGTTCTGCAAGCTCAACGGCCCGCGCGGCGAGACGCGATGCAGCGGCTTCATCCAACTCGACGACTTCCGGAATCAGGAGCGCCTGCCGCGACACCCCCGTCTCGCCAAGCGAGCGTTTCATGCTTTCATACACCAGCCGTTCATGCGCCGCGTGCTGATCGACGATGACGATCCCATCATCGGTCTGCGACACGATATAGGTCGCATGCACCTGCGCCCGCGCCGCGCCAAGCGGGTAGTCCGCAGAATCCATTTCGCTGTCGGCCGCACCGGAAGCCGCCGAGGGTGGAATGGGTGCAGCGCCATCGAGCGGTGCCTGAAACGCCATTCCCTGTTCGGCCAGACCTCGCGACGGAATCGTGGGCCGATAGCTGTAGCCGCCGTATCTTCCGCCCGTCGGCAGTGGGTTCGCCGCCGGTTGAACCGCGCCCAGCGCCGCGGCGCTCACCGTCGTCGAAGCCCGGTGACCGGCTTCGGCCAGCGCATGCTTCAGCGCGCCGATGATCAAGCCACGCACCGTGCCAGCATCGCGGAACCGTACTTCCGCCTTGGCCGGGTGCACGTTGATGTCGACCTGCCGCGGTTCCAGTTCGACGAACAGCGCCACCATCGGGTGCCGGTTGCGCGCCAGGAAATCCATGTAGGCCGCCCGCACCGCGCCGAACAGCAGCTTGTCCCGCACCGGCCGGCCATTGACGAACAGAAATTGATGCATCGAATTCGCCCGGTTGAGCGTCGGCACGCCGGCATAGCCCTCGACCCGGACGCCATCCCGCTCCGCTTCGATCCGCAACGCGTTCTCGGAGAATTCCCGGCCCATGATCGCGCCCAGCCGTTCAAGCCTCGCGTCGAGCAGATCGCCCGCCGACGGCGTTACCCGCAGCCGCTCGCGTGCGCCGTCATGCACCGTGAAGCCAATATCCGGCCGCGCCATCGCCAGACGCTTGACGACATCGAGGACCTGCGAGGTTTCCGTCCGGTCGCCCTTGAGAAACTTCAGCCGCGCCGGCGTCGCATAAAACAAGTCGCGCACCTCGATCTTCGTACCCACCGGATGCGCAGCAGGCGACGGACCCGTAACCGCGCCGCCCTCGACCGAAAGCTTCCAGGCTTCCTCGGCACCCGGCGGGCGGCTGACGATCGACAGGCGGCTGACCGCACCCAGCGACGGCAGCGCCTCGCCGCGGAAGCCCATCGTCTGAATATCGAACAGATCGTCCCCCGCGAGCTTTGATGTGGCGTGGCGTTCGATCGCCAGGCTCATATCGTCCGGTGTCATGCCCATGCCGTCATCGGTCACAGCAATCAGCGATTTGCCGCCTTCGCGCAAAGCGATCTCGATCCGCGCCGCACCCGCATCGATGCTGTTCTCAACCAGCTCCTTCACCGCCGACGCTGGACGCTCCACCACCTCGCCCGCGGCGATGCGGTTGATGACGGTTTCGGGCAGGCGGCGGATCGGCATCGGCTAGGCCCCGCCCATCGCGTCGAGATAACGGCGCGCGCGCTGCTTGCCGTCTTCCACGGCGGGCTGATCGAACGGATCGACGCCCAGCAGGTGCGCCGCGATAATCGTCTCGAGCATGAAGTGCATCATCAGCGCACCCATCGATCTTTCATCGACCGTATCGACGGTTATCACCCGAACGGGACGGCCTGCAGCCGCCAGCGTATCGGCGGTGCCGCGCTGGCAGGCGTCGAGCAAATCACCCAGACTGCGGCCCGTCAGATAGTCCAGCGCCGGGTCGGCGGCGAGAGTCGTATCTACCGGTTTACTACCGGTATGAGTCATGAGGATGGTGAACAGCTTGTCGGCCGGACCTGCTAGGTATAATTGTAATTGACTATGTTGATCAACCGTTCCGACAGAATTGATCGGGGTCGTTCCGTGACCGTCCTTGCCCAGGCTTTCCGCCCATAACTGCCTGAACCACAACGCAAAAGGCGCCAACCGATCACTGTAGGGCATCACCACCGTCGCCGCCACGCCGCGCGATTCAGCGAGCGCGACGTTCACCGCAGCCCCCACGGCCGGCGCGCTATCCGCGGGCGATGCCGCAGCAAGGGTCGCGTCCAACACGGTAGCCGCCCCCTCGCGGATCGCCACCGCGTCGAGCCCGGCGATCAGGGCCGGCAGCATGCCGACCAGGGAGAGCACCGAATAGCGTCCGCCGACGCCCGGGTCGTGATCCAGCGTTGCGATCCCATGCTTGGCCGCGAGCCGGCGCAGCGGATTGTCGGCCGCTTCCGCAATCGCCGTTACATGATCGGCCAGATCGGCCCCCGCCGCGCGCAGCCAGGCAATGCAGAGCAGCGCCTGCGAAATCGTCTCCGCCGTGCCGCCGGATTTGGAAATCACCAGCAGGCCCGTCTGTTTCGCTGCCAGCGCGCCGAACAGCGCGTCGAAACTGTGCGGATCGACATTGTCCATGAAGTGCAGCCGCGGCGTGCCCGCGGGCGGTCCCCACCCCGCATCGGCCAAGGTGTAGAGGCTGCGCCCGCCCAGGCTCGACCCGCCGGTGCCAAGAATGATCACATCGTCGAACCGCGCCCGGTAGCGCGCCGCAAGGGGCGCCAGAGCCGCCAGATCGTCCCGCGCCGCCGGCAAGGCCAGCAGGGGCAGCCCGTTGTCCCGGCGCCACGCGCGCAGCTGGTCGAGCGCCGGCGCGGCGCGGGCGAGCGCGGCGTCATACGTCGCCCGGTCGAGCCCTGTGGCGCCGATCGCGTCCGCGAGACAATTGTCGATGGTTTGACGGTAGGTCATGAGACCGCCATTTTCATCCACGATTCGCTGCGATGCAATGCGGGAAAGGAGGTCGGTCAGCGAGAGCGGCACCGTCTTGTATATGCCACCATGGTTCGACCTTCCCCTTCCCGTCACCCTCGGGCTTTTTGACCCGAGGGTGTCGAGCGTCCATGTCTATGCCAAACGCCGCGTAGCCTGGATCCCAGATCGGCGGCGTGGTGCGCCTTGTCTGGGATGAAAACTTCGGAAAAGCTAGGCCACGTCGTAACGTTGAAAATTGAAATATATGACTGCGAGACTCGACCCCAACTTTTGGAGAATGACCCGTTCATGGGGACCTGCATCTTCGCCGGTCTGCAGGTCTGGCAATGGACCCTGCGAATGGGCTAACTGACGACACTCATGGAGCCGCAACAGGAAGGACTTAATGTCATGACAACGCATAAAACGGTTACGCCGCCTTGGACCTGGCCGGCGAAGTTTGGGATCACGGCGGGCCGAAGGATTGGCGATGCAGTCTATCTTTCCGGTATGTTGGCCTTAGAAGCGGACGGCGCGCTCGTGGCGCCGGGTGACGTCTACGCGCAGAGCATCAAGGTGTTCGCCAACATCGCGGAAGCATTGGAGTCGGAAGGCGGATCGCTGGACGACCTTGCGAAGATGACGACATACCTGACCGACATGTCGGAATATGGCGCCTTCAAGCGCGCCCGCACCGAAGTGTTTGGCGACAATCCGCCCGCGAGCACTGCGGTGGTTTCGCCCGCGCTCGCGCTGCCGGGCGCGGTCGTCGAAGTCGAGGCCGTAGCGATCTTGTCCTAGGGCGGTGGCAGAAAGTTTACATAGACCAGTTCCAAGCCGTTGAAAGGTTCGACTGCGCGCACAGCGACCGAAGACCATGTGCCTTCATGTGTGATTTATCTCTCGATCCGCCGAACGGGCCGTTTCAGTCCGAGGTTTTCGCGCAAGGTGCGGCCTTCGTACTCTTTGCGGAAGAGGCCGCGGCGCTGCAACTCGGGCACCACGAGGCGGGTGAAACGCTCCATGCCGGTGGGCACCACGGGTGCGGCAATCATGAAACCGTCACAACCCTTGCCGCGATACCACGCCTCCATGACGTCGGCGACCTCGATGGGATCGCCTTTGAACATGTTGCCGGCCATCTGCGGCAGGATCCGCTGGTAGGTCTGACGCACGGTCAGGCTCTCCTTCTTTGCGACCTCAACGATGGCGTTGCTAATGCCGGTCGGGCCGTGATGCTGCTCGGGGAGGTCGGGCATCGGGCCGTCGACCGGATACGCCTTCATGTCGAGACCGGTCATCTTGGAGAGATAGTCGACACCAACGGCCGGCGGCACCAGATCGTCCAGATCACCGGCAAGGTCGTCCGCCTGCTGCGCCGTCTCGCCGACGAAGATCGTAACGCCGGCGAGAATTTTGAGATCATCCGGCGCCCGCCCGTATGTCGCGAGACGGTCCTTGAAGTCGGTATAAAGCGTCTGCGCGGCCGGAAGCGTCGCCTCGATGGCGAAGATGCAGTCGGCATGGCGGGCCGAAAGCTCGCGGCCAGCCTCCGACTGCCCGGCGGAGAACACCACCGGGTGTCCCTGCGGCGGGCGCGGCGCATTGAGCGGCCCCGCGACCTGGAAGTGCTTGCCCGCGTGGCCAAGCGCCTGGACCTTTGACGGGTCGAGAAAGCGTCCCGTTGCCTTGTCCTGCGGAAAGGCGTCGTCCGCCCAGGAATCCCAGAGGCCCTTCACAACGTCGGCGAACTCGTTGGCCCGCTCGTAGCGCGTGTCGCGCGCAACGTGCTCGCTGTGGCTGAAGTTCCGCGCATCGAGCGCATTGGACGTCGTCACGAGGTTCCAGCCCGCGCGGCCGCCGCTGATGTGATCGAGCGAGGCGAAGCGCCGTGCGACGTGGAAGGGCGCGTCGTAGGTCGTGGTCGTGGTGGCGACGAGCCCGATATGCTGCGTCACCATCGCCAGCGCCGACAGCAAGGTAACCGGCTCAAACACGCCCGGCCGGTCGGAGGGCGAGGTGGCGGCGAACAGGTCCGCCTTGTCCATATTCCGGACGCCGTTGCCGTCGGCGAGAAAGAGCAGGTCCATCTTGCCAGCCTCGGCGATCTGCGCGAGCCGCATCGCATTGGCAATGTTCGCGGCCGGTTTGTTCCACGCATCAGGATGCCGCCACTCCCCGACATGACTGCCCTGGGCGTTAGCGTTCGCGGCAAGTATCATCGGCATGGTCGGTGCATCCGGTGGTAGCGTGGGTCCCGCTATAAAGAGTGCAATCCTCGTCCGGATCTGTCCAGCATGACGAAGATCCGACACGAAGCTTCAATGAGGGCGATCGATCCGACAAACCGAATCCGTCACGGAACCGCTTGGCGCTACGTCGCCGATGGCAACCGCAGTTCACCCAACAACCGACATGCCGAGCACCGACATCGATTTCGCACAGAGAACAAGGGGCTATGTATGAAGAGTCCACTATCGGCTGGGGCCGGACCCTTCATCTGACGGTCGGTGTCGTCGAGATGGACCGTCTGGCTCGAAAATCGGCGATTTTCATTTATGCTCTTTTTGAGTATAAATGAAAATCGCGACCCGACCACAATCGCGCACGGCCCAACGGAGACACACATTGATATGGAGCGAGAATCTGCCATGGTGCGAACGGCTCTCTGTCACTGCGGCAAGTTGAGGCTGACGGCAACGGGCGAGCCCGAATGGGTCAATCTCTGTTACTGCCAAGCCTGCCAGCGCCGCACCGGCGCGCCGCTTCATGCCGGCACCTATTTCGCGGCGGATCGGGTCGAAATCGACGGGGACAGCAAATCCTTCGCGCGGCCCGCCGACAGCGGCTACACGATGACCTTCCGATTTTGTCCACATTGCGGTTCCAACCTGTATTGGCTGGCGAGTCGTTTCCCGCGCCATATCGGCGTCGCCGTGGGCGGCTTCGCCGACCCAGAATTTCCCGCGCCCTCTTTCTCGGTATTTGAAAAATGGAAGCATCCTTGGCTGGGCAATTCGGAGACCATGGACCAATTCCCCGAAGGCAGAACCGGCCCGCCGTTGGGACACACGTAAGACAAGGCGTCGCAAATTTAGGGGCCACGGAAGTTAGGGGTCAGGAAGTTAGGGGTCAGGTCTTGCAATCACACATTTCTATATTGCCGTCGCTTCGTAGGCGCGTACGGCGCGGCTGACAGTGGCGTAGTGCACGCCGAAATGGGCGGCGATGGCCTTCATCGTGTAGCCGCCCGAAAGATAAGCACGCGCCATCGCCTCTTGCCGGCTGCCGCTCTCGGCGGCAAACGCGGCCAAGGGCGGCCAAGGGCGGTGGCGCCGTGCGCTGCGCCCGCGGTATTTCGGCCATCTCTTCGCCCGCCGCGCGGGCCTTCAGGGCGTCGGCAAAGGCTTCGCCGCCTAGATAGATCTGGTCGCGCAAGCCTT